>Ga0137333_1000270_pt1 | contig 14325 bp, 25 predicted proteins | sample EasRivERMLT231_2_FD_102286 | JGI IMG/M metagenome (GOLD analysis project Ga0137333, IMG submission 102286) | Soil microbial communities from meander-bound floodplain in the East River, Colorado, USA - East River MetaG ERMLT231_2 | ecosystem: Environmental > Terrestrial > Soil > Floodplain ... | reverse complement strand
GCTCGATTGAGCAGCTCGAGCAGTGGAGCTCCGAAGTTCTTCACCACTTCACCATACCCTCCTCCTCCTCCGTTGCCGTCTCGAGCGAATTCCATCATGCGCATCATAACGTCCATCGTGGCGGCCATGTCGGGCGAGCTCGGCCGCTTCGCTTCAGCGATCGCAGCGAGGAGCGGACCCTGCGCCGCGGCCATCGCCGTGGCGAGCCCAACGGCGTCATTGCCACCGCCCGAGCTCCCACGCTCGAGCAGCTTCTCGAGGAGACGCTCGAGTCGATCGAGACGTGGGCTCTCCGCCGCCGCCGCCGGCGTGTCCCCCTCCCGCTGTCGCTTGACTCCCAAAATCTTGATCATCGGCTGCTTGAGGAATGCCCCCCCAGGGCGCCGGAACCTCACCTGATATTTGCCGCCTCCGAAAATCTCACGGATCGCATCCGTCGTCGCCTCTTCGAACGAATCGAACGTGTGAAGGTGTTCCGGTCCCTGGCCCCGGTTTTCGAATAGCGTGGCCTTCACGTCGGTCATCCCCTGCGCGCGGATCCACTCCACGATCTCGTCGAGATCTTCGGGAATGGGGGGCACGCCGGTGATCTCATCCTTCTCATCCATGAGCTAGTCCCGCTCCTGGAGGGCCAGCCGCAACGAGCGACTCGGTACCCACCGCCAGCTGAATCAGGAAAGCTTTCACGTTCGGTGGAATCGGGCCGAGCAGGTAGCCACCCACCTCGAAGACGTCGAGCCCGGGCGGCGGCGCGCTGGGAGCCTCGAGGTCGCCGCGCCAGGGGTAGGGAACCGCCCACCATTCCGCGGAGCCCTGACAGGCCGCGTGCGCTGCGTCGACGAGCTCGGCGGCCGTCGGGCAGCGGCCCCGGGTTCTCAGCTGCCAGAGCGTCGGCCCTGAAGGCTGCGCGGGTGCAGAGAGCACGAGCCGCCGGCGTACGCCCGGCCGCTCACCGTAGACGGTCACCGTGAGCTCGGTCCCATCCGCGGCCGTCGCGCTCGCGGCCCATGCCGCGGCCGTCGGCAGCGTCTTGAGCTCGGTCCACTCGAGCATCGGCTCTTTCCCCCCCTGTGGATAACGCCCGTGTCGGATCGACACACTGTAGCCACGATTCCGGGCAAACGCAACGATTCACGAGATTCCAGCGCACACCTTCCCCCTTCCCCCCGCCGTCGTCGGTTTGCCCTCATGCAAACCTCCTCCGGCGGGGCCCATCCACGCACCGCTCTGTTGCAGCGCGTGGGCTGTGGATAACTCGATCCACTGCGGGCCCCATTTAGGCACCAGTGACCGATCTTCAACTACGCCGAGATCCCCCAGGGCCTCGAGCCGTGCATCTCGAGCGGCTCGGAGCTCGGCCGTGTGCGAGCTCGCCCCCTCCGGCGTCGGTCTACGCGTCTGTTGGTGCCCGATCGTCTCCAGCTCGGCCACGCGCCGGCCGAATAAAGGAAAACTGCGCTCTCAGGAGGGACTGCGTTGCCTCACGTACTAGGAAATTAGTATAAACTTCAGAGTCTACATGAAGTGAACGATCCAAGCGCCTGCACCCGAGAGAGATACAGAGACGGTGACAGTTTGGGTGCAAAGCAAAACCCCCCGGGGAGTCGATCCCCGGGGGGTTGGAAGCTCGGCGCATCGGCGCCGTCAATTCCTCATGTTTCGAGCTCGAGCACTCGCACCAGCTGGCCCATGTTGAGCTCGGCCCGGCGCAGCGTCTCCTCCCGTGCGTGGGCCCATGCTCGGATATCAGCGCCCTTCGCCAGCGGCGCGCGCGCGGCCTGCAGATCCTCGAGAACCGCGCGCATCATGTACGGCCACCAGCCGAGCGAGCGTCGCACCGGCCGCGTGGGAAGAGCTCCCGTCGCTACGAGCTCGAGGCGACGCGTCGCGCGCGTCTTCCGCTTCTTCTTTCGTTCCGAGCGCTGCTGGTCGCGCCGAGCTCGCCGGCGTTCGCGTCGATGCTGGATCCACTTCGACGGGGGCAGCTGCTCGAGGAAGTCCTCGAGGTTCACCAGCTGCACGCGTACGGGGTCGGCGCTCACTGGCGACTCCGAACGGTGTTCCCCGGGATCTCAACAGGCCCCCGGACCGCGGCCGCGGCCGCGCGTTCCTCGAGCACCGCCAGCACGTGATCGGTGAGCTTCTCGACGACGTCCTCGGCCCACCCTGCGCCGAGCTGCAGGTCCCCGGAGCCGTCGTCGATGTGCGCCCCGCGCTCGAGCATTTCCCGAATGGCGCGCGCAGCCTGCCAGCGCGTTTCCTCGAGGCGCGCGCTCACCGGGCCCGGCCCTCGAGCGCGCGGCCGAGCTGGGAGCCGCGGAAGCATTTCAGACGCTCGAGCTCGCGCACCACTTCGGGCGGGAGCTCTTTCCGTTCACCGGTGCGCTCGTGCTCAGCAGGGAGCCGGGGAGCGGCGCGCCGCTCCTCGAGGGCCTCCTCCTCGCGCCAGCGCAGCCCTTCGGCCGCTGGGGTGAGCTCCCACCTTTGGCGAAGCCTCGAGGCCAGCGCCGGCGACGCGTTGCCGCGCTCAAGCTCGCCGGCGACGGTGATCTCATAACGTTCGGGGAGCAGCTGCACGGACCCCTCGGGGGTCACCACACCGAGCGCGTTCATCGGCGGGCGCGCTCCGTGTCGTCCTCGAGGAAGGAGCCCTGCTCGATGCGCGCGGCCTTGGCGCCCTGCGACGTGGCCAGCACGTCAGCTGCGAGCGCGGTCCGGTCCGCGCGCTGCACGAGCCGACTGCAGAGCTGGATCGTCTTCGGGACCGGGTAGCCCTGGCCGTAAGCGTTCTCGGCGACCATGAGCCGGACGTCCCAATACTCGAGCGGCGGCCGCGGGCCGGTGAGCAGCGCGCGCGGCTTCACCAGCACTGCGATCCCCTCCCGCTTGCGACGCGTCCACGGATCCATCCAGACCACGACGACGTCGCTAGCCTGGAGCGGGGAAGGGTCCTGCGCCGCGGGCGCAGCTGGAGCCACGCGGTCGCTCGGAATGAAGTCGGCGCCTTTCGGCCGGGGCCGGTCCTGCTGGCCCTCCCAGCGCTTCACGTGGCCACCGCCGCGCTCGAGGCGACGGGGGTGGAGGGCAGCTGCGCGAGCGCGGCCATCGCGCGCGCGTGTCGATCGAGCTCCTCGCGCAGCTGCTCGTTGAGGGTGGAATCCGTTAGGCGACTTACCGGGGAGCCGTCGTGCCAGGTTCCGAGGCGTCGCACCCGGCCCTCGAGCCCCTGCACGTGAGCAGCGAGCGCGGCCGCGAGCTCGGCCAGCCGCGCGACCACGGCCTCGGTCATGAGCGGCCCGAGCGAGCGCACCGGTTTCAGCGTGTCCTCGAGGTCCCGGAGCGCCTCCAGGATGTACTCGAGCGGGAGTCGTTCGGCTGCATCTTCATGCAGCGGCGGACCCCCGTGAGGGGTCCCGATCAGCTGCGCATCTTCATGCACCGCCGCGGATCCTGCGCTTTTGTCTTTCACGGATCGTCCCTTGGGTGTTGTGGGAGAGGAGAAAGCCGAGCGTCAACTCGGCAGCGTGTAAGCGGTGTTATGTCATCTTGCCCTGGGTCCTGGTGTTCGGTTTATGCAGGAGCTCTTCGGCGGCCTTCGCGCGCGTCCAGACCAGCACGCGGCGCGCGTGATCCGGCCAGAGCTCGACGTCGGCGGGGAGATCTTCGCCCATCACGTAGCGAGCGAAGCCGCGCACCGCGGAGACCGGATCCAGCTGGCCGCAACGGTGACACACCAGCGAGAAGTCGGGACCGTAGGGCCGGAGCTCGCCCACCTGGTCGCAGCGGGAGCAAACTCCCGGCGGCTCGGCCGAGAGGAAACCGAGCCCGCTCACAGTGAGCCCCACGCCGGCGTATCAGGGCGCCTTCCTTCCAGCCGGACTACACAGCGCCGTGGGTTCGTGGGGCTCACTTCGCGGCCAGCCCGTAGGTGTTCGCGAAGCTGCGCGCGTGGGATTCACACCGTGGGGTCCGGTGTTGGTGGTACGTGGCCCCACCGCCCATGAGGAGATCGCGCCGCTCGTAGGTCCATCCGACTAGGTGGCTGGCCAGGCCCGCGCAGCCCCGAACGGTGCAGGTGATCACCACGCCGTCGAGCCCGGGCGGCGGGCCCCAGGGCTTCACCCAGTGATCGAAGGCTTTGCTCACTTCGGCGACTCCGGCGGCTTCGGCATCGGCGCGTGATCCGGCCAGATGCGGCGAGGGTGGACCACGGCCATGCGGAACGGCTGGAGCGTCGTTCTCGATCGGCACGGTTCACCTGGCCGAGCTCGACACTCCGGGCAGGGGTTGGCGTAGGCCGCGCGGCCGCGAGCTCGCGCGGGGATCACTGCTGCGCGCTCCGAATGAAAGCGAACGTGCAGACGATCGCGCAGCCGACGGCCGCGAGCGCGGCGCCCGGTCGCTGCGCATCAACGGCCGCGCGCAGCTGGGAACCGAAGAAGGCTATCCCAACGCTACAGAGTAGGAGCTCGAAGAAAAGCAGGAAACTGCGAGCGCGCCGAGAAGTCAAAAACGAAAGTTTCATCGGCGTACTTCGTATAATACATAGGAGGTACAGCTACCTTTTTCGCTTCTCTCCCGTCGCATTTTCGTCATCTCGCCCGAGCCCGCTGGATTATGTTCGCCGATCCTTTTCCGAAAAACAGTTGACTACGGCCCTTCCCATTCGCTATAAATAAGACGGCGAAGCACGAGAGATTGATCGTCCCTTGGGCCCGCCTCCAGAGCGGTCAGCGCGTCAACGCTGGCCGCTCGTCTTTCTAACCTACCCGGCCATCCGCACCGCCACGGCCGCGCCCTCGATCTCGTTCAGTTGAGCGAGGATCCCCAGCAGCCGCGCCGCGCCGAGCTCGCCGCTCACCCGAAAGGCGAGCCCTACGTAGCCGTACGCTTCAGCGACGGAGGCGCCCCGGGCTTCCCAGCTCTGAAGGGTGCGGCGGCTGACTCCGAAGAGCTGCGCGGCCCGCACCTGGGTCAGGGGCTCACCCGCGGCGCCGACGATCTGCGCACGCAGCTGCGCCATTACCTTGCCCGGGATCCTCACAACGTTTTGCATGCACAACCATAGCGCCCGGCGAACGTGTAGCGCAATGGGTGTGCCCTTTATTCGTGGCCGATCTCTTCGCGGCGCTTCGTCGCACGTTCCGCGCTCGAGAGCGGCCGGTCGATCTCCCCACCCTGGGAGTCGGGCGCGGGGCTCGCGCTCGGTCCTGGGTCATCTGGTGCAGCCGTTTTCGGCGTTGGGCGCCTCACCTGGCCGCGTGGAGTACTCCGGGCGCTTCTCTTCCGTTTGGGGGCCATCGGCGAGCTCCTAGAGGTTCATGATGGAGAAGCCGGACGCGCGCGAGATCTTCGACGGCCGCGGATCGTATTCCACGTGCAGGTGCGATCGGTTGGCCGCGTCAGCGGTGGGAGTCTTGGTGTCGATTTCTAAAACAACGTCATAGAGCACGGGGGAGAGCTGCGCAGCCACCGCGCGCGCGGCCTGCTCCCAAAACTTGCGCTCTATGTTCTTGATTCTGAAATCGAGCGCGTCGCCTCGAGGGTGGGCGCCGCCTTCGTCGCTGTCCGAATCGCGTAGCGCGCTGGTGATCACCGCGGGCACGCGGTAGCCCGACCAGACTTTCTCGACGGCCGCAACCACGGGGGCCATATGCTCGAGGTTGAGCCCCTCGAGCTCGACACCGGCTTTCACCTCAACGGGCATGACGAGAGCTCCGAGCACGAGCACACCAACCAGGAGCGCGAGCGGCCACATTCACCGCCCCGAGCTCGCCGCTTCGTCGATCGACGCGGCGACCACCGCGGAGCCGATCACGCGCGCGAGCGTTTCGGCGGGTCGCTCGGCGCGGTCCACCAGCGCGGCCACCTGGGCGAGCTCGTCGCTCACCAGGTGGAGCAGCTCGCCGACGTCTTCCCACCCCAGCTGCAGCGACTCGCCGCTTTCGTCGTCCTCGAGCAGCACGCCGGCGGCTGTCTTCGTTTTCTGAATCATGGCTGAGGGTACCCGTCGGGGTGAAAGCGGCCCGCGCGGATCCGTGCCCGAAACGCCATACGGCCTGTGTCGCTCGGAAAGATCGCGGGGAGAAAAGCCCAGCTGTGTGCGCCAGCGCGTAGAGTGCCCGGAGCTGGCAGGAACGCGCTCCCGAAAACGCGCTCGGTGAAGATGTCGAGCTCGTCCCACCGGAGCGTGAGCCACGGGGTCGCGACGTCGCCGAAGTCGGCCTGTCGAAAGATCAGGTCGCAGCTGTGCCAGCCGTCGCCGCCGGCGAGGTTCGTTGACTCGAGCAGCGCGGGCGCGGCCGAGTAGGAAGCCCACCGGTAGCCTGCATTCCCCACGCGCCGCATGATCCCGAAACCACCATTAGCGACGATCGGCCACGTCGCGCTCGCGAACACCAGCCCATTGTCGGCGAGCACTTGAAACCCGAGCGAGTCAGCAATCGCCGGGTTGGTGAAATTGACCGAGTCCTCGAGCAGCCAAAGCTTGACCCATAGGATGCGCTGCGTGACATCGTCGGGGCCCGGGCAGTTGGTCGGATCGAGCGCGGGCCGGTACATCGGCAGCCGGAGCCCGGCGCCCGCGTTCCCGGTGCCGCCACCTTCACGTGAGACGCTGAAGGCCCACGCGCCGCCTTTCGTGCGGCCGGCCGTCTCGCCGCCCCCTGAGAACGTTCCCGGCGTCGGATCCCAGGTCGAGTCTGAGGGGCCGCCCCACGCGTAGTTGACCCACCCTTGCGCGGCCGTGACTCCGGCGGCCTGGCTCGGTACGGTGGGCTTCACTGGCCACGTGAGGTCCAGGGCCCAATCGATCGGGGGGAAGCCGACGGAGGTAGCTTGCGGGCTCACGAGCTCACCCGATCACCGGCGCACCGTTCGGGAGCTTCGACCCGCATCGATATTCGGCCGCGAAAGTCATATCCCCTGACGTCAGATGCGGCCCGTACATGAACGCCCACCCATGCGCGTTGGCGCGAATCGAGCTCGGCGCCGGAAGCAGCGGGTCGCCGAACGCGCGGCGCGTGATCACGTCGACCCCATCCCATTGGAGCGTAAGCCACGGGGTCGTAGCGTCGCCCCGAATGGCCTGCCGAATGATGATGTCGGCCACGTGCCACCCGGCCGCGCTGGGCAGGTTGATCGACTCGAGCAGCGCGAGCGTTCCCGAGTAGGACGCCCACCTCCAGGAGGAGAGTCCCGCGCGCTTGAAGATCCCGAAGCCGCCACCGAGCGGTGCGAGCCAGGTTGACGGAGCGAACGCGAGCCCATCGTCGGGGGTGAACGTGAACCCGAGCGAGTCGACCGTCGCGCCGGCCGCGGTGTCGCCCTCGAGCAGGTAGTGGCGAATCCACGCGACGCGTGAGCCGGGGTCGCCGCCATCGATGGGCGCCGTCGTCGAGCTCAGGAACGGGCACCAGTGATTGAAGCGCCGGAAGAACGCGCGGGTCGATGCAACATCCGGGGACGTGAGCCGAAGCGCCCACATGCCCGAAGCGGTCAGCATGAGGTTGGAGCCACCTACCACGAAAGCGCCGACGTGCTGCGCGTAGCTGCTGAGAAATTCACCGTTCAGAAAGGTTGTCGAAGCGACGACGTCGTTAACGGTGGTCGCGGTCCCTGCAGCGGTCGGTGTGGTGGGCTTCGCCGGCCAGAATGTCTCGTGATCCCAGGGGAGCGCCGGCGGCTGAATAGACGTTGCTGAAGGCGACACCCTCGCTCACCTCCACGCGTGCGCGTAACGGTCCCGCGTCGGCGTCGGATGCTGCCAGCCGGCGATTTGCGCGCCGAGCTCGGCGGGCCCGCCAGCGACCACCGAAACCAACACATCGATCAGAGCGCCTTGCTCGATGCGCCAGAGAATTTCGTCGGGGCCCCATGCGATCGAAGCGGCCGCGGCCGTCTGCTGCGGGAGAGTACGCGACGCTCCCGTGAGCGGGACCGTGTTCACGCGCACCGTCCAGGTCGCTATGAGCCCGGCAACGACGTTGACCCCGTAAATGATGAACGAATTGATCACCCCTACGTTGGCCGCGGTCAGCTGAATAGAAGCGATCACCGTGGACGTGCCGTTGGCGAGCCCCGCTGAGCTGCCGTCGTCGTAGATCGACTGCGCCTCGGGATAGAGCGCGAGCTCGGGGGGCGGTACCTGAACAACGATCGGGCTATCGGTGCGCGGCTGCGCGATCACCCCCACGCGTGACGCTCGAGCTCGCCCCCTCTTGGATGGAGCGAGGGGGTCGAGCTCGGGGTCGCCGTACTGCCGCCGCGGCGGGTCACCGGTGAAGCGGAACACTTCAGCCGATCTCGCCGAAGAAGACTTTGCACCCGTTCAGTGCGAGCCGAACGTTGGAAGCCGTGGCCACGTTGTTCGTGAGGGTCACGATCGTAGTCGACCCCGCGCGCAGGAAGAGCGGCACCGGTAGCCAGAAGGGATTCCGAGCGGACCCCACCAGATTCTGCCAGTCCTGCACGCGGTCGGTGAGGTTCGTGTTTCCTGCGTCGCTCTGCACGTCGATCGTGAGAGATTCAGCAGCCAGCAGCGCGCCGGCGACGTCGCGCACCGTGCCGGTGAGCGAGAAGACCAGGAAGTCGTGCGTCGCTGAAATCTGAATCGAGCGCGGGTCGCCCGTTGAAGATGCAGCGAGCGGAACCCACGCCGCGCCGTATGAAAACGCGTTCACAGCGCGCGGTAGTCCCGTCTCGGGGTCGATCAGCTGCTGCGTGAGCAGCGAGGCCAGGATCGATCCTTGTACGCCCTGGTGGAAGGGCTGGAGAGCTGGGGGGCTGAACTGCGAGGCCATCCGCTCCATGGTGTTTCTAGACATCGGTCCCGTCCCTCGAGGTTGAAAGTCTTCAGGTCCTCGAGAGCCCGCTCGCGTCGCCCGGTTCGGCTTGGGTTACTTGGCGGAGCCCAAACCCCACCAGCACGAGCGGGACCCTCGAGGCCCCAACGCGTGAGGTCCCGTCAGTGACCCCCGCCGCTACTTGATCGCGCGATATTCGACGCCCACCAGCCCGATGCGGATGAGCGTGTCAGCCGCGACCGCGCGCGTCGCACCGGTCCAGAAGACGACGCCGCGGAAGTTCACTTTCGGCGGAATCCAAATCTGCCCGCCGGTCCACCAGCCACCGGTGGGAGCGCCGTTGTTGGCGTACTCATGCGAGACGACGCCGGCGCCGGTCCCGTCGGTGTAGCCGAAGCCGTGAATCCCACCAGCTGAGGGCATGCTGATGAGCGGCACCTCGCCGTAGGGCTTGTCTTCGATGAAGAGCACGAAGCGCGGCCGGCGGATGTCGACGATCGACTGCAGGTCACCCCACGCGGTCGGCGCGGCCGCGTCGCTCTCGGGGAGCAGAACGTGACACTGCATCCACCAGACGTTGAAGTGCTTCGGATCGGGCAGCTGGCCGCCCGCTTCCATGTTGGACAAGCTCTTGTCGGCGTTCACGACCTGGAAGAACTCCAGGTTGGTAGCGGAGCCGGCGGCTACATAGGTCTGCGTGTCATAGAGCACGCGCGTGTAGCACTCGAGGTTGCCACCGGGGACGGCCTCGGGGTTGACGATCTCCCTGAGCTGGGCCTTGGTGTATGGCTGAACCGGGAACATGAGCAGCGCCCCTTATTTCGGGTTGAAGAGTTTTCGCTTTTTCCAGCCTTCAGCACGTCAGCAGCGGGGCGCGCTGCTCACTACGTCCCTCGAGGCTTCAGCCTCCGAACATCCACGCGGGAGTCGTTCTCGCGGCCGAGCCAAACGGCCGGCTCACTCCCGGGACCGGCTTCGCGTAACCGGTGAGCCGCCGGCGCGTGTTCGCGTAGCCGCTCACACCGCCACTTGCTGCGATCACGGCCGCGGTCTGTGCGACCGGATCGAGCGCGGGCCCGAGAATCGGCACGCGGTACGCGACCGCGGCCGTCTCGAGCGGCGCCGAAAGCCCACCAGCCAGGAGCGCGCGCGCGAAGTCACGCGGGAGCTTGAGCGCGTCGGCCGCGAAGCCGATTAGCACGGCGCCCGCGGCCTGGACCGCGAGCCCGACCGGTCCCACCTTCGGCAGCTGGGGGATCATGGTGGGAAGCATGCGAGCGAGGGCTTTCCCAGCGACCACGCCGGCCGCGTCACCGAGGCCCTGCTTGAGCATGTTGAGCACGGCCGGATTGCGTCGCCGAGTCGACGAGCGCCGGCGCCGACTGGGCGCCCTTCTCCTCTTCGCTGCCACGGTCCTCCTCCTGCGTCTGGTGGGGTTGGACTTCGCCACCGGACGATTCCGGCGACGCTTCTTCGAGCTCGAGCGGCGGCGCTTCGTACCGCCTCGCTTCCTGTTCAGCGCGGCTCGAGCCTTTTTCAGATTCCGCATGGCCGCGGCCCTCTGCTTTGCACTGGCCATCTTGCGAGCTCCTCGTTTCGTTCGAGCGGGGTTGATCAGGTAAACCGTCACGAGCTTTCTTCGCTCAAAAGGTCCGAATCACTTGAAGTCTTCCCAGAGCGGCCGCCCCTTCGAATGCCGAAGCAAAACGTCGCCGCTCGGGAGCGCCCACATTTCGACATTCCGCCCGAAGGGGTGATACCGCACCACGTTTTTTCCTTCCTCTTCGACGTGCCTGTAATCGATCTCTTCGACGCGGTGGCTCATCAGCCGTGCGCCCTTCACCGGCGGCTCGCCCGGGTTCAGCAAGAGCAAGAGCTCGGGGTTCCGCTTCCTCTTCGTGGCCATCGTTCACGCGCTCGAGCTCGGCGGCTTCTGCTGTCCGTTCCGCATCCACTGCGCTCGAGGGAGCGGCCACCCGATCAGGACCCCCAGCACGAAAGCCAGCATGATCGTTTCGCCTCCGCACGCGCTCGCCGCCTGCTGCGCGCTCGTGAGGATCGAGTCAACGATCGCCTGCATCATCCAGCGTGCGCGGCCCCGGGACCCCGACAGCTGCGCGAGGTGCCGAGCAGGGGGCGCCCCCCCCAATCTCAGCGAGCAGCTGCCGGGCTTGATCCTCGGGGCCATCACGCGCGCTTACGACCTTGCGACCAGATCCAGGCCGCGGCGCCGAGCGCTACCACGATCGGGAGAGCCTTGAGCACTTCAGCGACTCCTCCGATGGCGCCACCCATCCCCCCACCTCCTTCGACTTCCTCGAGCAGCTGTCGCGCTTCATCAGGCGAGAGCGCGCCCTCTTCCATCATGCGCACGACGCGCAGCTCGGCGTCGTAATGCGTGATCACCCACGCGACCGAGAGCGCGAGCGCGATCACCGCGGCCGGCCACACGATCCCAGCCTGACCGAGCCCGCTGGGAATGAGGCCCGCGATCGCCTCGAGCTTGGCGGTCACGTACGCGTGCATGTCCCAGAGTCGGCCGGTGCGTTCGATCGACTCTTTCGCAGCTGCGCGCGTCCCCGGGTCGGTCGACTCCGCGGCGACGACAGCGGCGCGGTGCATGAGCCGGGGAAACTCGAGCTCGAGCTCTTTCCATTGCTCCCATTTCGAGCGGATCCAGTTGCCGGCGGCCGTGCTCGAGCTCGTGTCAGCGACGATGCGCGTTCCGAGCTCCTGTTCGGTGGCCACGTCATCACCTCGAGCGCCGGCTAGGGAACGCGATCAGGAAGAGCGCGAGCCCTGCGAGCGCGAGCGGCGCGATCGCGCCCATGGACGCAGCCAGCGGGCCGCCGGCGGCCGCGGAGCCACCTCCGTTGCCGCCATCGCCACCGCCTTCGTTGAGCCGCTCCCACTCCATTTGCACAGCGGGATCGAGATAGAACCCTTCGGGGATCGGCTGCGCGAGCGCGGCCGCTTCTTCGCGGCGCACGAGCTCGGCCGCTTCCGCTTCGGCGCGCGTGAGCGACCCCGGCGCGCGATCGAGCACGCGCCCTTCGAGATCTCGGAGCGTGCCCTCGCTCTGTGTGAAGAAGCCGCCCCCGGGCCCGAGGTTGGCGCCGATCGCTTCCACATGCTCGCCGAATTGGCCGGTATTGATCAGCCCGCCGGACGTGAGCGCGGTCGGTGTACCGGAAATGGTGAGCCCCAGCGATGCGGCCACGCTCGCGTAATACGACTCCGCGGTCGGATGCACGGCCGCGCGCTCACCTGGACGAGCTCCGGGGATCTGCAGCCATTCCTCGTAACTCGGGACGTTGGAAGGGAGCCACCCCGGTTGCCCGAGACCGCGAAGCCCGCGGAGACTCGATGCATACATGGTCAGCGCTTCCTCGAGAGCAGCAGCGCGAGCCCGACGGCGCCGATCGCCAGGTAATTCAGAAGCGGAGCGCTCGAGCCAACCCCGGCCCTCGTCGGCTCGTACTCGAGCCCGAGCTCGACGGGGGGAGAGTCGCCGAGCTCGAGGCCGCGCTCGATAATGTTTCCGGAGTACTTGCCGCCTCCGCCTTCAGCGAAAACGCCACCCTCCTGGAAGTCGGCGACCGTCGCGTCCATCCATTCATAACCCGGGGGGCAGCCCTCGCCGGTCTGCCCGCGGTTGGTCCACACACACACCTGCTCGAGCTCGGTTGAGGGATCAGCGCGCGCGAGCATTTCGTCGCGCGTGATGATGAGCTCGTCGAGGAAGCCAGCAAGCCGCGGGGGTGAGTTGGCGTACATCAGCGACGCCGGCGACGCGGCCGCCGCGTTGGCTGCATGATGATGAAGAGCAGCGCGGCGCCAGCGATCAGCAACGGAAGCGAGCTCGACGCGAAAGCGCCGGCGCTGCGCTGCAGGTCTTCGCGTGCCGCTACGATCGCTTCACGCTTCGCCGTCTCGGGCATGCGCTCCCACGCTTCGCGGCCGATCCGTCGCTGGATCCACTCGCCGATCTCACCAACCAGGTCGTCGGCGACGTCGCCGAGCACATCTTTCGTTGCTCCCCAAATGTCACTGACCCAGTCCGGCGTTGAAAACGAGAGCGAGCCCGCGCCGGTGGGAGAAAAAGAGAAGCCGCCACTTGGTGAGAAGGGAAAGAGCGATTGCTCGTTGAACAGCTGGCCGAGCCGGCCCGAGCGAGTATTGGCGTACAAGTTTTGGCTCCCGTTTTTCAGAGTGTGAGAGCGCGGGTCGCGCGTCTCGCACCGTGCTGCGCGGGCCGGATCCCCTGGACCACCGCCACCAGGTCGTAATCGAGCCAGCGCATCCCATCCCAAAGCTCGGTCCAGACGTGTTCGAACGGGCCACCGGTCTCGAGCGCAATCACCACGAAGCGAGGGCGCAGCCCGGCAAGAATGCCGAGAGCCGCCACCAGCACCGCGAGGTCGTCGCAGTCACCAGAAACGAACCCGTCCACCTGGAACCGACAGAGCTGGAGGTCGGGCGCCGAAATCACCTCGAGCTCGAGCGGGTCTGGTTCAAACCGGTAGCGCGGCGTTAGCCATTCCTTCAGCCGCTGCGCGCGCACGATCGGCGACCCACTACCGCCCATAATGTGGCGCGCGTATTGGCGTGTCAATTCGACACGAAGGGAGCCGCGCACGAGCTCTTCCATCGCGTCGAGCGTCGCACGCGTGCCTAGATCCCCCTCTGGGATCCAGCGTCTAACGATGTGGGGGGGCCGAGAGCAGGCGTCGCAGCACGCGCCCCCGGCGGGGCGCGCCAGCTGCATTCGAAGTTACTCCGAAGCTTTTACCTGTTCAAAATGTGCTCACATTTGTGAACACTATTCGTCGCCGTCTTCCTCGTCCAGCGTGGCCACCTCTTCGGCGAGCGCATCCCAGAAACGGGTCATCCAATCACGGTGTGGGACCGCGTCGGGCACCCACTGATAGAATTCCGCATCGAATTCTTGCCGCCGCTCGAGCTCGAACTTGATCCACTCGAGCGCAGCGTCGTCGGCGAGATCGAGCGTCTTCACGGCCCAAAACTCAACATCCGCGTGCAGCGCGGCCAGCTGGAGCAGTGTCGGCAGCTGCGGCTGTAGTACTGCATACCAACCCGGTGCACCAGTCGGCGCAGCTGCGGAAGGGTTCGGCGCCGGCGCGAGCTGGACAGCTGGGGGAAGGGGAACGCCGCCGCCGGTCGCTCGATTGAGCAGCTCGAGCAGTGGAGCTCCGAAGTTCTTCACCACTTCACCATACCCTCCTCCTCCTCCGTTGCCGTCTCGAGCGAATTCCATCATGCGCATCATAACGTCCATCATTCCGGCCATGTCGGGCGAGCTCGGCCGTTTCGCTTCAGCGAGCGCAGCGAGGAGCGGATTCTGCGCGGCCGCCATCGCCGTGGCCAGTCCCACCAGGTCGTTCCCTGGGTTGCTGCCGCGCTCGAGCGACTTCTCGAGGAGACGCTCGAGTCGATCGAGACGGTCGGAGTCTCTCGAGCTCGGCGCCGGCGCCGGCGCGGGCGCTTCACCTTCACGTGG
>Ga0137333_1000269_pt1 | contig 14339 bp, 13 predicted proteins | sample EasRivERMLT231_2_FD_102286 | JGI IMG/M metagenome (GOLD analysis project Ga0137333, IMG submission 102286) | Soil microbial communities from meander-bound floodplain in the East River, Colorado, USA - East River MetaG ERMLT231_2 | ecosystem: Environmental > Terrestrial > Soil > Floodplain ... | reverse complement strand
CATACATGGAGCGAAATTTATAGAACTTGAACGGGCGGTTCCCCTTCCCGACCCGGTCCTGCCGGTAGAACACGGGACCCGCGCTGTCGAGTCTGATCAATATCGCCACCAACGGGACCAGCGGCCCCACCAAGATCAAAATCGCGCCGCCGATGGTCAAATCGAAGGTGCGTTTGCATGCTCGATAGAACCGTCGGTCGTCGACCTCGCGACCCACCAGATCGACGGGAACCGTTTCGCGCTCCGTGGGAGCCACGCGGGAGGGCTTGCCGTACCGCAGGCGGAGAGGTGTTTCGGGGTTCATCGGTCGTCCCAAGGCGCAAAAACCGCGCCCGGACACTGCCGGGTGCGGCGAATGATGCTTCGCCAGCTTGAGTCACTTCCCAACCGGCTTCGTCGCGCGTGGCGCGCGCACACCGTTTGGGCCCGTTAACAGACGACCGTTTGAACACCTCCGTAGTGAAGGTATGATACCAGAAAACCCCGTTTTTCGTCAAGATACCGCCGTTTCGCCCCCGCTCCCCGCTTCGGTTCTCGCGGCCCGGGAGCCGACGTGATATCATCAAAACGGTCCGACGCAGCTCCCGCCGGCGGCACTAGCCGGGGTTCGGCCCGGGCTCGACATCGTAGTGATTCACGGAGGACAGAGATGTACACAACCGCCGGGCTCCTCGCCTTGGCCGCGCTCGTATTGCTCTTACCCACGGATGCCCACGCCTATCTGGACCCGGGAACCGGCAGTTACGTCTTGCAGATGATCATCGCCGGTTTGCTCGGAGCCGCTTTCGCCGTCAAGCTGTCCTGGCTGCGAATCAAGCGGTTTGTCGCGGGTGTATTCTCGAGAAATGACCGCAACGACTGACGGGGTCGGCCGGACGATCGGTGCGTCGTTCCGGGACCCCGGTGGTTTCATCTTCGAGGACCGCAGCCGCCTCTACCGTCAGGTCAACCATAGCGCCGGGCGCGCGTTCGACGATTTCATCGCGAGCGGACTCTACGACCGCCTCGTGCGCGACCATCTGCTCATTCGCCACGAGGAACGCGCGCTGGCGTCGGTCGCGTCTCCCGAGCCCGCGCTGGCGCACCGGATCATCGAACCTGAACGCATCGAGCTCATCTCCTACCCGTACGAATGGTGTTTTTCGCAGCTGAAGGACGCGGCGGCGGCGACCCTTGCGATTCAGAAGATCGCACTCGAGCACGGCCATTCGCTGCGCGACAGCAGCGCGTTCAACATCCAGTTTCACCGCGGACGCCCGGTCCTGATCGATTCGTTGTCGTTCGAGGCGTATCGCGAGGGAGAGCCGTGGGTCGCATACCGTCAATTTTGCCAGCACTTCCTAGCGCCGCTTGCGCTGGTCGCGCGCACGGACGTCCGCCTGGGCCTCCTTTCCCGACTCTTCATCGACGGTGTTCCGCTGGACCTCGCCAGCCGTCTGCTGCCCGGGCGCACGCGCCTGTCTCCGGGACTCCTGATCCACATTCACCTCCACGCTCGCGCGCAACTTCGCTTCGCCGGCAGAACGGCGGGCAAGACGCACCGCGTCGGTCGCATGGCGCTGCTCGGTTTGATCGACAGTCTGTCGTCGGCGGTGGCGCACATGCGCTGGGAGCCAGCCGGCACCGAATGGGCGGACTACTACCAGGACACCAACTATACCAACGCGGCCATGCGCAGCAAGGCCGCCATCGTCGAAGGCTTCATCGATCGCGAACGGCCGCGGAGCGTCTGGGACCTGGGCGCCAACACCGGGGTGTTCAGCCGCCTGGCATCCGCGCGCGGCATTCCCACCGTCGCCTTCGACGTCGACCCGGCGGCGGTGGAGAAGAATTACCTGCAGATTCGCGGGCGGGAGGAGGCCCGGCTTATGCCCCTGGTGGTCGACCTGACCAACCCGAGCCCCGCGCTGGGGTGGAACCACGAGGAGCGCTCGTCGCTCTTGCAGCGCGGTCCGGCGGACATGGTGCTCGCGCTGGCGCTGATTCACCACCTCGCGATTTCCAACAATGTCCCGCTGGAACGGGTCGCGCGCTTTCTCGCGCGCGCCGGCCGCACGCTGGTCGTGGAATTCGTGCCGAAGTCCGATTCGCAGGTGCGCCGGTTGCTGGCCACCCGCGAGGACATCTTTCCCGACTACCGGCAGGACGCGTTCGAAGCGGCCTTCTCACGCCACTACCACCTGATCGACAAGCAGCCGCTCCCGGAGACGGAGCGCTGCATGTACCTCTTCCGCCGACGGGAGGCATGACGGCATGGGGCGACGCGGCGCATTTCCCCTCTTGCTCCCGCTGGTCTACGCGGCGGCGCCGCCCTTGATGCTGCTCGCGGGCAACGCCGGTCAGGCGCAATTCTCGGATGTGCTGCTTCCGGTCGGGCTCCTCGCGGCGGCGACGCTCATTCTCTACCCGCTTTTTGTTGCGATGTTTCGAAGCCCACTCCGCGGGGGCGTCGCGCTGTCGCTGTTCTGGCTGCTCGTCTTTTCGTACGGCCACGTCGCCGCGATCGTGGGGCGCTTCCCGATTGCAGGCATGAACCCCGCGAATCCCAAGTGCCTCATCCCGGTGACGCTGGTCGTCGGCGGGCTGTGCGCCCGAGCGATCCGGCGCGCGCCAGGCGATCCGCGCACGTTCGCGAAGGTACTCATGGTCAGCGGGCTGGCCCTGATCCTGAGTTCCCTGGTCACCCTCGGACTCTTTCGCGGCGCCCACCGCCCGTCTGCTTCGGCTTCCGTGGTGGCCCCGGAAACCATCACCGCCGGGAAGGTGCCGCGCACGCCCGACATCTACTACATCATTTTCGACCGCTACGCGTCCAACGCCACCCTCACCACCCGCTACGGGTGGGACAATGGACCGCTGCTGGATTTCCTGCGCCGGCGCGGCTTCTACGTCGCCGATGACAGCCGGTCGAACTATCACGTAACGGCTCAATCGCTCGCTTCGTCGCTCAACATGACCCACCTTCTCGGGCTCTCGGAGACGGTCGGGAAGGAGTCGTCTGACTGGCGGCCCGTATTCGACATGCTGGAGGACAACCAGGTCACGCGCTTTCTGCTCGGGCAGGGTTATCGCTACGTCCACGTGGGGGCGAAGTGGCCGCCGACCGCGCGCAATCGTCACGCGTCGGTAAACTACAAGTTCAGCGTGCTTCCCGAGTTCTCCGCGGTGCTGGTGTCGACGACGGCGTTCTATCCGGTTCTGTACCGGTTGGGGGTGACCAACCCGGATCGCGAAAAATACGAGCGGGTCAACCATCAGCTCGGTATTCTCTCCGGGCTCCCGCGGCGGCAGGGGACCCCCCTCTTCGTGTTCGCGCATTTCCTCGTCCCGCACGGACCCTACGTCTTCAATCGTGACGGCTCGTATCGCACCCCCGAGCAGGTCACCGCGCACCCCGAAGCCGAGAGCTATGTCGAACAGATTCGCTACCTCAACGGCAGGATCGAAGGGCTGGTGGACTCACTGCTGGCCGCGTACCCCCCCGGTGCGCCCCCGGTGATCATTCTCCAGGGCGACGAAGGGCCCTATCCGGAGCGCACGCACCCTCATTCGTTCGTGTGGACCGAAGCGACCAACGAGGAAATCAGCGAAAAGATGCGGATTCTGAACGCGATCTACGCTCCGGGATGCGAAGCGAGTTTCTATCCGGCGGTGACGCCCGTCAACACGTTCCGCCTCGTATTCAACTGCTACTTTCAGACCGGGCTGCCGCTTCTTCCCGACCGCAGCTACGCCTACCACGACTTGAAACGGCTCTACGACTTCTTCGAGACCACCGCGCGCATCGACGCGGTCGGCAAATGAGGCTCCGCTACCGTCCGTCTTGCAGCAGCAAATATAGAAGCGGGAGCAAGATCTCGTGGTGCCCGGTAATCATGTGGCTTTCGCCGGCGCCGCGGAACGGCCGCGACAGCACGTTCTCGCGCACCCGGTACTGCGGAAGCATGTCGAAGCAGGCGGTGAACACCCCCCTGGGTTTTGCCCCGAGATTGTAGGCGACCGAGACCGCCTTCAAGAACACCTCGGGAAGCACCACTGCGGAGCCCGCCAGCACCACGACCCCGGAATCGAACGCGCGGCCCACCCGGTGCGCCAGGATACGGAAGTCGCGCATCGACAGTTCGGCCGCCTGGGCGGCGGGAAACCCAGGGTGCGGGTGGGTGATATCCGTCCCGAGCGCCACGTGAACCGTCGCCGGGATCCCCTTCGCGTGGGCCCCCGCGAACACGCTGGTGCGACGGTGGGGCGCACCCTCCGCCGCGATGTAGGCACCCATCCCCTGCCCCAACCCCGTCGCGTGCTCGGCCGCGAAGCCAATTGCGGCATTGAAACGCTGCGACGTCTCCGCCGACATGCCGAAGCGGCCCCGGGGCAGCTCGGCCGCGACGTCTTCCGAGGTGTGTCCGAAGAAGGCGAGCTCCAGATCGTGAATCGTCGACGACCCGGTGGTGGCGAGGCAGGTGACGAAGCCGTCGTCGATCAGTGCGTTCATGTATCCGCCGAGTCCGCACTTGATGACGTGCGCGCCCATCAGCCATACGATCTCGCGGTGTTCGCCGCGCGCGCTCCGCAACGCCTCCACCGTGCGCCGGAGCGAGTCGGCCGCCAGGATGCGCGGGAACGCGCGCGCCAGCTCCACCGCGGACACCGACGCCGGCGAGGTTCGCGGGTCTACGATGTCGCCGACGTGCACCTTCGAGTCACGCCCCGCGATCGCCGTCGCGCGGATCCGGGAAAGGTCGGCTTCTTCGAAACGTTCGGTCATGGGATGAACTCTCCGGCCCGCTTCACTTCTTGGCCACCTGGTAGCTCTTCAGCACCGCGGCCACGTGCCCGATGATGACCTTGCTCTTCATCAGCACCGGCATCCGCCGGCGGTCGTCGGTCACCCAGACCGTGAGCCGTCCCTTCTGCGTGAACACGCCCGGCCCCCGCAGAATCGGCTCCACCACCAGACAATCGAATTCCCCCGCTTCGACCTTCACCCGTTCCCGCCCGTGCACCTTGACGATCAGCGGGTAGTTCTTCCCGTCGGTGTGATTCGCGAACGCGATCGACATTCCCACCTCGAGCGGAAGCGTGCGCACGTAGTACAACGCCGACAGGACGTCCTGACTCCGCGGCGCGATCGGCACCACCTTGTCCTTGTACGTCGCGCGGTGGTTCACCTGGTCGAAATCGACCGCCTGGTCGCGCTTGAACTTGCCCTCGCGGATGTGTTTCTCGTAGCGCAGGCTGTACAATTCGGTCGTGTCGATGTAGGACTCGTAGCGGTCGCGCACCTCGAAGAACTTCGAGAAGAAATCGTTGCTCCGCGCGTCGGACACGATCCGGTAGCACGGCCGCCCCTCCAGGGTGGCGATGTTGCGAACCTCGAGCGTCGCCTCGCCCGCGGTCACCAGCCCGTACTGCACGGTAAACACGAGCCGCTCGCCGACCCCGAACCCGACGTACCCCGGCCCAATGTCGACGACCGTGTCCACCGGCAGGTCGGACTCGTACAGCGAATCGTAAAATGTGTACGAGGAGTCGCCGCCCGCCCCGGCGCGGAGCGGGGCCGTACCCGGCAGCGCGGCCCAGACCACGGCACCGGCGATCGCAAGAGTGACGCGTGCATTCATGCTGCTCGGTCCCGCACCGGGGAATGGTGAACGTCGCACAGCGCCAGGTAGACGTCCAGGGTTTTGTGCACCATGGTGAGGTAGACGTACCCCGCGGCGCGGCGCGCGGCCTCGTGCACGCAAGCGGCGCGCAGTGCGTCGTCATTCAACATGCGAAGAATCGCGTCGGCGAGCAAGCCCGGGGCGCGGGCGGGGACGAGGAGTCCGCTCACGCCATCCTCCACGATTTCGGGAATGCCGCCGGCGCGCGTGGCGACGACCGGAACCCGCAGTACCTGCGCGTCCATGATCGACGTCCCCAGCCCCTCCAGATACGAGCTCATGACGAAGACGTCGAAGATGCTCAACAGCTCGAGCGCGTCCTGGCGAAAACCGGTGAATACGACCGCGTCCCCGATACCCAGCTCGCGGGCGAGAGCCACGAGCTCGGCGCGAAGTTCGCCCTCGCCGACGAGGAAGAAGCGCACGCCGGGACGGCGGGCGCACACCCGCGCCGCCGCGTGCAACAGATCCGTGTGCGCCTTGTGCGGCGCGAGCGCCGCGACGCTGCCCACGATGCGTTCGCCGTCCCGCACGCCGAATTCGTCCCGCAGATAAGACGCGTCGCGCATGCGCGTGAACTTGTCCAGGTCGATTCCGCTGTGCGCGAGGTACACGCGCTCCCGCGGAACCCCGCCGGCGATGAGCACATCGCGCACGCCCTCCGAGATGGCGATGTAGGCGTCGGCGCCGCGCCGGTACTTCAACGCCGCGAGCACGCCCGTTCCCACCGCGAAGTCGACGCGGCGGCTCACGACGTGGATGGGTCGCGGGCGCACGCCGATGCGCGCGAGTGCCGCCCACCCGTGCGCCCGGGACGCATGCGAGTGGACGAGGTCGAACGACCCGCGCGCTATGACGGCGCAGAGCGTCGTCCCCGCCGCGAGGGCATCCAGCTTCCAGCCATGACGTGCGATGCGCAGCCCCTCCGTCCGTGCGAACAGCGCCCCGTCCGCGGGCGCGGCGAGGTGGACCTCCACCCCCGCTTCCACCAGGCCCCTCATCAGGAGCAAGACTTGCGCCTGCCCCCCGCGCCAGGTCCGCTCCGAATCCACCATCAGCACGCGCAGGGGGCGGGCGCGGGGTGCTGCGCTCATCCGGACAGCGCCTCCTCGCAAATGGCCACGAAGCGCGTCGCGAGCGGCACGGGCGAAAACTCTCTTCGCACCCGCTCGCCCGCCACCCGACCCATGCGTTCGCGCCCCATCGGGTCGAGCGCGAGCCGGGTGATCGCACCGGCGAGGGCGTCCGCGTCGCCGGGCGCGGTGAGCACGATGTCCACCCCGTCGTGGAAGGTCTCACGGACCGCCGGCGTATCCCCCGTGATCACCGCGCGGTCCATGCCCATGCACTGGTAGACCTTGTTCGGGATCACACGCGCCGCCTTCGCCGTTGTGCCGAATACGCCGAGGCAGATGGAGGCCCGCGCGATGCGCCCCGGGAGCTCGGCCAGGGGGATCCGCGGCAGGAAGTCCACGTTTCCGAGCCTCGCTTCGCGAACGAAGCGTTCGACCGGTGCATAGGTCTGTCCCCCGCCGATCAGTTCGAATCGGATCCCGGGGGTTTCGCGCAAGCGGGCCGCCGCGCCAACGATACACTCCACGCCGTGCAACGGGAGGTAGCTCCCATAGAAGAGCACGACCATTGGGTCGGCGGCAGCGCTCGCCGCCGGCGCAGCGGTGAACAACGCGTCGTCGTATCCGACTTCCAGCACGCGAATCCGCGTATCCGGCGGCGCCAGCTCCCGCGCGAAGTACGCGGCGTGCGCCCGGGTATCGGCCAGCACGGTGTCCGCCAGACCCATCGCGAGGCGGTCCAGGTTCTGGTTGTGCCACGCCTGCGCCCCGCGCTCGCCGGCGTCCTTGCGGTCCCGGACCCGGGTATCGAACCGCGAGACCAGCGGGTCGAACACCAGCCGCTTTCCGCTCGCGCTCGCCAGCGTGGCGGCGAGCACCATGTCCTTGTGACGGAACTCCGGAACGAAGAGCACCTCGAAGTCGCGATCCATGGACCCGTACCGGGCCGCGAGCGACGCGTAGCGCCGGACCACCTTGCGACGCGGAGACGCCGTGCAGCTCGCCACGCGCACGCCGAGTCGGCGCAATCCTTCCAGAAGGACGGCGCTGCGCGGGTAGCCGACGTGGTGGCCCCCGAAGAGGCATACGCCCTTCAGCCGTTGCGCTTCAGTTCCCATGCCTTGGAATACTTGAGGAACACGCTGAACGAGGAGAGCAGGCACAGCACCAGTCCGGGGTACCCGTCGAGGAAGCCGCGCTGCAGGAGATACATCCGCACGAATCGAAACGGAGGGTGCAGCACCATGTTGACCAGCTCGAGCCCGCCGCCCCGTTCCACGTACTGCACGGCACCCCTCGAGGTGTACGCGTCGATCTTCTCGAGGTGGTGCTCGACGCCGCGGTAGGGCGTGTGCGCCAGCGGCGATTCGAGCCGTCCGACGGGACCCGCCGCTTCCACTTCCTCGTGCACCCGCGCCGGAGGGTACGACGCGCGTCGCCGGTCGTAGAGGCGAAGCACCTTGTCGCGCTGCCACCCGCACCCGCGAATCGTGCGGCCCAGGTAATCGCTCCGCCGGCGGATCCAGAACCCGGCGCGGCCCCCCGGATCCAGAGCGGCGATCTCGGCACGAAGCCGCTCACTCACCACCTCGTCGGCGTCGAGCACCAGTATCCAATCGCTGCTCGCGCGGGCGGCCGCCCAGTTCTTCTGTTCCGAGGGGGAAACGTACGGTCGCTGGTAGACGACCGTCGAGCGCCGGCGCGCGGCGGCGACCGTCTCGTCGCCGCTGAAGGAATCGACCACGAGCACCTCGCCGAATCCGCGCACGCTGTCGATGCAACGGCCGATGGTCGCGGCCTCGTTGAAGGTGGTGACGAGCACGCTGATGGCCGAGAGGTTCATGCGGCGCGACCCACGACGTCGAGAATCTCGCGCTCCACGTCCGCCACGGCGATGTCCATGCACGGGGCGCCGAACGGACACTCGAGGCGACGGCAGGGCGAACACGACAAGCCGCGCCAGAGCGCACGGTCGCGCGGCGTGCCCATGTGCCACTCGCGCGGGTCGGTCGCGCCGAACACGGTCACGGTCGGAACGCGCGCGCAGACGGCGAGGTGCTTCAACCCGGAGTCGATGGTCACCAGACCCCCCAGGTTCGCCAGCGCCGCCGGGAGCTCGTCGAGCGCGAAGCGCGGCAACAGCACGGCGCTGCCACCGGCCTCACGGACGATCGCCGCGGCCGCTTTCTCTTCCCCGGGTCCCCAGAACACGACCACTGCCCACCCGGCGCCGGCGAGGCGCCGCGCGAGGGCCGCGAACCGGGCCGGGTCCCAGGCCTTCACCGGCACCGGCCGGCCCGGGTTGAGTCCGATGACACGCCCCGCGCGCAGCCCGTCGCGGGAGACCCCGGCCTCGATGAGACGATCGCGCGCCCGCGCGACGGCCGCGTCGTCGCGCGCGAACGCCGTCAGGACCGGAGCGGCCTGCGCCGCGCCCACGTGCCGCGCCAGCCGCATCCCCGCCGCAATCGAATGGTACGGCACGCGCCGCCCGTCGCACCAGTCGGCGCGCCCCTCGACCACCGTATAGGCGAGCTTGCGCACGCGCACGTCGAACCCGACGCGCAGCGGCGCGCGGGACGCCAGCGTGATCAACGCCGATCGCGCGCTTCCGTGAAAATCGATGGCCGCCGCCGCCCCGAGCGATCCCACCGCCGCGAGGAAGCGCCACCACGCCAACGGCCCCTCGCCGCGCGGCGGGATCAACACCCGGTCGACGAAACCGAACCCGCCCACCACCCCCGCGTAGGGCCGGTCGACGACGTACGCGATCGAACGGCCCGGCCGGGCGTCCTTCACGGCGCGGAGTACTTCCAGCGCGGCGAGAACGTCGCCGAGCTGGCGCAGCCGGATTGCCAGGACCCATTCGCGCACGTGCTCCGGGCGTCGGCCGCTCACGTCGTGGCACTCCGGGCCCGCGCCCCTTCCGTGAGGACCCGCTCCAGTTCGCTCCACACCGACTCGGCGGAAAGGTCCACCAGGCACGCCGTGGTTCCCAGCGGGCACTCGTGCCGGTGACAGGGACGGCACGGGACCTCCACGCGCGCGGCGCGAAACGGTCCGAACGATTCGTACGGGAACCAGACCTCGCACTCGCTGCTCCCGAAGATGCCCACCGTCGGCGTTCCCACCGCGACGGCGACGTGCATGATCCCGCCGTCGCAGGCCACCATCGCGTCCAGCTGTGCGATCACCGCCGCCGCCATCCTCACCTCGAGTTCCGGCAGGACGCGAACGCCGTCCGCGCATCGCTCCCGCACCGCCCGCGTCGCGTCGTGTTCGCCGGGTCCGGCGAAGAGGACGACCTCCGCCCCGCTGCGCGTGCGCACGTGCTCCACCAGCGCCGCAAACTTCTGCGCCGGCCAGCGCTTGACCGACCACTTCCCGCCCGGATGCACGCCCACCCGAACCCGGCCCGATGCGCCGGCGGCGGCAAGGACCTTCTCTGCCGCCGCCCGCTCGGACGGTGTCACCGCCAGCGACGGTTTGCCCGCCGTCCGGGCTTCCACCCCGACGGCCGCGCCATAGGCGAGGAAGACGTCCGTCACCGCGCGTACCGACGACGGAATTCGCACCGGGTGCGTGTACAGGCGTCGGCGGCCGCGCCGATCACCGCCCACCCGGATGGGTGCTCGGGAAAGCCACGAGAGCCACGCGCTGCGCGGATTCGAATACAAGTCGATGACCGCCCGGTAGCGCCGCTCCCGCAGCGCGCGCGCCGTGCGCACGCCGGCGAGAACGCCCGCTTCCAGCGGCCATACGCGCGCAAAGCGTTCGTCGCCCGCGAGCAGATCCGCAGCGGGGCGCCGCGCGAGGTAGTCGATCTCGATGCCGGGAAACTGCGTGTGGAGGGCGTCCACCAGCGGCAGCGAGAGGACGACGTCGCCCAGATAGTTGAGGCGCGTCACCAGCACGCGGTCGCCGCGCCCGAGCGACGGCGGTGTGGTCATGACCGCCCCGTGCCCCCACCCCGCCGCGCTGCGCGCACGCGGGTGACGATCTCCCTCGACGCGTGGGCCTTGGCATCGCCGGTGACGATCGTGCGAATTCCGAGGCGCTCGGAGACCGCGAATTCGGGGACGGTTTCGGGGCGGTAGTCGGTCCCCTTCGCGTGCACCGCAGGCCGCAGGCGCTCCAGGATCCCGGCGACGCTGTCCTCGTCGAACACGAGCACGGCGTCGACCCAGCGCAGCGCGGCCACGACGCGCGCCCGGTCTTCGGCGCCGACGACGGGTCGTCCTTCGCCCTTGATCCGGCGCGTCCCTGCGTCGCCGTTGACCGCCACCACCAGATAGTCGCCGTGTCGCTTCGCATCCTCCAGGTAGCGAACGTGGCCGACGTGGAGCGGATCGAAGCAGCCGTTGGTCAACACGACGCACTTCGCGTCGGCCGCGCGAACCGCGTCAAGCAGCGCGCCGAGGTCGAGGTAGACCGGGGCCGCCGGCGTCATGCGCGCTCACCCGGGCTCTCGGGCGCTGCGATGGCCGCTCGAACCTCGTCCGGCGAGGCCGTCGCGGTGCCCCGCTTCATCACGACCACCGAGGCCGCGAACGTCGCCATGCGCGCCGCCTCGGCGAGCGTCCCGCCGGCGGCCAACGAAAGCGCGACCATGGCCGCCACCGTGTCGCCGGCGCCGGTCACGTCCGTGGCTTCGCGACTGCCCGCGATGCCGATGATCTCGTAAGCTCCGCGCGCGTCGCACACGATCATCCCCAGGCTTCCGCGCGTCACGATGAGACCTTCCAGGCCGCAGTCGGCAACCCGGCCCTTCATGGCCTCCGCATCCATGAGATCCGACTCGCGCTCGATGCCCAGCGCCTCCATGGCCTCCGTTTCGTTGGGGACCGCGACCGTGGCGCCGCGAAACCACGCGAGCCGGTAGCGGCTGTCGACGACGATCGGAACCGTGCGCGCGCGGGCGCGGGCGATGGCGTGCTCCACGATCGGGGATTCGAGCACCCCGAGGCCGTAGTCGGCCAGCAACAGCACGTCGCTCGTGTCGACGGCGCCGGAGATCGCGCTCGTGAGCCGGGCGGCGAGGCCGTCGGCGAGTGCGACGCGGTGGGATCGGTCGACCCGCGCCACCTGCTGCTTCTGGGCGTTCATCTCTCCCGCCATGATTCGGAGCTTGGTCGAGGTCGCCTCTCCGGGTGCGAACAAGAGCGCCCGCGTATCGACGCCGCGCCCGCGCAGGAGCTCGGAGAGTACCGCGCCCTCCGGATCGTCCCCGAGCACGCCCACCGCCACGGCGGTCGCGCCCAGCGCGGTCACGTTCTGCGCCGCGTTGGCCGCCCCACCCGGGTGATGCACGCTCTGTTGATAGTCGATCACCGGGATCGGCGCCTCCCGGGAAACTCGCGACGTCGTTCCCAGAATGTACTGGTCGAGCAGGTAGTCCCCCACGACCGCCACCCGCCGCGAGCGAAACTGTTCCAGGAGGTCTAGAAAGCGTTTTCGGCCCATGAAATCACCGCGTCACGAGGTGGCGCGCGCGCCGGCGATTCTATCCGACGGCCCGTCCCCGCGACGACTCGAATCTCGCGCCGCGCGGCGCACGGCGCTCACCCGTTCCCGCACCGCGTCGACCTCGATCCCATGGAAGCACTCGAGCTGGGTGGGACAGTGGCGGCGATAGCACGGGGTGCAGTGCACCTTGTGCTGCAACACTTCCACCGTCGCGCCAAGCGGCGCCGTCCACGCGGGCGACGTGGACCCGAACAAGACCACCACGGGCACGCCGAGCGCGGCGGCGACGTGCGGCGCACCGCTGTCGTTGGCAACCAGCGCGCGCGCCGATTCCACCACGGCGAAAAACTCTCCCAGGCTGGTTGTGCCGGCGAGGTTCACGACCCCGTCCACGCCGCCGGTGATCCCGGCGCACACGTCGCGGTCGCCCGCGCCCCCGCACACGACCACGGGCGCGTCGCGCGCCAGCAGGCGACACAACGCGCGATATCGCTCGCGCGGCCAGGCCTTCGCCGGTCCGAACGCGGCCCCCGGCACCACCACGAGGTAATCGTGGCCCGTCACACCGGCTGCGCGCAGCAGCCGGGCCGCGTCGGCGCGCTCCTCGTCGCTCACGCGCAGAATCGGAAGCGGTGCTTCGCCCACCGCGCCGTCCGGGACCCCGATGGCCGCCAGCGCCCGCCGGGCCACCTGCGCATAGCTCTTCCCGAGGTGCACGTCGCGCGAGGGCGCTCCCAGCGATGCGGTCAGCATGGCACGCCGGGCATCGGTGGCAAAGCCGACGCGATGGCGCACCCCGGCGACGAATCCGGGGACGGCGCTCGCGAACGAGGGCGGAAAGAGGGCGACCGCATCCGCCCCCAGCGCGCGCAGTGCACGCGCGCGCGCCGCGATGCGCCGCACGCGTCCGGACATCGCGTCGATCCAGACTTCGTCGACACCGTCCACCCCCCAGAAAACCCGCGCGACGTAGGGCGCGCAGGCCACGGCCGTGGTCGCGCCACCCCGCGCCAGAAGTGCCACGGCGGGCAGGCACATCACGGCGTCGCCGAGCCAGTTGGGCGCCACGGCGACGACCTTGGGGGGCCGGCTATGCGCTCGCCTCGTCATACCGCCGCGTGCCCGAACTGAATCTGGTAAAGGCGGTGATACACGCCCTGACGATCCATCAGCTCCGCGTGGGTTCCGTGTTCGGTGAGGCGGCCCCGGTCGAGGACGAGAATCCGGTCGGCGTGCCGGACCGTGGACAGCCGGTGCGCGATGACGAAGGTCGTCCGCCCCGCGAGCAGGCGATCCATCGCTTCCTGGACCAGCTGCTCGCTCTCGCTGTCGAGCGCGCTGGTGGCTTCGTCGAAGATCAGAATCTCGGGGTCGCGCAGAATCGCGCGCGCGATGGCGAGCCGCTGGCGCTGGCCGCCGGAGAGCTGGGCCCCGCGATCGCCGACCACGGTTTCGTAGCCGTGCAAAAGCTCCAGGATGAAGTCGTGCGCGTTCGCGGCGCGCGCCGCCTGTTCGACCTGGTCGCGGGTGGCGTCCGGCGACCCGTAGACGATGTTGTTGTAGACCGAATCATTGAAGAGAATCGTCTCCTGGGTCACGATCCCCATCAACCCGCGGAGCGATTGCAGCGTGAACTCGCGCGTGTCTTCACCGTCGAAGGTGATGCGTCCCCGCGTCGGAGCGTAAAAGCGCGGCACCAGGTCGACGAGGGTGGTCGTGACCGCACCGCTCGACCCCACGACGGCGACGACCTCGCCCTTGCCGGCGCGAAACGAGACGTCGCGCAACACCGGCTCACCGGCGATGTACTCGAAGTCGACGTGCTCGAAGCGAATCTCCCGGGTGAAGCGCGCCTCCCTCGCCCCCTCGCCCGTCGGCTCCCTGGGCACATCCAGCAGGCCGAAGATCCGCTGCGCCGACGCGACCGACTGCTGCACGACCGTGCTGAGCTTGCTCAGGTTCTTCAGCGGCGTCAGGACGAACAGCATCGCCGCCACGAACATCACCAGGTTCTCCGCCGGCAGCGACCCGTCGAGCACCCGGCGCCCGCCGTACCACAACACCACCGTGAACGACAGCGTTCCGAGCATCTCGGAAGCCGGGGCGGACAACGCGGCGTACATGGTCATGCGGATGT
>Ga0137333_1000268_pt1 | contig 14348 bp, 8 predicted proteins | sample EasRivERMLT231_2_FD_102286 | JGI IMG/M metagenome (GOLD analysis project Ga0137333, IMG submission 102286) | Soil microbial communities from meander-bound floodplain in the East River, Colorado, USA - East River MetaG ERMLT231_2 | ecosystem: Environmental > Terrestrial > Soil > Floodplain ... | reverse complement strand
GTTTGAGCGCCCGTCTTCTTTGATCTTCGCCGTGATGACGGCCGCGATGAACAAGAACATTCCCAGCGGACCGATCAGGATCTGCTCGTTCAAAAAGTCCCGGTAGTGCACTCCCGAGAACATGTAGCCGACGTTGCGCCGGTCGGAGAACGCGGTGCGGGTCATGTCGAGCAGGGTCGAAAGGGGATTGTAGCCCTGACGCACGGATGAGAAGACGAAGGCCGTGGCGGCCGCGACGCCCGCCACGATGGCGAGATCCCGGATCGCTGCCCGTCTTCGGTCGCGCCGGGACAGTGCAGGGACGGCGATCGCGAGAAACGACGCGCCGAGAACAATCGACGACAGGTGGAGCGCGAAGCACAAGAACAGCGCCAGAGCAGGAAAGAGCAGGGGACACGCGCCTCGCAGACAGCGAAGGCACAACCAGAGATAAACCACCACGCCGACCGCGTAGAAGGAATAGTTCTCGACGTAACCGAAGAAGAGCTGCACGTAGCCCTGGGCCACGAGGATCAGCCACACCAGAGCCGTGAACGGGCGGCGTTCCTCATCGGCACTCTGCACCGGTCGCAGCCGGACGAGTTCATCCGCAAGTAACCACGCCGCCACGAGAAACATCAACCCGGCCCCGACACTACCGACCGCCACGGCGTCGAAGGCCACGTCCTCGATCGAGCGGTCGGGAGCGAAGAACCACGGTTTGGCGATCCCGTACACGAGGTATTGGAGGAGACTCGTCAGCGGCTCGCGTTCCAATAGCTCGTGCTTGGTGTCGATCTCCTGGACGATCGTATTGCCGTCGCCGAGGTACGAATGGCAGATACGAGCGACCCAGAATAGCGCGGTGCCCGCGACGACGGCAACCGAAGCCATCACCAGCAACCGTCGTCCCGAGAGTGTGCGAGCGAGAAAGCTCGTCATCCTCGCCGCCGTCCGCTCTTCGCGGAGTACGATGATCAGCATCGAGGTCGCGAGGAGGAGTGTCGCTCCATAGAGAAGAACCGGTGGGAAGAAGGCGTAGAAGTGGGCGCCCCACAGCCATGAGAGCGACGGACGGGCCGCGAGGACGTGAACCGCAATACCGGCCATCGCGACGATAACGACGGATATGAGGAAAGGACGGCCGGCGCTTTCATCAATCGATGCCGTGGGCGTCGCGGATGGGCCGCCCTGTCGTCGCTGCTGAGAGCTTGTCTTTGGAATTCGAATGTGGGGAGCCTCCGGTGTCGAGCGCTGGTTTTCTGTGTAACTCCGGCGCCTAGGGTCGAGCTGACATTCTGAGGCAGCTACTATACATGGTACAGCAAGTAACGGCGAGATGGCGTTACCGATCACTCAAGCACTTGGCATTGATCGGTTCCGGCATGTGTACTACACTATCCGGGTCCATCCAGTTCAAAAGGCGGTCGCTGGTGACGCTCAGTCGCGGGGCTCGTGTACTTGCCGGGCTAGTGGTTCTGTGCCCCAGCCTTGCCATGGCTACCGCGACCGTATTCACCGATCGGTCGGCATTCCTGGCTGCGGCAAGCGGTCTTTCGGCCGAAGGGTTTGAGGCGCTACCGGCAACCAACGCGAATGACGACGATGGTCTTTCAGTCAGCGGTCTGACGATTATTTCGTCGCCCGCTGCCCTCGGGGTCTACGATCGGCCGGAAAGTGGCGCGCATGCCACCGAAGGCGTCAAGTTCGTCCTCCCATACCGCCTGTCGGGAAGCTTCACCGTAACCTTCAACTTTTCGTCACCCGTGAGTGCCGTCGGCTTCGACATCACCGACTACGAGGCGGGCCCTACGAATCCTCTCGTATTTTCATACCCCGGCGGCTCTTTCGACGCCGCTATCGGGTCGGTCAATGGTTCGACGGAATTCTTTGGAATCATCGACACGACGCTGGCGTTCAGTTCGTGCAGCCTCTTGCACCCACTGGCGGCCCAGGGAGATGGTTGGGGGTTTGACGCCCTCGCATACAGTCCCGTTCCGACTTCTGTGCAAACACCCCGTGTTGTGGGACCCTACCTGGTTCAAAACTACCCCAATCCTTTCGATCCGGAGACGAATATTGCGTTCGTGGTGCCGGCGAACGGTGCCAGAATCAGAATTGAGATCTTTGACAGCCGTGGGCGCAGGGTGCGGACGCTCCTCGAAGGATGGACTGGCGGGGGTTCGCATTTGCTCCCTTGGAATGGAAGGGATGACACGGATAGAGAAGCTGCGTCGGGAGTCTATTTCTGCCGACTCAGCAGTGTCGTCGGCGCCGACACAAGGAAGATTGTGTTATTGCGCTAGTCAGCCGGCTGACCCACCCAGGTGTGTTTCTGATTTCGAAAATGTGGGAACGGAAGGTCGCACCGGCCACGCAACGGAGGGAAACTCATGAACTCACGCACGCTGACCGCGCTTTGCATGATTACTGCAGTGAGCCTCCTCGTGGCCGCGCCGGTGCGCGCTCAGACTCCCATCCATCTGTGGAGCCAGGCATACGGCGATGCGCTCGAACAGGACGTGGCGTCGGTCGCCTCTGACGCGGATGGGAATGTGATTATTACCGGGAACTTCTTCGGCTCGGTGAGCTTCGGCGGCAGCACGCTGTGCTCGGATAGCTCGCCTTGCCTTTGACCCAGGACGAACAGCCCCGTCAGGCGGCGGTTCTGCGGAGCTACGTGCCGACTCTGGCTCCGATCTATCCGTAGTTGTCGCAGGCGGGCCGCATCGGTCTCACCGTGACTCTGTTCCTGATCGGAACTGGCATGACACGCGCGAGCCTGCGGCAGGTCGGCATCCGCCCCCTCGTCCAGGGGGTGTTGCTCTGGATCATCGTCGCGGTGAGTTCGCTGCTGATCATTCGCGCCGGCTCGGCGACGGTGGTTTGACCGATGAAGGGCGGCGACCCCGGTCGCGTTGACTACAAGAGTTTACAAATAAAGCGCCTTGATCATGCCCCACGTAGAGTTGCGTGTGGCCACGAACGTGCCGCCAACAATAGTGTTCGTATCCATCGTCACTCCGCCCGTGCGCGCCAGAGCTCGGCCAGTCAGGCGCACACCATCAGTCAGGGTGATGCTCGCCAGCGCGACAATGTTGCCCCCGAATACAGTGTCCGTGCCGAGAGTCGCACTGCTGCCCACCTGCCAATACACGTTCGAAGGCCTCGCTCCACCGATCAGGGTGAGAACCGCGTTCCCAGCGGTCGTGAGCGTGCTCCCGATCTGGAACACGAAGACCGCATTGCCATCGCCCTGACCGTCGAGCGTGAGTGTTCCCGTCAGCGGAGCCGACGTATCGAAGCAATAGACGCCTGGCGGGAGTGTCTGGCCACCCAGATCCTGGCCGGTCAGGATGCTGTCGCAAGCCATGCCTGCCAGCGAATTGTACGCACTGGTGAGATCACTCTGGGCCTGATCCGCGATGGCATCACCGGCGTGAAGCGTTCCTCCGGTCGGCTGGCCCCCAGGAAGGCCCTCGATCGCGGTTGCCGGGCTTACCCCCACACTTCCGACGATGGTGGTCGCCCCGGTATTGGTGACTGTTGTGGCCGCCAGAACAGCGAAATTCGCTGCAGAGCCTAACGACTGAGCAAATCCGAGAGAAGGAAGGACTAACAGCGTGGCCAGTCCACCGACGGCGATGATATTCGGGTACCTGTGTCTGCAATTCATAGCTAACCTCCATAGCGACTCGAGTCTTTAGCAAGTTGACGTCACGCACCTCCGTGCCGGCTTGGAGGTGCGCGACGCGATCTCGCGCCGCGAATCTCCTTCGCGGGGTATGTCAGTTGTTCGGCAGCGTACCCGAGGCAGCAACCCGATAGAATCCATCGAAAGGGTGAAAAGGGAGCTAGTCCCCCGGATGGGTCGTCTTCTAGACTGATCGGCGCGCTAGACCCGCAGAATCTGTCGATTCCTTCAAGACCTCGATAATCCGCTCTTCCTTGAACCGGGATCGACACATGGTCGGCCCTCTTCAGTCCGGGGTATAGCCCGAAGCGCCAACTTTGCTCTGGAGAATAATTTGAGGGGAAGGTCGAATCCCATTTCAGGTATACTTGCCTGTCCCAAAGATTCGCGACGGCGGGCGCGGATTCGCGTGGCCTGAAAGACGACCTTGGATGCAAATCCCGAGACGGTTCGAGGTGGCGGGTGTTCTTTGGCGTGAGTGCCAGGCATATGAGCAGACTGCTCCTCCTGGGCGGGCACCTTCTGTTGGTGCCCGCGATTGGGTGGTCGCAGGCCGAGTTCTTCACCCCCGAGCCGCATTGGGAGTCGCCGGAGCCCAACACAACCCGTAGCGTGGCCCTCGGCGACATCGACCTCGACGGCGATGTGGATCTCGTCTGCGGTAATTCGCAGCAGGCCAACACGCTTTTCCTGAATGAGGGCGGGACGTTCGGGATCGTCTCGGCGTGGTTCCCGACCGCCGTCGACAGGACCCGGGGCATGGCTCTGGGGGATATCGATGGCGATGGCGACCTGGATCTCGTCTGCGGCAATTTCAGGGGTGCGAATACTCTCTACCTGAACGAGGGTGGAATGCTGAGCCGGGTGCCCGCGGACACTTTGTGGACCGACAATACGGCGGAGAGCGTGGCGCTTGGCGATCTGGACAACGACGGCGATCTCGATATCGTTTTCGGAGTCCCACTTTTTCCCAACGCGATTTACATGAATGACGACGGCCGATTTCCCGACAACCCCCTGCTCATCGGCGGACCGAACGAAACCCGCTGTGTGACGTTGGGAGACGTGGACGGGGATGGGTATCTCGATCTCGCCGAAGGTAATGTGGCGGGCAGGGATGGCCCCGGGAAGAACTACATTTACCTGAATAGTCAGGGCGTCCTTGACTCGATACCCGATTGGAGTTCCGACCCGGGGCACCAAACGCTGGGTATCGCACTGGCTGACATTGACGGCAACGGCCGGCTTGATCTCATCTGCGCGAACCTCGATCAGACGCACGCGATTTACTACAGCCAGAGCGACTCGCTTTTCGAGACGACGCCGTCGTGGCAGTCCGGGCCGACGGAACCAGGCGAGGATGTGGATGTGGCCGACGTGGACAGCGACGGGGACCTTGATTTGGTTTTTGCGAACCTCGGGCAGCCGAGCACCCTCTATCTGAACAATCTGACCGACCCCGGTGCGGGCGCACTTGCCATCGACCCGGTCTGGTCCACCGGGCGCGGGGACAGGACGATCGCCATTGCTTTGGGTGATATCGACAGCGACGGCGACCTGGATCTGATGTGCGGCAACTCGGATCAGCTGAGCACGGCGTATCTCAACCTGACCCCTCCGCTGGAACTACTCCCATCGTGGGAATCCGTTTCTCCGGCGCCCAATAGGACCAAGAGTGTGGCGCTGGGCGATGTGGACGACGACGGCGATCTTGACCTCGTTTGCGGCAACGGTGGTGCGGAAGCCATGGTCAGCACGTTCTATCGGAACGACGCGGGCCGACTTGAAGCGATGCCGTCCTGGTCGTCGGGGGAATTACGATACACGGCGTCCGTTGCATTGGCGAACGTGAATGGTGATGCTCGGATCGACCTGATCTGCGGTAACCAGGGTCTTAATGGTGAGGCAAGCGCCGTTTACGAGAATGACGGCACCTCCTTTACAACGGCCCCTACTTGGGTTTCGGAGCCCCAGGACGTCACGACGAGCATCGCGGTTGGTGACGTGAACGGCGATGGTTTCGTCGACCTGGTCTGCGGTAACGGTGCGGACTCGAGCACCGTCTACCTCAACCTGGGGTCGGCGTTCGATACCCGCCCCGCGTGGCATTCTTGCCCTAATCCGCGTTATCAGAGAGAGGCAGCTCCGGACGAACACGTACGTGTGCGGTACGCCGCTACGGCCAACCCGCGAATACTAGTCTGATGATCGTCGGTAACCGCTCTCCTCTCGACCACACATAACGGAGGTTGACCTCCAGCCGTTTCCATACTATTTTAGGAGCACCATCTTGCGCGTCCGCACAACCTGCTCCGCCTCGAAACGGAGAAAGTACACACCGCTGGCCGCGGGGTTGCCACTTTGGTCCCGACCGTCCCATTCGATCCGGTGCACGCCTTGCAACATCGGCCGATCCACCAGCGTTCTCGCCACACGCCCCGTCACGTCGTAGATCGTGAGCGTGACGTGTAAGTCCGTCTTGAGCGTAAACTCGAGAGTCGTTACCGGATTGAACGGATTCGGCGCCGGTGGTCGAAGCTCCGTCTCGAACTCCGGCGCCGGCTCATCGACGATCGGACTCGCTATGCAGTCCTCAACCGGGAATGCGCCGATCTGGGCGGGTCCGCAGGGATGGTGTGCCGGCGCCGCGGGAGACTCCGGCGCCAGCCCGAAATCCCCCTCGCTGGTGACTAGGGGATAGCAATCGTCTAGATAGTAGAAGCCCGGGTAGTCACAGAACCACGGGATACCCGTGGTGACTTGCGAGGAGTAGACGGAGCCCGTCCCCGCGATGTCATCGAGGTCCGAGTGCGAGCAATCGATCGTCATCTCGTTGCCGCCCAGCACGTGCGCCTCTCCGTCTGAGCCGCCCGTTGAGCAATTGCCCCAGAGAATGGTCTGCATGATCTCCGCCCGAGCTGACCGACCAAGACCGATGGGGGTCACCCCCATATAGATTCCCCCGCCTTGTTGCGCGCTGTTGATCGCGATCGTGCAGGTCACAAAAATTGACGTGATGTCGGCGTTGATCGCGCGGCCACAAATGAAGACACCACCGCCCTCGAACTCAGCGTGATTTCCTGAAAATAGGCAATTCGTGAAAGTGACGGTGTAGTCTGTCTCCGGCTCGTTGCTGCAGTCAAAGAGGAAGCCCGCGCCGCGATCCGTCGTGTGGCCGGAGAACACGCAGTTTGTGAAGTCGGTGGTCGAGCTCGTGAGAGTGGCGGGGGCGCGCCCGACACCCGACGCGGCGAGCGTTCCGTCGCCGAAACCGATCACGTGCACTCCACCGGCGCCGTTCTGCTGGAAAGCAACGCCATCGAAAGTGGCTGAGCTCGCATCGAGTACGACACCCCGAGCGGTGTTCCGCGCAATCTCGCTGTCCATTACCTGTGAGGGCGAAGGCGAATCGAAGTACATCCCATGACCGTCGTTCTCCGTGATTTGCGTGTCGGAGATCAACGCCCACGTGTGGATCCTCACCGCGCTTGGCGCCGCGTTGCGCCGAATAACACAGGACAGGACTTTTGGGGTCCCTCCGGCTAACACCATCACGGCACCGGTGGTCACGACCGTATCCTCCTCGATCGTGCACAATTCGAACGTGGGACTCCCGCTTTCGACACGCACCACGCCGCCGAAAGCCCGGCTCCGCTTAATGACACAGTTGCGTATCACGGGCGAGCCTCCGCTCACGAGAACGAGGGACCCGAGCGCGTCCGACGCACCTCTCGTAAGAGTAAAGCCATCGACGAGGGCTGCCGAGCTTTCGCCCTCATGCAGATGGAGAGCGCGGCCGAGTCCCTGACAATCGATGGTCGTCATGCCCGGGCCGGCGGAAGACGTCAAGAGGATATCCTTACCCCCGAACGTGAGGTTCCGATTGCCCGGCCCGGTGTATGTGCCGGGGGCCACCAAAACCGTGTCACCGTGCTGGGCCGCATTGATTCCCGCTTGGATTGTTGGATAGGTTGCGGGAAGATGGAGCACGGCCCCGGAGCTCTCGGAACTGATTATGAGAGTCGTCATGACCAGAAACAAGGGACCGATTACAATACGCCGGTTTCTCATGGTAACCACCTCTCGATGGGCCGCCGCGTCATGCGAACCGTCCCACTTCCATATTGCGCTCCACGCTCATCGTAAGATCGGCGGCTCCAGCCAGCAGCAGGACGACAATCGCGTATCGCATGGGTATTTGACCTCGGTCATTGGTGCCGATAGGGATCGATCAATTTTCTCACAATGATTGGTCGCGTTCTAGCGTTTGTCAATCGTCCCCATTCCGGGTATAATAAATCCTTCCGGAGCCTTGGCTTAGCGTGGGGTGGGTCCGCCGTGTGGACGGGCGCGTGATTCGCGTGCCTGCGACGGGACCTCGACCCCGGGTCGATGTGGGGCTATTCACTAGTGCGAGTTACATGAAAAAGTTGCTCCTTGGGTGGCACCTTCTCCTGGTGCCCGCCGCGGCGTTGCCACAGGCGACGTATTACGCCACCGAACCGTTTTGGGAGTCGCCGGAGCCAAACAGAACCCGGAGTGTGGCACTCGGCGACATCGACCTGGATGGCGACATTGATCTCGTTTGCGGGAACGTCCAACAGGCCAACGCGCTTTTTCTAAATGAAGGCGGGACGTTCGGGATCGTTTCGGCGTGGGACCCGATCGTCGTCGACCGGACGCGAAGCATCGCCTTGGGCGATCTCGACGGTGACGGCGACCTGGACGTCGTGTGCGGGAATTTCGGTGGCGTGAATACCGTCTACCTCAACCAGGGTGGGGCGTTCGGTCTGGTGGCGACGGACACGCTGCGGACGGACAATACGGGGGAAAGCGTGGCGCTGGGTGACGTGGATAACGACGGCGATCTCGACGTCGTCTTCGGCATCCCGCTCTTCCCCAATGCGGTTTACATAAACGACGCGGGCCGGTTTCCAGACCCACCCCAACTCATCGGCCGCCCGAAGGAGACCCGCAGTGTGGCATTGGGGGACCTGAACGCGGATGGGTATCTCGATCTCGTCGAGGGCAGTTTTGCGAGCGCTCTCACTCCCGGAAGCTACGTCTACCTGAACCGTGAGGGTGTTCTCGACTCGTTACCCAGCTGGACATCCGACGACTTGGATAGAAAGACGCTGGGTGTTGCGCTCGCCGACATCGACGGCAACGGTAGACTCGATCTCATCTGTGCGAATCTCGAGCAGCCGAGCACGATCTACTTCAGCCGAGGAGACTCACTCCTCGAGGCCACACCGTCATGGCAGTCCACGCCGACGGACTCGAGCGAGGATGTGGACGTGGGCGACGTGGACAGCGACGGGGACCTCGACTTGATTTTTGGCAACCGCGACCAACCGACCACCCTCTATCTGAACGACCCGACCAACCCAAACATGATCGCCCTCGACCCGGTCTGGTCCACCGGGCGCGCGGATAAGACGTTCGACGTCGCCCTGTGTGACATAAACGGTGATGGCGACCTGGACTTGGTGTGCGGCAACTCGGATCAGCTGAGCACGGCGTACCTCAACCTGACGCCCCCGCTGGAATCATTGCCATCGTGGGAATCCGTTTCTCCGGCGACCAATAGAACCAAGAGTGTGGCGCTGGGGGATGTGGATAACGATGGCGACCTGGACCTTGTCTGCGGCAACGGTGGTGCAGAAGCGATGGTCAGCACGTTGTATCGAAACGACGCGGGCCGACTTGAAACGACACCGTCCTGGTCGTCGGGGGAGTCACAATATACGGCGTCCGTTGCGTTGGCGAACGTGAATGGTGATGGTCGAATTGACCTGATCTGCGGTAACCAGGGTATTGACGGCGAGGCGAGCACCGTTTACGAGAATGACGGCGCCGCTTTTACAACGGCCCCGACATGGGTTTCGGAGCCCGAGGACGTCACGACGAGCATCGCCGCTGGTGACGTGAACGGCGATGGTTTCGTCGATCTCGTCTGCGGGAATGGCGGGGACTCGAGTGCCGTCTACCTTAATCTGGGGACGACATTTGATACCCGTCCCGCGTGGCATTCGAGTGTCGCGCTGCGGACCAGCGGTGTGGCACTTGGAGACGTCGACCGCGACGGCGATCTTGATCTCGTCTGCGGCAATAACGGCGATGCCAGCACACTTTATCTAAACGACGGGGAGATGTTCGGCGTGGCCCCCGCGTGGTCCAGTTCGCAGGCACTCTTCACCACGGACGTGGCGCTGGGAGACCTCGACGGCGACGGTGATCTCGACCTCGTCTGTGCAAACAATCTCCAGGCGACCACGGCCTATTTCAACGAGGGGGGCACCTTCTCGCCCTCGGCCGGATGGTCGTCCCGGCCGCCCGCGAGAGCCACGACGAGCGTCGCGTTGGGCGATCTGGACGGCGACGGCGATCTCGATCTGGTTTGTGGTAACGAGCTCCTGCAACCCAACCCTGCGCAACCCAACCTTACGTACATGAACGAAGGCGGCACGCTGGCGAGAAGCCCTGGCTGGTTGTCCGGGCGGCTGAGCGACACGGAAGACGTCGCGCTGGGTGACGTCGACGGCGACGGGGATCTCGACGCCGCTTTTGGAAATGAGGCCGCACCCAACGCACTCTATTCGGGAAACAAGAATCCGCCGTATCGTGGCGACCCGTTGTCACCGAGGCACAATCAGACGAACAACAGCGCCTTTCTCTCAAAGGTCAGGGTCAGCCATATCGGTCCGAATACGCAGCGGGTCCTCTTCTCACTCGTGGACGTCGAGTCCGACCCCGTCTGGATCCTCGCCGAATACCAGTTCGAGGGTGATCCCACCTGGTACCGGGCAGATGTGGATGGCCGGGTCGGCCGGGTCGGCATGTTTGCAACCTCACCGGCGGCGACGCCAGATTCGATGGATTGGGACACCTCACGCGTTCCTTCCGACCCAAGAGACATCGTCCTTCGACTCACCAGCATCGAAGTTCCGAAGCGGGTAAGCGTCATTCGTTGTACCCCCTCGTACCTGGTGGAAATCGGTCAGATTCCATTGGTCGATACCTTCGCCCGACCCAGCAGCGGGTCGGAGTTCTTCGAGACGCGGGACATTATTGTCGAACTCCGCCTTCCGCCGGGCGTAACACGCGATCAGGCCCGCCTCTACTATCGTCGCGGCGGGGAGAGCGCCTACCAGCAGACGGGCTTCGAGGAGGGCAACCCCATGCCCTTCGCGACGATTCCATCCGACTGGGTCGGGGAGCGCGGGATCGAGTACTGGGCGGAGGCTCAAACTCCGAGCGAGACCCTCACCGACCCACGGACGAACCCGTCGCAGAGACCCCTTGCCATCCGGGTTACGGCGACGAATCTTGAGGAGAATCGCACCCACCCAAGCCTACAATACCGTCTGATGTCGGTTCCCCTCGAATTGGAGAGCACCGTTTCGATCATCCGGGTCCTCCAGGATGACGTTGGCTTTCCGGATGTGACCCGATGGCGGCTGTTCGGCTACGACGCGGCGGACTCGGTCTATCTGGAAGTGCCGAACGACAGTATTCTGGCGTTCGAGCAAGGGAGTGGCTACTGGCTGGTCACCCGGGACGCATATCGGCTTGATACGGCTCCGGTGTTTGGAGAGTCGGCACCGACGGACAGCGCATTCGCGCTGGCGCTCGAGCCCGGGTGGAACCTGATCGGCCAGCCATTCGCGTTCCCCGTTTCGTGGGCGTCTGTCGGCGTTGATTCGAACCTCGTGGAACCTCCGGTTGCCTGGCGCGGCGACCACTACGCGTACGACGTGGACCAGCTCGAGCCCTGGGAGGGGTACTGGGTCAAGAATCGGACGGGTTCGACATTCTGGTTGAAGATCCCTCCCGAAGAAGTGACAACCCCTGTGAATCGGGCCGATCGCATCACCCTTGCCGGGTCGGTTGGGGGACCGGCATCCGAACGCGAGTGGCGCGTGTCTATCACGGCCACGTCGCGGGGCGCGATCGACCTGCACAACATCGTGGGGATGAAACGCGGCGCTCGCGACCAATGGGACGCGGCGGACCGGTCCGAGGCGCCGATGAGCCCCGATCGTTCGGTGTCATTGTATTTCCCGCACCGCGATTGGCGGGATGGAGACGGCAACTATACCGTCGACATACGGGGCGGCTACGAAGCCCTGGATGACGCGGCGGTTCGATCGTTCGGCCTCGGCCCCGACGTGTGGGGTCATCTGTGGCGGTTTGATGTTGCGAAGAGTTTTTCCGAAGTGTCCGCCGGGGACGAGGTCGCGCTGGAATTCTCCGGCATCGACGACGTGGCCCCGGAAGCCCGGGTGCTGCTTATCGATTACGACTTGAAGCGGGTGATCGATCTGCGTGAGCACGGGCGATACGTGTTCTATGAGGGAAAGCGAGAAATTGTTACCAACGAGAGCCAGGCCCGTTTTGTCCTTCTGGTAGGGAGCGAGGAGTTCGCCGATTCGCGGGAAGGCGACTTGCCGGGATCACCGACAAGGACCTTCCTGCACGCGAACCGTCCCAACCCATTCAACCCGGTGACGATCGTTCCTTACGAGGTCGCCGAGACCGTGCCTGTGGCCATCCGCGTCTATGACGTGCGTGGCGCCCATGTTCGCGATTTGTATGTCGGTAGCCGCCAACCGGGGATATACGAGGTGTCGTGGAACGCGACCAACGAAGGCGGGCAACCCGTGGCGTCGGGCATTTACTTCTGTCGCCTGACGGCGGGCCAAGTGACTGAAACCAGGAAGATGTTGTTGCTCAAGTAGTACAACAGGCCATCGGGCGACCGGTTGAGCCACCAAGGAGAGGGTTACCGATGAAAAACTGGTGTAGTACAACGATCGGTTGTTTCTTGCTTCTTACCGCCATCCTGGTCCTGCCCGCGGAAATCTCGTGGGCCGGGAACGTGATTCATGTCCCCGGGGACTATGCGACGATCCAGGCCGGGATCGATGCAGCGGTGACCGGCGACACAGTCCTGGTAGCCAGCGGCACGTACACAGGACCCGGCAACAGAAACATAAGTTTTGGCAACCAGAGCATCGTGTTGCTGTCGGTCGGTGGTGCGAACCTGACGATCATCGATTGTCAGGGAGTGGCCCGGGGTATCACTCTCCACGGCCAGGTTGATCATACGACGGTCGTCGATGGGTTCACGATTACGCACGGCAGCGCCCCCGTGGGCGGGGGAATCAGCGTGCAGGATCATAACTCACCAACCATCAGGAATTGCGTGATCATCGAAAATTCGGCCGGGCAGGCTGGTGGTGGGGTCTTTGTAAGTGAAGATAGTTCCCCCACGTTCGTTCATTGCACGATCGAAAAGAACCAGGCGCTAGTTGGTGGGGGGGTCGCAGTGGGCGATGATGATCTCTATGATGTGGAAGCGGAGCTCTCTCCGAATGTGGCTTATGGACACAATGACGGCGTGTCCACGTTCACGAACTGCACCATCAGCGGAAACCAGGCTTTTCAAGGGGGTGGCTTGTTCGTGTACTACAACGGTTCCCCGATAATCGACCACAGTACGATCTCGGGAAACCTGGCGACGTTCGGTGGAGGGCTGATGATCGTCTTCAGCAGCGCCATCGACATCACCAGTTGCACAATCGCCGCCAATCATGCGCTTGCGAAAGGGGGCGGGATGTACGTGGCCGCCTCGGTTGAGCCACCCGTCACCCAGACGACCGTCTGGAGCAACTGTGCGGACGCGCATGGCGACCAGATCTACGTCACTTTCTGGGCCAGCGTTTCGTTTGCCTGTAGCGATGTGGACAATGCGGGGGTGGAGGGTGGTGGCACCGTGCTCTACGACGGGAACACGATTCATGCCGACCCGCTCTTCTGTGGCGAGGTTCTGTGCACGAGCGCTCCGACCACGGCGGGCGACTATACCCTCGACGATGACTCGCCTGCCCTGGCCTCGCACAGCCCGTGCGAACAGCTGATCGGTTCGCAGCCACAGGGGTGCACGGGTCGCACGTTCGAAGTCGGGGGCGGTGGACAGTTCACGAAGATCCAGGATGCCATCGACCGGGCGGTGAGCGATGTGGGCGATATCGTGCTGGTGGACGATGACACCTGGTCGGGTCCGCGCAACACCGAGCTCGATTTCGGAGGCAGGAACATCGTGCTCAAGTCGAAGGGCGGAGCGGGGCAGGCCATCATCGATGGCGGCAATTCGGTCCGGGGCATCGTGTTCCAGAACGGCGAGAGCAGCGAGGCCGTGGTCGAGGGCTTCACCTTCACTCGCGGCGCAGCAGACGTACCCGGCTCGGCCATCCTCGTGAACGGAGGAAGCTCGCCCGTCATACGCGATTGCGTCATCAAGCAAAACGACGGTACCGCCAGCGCCGTGCGCGTCGAAAGCGGCAAGCCGGCGTTCGAGTCCTGCACGATCGAGGAGAATACGGTCACAACCATGGACGGCGTGCTGGAGTTCGTCGGGGGGACCCCAACACTCGAGTCGTGCATCGTTCGGAACAACGCGGCGCCAAATGCCGTGAGGGTTGCCACGCCGATGATGATCTCTACCACGCAGATCACCGACAATGGCGGTTGCGGTGTATACCTCGAACCCACCTCGTCGATGGTGGGAATCGCAGGGACGGACAGTACGATTCTTCCCGAGACGGAGATGCTCTGGAGCGTGATCGAAAACAGCGATATTTCGCGGAACGCGGATCGCGGCGTCGTCGTC
>Ga0137333_1000267_pt1 | contig 14377 bp, 10 predicted proteins | sample EasRivERMLT231_2_FD_102286 | JGI IMG/M metagenome (GOLD analysis project Ga0137333, IMG submission 102286) | Soil microbial communities from meander-bound floodplain in the East River, Colorado, USA - East River MetaG ERMLT231_2 | ecosystem: Environmental > Terrestrial > Soil > Floodplain ... | reverse complement strand
TCCAGCACCGGCAGGTTTTGTTCCTTGAGGATTTTCAACACGCCATCCCGTTGATCCACCTGGATGTCAAACAACACCGCATTGGGTTTGTCGCCTCGATTTTCCGGCGTCAATTCGCGTACGAGCGAGAACTGCACGAGATAGAGCGTCAGCATCAGGAACGTCCCAAGCCCCAGCGAAATCATCAGGAGCAAAGTGCGGTTGTTCGGGCGATGCAGGCTGGCCAATCCCTGACGCCAGACGAACGGCAGCCGCGCCCAATTCAACCGGCGCACACTCCACACAATGCCGCGCGCGACCAGGAACAGCACGAGCAACGCGCCCGCCAACCCGCCGGCGAAGCCCAGTCCGTGCCGCCATTCCTGAGTTTGCGAAAGGGAAAACCAAACCACGCCCGCCGCGATTGCGAGATAGACCACATAGAGCCAAGGATCTCGCCAAGGCCCGTGTTCGAGATCGCGCCGAAAGACGGCCAGCGGTGAAACCGTCCGCACCCGCAGCAGCGGCAGCAATGCGAACAACATGCAGATGAAGAATCCCGCCATCGCCGCGCGCAGCACCGACGCGGCGTCCACGGAGAATTTCACTTCCACCGGAATGAGATCGGCAAACAGGGACGGTAACGTCTGTTGCAACGCAAGGCCAAGGGCCGTTCCCGCCACCGCGCCCGCCAGCCCCAGCGCCGCGCCTTGAATCAAGTAGATAAAAAACGCCTGCCGCGCCGTCGCGCCGAGACAGCGAAGCATTGCCACTGAGTCCAGCCGCTGCCGGATGTGAACTTGAATCGCGCTGGCGATGCCAATCGCGCCGAGCAGCAAGGCGACGAAGCCGCCCAGGTTCAGGAAGCGATAGAGGTTTTGCAGCGCTTCACCCAGGTCTTCCTTGCGTTCCTCGACCGTGTCAATGCGCAGGCGCAACTGGTTTCGCTTCGCCTCCACGTTCCGGATTGCCGTTTCCGCTTCGGCATCCGACGCGAATTGATAGTAGCGGCGATAGCGGGCGAGACTGGATTCCCCGATCAAACCTGTGGCCTCCAGTTTTTCCATGCGCAAATAGACGCGCGGCGCGAGACTGGCGAAGAATTCGTTGTCACCCGGCACTTTCACCAGAGCGCCGACGATGGGCAGCGTGAGTTTGCCGATCTTGATTTCGTCGCCCACGCCTGCGCCGAATTGCAGGAGCAGCGTTTCCTCTACCACAGCGCCCTCGCCATGCAGAAACCGCTGCCAACCTTCAGGTGGATTCGTTTCCGCTTCGCCGTAATAGGGAAAGTCGCCGGCCAGCGCGCCCACTTGTGCGAGTCGCGTACCTTCGTTCTTGGGAAAATAAACCATCGAGGAGAAGAGAACGTGCTCGGAAGACACGCCGCCCAGCGAATCGAGAAATTCCTTCTGCTCCTTCGTCAATTCGTCCCGCGACTGAACCATGAAGTCGGCGCCAAGCAGCGCTTTGGTCTGTTCTTCGGCAGCTTGTTCGAGGTTTCGTCCGAACGAACCGATGGCGACCATCGCCGCGATGCCAAGGACGATCGACATTGAGAATAGCAGCAACTTGGCACGACTGCGGCGGCTGTCGCGCCACGCCATGCGGAAGAACCAGTTGGAAGACGGCCCGCGTGTAAAAATGGAAAAAGGCGTGGACATTTCAGGCAGCAGCGGTTTCTTTGACCACGCGCCCCCCTTTAAGGCGCAGCACGCGCTGGGTACGCGCGGCGAGTTCGAGATTGTGCGTGACCAGCACCAGCGCCGTGTCCAGTTCATCGTTCATTTCAAAGATCAATTCTATGACGGTAGCGGCGGTTTCGGCGTCGAGATTTCCCGTAGGTTCATCGGCAAACAGAATGTGGGGGCGATTGATGAAAGCGCGGGCCAGGGCCACCCGTTGTTGTTCGCCGCCGCTCAGTTGCGCGGGATAATGGCCGAGGCGATCAGCCAATCCGACCCGGGCCAGAAGCTGTTGCGCCCGATCGGTGGCGTGGCGTTCGCCGCGCAACTCGACGGGGATCATGACGTTCTCCAGCGCCGTCAGGTTTGGGAGGAGTTGAAAGTTTTGGAAAACAAATCCGATGTGTTCGTTCCGCAGCAGCGCACGATGGTCCTCGGTCAAATCGTTCAACTTGACGCCGTTGATGACCACCGACCCGCTCGATGGCAAATCCAGTCCGGCGCAAAGACCGAGCAACGTGGTCTTGCCACTGCCCGACGGGCCGACGATGGCGCACGTTTCCCGGCGGCCGAGTTGAAAGGTGACGTCATCGAGCACGGTCAAAGCGCGCCCGCCACTGGTGTAGGTGCGCGAAAGATTCTGCACTTCGAGAATCTTGTCTGAATTCATTCTGGCTTCCTGTTTCATTTATTAAATCGTTGGTCAGATTTCGCCCTCACCCTGACTCTCTCCCCCGGGGAGAGGGAACAGCCATCGGCGCTCTCCGATGATTTGTTCGTCCTTCGCGCCTTCTCCGCTTCATTTGATTTCACGAGGCTCATTCACCGGCAAAGGCGAAACCGTTCTCCATCTCCTGGGGAGTGTCGGAGTGAGGGCGAGCGTTCTGCCGTTCTTCCACCAATCTCCACCCAAAATTTTATTCCTGCGCGGATGATGCTATACATACTCGGGACGGTCACGACGGAATACAGACGTTGAATGAAAAATCACATTCACAAACTAGCGGGATTTGGCTTCGGAGCAAAAGTTCCAGAGCCTGGGTTTCGCTTTCTGCTTGGCTTGCTGGTGACCTTCTATGTGGCATTTGCCAGCGGCGCAGAGGCCGACCGCAAGGCGATTGTCATCGTAGGCGACAGCCTTGCCGCCGGGCACGGGGTGGATCCGGAGGAAGCGTTTCCGGGCTTGTTGCAGGAACGGATCAACGAGAAGAAGCTGCCTTACGAAATCGTGAACGCCGGCGTGAGCGGCGATACAACCGCAGGCGGCGTGCGGCGGATGCCGTGGCTTTTGAAAAGGAAGATGGACGTGCTGGTGTTGGAACTGGGCGGCAACGACGGCTTGCGCGGCATCACGCCCAGGGAAACCAAGACCAACTTGGAAAAAATTGTTGATCTGGCGAGAGAGAAGAATCCCGACGTTCAAATCATCGTGGCTGGAATGCAGATGCCTCAGAACATGGGCGAAGAATACACACGTGAGTTTCGGGAAGTTTTCCCCAAGGTCGCCAAGGAGAAGAAGACGAAGCTTATCCCGTTCCTGCTCGAAGGCGTTGGCGGCAAGCCGGAGTTGAATCTGCCCGACCGGATCCATCCGAATCCGAAAGGCCACAAAATCATCGCTGACACAGTATGGTCCGTGCTCGAGCCGCTGTTGACCGAACGCCAGAAATCTTGAGACAACAGGCTTCAAACTGCCGCTCCTATTCGTGTCAAGCTCGCGTTCCTTGAACGTGGGGTGGCCACGCCGATGGCGAACGTGAGGACGCGCTTCAACCATTGGCAGCATCACACCCAATCCGATAATCAGCAGCGGACAAAAGTAGTGAAGCGAAATCGGCGCCGTGAACTGGATGCGGGATAGAGCAGGACCTTCATGAGCGACGAGCGTGATCTTCGTGTTCGCGACATTTCAAGATTTGACAGCGCCCCTGCTGCCGCCAATTCTTCAACCCATGCGAACGCTGATGAACAAATTCCCGCCCGCCAACCCGATGCGCACCGCGCTTCGTGCTTTTCCGCAGGCTGTTTCTCGACTCGCCTTCACCCTGATCGAACTGCTCGTGGTCATCGCCATCATTGGCATTCTTGCGGCAATGCTTCTGCCGGCGCTCGGCAAAGCCAAACAACGCGCCCAACGCACCGTTTGCGTGTCGAACCTCCACCAGATCGGCCTCGCCACCTCCATGTATCTCGCGGACAACTCCGGGAAAATGCCTCACGTGCCGGACGCGGAGTTGCAGCTTACTCCGCCCGTGGACGCCAGCGGCAAACGCTACAACTCGATGGGATCTTTCATGCCGTTGCTGCACGCCTACGCGCCGAACGCAAAAATCTGGCTCAGCCCGCCTGTGCCCCTCGCGCGCACGAATGACTGGCAGGCACATTTTCTCGGCCCCTGGCGCGAGCACGGCACCAATGCGCCGGAACGCGGCTGGGCGAATTACATCAGCGACAAGCTTGCCGAGATGAATCCCGCCGCTGCCCGCTACCTTCGCGGGCGCACGCCCGAAAGCGTCGCCCTTGCGCGCAACGCCAGCATCTCGGATGAAGAATGGCTGATGAGTCCCTTCTTCGAGAAACCGTGGTGGGCCGGCTTCAAGGACCAATGGAGCGTCGGCGACAGCGTGCCGCCTCCCGGTGGTTGGTCCGCTCACAATCGGGGCCGCAACCAGATCTATCTCGACATGCACGCCAGTTGGGTACGCAAGAATATAGATTATTGACCGCGCAAGCTGGAGGCAGCCGCCACCTTTGGATTTGTGGTGGCAAGCGAAGCGCGACCGCTTTTGCAATCTATGGCGACTGTCTGAACTTCCTAAACCTTCAGTTTCTTCGTAAACTCCGGGAAATCATTTCATGAAGATTCTCGTCATCGGTTCTGGCGGACGCGAGCACGCATTGGTTTGGAAATTGGCGCTGTCGCCGCACGTCACGCAGCTTTGGTGCGCGCCGGGTAACGCAGGCATCGGTACGGAGCTTCTGACTTCGGATCAGAAGGTTGAGTGCGTGAATATCGGCGCGGAGGATTTGCCAAAGTTGCTTGCGCTTGCTCAGGAGAAGAAGCCCGACCTCACCGTCGTCGGTCCGGACAATCCGCTCGCGCTGGGCATCGTGGATTTGTTTCAAAAGCACGGCCTGCGGATTTGGGGCGTGAACCAAAAAGCCGCCCAGTTCGAGTCGTCCAAAGTTTTCTCCCAAAAGTTCATGGAGAAATACGGCATCCCCACCGCCGCCGCCGGGGCTTTTGACGATGTGGCCGCCGCGAAGCAATTCGCTGCGTCACTCGGCAAATGCGTCGTGAAAGCCGACGGTCTCGCGCTGGGCAAGGGCGTTTTGATTTGCGCCGACGCCGCCGACGCCGAACGTGCCGTGGACGAAATCATGGTCAGCCAAACCTTCGGCGCGGCGGGCGCGCGCGTGGTGATCCAGGAATTTCTTGAAGGTGTAGAGGTGTCGCTCCACGTGCTTTGTGACGGGCAGACGGCAAAGCTCTTTCCCACGTCGCAAGACCACAAACGCGCGCTGGACGGCGATCTCGGTCTGAACACTGGCGGCATGGGCACGTACTCACCCACGCCTTTCCTAAACGACGTGCAACTGGCGGACGCTGCCAAAAAAATCCTTGAACCTTTCATGCGCGGCTGTGCGGCGGAGGGGATTGATTATCGCGGCATTCTGTATCCGGGCATCATGCTCACAAAATCCGGCCCGAAGGTGCTTGAATTCAACGCGCGCTTCGGCGACCCAGAAACGCAGGTTTATTTGACGCGGCTGGAAAATGATCTGGTCGAATTGCTGGACGCGAGCGTGGGCAGTACGTTGTCCCGCATCGAAATGAAATGGAGTTTGAAGGCAAGCGTGTGCGTCGTGATGGCCAGCGGGGGTTATCCTGGCAGTTACGCAAAGGGCAAAGTTATCACCGGCCTCGACGCCGCGAATGCACTGCCAAGCACGAAGGTGTTCCAAGCTGGCACGGCGATGAAAGACGGCCAAGTCGTCACGAATGGCGGCCGTGTGCTGGGCGTGACCGCGCTGGGGAAAGATTTGAAGTCCGCGCAAACCGCCGCCTACTCCGCCGTGGAAACAATCCAGTTTGAAGGCGCGCATTTCCGCCACGACATCGCGGCGAAGGCAATGTAGCAGCGTGCACATCGGCTCGTGGCTTCCCGTCGCCAACGATTCCTTGCCCCGCAGGCGTGTGCTCTTTAGTTTGGTTTCATGGCTGCCGGGCACGATGAATTGCGCGAATGGCCGCCGCCCATACCGGCCCCGCCGGAGTTGTGCGAGCGCGCGGCGGCCTTGGTGCGCAGTCATCCGGAGTGCTTTTGGTTCAGGCATCCGGAAGCGCGCATTCGCCATCTGGAAGACGTGCGGTTGGTGGTGGAACACCTCCGCGAATACGGCGGTCACCGCGCCTGGTGGGACGCCCAGAAACTGCACCGATGCCTCTCACCGTTTTACAAAAAGACATCCTAACTGTCCTCGCCGGGAATCGGAGTGAGGAGAGCCATTTTGCCGGTGGCATAGTATTGAACGCTACCGACGATTCGCCGCGCTTTTCCAACGACTTCGACATCTTTCACGAACTTGCCGATGAAGTAACACGCGCCAGCAATCGTGATGTTGAAAGTCTTCGTCGCGCTGGTTTTCAAGTCGAGACGCTTTCGCGCTACGGCGAATGGGAAAAGGAGGCCACCTTCCGAAAAGCAAAGATCAGCCGGGGCAACGAATCCGTGGAGATTGATTGGGCGGCGGACTCAGCCTTTCGTTTCTTTCCTATTGAACGCGACACGCTGTTGGGCTGGCGGCTGCATCTGTTCGATGTCGCGACGAACAAGGCGCTCGCGCTTTCAGCCCGAACCGAAACCCGCGATTACGTGGACATCGTGGAACTCAATAAGTCTTTTCCGCTGCCGGCAATTTGTTGGGCGGCGTGTGGCAAAGACCCTGGTTTCAGCCCGCTCTCACTCCTCAAGATGATGCGGCGCTTCGCGAAGCTTGATCCAGCCAAGCTGGAGGAAATTCAAGCCCGTGCGCTTGATCCAATAAAACTCAAGACGGCGTGGATCGAAATGAGCGACGCGGCAGAGGCGGAGATGATTCGGGTGGCGGATGAACACCCGGACCTGCCCATCGGCGTGGCGTTTGTGGATGCTTCGGGAAAACCGGGTTGGATTGGCAATGATGCCACGCTGCGCCTGCACGCCCCATCCGTTCGCGGTTGCTGGCCGACGGTGCATGGGTTGGAGCCGTAACGCAAATGTGTTGATCGTCAGCATCACGTTTCACCGCGTCTTGCTTTGGCCCGAGTTCGTGCAAGCGTCGCCTGCAATCCACACTGGCTGTAATCCCGCAAAGGGTTTGTTTACTGAATTTTCCACTCGCCGCCAAATTCATAAAGAATTTTGCGACTAACCCACATATCGGCTGGAGTCGAACGCCATTCTCCAATGAGAGCCAGGTAACGGTTCCCTCCGAGCGAGAGAAGGTCTCGCAGCAAAAAGTGTTGAAATCGGTCGTTCTCATAACCCGGTCGCTCTTGGTGACCGCGCACCCACTCCAACTTCTCCGCTTCAGATGTGCTCTCAGGGAATTCAACCGTTTTGAGCAACCCTTCCGCGTCACCCACGCGCAAAGCCCATAACCAAGTTTGCAACAGAGCCACCGGTGTAGCTGTGCCAGCATTCGTGGCTAGGTTTCGCGTAATGATGTTTGTCGAATCTGGATATTGTGAAAGATTCACCGGCTTCGATGCTCCGATAAACAGCTTCCAGTCCGGATCGTGAGTTAAGTTGGGAGCGACTGCCATCGCGGACTTCTGCCGCTCCAATTCCGCCAAATCGCTTCGCAAGCGCGCGTTATCGCCGCGAAGTCTAAGTAACTCGAGGCTGTTGCGCTTCAGTCTTTCGATCTCTTCGCCTAGCAGAGCGAGGCTGTTCGTCGCATCGTCCCGCTCGCGCTGTAACTGTAGGATTTGTGCCGTCAGCGGCGCTTGCTGTTGCTGCATTGCTTGGACCTTGTCGTGCAGTCGCGAGGCTTGGCGGGCTTCATAGATTCCCGTTCCGACGGCGACGGCGAGCGTCGCTCCAATAATGGTCTTTTGCAGTGTGGTCATGGCAATTGCTTTGGTTGCAGTTGCGGCAGTGGCAATGGTCGTTCCGCCCAAGGCAGCAGCGGTTGAAATGGTCAGAGCCAATCCGGCAGGCGCAGCTTGCACGGCATTGACCGAAACCACGGCGACGAGTCCGCTCGCGCCAATGGTGACGCCGCGCTTGGCAAAGTATTCGCGCAAGCGCTCCACGGCGCGGCTCACGCGTTTTTGCGCGGCATCGTCGCTGACGCCGAGCGTTGCGCCGACGGTGCGGAGGTCGTGGTTCTTGAAATAACGAAGCAACAGGGCTTCGCGGTCCTCGTCGCCGAGGCTGTCGAGCGCTTCGTCGAGCGCCGGGCGGATTTGTTCCCAGTCCACGGAAGCTTCGGAGTTGTTGAGGAGTTGTTCCATGGCCAGCCTTTCGTTCGTGACGCGACGGCGGGTGTCGCGCAGATGATTGAGCACCGCGTAGCGCGTGCTGCGATGCAGCCAGCCTGCAAGGGAGTGGTGCGCCGCCAGTTGCTCGCTGACTGGTTGGGCCTTGCGGGCAAGATCGAGAAAAACGCCCTGAGTGATGTCGCCGGCCAGGTCCGCGGTTTCCAACTGCCGCAACGCGGCGGAATAGACCAGGTCGGCGTAGCGCGTCACCAGTTCGCGGAAGGCGGCTTCATGGCCGCTTTCGGCGTATTCGCGGAGCAATTCGACGTCGGTCTTCTCGCGCATCTCACCCATTAAACAACCGCTTGGGACGAAATCCGACAAAGTTTTCAAGCTCTCCGCGGAAAAAACCCTTCGTCCCGCATCCTTGTTTCCTTCTTTTCGATTGACGCAATTGGACTGCGATTTAGATTTGCGGCGCATGATCAAGCTCGGCTTTCACCCTTGGCTCGCGGCCCCCGCCTCGAAAGTTCAAATTCCCTCCTGTATGCAATGGTTCTGTGCCCTGCTCGCGCTGGCGTTGCTCACGGCCCCTGCCCTCTACGCGGCGGTGGAAGACCCGGATGCCCAGTTCATAAAAATATTAACCGTGGTGGACCAGGCCGACACTTTGAAGTCCAACACCAACAATGCTCCGGCCAGGACCAAATATCAGGAGGCTCAGCGGGCATTGCTGAATTTCAAACAGAACCATCCGGTCTGGAACACAAAAGTGGTTGCCTATCGCTTGAAATATGTGGGCGAACAAATAAACGCCCTTTCGCAGCCACCCCCGGACGCAACGGACCAGGGAACTTCTGGAACCGATACGAAACCTGGAAGCACGGTCACGACCGCGCCTTGGGGTGCGCAGCTCAAGTTGCTGGACGCCGGGGCCGAGCCACGCCGGGCAATGCGCCTCCAGGTCAAAGCGGGCGACCAACAGTCCCTGGGCATGACCATGAAAATGGCCATGGACATGGAAATGGGCGGCATGCCGGCTCAAGCGGTAAAAATGCCTGCAATCAAGTTGGACATGAAGGTGACGATCAAGGATGTGGCCGCCAATGGCGACATCACTTACGAAACGATGATCGAAGACGCGAGCGTATCAGCCGATGCGGAAGTCATGCCCCAGGTGGCCGACGCGATCAAGGGGTCCTTCGAAAGCATCAAAGGCCTTTCAGGCGCGGGCACGATCTCCAACCGCGGCCTCGGCAGGAAAAGCGACATGAAGCTGCCGCCCGATGCCAATCCCCAGATGCGCCAGGCCATGGAGCAAATGCACGATTCCTTCTCGACGATGACCGCGAGCTTTCCGGAAGAAGCCATCGGGCCAGGAGCACGCTGGGAGGTGAAACTGCCGCTCAGGTCGCAAGGGATGGCGATCACTCAAACAATGACTTACGAACTCGCGTCCATCAAAGGCGAGATTCTCACCGTGAAAAGCACCCTCCTTCAGCACGCTGCCAATCAAAAAATCGAAAACCCGTCCATGCCTGGTCTCAAAATGGATCTCACCAAGATGACGGCCAATGGCAGCGGCACCGCCAGTCTCAATCTCGCGCAAATCATGCCTTCCAAGGCGACGATGGATTCCAAGTCTGATATTGCCATGGAAATGAACATCAGCGGTCAGAAGCAAGCGATGACCATGAAAATGGATATCAAACTGGTTTTCGAATCGAGATGATCCAACCGCCGATAGGGCTGGCCAATTTCACGAATGTCCCAAGTTTTTGATCTGTCCGGACGCAGGCTCTAAAGCAGATTCCGCAAGACTCTGAAGGCCTTTTCGATTGCTTGCTCGCCCATTGAGAGAAGCGGTAAGCTTCGCCATGCTCAATTCAAAGCATTCCAAAACTGTCGCCAGTTCCCTTGCCTGCCTCATGATTTTGACCACGAGCGTTTTCGCAGCGCCGGAAGCATTCGAGGTCGGGCAGCAGCAGAAGGACCAGTTGCCGCGTGGCAAGGAGGCGGACGGCATAATCGGGGACTTTGTGCTGCGCAACAACCAGGTGGAGGCTGTGATCTCCGGCAACCTGCCGTTACGCCGCGCCAACATGAGCACGTTTTACGGCCTGGACGGTATTACACCCGGATGTCTTTACGACCTGTCCCTGCGCGGCGCGAACAATGACCAGATCACGGTATTTGCCCCGGCGGCCCAGCGTGGATTCGTTTCCTGGGTGCGCGTCGCCAAGGACGGCAAGGACGGTGAGGCGGTTATAGAAACCGTGCTGACGGCTCCAAACAACAAGGGCGTCTTCAAACGCCATGAGTACAGGCTGCGCGACGACTGGCAGGGATTGCAGATCACCAGCACGTTCCGAAACGACGGCGCCACGACGCAGCAAGTCACCACGGATGATCGCTGGACCACGTTTCCGCGCACGGGCAGCGCGCACAACATCACCTGGGCGGACGCAGTGGACCCGAGTGACAAGACAGGTTACGCGCACGGCGTCATCGCCGGAGCCGAAGGAATTTCCGCGGGCAGGCTGACGGAATTGAAACCTAACCAGACGGTCACCTTCACGCGCTTTCTGGCCGTCGGCCACTCTCCGGCGGAAGCCGTGGGATTGGTCGCCGCGCTGCGCGGGCCAACCGGCACGGTTTCCGGCCGGGTCCAGGACCGCAACGGCGCGCCAATTCCCTCGGCGGAAATTATCGTGCGAGCGGCGGCAACGCAGGACAAAACGAATCCCGCCGCTTACCCCGACGCGCAGGGACGTTGCTCCTTTCAATTGCCTGCCGGCGATTATGAGTTCGAGTTTGCCGACCTGGGCCGGGCCAGTGTGAAAAAGACAGTGACCGTGAAAGCCGGCGAAACCTTGCCCGTCGAAGCGACGATGGACCTGGCAGCGGCAGTGGTTTTTGACATTCGCGATGAGTCAGGCAAGAGCATTCCCTGTAAAGCGCAGTTTCGAGGTGTTGAAGGCACCAGGTCACCGGTCCTTGGGCCGCACAACCGCGCCCATGGCTGCGTGGACCAATATCATTCCGAAAAAGGACAATTCCGCGTGGCGCTGCCGCCGGGCCAATATCAGATCATCGTCACACGCGGCATCGAATTCAGCCACCTGTCGCGCACGATTGTTTTGAAGTCGGAGGAGACATTGACTTTTGCCGGGTCGCTCAAACGCCTCGTGGACACCACGGGCTGGGTGAGCGCCGATTATCACAACCACTCCACACCCAGCGGCGACAACACCTGCGGCACGGATGATCGCATTATCAATCTCGCCGCCGAACACATCGAGTTCGCGCCCACGACCGAGCATAACCGGCTTTACGACTGGCGACCGCACATCGAGAAGCTCGGGTTGGCAGCAGAGATGCAGACCGTGCCCGGCATGGAATTGACGGGCAGCGGGCCGCACCTGAACTCCTTCCCGTTCATCCCGGATCCTTTCACGCAAGACAACGGCGCGCCGGTCTGGAATCCCGATCCCCGCATTAGCGCGATTCTCCTGCGTGACTGGCAGGGAGCAAATCCGGATCGTTGGATTCAAATCAATCATCCGGACATGGTGCATAACTTCACTGATCGCGACGCGGACGGAAAAGTTGAAGGCGGCTTTCTCGGATTGGCGCAACTCGTTGACGGCATTGAGACACAGAATTATCGCGACGGAGAAATCCTGGCGGGCCGGCCATTCCGCATCGCCACGGACCAGGCAGGCAACGCCAGTGTTTTCTACATTCGCGAATTCATCTGGCTGCAAATGCTCAACCACGGCCATCGCTATGCAGCCATGGCGGTGAACGACGCGCATTCCGTCTATGGCAACGGTGTCGGCAGTTGGCGCATGTATCTGCCGAGCCAATCCGACCAGCCCGCGGAGATTGACTGGCGCGAAAACAGCCGCCACGCCAAGGCAGGCCGCTCCATTTTGACCAGTGGCCCGTTCCTTCAAGTGCAAACTGACGATGGCGCCATGCCGGGCAGCACGATACAGAGTCGCAGCGGCGTGAAGCTGAAAGTGAAGGTGCAATGCACGGACTGGATTGACATTGATCGCGTGCAGGTGCTGGTCAATGGCCGCCAGCGCAAAGACCTGAACTTCACCCGCCAGTCGCATCCCGACTGGTTCGGCAATGGTGTCGTGAAATTCGACCGCACGTTGCAGGTTGACTTGAGCGAAGACGCTCATCTGGTCGTGGTCGCCATCGGTGAGAATCACGATCTCTCGATTGGCTTCGGCACCAGCACGCAGGCAAAGATTAAACCCTGCGCGTACCACAACCCCATCTTCGTGGATTTGGATGGCGGGGGCTTTAAGCCGAACGGCGACACTCTCGGCTACGATTTGCCCGTCAAGAAACTGTCGGTGGCGGATGTGCGCCGGCTGATCGGCGACGTCTCGGCGAAGTAATCACGGCGAACGGAGAAGATAAAAGCGCTGCGAATTGTTAGTCGCCTGCGGGTCAGTGAACTGAAACCGGCCGGGCAACATTTCCGTGACGCCGCCAAGGGCCGTCCAGTTGCTCAACGTTAGCGACACATTCGTGGTTGCCTGCACGCCGAACACTGCGCCGACATTGTTTGTGAAAGTGAATTCGAATGAGCCGTTTGTTTGTTTGGTCGCGCCGGTCAGAGTCGTCGGTGTCGGAACCGGAACGCTGATGCTGAAGATGCTGCTGGTGCTGGGAATGCCGTTGACGAAAACCGTTGCCAGCGCATATCCAGGCGGGAAATTCCAGACCGGCAACGACGTAAACGAATTCGTGGACCAGTTCATGGCGGGCAGGAACGTGGTCTGCCCGCTTTCGATGCTGCGCAATTGCACCAGCGGATAGTCTGACGATGAGTCCTGGGTGTTGCCACCCGATGCACCGGAGATGCCGCGAAACTGCGAACCGGTGATTGCCAAGATGTTGCCCAGATTCAATGGCGAGGTCATCGTCGAAACCTCAGGTCGCCAAGAATTGCTGAAGCCCAGACCGACATCATACAGCTCCGAACTGGCAAGAGCATTAAGGTTATTACCTGCGCCCGCCACGGCTAACACCATGCCATTGGGTAGCAAACTTGCCGAGTGAGCAATGCGTGCGGTATTCAGCGCATCAGTCGCCGACCACGTTCCGGTAGCCGGATCGTATAATTCCGCAGTGGAAAGAGGCGTTGCATTGTTAGGTGTCCCGCCCGCGACCAGCACTTTCCCATTTGGTAGCAACGTCGCCGCGTGTAGTCTCCGAGCAATGGACATCGTGCCAGTCGCCGTCCAGGACCCAGTGGCGGGATCATATATTTCCGCACTGCTGAGATTGCCAGGTTGACCCGCACCTCCCGCGACCAAGACTCTCCCATTGGGTAGCAGGGTCGCGGTGTGATCTCTTCGTGCGGCGGTCAGTGAATTGATTGAGGTCCACCTCTCGCTCGCCGGATCACATAGTTCTGCACTGGAAAGAACAGTAGAAATGGCCGCATTGGACGTGCCCCCTGTAACCAGTACGTGTCCACTGAGCATCATGGTTGCAGTATGACCATGTCGCGGCGTTATTAATGCACCGGTAATCTTCCAGCTTCCGTCGGTCGAATCATATAGCTCCGCATTGGCGAGAGCACGATAGCCACTGTTCTGGTAGCCTCCAGCGACGAGCACCTTGCCAGTGCGTAGCAAAGTTGCCGTAGGCGATATGCGCGCGGTAGGCATCGTGCTAGTCGCCGTCCAGTCTCGACTGGCAGGATTGTACAGCTCTGCACTTGAAAGTGCGATATAACCGCCATCCTGGCCACCTGCCACCAGCACTTTGCTATCGGGCAGCAGCGTTGCCGTGTGACCAACTCGTGCGGCAGTCATTAGATTGGTTATCGTTGGCCAGGTTCCCGTGACAGGATCATACAACTCGACACTAGAATGGTTGCCTGTTCCCCCCGCGACGAGCACCTGCCCGTTAGGCAGCAAGGTTGCCGTGTGACCAAGTCGGTTCGTCTTCAGGAAGGCAGTCGCCGTCCACGTCCCGTCGGTCGAATCGTACATCTCCGTGCTGGAAAGACCAGCGCTGCTACCACGACCTCCGGCGACGAGCACGTTTCCATTGGGCAGCAGGGTCGCCGTGTGGTTCCAGCGTGCGGTAATCAGCGAGTTGGTCGTCGCCCATATCCCGCTCCCTGGATCGTACAGCTCCGCGCTGGCAAGCCAGCCGCTGTTACCGTTGTAGCCGCCCGCGACCAGCACATTCCCATTGGGTAGCAACG
>Ga0137333_1000265_pt1 | contig 14408 bp, 13 predicted proteins | sample EasRivERMLT231_2_FD_102286 | JGI IMG/M metagenome (GOLD analysis project Ga0137333, IMG submission 102286) | Soil microbial communities from meander-bound floodplain in the East River, Colorado, USA - East River MetaG ERMLT231_2 | ecosystem: Environmental > Terrestrial > Soil > Floodplain ... | reverse complement strand
TCAAGCAAGTTGCCAACGAAACCAGGCAAACCGTTTATCGCTTGAAACATGAATTACTCTCTGACTATTTGCGACAACAGCTCAAATCACCTGCTATTCAAATGTCTTTTGCGTAAGTCCTAAATTAGTAGTTTTGTTGGGGTGCCATACATTGCATACTGCCTGTCTATTGACAAGCAGGTAAGTGTTCAGGAAACTTTATCCGCAATAAAGAAGTTCTCGGGCCGAGTTATCGGATGTTCTTGTCTTAGCCTTATTTTGGCTTCCCCATTAATAGTTTGGGTCTTGTCCATCTCTATAAATAATTCGACGCACAACTTCGAAATCCCAAATAAAACATTCCTCTTTTTACGGTTTTTTGCATTGTTTAACGGATTATGGTACTTTTCTTTATTTGGTTTTTTCGCGAACGATTGGGGTATTCGGCAAAGCGTAAAAGCTGCTTGGAGTCTTTACATCTCTCGCTTTAGTATTCTTGCAATTCTTGGAATAGGCACAACAATAATATTGATGATGTATTCTGCCGCATCCGCAATATTAACAGTGTCAATTCAATCAGGTTTTAATACAGCGTCATTAGCTCAACTAAATATCATCAACCCAGCCGCGACCTTAAGCAGAAATTTATTGTTTGCATTTATATATGATATTGGATACTATATAATTAGCGCATTTAGTACAACAGCCTTTGCTTTTGCTTATCTAAAATATAGTGAGGCAAAGTCGCGCTAATTATACAAATCTCATGAAGACTTGATTGCCAAGCAGTCGTCCGCGTTTGGGAAAATCTTGATTGATGAAAATAAACAAGCATAGCAACCGAAAAAGAATAATACTATTAATGTTTGCATTTCTTGGGGTGGCTGGATGGATCTTCGTAACTCAATTTTATACTGCAACAAACTACCCAGATCAAAACTATCCGTACTACTCAGACACGTACGCTTTAGCGAGTTCGAGTTCGGTAAAGACCCTGACTGTCGTTTCGTACAATATTTGGTTTGCAGAGGCTATTGATCAAGCCATTTCAGAGATGCAGATGATCGAGTCGCAAAACGGGTTGGATATTATCCTTTTGCAAGAGATGGACGAGGTTGGTACTGAAAAAATCGCACATGAACTTCAAATGAATTACATTTACTTCCCCGCAGCAATCGAGCCTACCTATGATAAAAACTTTGGGAATGCCATCCTGTCCAGATGGCCGATTGTTGACACGCAGAAACTTATCCTGCCACATAAAAGTTTATCAAACCGCATGAATCGCACTGCCACAAAAGCAACGATTAGAATAAACAACATTGATGTTCTCGTTTACAGCCTTCATACAGAATCCATATTCACGTTGCCGCAATTCAGAGAAGATCAATATAAGGCTGTATTAGATGATGTTGATCCTGAAGCCAGGTTTGTTATCATCGGTGGAGATTTCAACTCCTTTACAGATGCGCGTGTAGCAGACATTGAGGTTGCCTACCAACAAGCTGGTTTCACAAGAGTATCTGAAGGTAGTGGGAACACGGCCGTCAAGTATGGAATTGAGTTATCCCCTGACCATATTTTTGCAAAAGGTTTTGTTGTCGAAGAAGCAGGAAAATTGACAATAGCAACAGCAAGTGATCATTTGCCCATTTGGGCCACTCTAACACTAAGCCAGTAGGGAAAACATTCTACATGGCCAATTAACTGTTTCTTGATGTATGATATCTGGCAATTTTACATCACACAAACCGCATGAAGACTTGATTGCCGAGCAGACGTCCGCGTTTCGTGAGCCTTAAGACCTCCGAGTTTTTTGAAAACTCGGAGGTCTTGCTTTCAATCAACCCCAACTTCAACAGTTCTTCAATTTCATTTTTATAAACATCATGCAGAGATTCCCCAAAGCGTGTTTGAAATTTGTTCTCTGAAATGCCTTCTTGAGTCAGGCGCAGACCTGTCATCATGAATTCGGACATATCATCTTGTGAAGTCTGTTTGTGTTGATTGACAGTAGCAGGAGAGAGCGGGAAAGGCTGAATGCTAAATGATGAATGATGAATCAGGCGCTCGATGTAGGTTTTGATTCTTAGAGCGTTTGAGTAGCGATAACCATTGGCGTATCCGTGGGCACCGGCACCGAATGCGAGGTAGGGAAGTCCACGCCAGTATTGGAGGTTGTGGCGGCAGGCAAGCGAGGGGGTTGAAGGTCGAACGTCAAACGTCTGCTCTTCGACCTTTGACTTTTGACGTTCGACGTTCTTTGCCCAGTTGGAAATTTCGTACTGAACATACCCAGCCGCTTCCAGCGTTTCACTCGCCCATTCATACATATCCGCTGCTAGATCGGGGTCAGGGATGGGAAGTAAACCTTTCGATGACCAGCGTCCGAAGGGCGTGCCGTGTTCGAGAGTCAGTGCGTAGGCAGAGATATGCTCGGGATGCAGATCCAAAATCCGCTTGACGGTGGTTTGCCAGGTTTGCAGAGTTTGTTCGGGGAGAGCGTAGATTAGGTCAAGGTTCAAGTTGTCGAACCCGGCTTTGCGGGCGGAGGTCACTGCTTCGATGACAGTAAAGAAATCATGGGTGCGTTCCAACATGCGGAGTTCTTCCATGTTCGCGGATTGGACTCCGAAACTAATGCGGTTGATTCCGATCTTGCGCAGTTCAAGCAGGTTTTCGTAAGAGACCGTGCCAGGATTCGCTTCGATGGTGATCTCGGCGTCTTCGGTGAAAGTAAAGGCAGCGCGAATGCTTTTGAAAATAGAATCAAATTGAAGCGGGGAAAGAAGCGAAGGCGTCCCGCCGCCGAAGAAGATAGTATGCACTTGCGCTTCGTCTGCGCTATCGCTCCGCTCAGCGCGAAGAGATCCAACAAATTTAATTTCTCGATGCAATGCATCCACGTAGGCGGGGATCATTTCTTCCTGTCCTGCATAAGTATTGAAGTCGCAGTAGGCGCAGCGGTGCGTGCAAAATGGAATATGAAAATAAAGTGAATAATTCATTATTGTCATTATAGTGCATGTCAAAATTGATTACACAAAAATATTGACATACAGCCAAGACATAGTATAAATAACTCAACAGAGTCTATTCGAAAGCGCTTCATTCGTTACACAGGGCAAACATCCTGTGGATCGTTTTGAAGTAAAAAGTTCGTGCTTTCGGATGGGTTCTTTATATTTTTAACCCCTGGAGGTGTGAGTGAACGCGACTTTGAAATTGGGAGAGCATTTTATTTTCGATCTCTCCGACTGCAGCCATGAGATTCTCATGGATAGCGAGAAATCGTACTCGCTGTTTGCGCAAGCCGTCCGCGAAAGCGGCTTGACGGTTGTGGATGAGGGCTTTTACAAGTTTAGCCCGCATGGCTTTACCTGTTTTTTGCTTCTCGCAGAGTCGCATGCAAGTTTGCATGCCTGGCCTGAATATGGCTATTGCGCCATTGACCTTTTTACCTGCGCGATCGGCAAGGATATGATGCCTTTAATTTTACGCATCAAGGAATCCTTTGGCGCCGATAAATTCACACTGCGCAAGATCGACCGCGACGCAGAGCTGGAAACTCAATTAGCGGTGGCTGTGTAATGAGTATCTGGTTTACAGAAGAATTACATCCTTATTACCGCAAGGGGATTCGCATCAAGCAAATTTTGGCAGATGAACAAACCCAATACCAACATCTGCAATTTGTCGAAACTGAATTCTTCGGCAATGCGATGATCCTGGATGGCATCATCCAGCTGACTGAACGCGACAACATGGGTTATCACGAGATGATCGTGCATGTGCCCATGCTCGCGGTCGGGAAGCCCAAACGCGTGTTGATCGTCGGCGGCGGTGACGGCGGTTCATTGCAACAAGTGTTGAGATATAACTCGGTGGAGGAAGCTGTCGTCTGCGAATTGGATCAACGCGTCGTGGACCTTTCACGTGAACATTTTGCCGCTTCTTTCGGCGACCCGTGGGCTGATCCGCGCGCGAAATTGTTGGTGCGTGACGCTTTTGGTTATCTCGAAGAAAACCCCGGTCAATTTGATGTGATCATCTCTGACACCACCGATCCCATCGGCATGGCGGAGCGTCTGTTCTCCGATGAGTTTCAAAAGTTACTCGTGCGAGCGCTCGCTCCGGGCGGTGCCGCAGCAACGCAGTGTGAACAGCCGTATTTCGATACGGCGTTGATCAAGACGATTTACCAATCTGCCAAAGCATTGACCAAAAACCCAGCGTACTACTACGCCAACATCCCCACCTACCCCGGCGGCGGCATTGGATTCATGTACGTCTCTGATACACCATGGACAAACGGGCTTGTCACTCCCTACCCATCAGGTGAAAATAAATATCTCAACCCTGAGATCCATAAGGCGGCGTTTGCCTTACCCGAGTTTTTTAGAAAGGAACTCTACGAATGACCACACCTTTAAGAGGAACAAATTTAGAAATGGAAAATGAAACAGAATACTGGGGAGTGTCATCGAGCATTGACTTGTACAACTGCGACTTGGCACTCATGCAAAACGCGGACGCGATCCGCGAGTTTGTTGTAATTCTTTGCGACCGCATCAAAATGCGTCGCTATGGCGAAACACAAGTTGTGTTCTTTGGTGACGAGCCGCGCGTACAGGGCTTTAGCATGACCCAGCTCATTGAAACCTCGCTCATCTCCGCACATTTTGCAGATGCCAGCCGCGCCATCTATCTGGATGTGTTCAGCTGTGCACCCTACGATCCGGAAGATGTAGCAAAATTTGCAACAGAGTATTTCAAAGCTGACCACTATAATCTCAATGTAGCACATCGGCGTTAATCAGAAAAGAAATTTGCAAGCTATAAACATAAAAGTCCCCGAACAAAATCCGGGGACTTTTATATTAATCATACAATACACATATTTGATGCAAATGTAAGATTGCTCGCCCTGCCCCAATCTGGATTTCAAAAGGAGATACTATGGATGCAATCAAGGGTTTACATCACGTCACCGCAGTGGCACGCGATCCGCAGCGGAATACTGATTTTTATCGCAACATTCTGGGGCAAAGGCTGGTCAAACGCACCGTTAATTTCGACGTCCCTGATACTTATCACTTCTATTTCGCCGATGAAACCGGCACACCTGGCAGTATCCTGACATTCTTTGCCTGGCCCAACACACGGCGCGGTGTCCGCGGAAATGCAGAGACAAATGCCGTGGCATACAATGTTCCCATCGGGTCGCTTGGTTTTTGGCAGCAACATCTCAAACAGAATGGCGTCGCCTTCAAACCAGTTGAGAACCGTTTTGGAGAAGCTGTTCTAGTGCTTGAAGATCCCGATGGTATGCAGGTGGAGTTGATCGAGTCGCAAGCGACGGCGTCCATCCGCTTTTGGGAAGCGGGTCCCATACCGCAAGCCTACGCGTTAGGCGGCTTTCACAGCGTCACCCTCTGGTTGGATCAGTGGGAGCCCACCGCTGAATTGTTGACAAACCACATGGGCTATACTGCCGCTGGCCATGAAGGTGATCGCTATCGTTTCGTTGGCGATGCGAGTGCACCGGGTCACATTGTGGATATCGTCCGCCGCCCCGGAAAAGCAGAGGCAGGTTTCGGCAGCGGCTCCATCCATCACATCGCCTTCCGAGTACCATCTGACGAAATGCAACTGGAATATCAAGAATATATTAGACAGGCAGGTTTTCAAATCACAGATGTTATGGACCGTGCTTACTTCCATTCCATATACTTCCGCGAACGTGGCGGTGTATTGTTTGAGATTGCCACGGACACACCGGGATTTGCCACGGATGAACCTGTCAGCGCATTAGGTGAAACGCTTAAACTGCCCGAATGGCACGAGCCCAACCGCACACGCATCGAACAAAACCTGGCACCCATCACCCTCAAGCCCATTGAAAAAGTGACTGCATGAGCATGCCACACGAAAACTCACAGGTCTATTCTGCCGGTGCAAAATTAGATGAAGCCTCTGCCGCGCTGATTCTCCTACACGGACGCGGCGCCGCCGCCGAGGATATTCTCTCCATCTCCTCGTTTCTGCCTCAGCCGGGGCTTGCTTTTTTAGCCCCCCAGGCAGAGGACTACACTTGGTACCCGAACCGTTTCACTTTTCCGGTTGAACAGAATGAGCCGTATCTATCTTCTGCTTTAAGTCTGGTTGATAAAATCGTTCAACAAATAACAGATACTGGTATTTCAACCGAGAACATTTTTATTGGCGGTTTCTCACAAGGCGCCTGTCTCGCCAGTGAATATGTGATTCGCAACCCGAAAAAGTATGGTGGTCTGTTGGTTTTCAGCGGCGGTTATATTGGTCCGCTGAATGTACAACGTCAACCCAACGGCGACTTGAACGGAATGCCCGCTTTCCTGGGTTGTTCAGATATTGACCCGCATATTCCATTAGAACGCGTAAAAGAAACCACGGCGCTGCTGCAAGCGATGGGAGCACAGGTTACAGAAAAGATTTACCCAGATATAGGACACACCATTATCAACGATGAAATCAAACTAGCACAGGAGTTGATTTCTAAAAGTCTATAAAGAAAAACATCCGAGCCTCAAACGCTTGGATGTTTTATTTCACGTTTATGGCAGTCGCATCCTGACTACAAGCGCTGGCGGGATCTCGCTAAATTTGCCACCCCAACCTAATGTAGAAAATTGAGGATGTTCAGGTGGAAAAGCGCGCTCATCAAAACCATCGAGGATAAATCCATTTTGGAAGGCAATGTTCAGATAATCCTTGAGCGGACGGTGAAAATAAAGTTGCGGTTTGGGTTGGTTGCTGAGCGCGAGTCCAGCTGATTGGAACTGATTGATATAGCGCGAGACCTTAACCGCATAACGAGTTTGAATTTGACCATCATCCCATTCTTCAGCGAGGTGAGTGACAGAGGGGTTGTTAAAAGCGGGATGCATCAACGAAAAGGCGAATACGCCATTAGGTTTCAATAGCTTGCTTAAGGCTTTGAATAAAGGCTCGATCTCGGGCATATCAAACAGTGCCATATTGGAAAGTGCTGAGTCAAATTTCCGTTCACCGAGCGCGAGGAGTTGCGCTTCGTCGGTTGCATCCATGACATGATAGGAGATGTGGGAATCAGAATTCGGGCGGGCTTTGGCTTTCTCGATCAGATTCGCGGAAAAGTCGAACGCCGTGACTTTGGCACCCAATGCCGCAAGGCGGCGCGAGGTCAGCCCGTTGCCACAGGCAATATCCAGGATCGCTGAATCAGGCTGCGGGTCAAGAAAAGAGGCGAGCACAGGCCAGCATAAAAGGTTGAAGAAATCGTTGCCTTCGTCGCCCATGCGCGCATCCCAGTGTTCGGCATTGGCGTCCCAGGCTTCGCGGGAGATTTGGTTGGGGTCTGGTTGCATATTGCTGTTTTATCATAAAATATAAAAATGGTCAGGTTTATAAAGTAGAATATATAAATAAGGGAAAACCAACGCGATCTGCACAAGGTGAGTTATGGCAAAGATATTCGTTTCTTATTCCAGAAAAGACTCTGTCGCCGCGCGAAAGTTTATTACGGCGCTCAAAGATATGGGTCAGGATGTATGGGTTGATTGGGAGGATATTCCACCAGCAACTGACTGGCTCCAACAAATTTTTCGTGGCATTGAAGCATCTGATGCTTTTATCTTCCTCGTTAGTCCAGATTCGGCTGCCTCAGAGGTTTGTAAACAGGAAGTGATGCATGCCGCGAAGAACGAAAAGCGTATCATCCCGGTTGAATTACGAAAGGTCAGCCCTCAAGACACCATCGATGTCATTCGCAAATTGAACTGGACCTTTATGAGCGAAGAGGAAAAATTCGCTGAGGCCTTGAATAGAGTAAAGGAAGCGATCGAATTAGATTTTGAATGGGTGGAGGAACACAGCCGACTACAATTGCGTGCGCTCGATTGGGAGCGCAGAAAAGAAGCTAGTCTGCTCTTACGAGGCCGCGATCTGTGGACGGTACGTCAAAAGATCACAAAGGCTGAAATAAAGGATCCCAAACCAACCCCCCTGCAAAAAACCTACGTTGACCATAGCAATCGCAATGAGAGAAGAATCATCGGTCTCATCACGCTGGCAACCATTGCAGTGGTTGTGATGGCATTCCTATCCTATACGGCAGTTCAACAATCAAAGCTTGCCAGCCAAAAAGCGATCGAAGCCGATCAACAACGTTCAGTTGCTGAAAAGAGCGCCGCTCTTGCGCTCGAAAATGAACGCGATGCAAGAAAGGCACAAAAGGAAGCTGAAAAGGCAAAGGACCAGGCTGAAAAAGCACGCGAAGAGGCTGAGGTCAGCAAGAATATTGCAGCGGCGCAACGGAGCGCTGCGCGGGCACAGATCTATCAGTTCCGTCCTGGAGAACTATATACAAGCACCTTACTCGCCATCGATTCATGGCAAAGCATTGAATCGACTGAAGCAGAGGAGATCCTCCGCAAGAACATCAGCCTGCTGCCCATCCCCGTGAAGCAGATGAAACATGCAGGCCGGATCAATCATATTGAATTCAATCCTGAAGGCGATGTTTTCATCACCGCCGGAGCAGATGGCTCTGTATGTGCGTGGCAGGTTTCAGATGGGAAAAACCTCTTTTGCGCTGACAGCCCGGGGTCAGTGAATGACGCGGTATTTAGTCCGACCGAAAAGATCGTGGTCACAGGTGACAGCGAAGGCAACGTCCAGATCATCAATGCCGATAGCGGCGTGGTCGAAACACAGATCGCCATCGGCTTTCCCATCCGGGATGTGGATATTCAAAAGAGCGGCAAATTTGCCGCCGTAACAAGCGACGATGATCGGATCACACTCATCGATCTGAAAGCACGCAAAAAGGGCTTTTTTCTTGAAGGCACAAAGATCAAATTTGCAGCCTTCAGCCCGAACGGTTTGCAAGTCGCGACCGGTTCAGGGAATGGTTTTGTCTCATTATGGACATTAAACTCAACCGGCCAGCCACTCGAGAGTCGCAAGCATATCGGCGAGGTCCTGACGCTTGAATTCAGCCCCAACGGCTTTTATATAGTGACCGGTGGTGTGGATGGCGCAGTTGTCGTCACAGACACAAAAACCGGCAAGGAAAAATTCCACGGCGATCATGATGACCAGGTGAAAGATATCGCCTTTAACCCGGCTGGCAATTGGTTCGTCACTGTCTCAAACGACCGCAAGATCAGAGTTTGGGATATCAACAACGGCAGACAGATCCTGATCATGTCGACCAGCAATTTTGTGCAGACAGTGGAAGTCAGCGCCGATGGGCAATGGATCGCCACCACGGGTGATGATAAAACCGTACGTGTTTGGAACGCATCGACCGGCACGGAACTTTTTCAGATCCCGCTCAAGGATAACGGCACGACACTGGGTTTCAGTAGGGATGGAAAATATTTGATCTCCGGTGACCAGAGTGGCTTCATCAATATTTGGGATATCTCCGAGATGCCAGCTCCTGTCAACTATCTGCAATTCAACGGGGTGACAACGAGTACGCTGTACAGCCCATCTGGAGGCTTAATCGCCGCCTCAGACGACAAAAGAATCTGGTTACTGAACCCCGCCACCTTATCCAAGCTGACAACGCGTCCATCGGTCAACCCGTTCTCTGAACTCAGATCCAATATCACTCGATTGGTTTTCAGCCCCAAAGAAAAATGGATCGGGGCCATCACGACCGGTAACGATGTTGTGATCTATAACACTCAAAACCGCAGCGGTAAAACGCTGCAACCTAAAAATCTTGTACAGGCAATCGTTTTTTCGCAGGATGAAAAACAACTGTTCATCGGTGACGGCGCGGGTAACCTGCAAGTCTGGGATACATCAACAGGCACATTTCGGGATACGCCACTCGCGCTCAGCAGTCGCATCACCGCCATGACGGCTTCAGCCGATCTGCTTGCCATCGGCACAGACAACACGGTCATCCTATTTGATCTAATTACCCTGGAAGAGCTTGCCCGCCTTGAATCAAGCGGCGCGCCTGAGCTTCTTGTATTCAGCCCGGATGGTTCTCTGCTGGCATCCAATAATTCAGCCGGGCAGATCCAGGTCTGGACACAAAACGACGGGAAATTTTCCGCTCCGAATATGACCATCAAAGAGTCCGCATCTGCGCTGGCATTCAGCTCTTCTAACAAATGGCTGGCGGTCGGCGCGGTGGATAAAGTCTACTTGCTCAACCCGCTCACTTTGGAAGAATACGCCCGCATTCCCCATACAGGTACCGTAAGCAGTGTTTCGTTCTCTGCAGATGATGCCATGTTAATGACGTCCTCGCTTAAAGTACTGCAATTTTGGGATATGGCAACCATTCAAGAAGTCAAGAAAGAGCGGATCGTCGAAATTGCCTGTCAGCACCTGATCGAAGACCTGACTGAGGATCAATGGAGCACCCTCTTCGAAACCAAGGCATATCAGTCCATATGCGGGAAACCACCAATCCCCTAGCCGATATTTCCACGATTGTTCGCAGAAAGCCTCAGACTTGACATCACTTTACAGCCGTGATAACCTTGCGGGCGTCGTGCCCGTCTCGCCTTCGAAAGCGTAAAGGTGGATAGGCATAAATTTTATTCCCAGCAGGAGAGATGTAAGATGAGCGAACGTTTTGTTGGAACTGTCAAGTGGTTCAATGCCACCAAGGGCTACGGCTTTATCGGCCGTGAAAGTGGCGAAGATGTGTTTGTACACTTCAGCGCCATCCAGTCCGATGGCTACCGCAAGCTCGAGGCTGAGCAGAAGGTGGAATTTTCCGTTGAGGATGGTCCCAAGGGTCTGCAAGCCGCAAATGTGATACCCGTATCGTAAGACTCTATTGACTTAAGTTTTGCGAACCAAACAGAGTTGCTGTGAAGCAACTCTGTTTTTTATTCATGACTTAATCATGACATTCGTCAGTTTTTATTTGCCTATAATTTATAGAGAGTAACTTTTTCGATACCAGCACGACTGATGAATAGATAATGTCACTATTTGGGCTTTTCAAAAGGGATGCAGATAAACACACGGTTCTCGCCTCGGGACATGTGGTGCCAGATTCCGCGCGGTGTGTGCAATGTGGGATCTGCACCTACAACTGCCCGATCGGCATTGACGTCCGTGCGCATGCCTGGCGTGGGGATCCTGTTATCCATAGTCAATGTCTGACGTGCGGTGAATGTGTGACTCGTTGTCCGCGCGGCGTTCTGCGCTTCGAAAAAACGGACTTGTTCAGCAAGGGGAATTCATGAAATACGTCATCATTGGCTCGGGCGTGGCGGGAATTGCCGCCATCGAAGCGATCCGCTCACTCGACCCCAAAAACTCCATCATCATGATCGGCGATGACCCGCATGGGTTTTATTCCCGTCCCGGGCTGGCGTATTACCTAACTGGCGAACTCCATGACAAGGCACTCTTCCCTCGCACAGCCGATGACTATCGCCGGATGAATTTTCAATTCATCAAGGGAAGTGTATTAAATATTCACCGAGAGTTGCATACCCTCGAATTGATTAACAAAACACAAGTCCCATACGATAAATTACTCATCGCAGTTGGCGCCCAAGCAACGCCGTTAAATATCCCTGGGGCGAATCTCCAAGGCGTTCTAAAACTTGACCATTTGGAAGATGCAAAACACATTTTGAAATTTTCCCGCCGCGGCAAAACAGCCGTTGTTGTAGGCGGCGGTATTACCGCACTTGAACTGGTGGAAGGCTTCGTCGCGCGTGGCATGAAAGTCCATTATTTGTTACGCGGCGATCGCTACTGGAGCAATGTGCTGGACGAACAGGAATCAAAGATAGTCGAACACCGCTTACAAGAAGAAGGCGTGACATTGCACTACCAAGCTGAGATCGCCGAAGTGACTGGCAAAAACGGCACAGTGAATGGCATTCGTTTGGTAAGCGGGAAAACTCTGCCATGCAACCTGCTCGCATACGCGATCGGTATTCAAGCGCGGACCAGCCTGGCGAAACAATCCGACCTAATGGTGGAACGGGGTATCCTGGTCAATGAGTATTTACAGACGAACGACCCCGATATTTTCGCAGCCGGCGATGTGGCACAAGTATATGACCCCATGACCGGGCACGCAGTCATGGATAGCTTGTGGGCACCAGCACGTCAACAAGGTTATACGGCTGGCTTGAATATGGCTGGGCAAAAGACAGCTTATGTTAAAGCTCCCCCATTCAATGTAACCCGTCTCGCCGGGTTGACCACCACGATCATCGGCACAGTTGGGCGCGGCAAGGATGCAGACATGGTCGGCATTGCGCGCGGCGACAGCGAAACCTGGAGACAATTACCCGATGCAATGACTGCCCAGGCAGGCTTTGAAGTGAATCGTCTACGCTTGCTGGTAGGCGAAAAGACGCTGCTGGGCGCGATTGTAATGGGTGACCAGAAATTATCCTTCCCGCTTGAAAAGATCATTTCAGGCAACATGGATATTTCACCGATCCGCGATCGGTTACTGGCACCCAATGCAAAAACCGCTGACATTATCGCAAAATTTTGGTCAGATCTAGTTATAGCGAATTGATTTTTATTTATGCCGGGAGGGCATATGTTGCGAGGGAACCGGGAACTATGGCTGGCATTGCTGGCAATGATTCTGATTACGGGGTTATATGGCTTGGTGCTCTTATTTACGCGTGAGATTCCACCTGCTAGTGAATTGTTTGGTCACGGCATTGGGATAGTTGGTTTTATTTTCATGCTCATGACCGAAACCCTATACAGTTTAAGAAAACGGAGCCGCAGTGTGCGTTGGGGCAGAATGTCCACCTGGCTGCAACTGCATATCTTCACTGGCTTGGTTGGTCCCTATATGGTTTTGCTCCACACATCCTGGAAGTTCAACGGACTGGCCGGTGTAACCACATTACTCACCGTTATTATCGTTATCAGCGGGTTTGTCGGACGGTATATCTTTACCCGCATTCCACGTTCCATGGATGGAATGGAAATTGAAGGCACACTTTCACAGGAGGCGCTCAAACAGGCACGGCGTCTCATGGCGCTCTGGCACACGATCCATATCCCGATCGGCGTGGCATTGTTCATCTCTGCATTTGTCCACATCGGCGCAGCCTTATACTACGCAACCTTCCTGAAGTAGAAGGCGGGGTAGAATGCAAAGCAATCGTTTAGGATGTTTAACAGGCACAGGAATTATTGCGGCGTTGATCACAACGATGGTCATCGCTGGTTATATATTTACAAGCGGAAGTTTGATGTTCAGCCCCGGTGCATTAAGCACACACAGCGACGAAACACTGGGCGGCGTCACCTCACATGCCGAGATCGGCAGGGATTGCAAAGCCTGTCATACCGCACCGTGGGAATCAGCAAAGATGGCGGATCGCTGTGCAGTATGTCATGCACTCATCGCATCTGAAATGCAGAGCGTGGCATCCATGCACGGCAAAATGTCTCACGACAATCCAAGCTTAAGTTGCCGCCATTGCCATCCCGAACATCGCGGTGCAGATGCGCAACTTACGATCATGGACAGTGCGTTATTTCCGCATGAGGCAGTGGGATATTCACTAAATGGACATCAACTCACAGCGCAGAATGAACCGTTCGTTTGCGACGATTGTCATCACGGCGATATCTCCACGTTCGCTCTGGACTCCTGCCAAACCTGCCACAGCCAAATTGACCTTGCCTTCACCCAAGCCCATCTACTCGCCTTCGGCACGGACTGTCTCGCCTGTCACGATGGTGTAGATCGCTATGGCGACAACTTTGACCATAACAAATCCACATTTCAACTGACAGGCAAACATGCGAATGTGATCTGCACACAATGCCATCTGGATGCGCGCACCATCACGGACTTGCAATCGCTCCCGCAAAATTGCTTATCCTGTCATCAAAAAGACGAACCACATGAAGGTCGGTTCGGTTCAGATTGTGCCGCCTGCCATACTACTGCTGGCTGGACGCCCGCCAAGTTCGATCACGCTCTTTCTGTCTTCAAACTCGAGGGCGAACATGCCGAAGCACGCTGTGAGCAATGTCATCAAAATGGCGTTTACAAGGGCACACCCACAGATTGTTATTCCTGCCATAAAGAAGACGATGAACACGACGGCAAATTCGAAACAGATTGCTCCGCGTGCCACCAACCCACCGACTGGGAAGACGTAACATTCGATCACAATAAATCAAACTTCCCGTTGACGGGGCGTCACACAGGTTTAGCTTGCGAACAATGCCACACGAACGCGCAATTTACAGGCTTATCAAACGCCTGCACAAGTTGTCATGCTGACCCGGTCTTCCACGCTGGAATGTTCGGCTTGGATTGCGCTCAATGCCATGCAACCAATGACTGGCTTGCACGCTACAACGGTTCACATCCTGGCATTGCCGATGAAGGCGGTAGTGGAGTTAATCACGGCGGTGGGACCTGT
>Ga0137333_1000262_pt1 | contig 14516 bp, 17 predicted proteins | sample EasRivERMLT231_2_FD_102286 | JGI IMG/M metagenome (GOLD analysis project Ga0137333, IMG submission 102286) | Soil microbial communities from meander-bound floodplain in the East River, Colorado, USA - East River MetaG ERMLT231_2 | ecosystem: Environmental > Terrestrial > Soil > Floodplain ... | reverse complement strand
GGTTCCTTGAGATTGCAGGTGACCCGCAGATGCTTCCCATTGTTTACCCTGATATCGCAACATTACCTGTGTCGTCTTATTACCCAGGTCCGAGCTGGGCAAAAGCCACACGCAATGGCAACAAGGTTGAGATCACCTGGGAGACTGTCACGATCAGCCCGGGAAAGTATGCTGATGAATTCATGCATCAATACATTATCGAGGTGTGGCACTGTGAAGGCGGACAGATCATCTTTGAAACACTGGGCACGAACTTTCCGGCAATCAATGTTGAAAATGACGAAGCCGGTTGCAGTGTCCCTTCGCATGGCTTCGTATACGTCCAGGAAAAGCATGGCTACGGTGGACCCGTTGAAATCCCGTGGCCGAACCCATGATCGAAACTGAAACTGACTTAAGTCCCTTTTAGCCTCTTCCATCCAAATGCGATCATGAAAAATACAGTTGCCGTTAATACAATCGCCGCGCCGGAGGCGATGCTGAGATAGAAAGAAAGATATAAACCGATTATGCCTGAAAGCGATGCAAAAATCGCCGCAATTAACATCATATGAGATAAACGATGCGTGAGTAAATATGCTGTCGCGGCAGGGGTGACGAGCATGGCAACCATCAATGCCACACCGACCGTTTGCAGTGAGACTGCAACGGTCACAGCGATGAGGGTGAGCAAAAGGTTGTTGAGCAAGCTAACAGGTAGACGAAGTGTGGTGGCAAGGATGGGGTCAAAAGAAAGGGTCATGAATTCTTTATAGAACGCGAAGACGATCAGGAGCACGAGTCCACCAAAGATCAGGATCAGCCACAGGCTTTGAGTCGAGACGCTCAACACATCCCCAAAGAGGAAATGACTCAAGTCCACCGCATAACTGCGGACCGTGGATATCAAGGCAATACCGAGGGCAAACATCCCCGCGAAGATGATGCCAATGGCCGTATCTTCCTTGATCTGGGAATTTTTGCTGATCGCGCCAATTCCCAGCGCGGCGACGATGGAAGTCCCCAGCGCCCACCAGAATAAAGTATCTCGTGCACCGCCGCTAACAAGATAGCCAAGTGCGATGCCGGGCAGGATGGTATGTGCAAGTGCATCGCCGAAAAACGCCATACCGCGCAATACCACATACGTGCCGACAACCGCGCACACAATGCCAACTAAAACTGCGGCGAGCATGCCGCGTTGCATGAATTCATATTGGAGGGGTTGAAGCAGCAAGTTAATGAGTATGGTCATCATCCCCTTCGTCACAACAGTCATCCATGTTCAAGATGTTTTGCCCGTCAACTGGTTTTAGCCTTCCCCCATAGGCTTTGAGCAAGTTATCTGTATGCAAAACTTCATCGGGGTTTCCAAAAGCAACGATACGATGATTGAGCAGCATGATCCTGTCAAAATGCGTCGCGGCTTGATCGAGATCGTGTGTGGCAACCATGACTGTCACATTTTCTTTTTTGAGTCGATCTAATAGTGAAAGGATGCCTTCCTGCGAAGGCGTATCGAGACCGGTGAGCGGTTCATCCATCAACATCAGTTCGGCTTCCTGCGCGAGGGCGCGGGCGATGAACATGCGTTGTTGCTGACCACCCGAGAGTTGACTGATCTGGCGTGATGCCAGGTTGCTTATTTCAACGGTTTCCAAGGCGTGATTCACAAAGTCCCAATCTTTTTTATGAGGCCAGTTGAGCGGACCCAATTTGGCGGAGCGCCCCATCATCACCACATCCGCCACACTGACAGGGAATGTCCAATCCACCTGACTGCGTTGGGGAATATAGCCAATGCAAAGATGCCCGCGCGGGCGTGAGCCATAGATATTCACCTCGCCAATGTTGGGTTGTAATACGCCGGCGACAACTTTGAACAACGTGCTTTTACCCGCGCCGTTCGGTCCAACGACTGCGATGCGCTCGCCTTCATGCAAATGAAAAGTGAGATCTTCCAATGCCACGCGTCCGTTGTAGCGCATGGTGAGATGTGAGACATCAAGAATGGGTTGGTTGGTTTTGTGGTGGGTGTGTGGGTACATGGTTTTTCGTAGGGGCGACTCTTGCAGTCGCCCAAGATGGATAACCGCAAGGATTATCCTTACTGCAACGCATTTACGATCTGCGTGACATTATGCTTCATCATATCGAGATAAGTTCCGGCAGGCGCGCCGTTGGTCAGTGATTCAAGATGCAGGTCGGTGATAACTCTTACGTTGGTCTCATCAGCGATTTGTTGCGCGAGGGTTGTGTTATCCGATGCGTCCAAAAAAATGGCGGGCGCGCCCGATGATTTGATCTGATCGATCAATGCCGCCATTTGTTGCGCGGATGGCGATGCGTCCGTGCTGAAACTTTCGATCACGGTGCCTGCAATTGTAAAACCATAACGTTCCGCAAAATATCCCAATGCTTTGTGATTGGTAATTAGTAATCTGCGCGGTGGCGGGATTTGCGTGACCTGCGCGATAATCCATGTATCCAATTTTTTCAATTCAACTACATAGGCTTCTGCGTTGGATTGATACACCGCCGCGCCTTCTGGATCGAAATGCGTGAGCGCCTCACGGATATTCTCAACATAAACAATGACGTTGTTTGGGTCAAGCCATAAATGCGGATCAACACCCTGCGCCTCTTTTCCCGGACTTATGCCTGCTGAGGCTTCGATGACTTCTCTTGCACCTCCCGCATTTTCTAACAAAGCTTCTAGAAAATGTTCATACTCCGCGCCATTGATGATGAGCAATTTGCTCTGCTCAATCTTTGCCACATCCTGTGGAGTGGGCTGGTAGGAATGAGGGTCTGTGCCAACCGGCAATAGCGACTCGATCGATACGCGGTCACCTGCGACGTTGCGGGCAATGTCCGCGAGGAAGGTGGTGGATGTCAGGATAACGGGATCAGCCATCCCTGAGGGTGAAGCAGGTTGTCCTCCACATGAGGTCAGTGTGATGAGCAGGAACAGCAAGGGCACACAACGTCGCATTTAATCAGAATCCAATTCAGCGCTCTCGATTGGGAGGATTTCCTTCTTGAGCAAAAAATATGCGCCGGTGAAATGGTCGTCCACGCTGCCGACCAGCAACGCCCGGCGAGTGGGAAGCATGTGAACGACCTCCCAGCCTTCGAGGCCTTTGTTATCGAGCGCGGGTACAGCGAAGCCTTCACCAAGTGGGTCATTGCCCATTAGGGCTCCGGCTGGAAGGTAGACCATTTTGTAGCGAAAAACCTTACCACCTTTTTGCAAACGCGCCCTGGCGGATTGGATGTGGGCGCGATGTTCACGTACATGATCGGATTCAATGTCGCTTTTCATTTTTGCGATTTCGGGGGAATTAAATATCTCGTTTGCCACTTCAAGGATCTCCTCGTCATCGCTTAAGGTGGCAGTCAGCAGAAACTCGTAGCCGCGGCGGTCACCAAGTTTGACGAGACCTTCGGCGGCGTCGAGCTGGTTCATCCATTCTTCGTCTTCGGTCATGATTTCGTAGAGGGATTCAATGTCGCGCATGGCGACGAGGTCGTTGATCTGGGAACTCATATTTTCCTCCAATGCAAGGGTGTTTTTGGTATTGTATCACTTTGAAATAGACAGCCCGGACGATATGTTACCAAGTTGTGATGTGTAGGGTTGAAATATGAGTTATTATTCGATGTGGAAACTGATTGCAAATGGAAATGTTCAGAAGATTATCAAGCCAGATAGTGATCGACCTTCAGGATTCAGAAGGCGATTATCGGGTCTTTAATTTGCAGATCGATAAGGCGCAAAGTGTTCTATCCATGGTTATCGCCAGCTTCGGTATCCTGGGCACGCTTTGGTTGGATAGGTTGATCTATAGTGACAGATCCGATCTATTCTGGTGGATGGTAGTCTATCGCAGTTGTTATGCCCTCATTACCGCTTTGATCATATTTTTCATCATTAAAACAAATAAAGTCCGGGTGTTTGATCGACTGATCTTCGCGTGGCTGGCTGTTACGATTTTATGTCTGTTGCTTTTTAACTTTACCCGCCCGACGAGCTACCAGGTCACTGCTTTTGAAGTTATTCTTGTTTTCGCGGTTTATGTCCTTTCGCCGATCAAATTAAAAAATAATTTTTTTTTGGTACTTGGTTTTTCGGCGGGTACCGTGTATATAAATTACTTCATCAAGGTGGGAGTTGATCCTGTCATTTTGAACCTGGCGATTGCCGCGCATGTGATCGTGCACGTCCTGGGTTTGGGGTCGGCGCTACAGGTGCAATCGTATCGTCGTAAATCCTTCAAAGCATATATTGAAGAGAAGGATGCCAAGGAGATGGTGGCATACCTGGCGAATATCGACCCGTTGACGAAGAGCCTGACGCGGCGTCATTTTTTCAGTATTGCTGAAAGCGAGTTTATGCGCTTTGCGCGCTATCGCAGACCGCTTTCGGTGCTGGTGCTTGACGCGGATCGTTTTAAAATCATCAATGACACACATGGTCACCATGCCGGTGATATTGTTTTGCGAAGCCTGTCGCTGGTGGCAATGGAACAAAAACGCGCCCAGGATACCTTCGGCAGGCTGGGCGGTGAAGAGTTCGGATTAATATTACCGGAAACAGCCCTTGCCCAGGCCAAGGTTGTGGCGGATCGCATTCAAACCATGTGGGAGCAAACACCCTCGAATATGGATGGGATGCTGATCCATTCGACGGTAAGCATCGGTGTGGCGGAGGCACGGGCTGACGATAAAACTTTCGATGATGTATTGCGGCGCGCCGATATTATGATGTATAAAGCCAAGGATCTGGGACGTAACCGTGTCATGACAGAATAGATCCTTTGGATAAGTGAGTGCGATACAGCCACAGAGACTTTAAAATAATACAACTCCATCATTCGCAGAGGGAGTTGTTTTATTACAGCCTTGTTTCTGCCCGGCCCTGGTCCTCACAAAACCTTAGCCCCCACTGCTTTGCAGGATGATGTAGATGATCAACCCGACGACAAGCAAAATGGCGATCTGTACACCGGGGCGCATCATAACGGATCGGCGGCGATATTCAGGGTTATTACGGCGGGGACGACGGCGGTTTTCTCTATATCTTCTATACATACATACCTCTCTTAAACCTGGAATGATTGGAGCGCGCTTTCAAGATCTTTATAGACTTTGAAGAAAAGTTTCAAGCCTGCTTTTAGAAGGGCTTCATCCACTGCAGGTTGAGGGTTGAGTAGTTTTACAAATTTGCGCGCATTACTGCTATGGGTGAAATCAGGGCGGATCTCATCCTTATCTGCCTCCACTTGTTGCGGGACGCCACTATAGACCAGAGCGATCTTGTGAAGCGCAACAAGCCCGGTGGTGCTCACCGATGAGACTTCGCTTAAGTCGATGATGAGGTTGCGCGCCGGGTTATCATATAGTTCCTGCGCCTTGTTGACGACTTCCATGAAGTTGGATGCGTTTATGTCGCCGTTAAGCTGCATGATGGCAATTGGCTGGTCAGCCTGATGGATGGTGGTTGAGATTTCCATACTTCGACTCCTGTATTATCGAAAGTTAAATTCCTCATAATGTAAATTCCCGGCAGGCGCGCCCAGTGCCAGAAATTTTTTCTCGAAGGCTTGCACCATGGGGAGTGGGCCGCACATGTATATATGATGACCGGTGACGGAGCCACCCGCGTTCTTTACAATATCATCAATGCTCAATGAGCCGTCAGTCGCGGAATGGCGAATATATACCTTCAAACGCGGATTCTTTTTTGCGGCGGATTCGATCTCATCCACGAATAGGGCTTCGTCCTTGTGGCGAACGGTATAGTAGAAATCTATATCATGGTTAAGGTTGCCGTCCATATCCCTGACGAAGGAAAGGAATGGCGTGAGCCCGATGCCTCCTGCGATCCAGATCTGTTTCTGCCCGCCGGTTTTGTAATCAAATAATCCGTAGGCTCCCTCAACGACCGCATCAATGCCGGTTTGGATGTTGCTAAACAAGGCTCGAGTGAAATCTCCGCTGGCTTTAATGGTAACCCGCAAAACGGCCTCATGCGGCGCACTGGAGATGGTGAAGGGATGGGATTCGTTTAATGTCCTATCGCCAGGAAAGCGCACAAAGAGGAATTGTCCCGCGCGGTGCTTTGGGATGGAATCCTTTTTGGCGCGCAGAGTCACTTCTGTTGTTGATTGATTGGGATGTTTCACTGCTTCCACTGAATAAGGCACATATTTTTTGAAGAAGCGCCCAAAAACTTCTGTGTAAAGATAGGAGACCGCGCCGATGATGAAAAAGATCTGCACAAAGTTGATGGCAATGAACGCGCTGAGCGGATGGGCGATCAAAAAGGGGTGGATGTAACCAATGATGAAAAAGATGCCAATATATTTTTTGAGGTTCTTCCAGCCTTCATAGGTGCCGCCCGTTAGTTTGTTCAAAAAAGCGATGCGCGGCGCGAGGCTGACAAGCACAATGGAAACGATGCCTGTAAAGGCAATGACGGCGAGGTAGTTGCCGAGTCTCCAGCCGGTTACTGTAATTGGAACTGTCAGCACATGGACAAAGATCAAAAGAAATGCTGTTGTGGCGACGCGGCGATGGGTGATGTACATCTTGTCCAGGCCACCGAAATATTTTTCCGCCCATTTGGGACGTGTGGAAATGAACAAGGCAGAAGCCATCAATACAATATTGACCGAGCCGATGATCTCGCCCGCATACTGGCGCGCAAAGTTCGCGCGTCCATCATTGACAGGCGGGAAGACAAACCATACGATCACGGTCAGGATGACACATGCAATAATAAACAGATTACCAATATTGCGTTTCATATTTCTCCAAGGAGATGCAGGGTCGTCATTCCTTGCCTGGCATGGCGAAGATTAAATCAAAAAGCGATATGGCAATATGACACATCGCTCCGAATCTTTAGAATGAATTTACAGCTTCATCAAGGTCGGTATAGATCTTGAACACCGCGTTGAACCCGACCATATCCAGCACACTATTTACTTCCGGACGAGGGTTGAGCAGTTTCAGGTGCTGTTGGATGCCTGCCTCTTTTGAGCGGCCCATCGAACGATAGGCTGACCAACCTGAATCGGTATCGGGCAATTCCTCTCCCTTAGCCAGCAATGCCACACTATGCAACGCGACCAATCCGGCACTGCTGATGTAGGTGAGGTCGGTCATATCGATCAAAAAATCACGCCAGCCTGCCTTATATGCCTCGCGCGCTTTATGGATCAAATCCTGATATGTCTGACCATCAAGTTGACCATCCACCTTTATAACGGTCACAGGAACTTTGCCCTGCACCTGCGAAACAGAAATATTCATCAATGGCTCCTCTTTCCACTTGGAGTCGGACAGTAAGTTGTCCGGGGTTGCAGGAGTAAACCCCTGCAACCCAAATTATAAACCCGCTTTACGATTCAAACGTCCCATTCGATGTTCGATCTCAGTCATCCAAAACTTGCGCATGTATTCCGGCAGGTCAGCCTGCTCCACACGCTGCAAGGCAGATTTCATCCACTTCAATGCGGATTTCATGTCACGTTCCTTGTGTTCGTAATGCTTGGCGAGTTCAATGAACGCATACAGATGACCCTGCTCCGCGGCGGTTTCCCACAAGCGGATGGCTTCGCCCATGTCGCCGCGTTTCTTTTGCAGGATGGACAACCGCTTCACTGCCAGGCCGAAATCTGCTTCGTTTAACTGAGACTCGAGTCCATGCTCGAACAGACGCGCCGCCTCGTCCCAGTGGCCGAGATCCTCGAATAACTTTCCCAGCGCAACAAAATCGAGACCGTGTTGCACCTTGCCGTCGTATGGATTCTGGATCAGATCGTTCATGTGCGCGAGCAATGCCGCCATCGCCACCACATCCATCGCATTGTGATAGAACACACCTCCCAGCGGACGCGCATCCCCTGTACGAAGATAATCAAAATACAGCCAGGGAATTTCATAGCCCGGAACTTCTTCGCTTGAGCGTTTTAATCCCAACACATGTTCTTCGAGATATTTCAAGGCGCGCGATTCGAGTCGGTCGCGCCAGAGTCTACGCGCGAGGGGCAGCAGGTCGAGATGTGAATAACCCTTATATGGAATGGGGATTTGCTGGAGGCGATAGCGTGTCGAAAGGAGTGGCGCGTCAAAGGCTTTGCCATTGAAGGTGACCAAAGCCTGACATGGCGCGAGGAAGCTCGCCAACCCCTCGAGCAATGCGGGTTCTTCAGCAGGGTCGCGCATGAAGAACTGTTGCAAAACGAATTTATCGTCAATGAAACGTGCAACGCCCACGAGGAAGGCATAAGTCCCCGTGCCACCGGAGAGTCCGGATGTTTCGGTATCGAGAAATGCAAATTTTGAGAGCGGGAGATTTGAGATTTCAGGGTCGTTGGCCCATTGCGATATGAAGGAAAGTGGGGAGGAAGAAAGAAGTGGGGACGAGCCGTATACATAATCGATTGCGTACGTTTGTTCCGCGACGAACACGTCTCCGCGCGGGGTGGGATGAAAGTCTCCAGCCACGACTGAGTCAATGGAATAAGAATCAGGCTTCGGCTGGGTGAGAGGCGGAATGCCCGTTTTGACGCCAAGCGATTTAAGTCTATCCGAAATAGATGGCATATGGCAATTGTATCGTAGAACGATTTCGACAATGCCAGCTTACTCTTCAGGCTTATTTTGTGCCGCGATTCATATCTCATTTCTACAGGAAGTGACCTCATGAAAGCTGCATTTTATCTGTGGTCTCACATAAATTATTCACTGCCGTTGTGATCATTGCCCTGGCACTCTCATACCTGTGAAAACTACACGGAAATTTCCGATACATATGACTATCATCGTATGGTCTGTGCTGTGCTTGTGAGTGTTGAGAAGGAAAAAAAACAGCAAGAGTTAATCAAACAAACATGCCCGTCACATTTGTGGCGGGCATGTTTGTTCATAACAGCGCATGCGCAGAATCAATCTTTGATCAAAAAATAATCTGAGTGAAAAGCAGCCTCTGCTACGCACGCCTTAATAAATCGTGAGTGTGATTAATGATCCAGCCGGTTGGAGGCGGCAGTCTCAGTCTTTGGCACAGCGATAACGAACAAACGTCCCCAACTCAAGTTCTCTTCAGCTTCAATACAGGTTTGAAATGTGAGATGGCGATCGCCAAAATAAACACGTTTGAACATTTGCTCAGCTGTTAGGGTCTCATCCTTGTCCAGATTGCGGAATGAACTGTAAGGGCTGTTGGGTTGCAAGGCCTGATATTTCAAAACTTCCTTGACCACAAAATATTCGACGCGTCCATCGCCATATACCAGGCGGACTTCCTGACCGACTGCAAGTTGTGAAAAGGATTTTCCCGATAAGTGATTATGAGCCAGCAAGCCCACATTCCCAAATTGTGAAGCCATGCGGAATTGGGTCGCTTCTCCAGTGTTGTTTGAAACATATCCGGCGTTCCCTGAAGGTTGTTGCACAATCGGCAGAGCCAGCACGTTGGAAACATATGCACCGCGCAATACGTCAGCCTGTCCATTTTGAACTGTCTTTGAAAAGTCTGTGAAGCTGGGCAGGGTCGTGGTGTTACTTATCGCCAGTGCAGAGATCGGATTGGCAAATAGAGATGCCAGAATAAACAGAAGCAGGTTCAGGTTTAGAATGAAGCGGATATTTTTATTTTTGAGTGCCATTTGATTTCTCCTCCTCGATAAAGGCACTCAAAATACCCAGCGAACTTAATAAGATCGCTTTCGGCAACCAGGCTGTCATGATCACGTCTTGCGTGATTTTAGATCCTTGGCTTTGCGTCCCCGTCTTTCGACGGGTTTGCCTTTATCGAACGAACGAATGATAAGGTTCCAAAAAAAACGAGCCTCGTCAGGTGCCAGGCTCGCGAAGATCGTTCACGTGATTTTCTCTTCGGCAACCTGGCTGTCATCACTGCTTTTGCAGTTTTAGACCCGTGGCTTTGCGTCCCCGTTTTTCAACGGGTTTGCTATTTTCGGATATTGATAAACAAGATTATAGCAGGGATTACAACTTTTCACTTTTCATTTCAGTAATATTGACCTACAGGAAAGCAACCTCATCCATATCGCGTCTTTGCATGTATGCAATAATTTTGATCCTGTAGCCATGCTGTAAGAACTTCACTTTTTATTTCCTGGTCTGTTCCATATTTGTGCTACACTTGCTTTTCAAAATCCATGTCGGAATTATCAAAAAAACAACTTCCCTTTTGGCTCAAACTTCTCTATGGTTCAGGCGACTTCGGCATCTCCAGTGTTGGCACGATGCGCGGACTCTTTCTTGCCATCTATCTCACCGATGTCGTTGGGCTTGAGCCTCGTCTTGCGTCGTGGGGGGGACTCTTCGGCATCATTTGGGACGCGATCAACGATCCGCTGGTTGGTCTGCTGACAGATCGCATGCGCTCACCTTGGGGCAGGCGCAGGCCCTTCCTGCTTTGGTTCGCCATTCCATTTGGATTAAGTTTCATCATCCTTTGGTCAGCTCCAAAGTGGGATAGCCAGATTGCGCTCCTCATTTATGTGACACTGTCCTTTATGCTTGCCGATACACTCCAAACGTTGATCTCGGTTCCGTATCTTTCCCTGACCCCTGAACTGACGCGCGATTACGATGAGCGCACCAAGCTGACGAGTTTCCGCAGTTTCTTCCAACTGGCTGGCACTTTAGCCATCAGTGTTGTTGCGCCGAATATCGTGAATGGGGTCGTTATCTCAGGTGGAACACCCCAGCAGGGATACATGCTGGCTGGCGCGATCTTTGGCGCAATTGGCGCGGTACCTTTGATCTTGATCGCGCTATTCATCAAAGAAAAGACGCCTCCCGAACAACAAGTGGAAGCATTGCCATTGATGGCGACCCTGCGTGTGGCATGGCAAAATGTTCCCTTCCGTTATGCCGCGGGCATCTTCATGTTGAACTGGGCCGCCGGGGATATGATTATCGCGGTATTCCAACATTTCCTGCGTTATTGGGTAGCGCAGGGAAACCTGATAGCCACCGTGAATTTTTTAGGGCTCGATATCGCCATTGTTTCCGCGTTCTTTGCCATTATGATGTCAGTATCCATCCTCTTTATTCCTTTCTGGTTGTGGGTTGCGCGCCTGCGTAACAAACGGGAAGCGTATATACTTGGCATGGGCTTCTGGGTGATCGTGCAATTGATGTTTTTCACCATTCAGCCCGGACAGGTGAATTATCTACTTATTATCGCCGCGCTAACAGGGGTTGGCGTTTCAGCCGCATATGTTTTGCCTGATTCGATATTTGCAGACATCATCGAATGGGATGAACTGCGCACGCGCCGCAGGCAGGAGGGGGTTTATTTCGGTATCCGCGCCTTTATTCGTAAATTATCAGGCGCGCTGGTTGTTTTTCTTGCATTGCAATTATTGGGCTGGTTCGGTTATCAAAACCCTCCTGATGTTGCGACTCAATTCACTCAACCAGACTCTGCTTTAATGGTCATTCGCCTGCTCGTTTCGCCGTTTGGCGCGCTAATGCTTTCCGGCACGATCATCCTTGCCTGGTTCTTCCCGCTCTCGCGCGAAAAACATCAGCGTATTCAAAATTTACTTGAAAGAAGAAAAGCGCGGATGGTGAAATGAGGCGGGAATTTTCCACCCATCCATCTTTTGCATTGTTTCATTGACATCATATCCTGCTCATGTTATCCTTGCCCGTGAAGGATACCAGTAAGTTCGCTTTGGAAGGAAACAAGGTCGACTCATGAATAGGTTCCGTGAGTCGATTTGCTTGAACGCTCCGATGCAACACAATGAGTACCCTCCATATTTTCATTTGCCATAAGGAGGCAAACATGTCGGAACGTATCAACGGTACAGTCAAGTGGTTCAATGGAACGAAGGGCTACGGCTTTCTCGCACGCGAAGGCGGCGAGGATGTTTTCGTCCACTTCTCGGCCATTCAGGGCGAGGGGTTCAAGAACCTGCAGGAAGGCCAGAAGGTCGAGTTCACAGTTGAACAGGGACCCAAGGGTCTGCAAGCCGCCAACGTAGTTGTCATTAATTAATTGAACGGCTGATCACAAAAAATCCCCAGGATGAAAATCTCGGGGATTTTTGATTCCAGCTAATATCACCTGGCTTCCAGACATTTTTTCAAGCGCAGAACACCTTCTTCGATGTGCGCCTCATCATAATGTGCAAAGCATAAGCGGATGTAATTCTGCGATCCGTCTGTGGATGAAAAGAGCGTGCCCTGGCGAATGTCCACTTTAAAGGTTTTTGCTTGCTGGCGAAGTTCGATCGCGTTGATCTGTTCGGGAAGGCGCAACCAGAAGAAATATCCGCCTTTGGGGGCTGAGCAGGTAATGTCTGGTAGATGCTGGTGTAGAAGCGAATCCATTTTATGTAAGCGTGGACGATAGGTTTCAATTAAATGATTTACATTTTTTTCCAGATCGCCTGATTCGATCACACCGCGTATGATCGCAGACGTGAAGGGATTCATCCCGCCGCCGCTGTCGAGCAATCCGCTGGTGACGAGACGTTTGATTCTTTGTGGGTGTGCTTGGATCCATCCCAGGCGCAGACCCGGCGCAAGGATTTTTGAGAACGACCCAAGTGAGATGATGTTTTCCGCGTAAGCGTCGGTGTATGCCGCGAATGGTTTTGGCGGATCAGCGGTGTAACTGAGCAGTTGGTAGACTTCGTCAGCGAGGATCAGGAAATCGAATTGCTGAGCCAGCTCGATCAGGCGCGTGCGACGCGCTTCTGTCAGTGTGGAGCCGGTGGGATTATGGTGAATCGGAATCGTGTAGAGGAATTTTGGTTTATGAATCTTCAAGTTTTCTTCGAGTGATTCAATCATCAAGCCGTTTTCGTCCATGGCAATCGGGATAATGTTTAAGTGATGGTCTCTGAAGATCCTGGGCGCGACGAAATAGGTGGTCTCCTCCACGAAGATCGTATCGCCTGACTGAGCGAAGAGCGTGCAGAGCAGGTCCAATGCGGAGGAAATTCCGGAAGTGATGAAAATGTTATCGGGGTCCACCGGATAGCCGTATCCCTGGCTTAGGAATTTCGCCAGCGCAACGCGGAAATATCCATCACCCTGTTCCGCGCCATATTGCAGAAAGGATGGATCGCTTTGTGCGAAGCGTTCATCCGCCGCGCGGCGAATCATGTCGAGTGGGAAGACGGATTGATCCGGTTCGCCCGCGCCGAGGTCAATGATGTCGGGTGGAATTTGGGATTGGGTGATGGAGAGCATTTTACAAGTATAGCAGGGATGTTTTGGCCTTATAATTGTCGAAAAGGATGCGAAATGGCTAAGAACCTTGCCCTGGTGATCGAGGACGATACAGATCTTTCGGAAATTTTTTCAAAGGCCTTGCAAGAGGCCGGGTTTGAAGTGGAGTCAATCCTGGATGGCAGGACCGCGCAGGCGCGCCTGAAGGAAACCGTCCCGAATGTGATCGTGCTCGATATGCATTTGCCATTCGTAGATGGCCCGACCCTGCTCAAACAAGTCCATGCAGACGAAAGGCTGGTTAAGACCCGCATCATCATTGCCACAGCAGATAGTAATCAGGCGGAGTTTTATCGAGACATGGCGACCATTGTAATGGTGAAGCCGATTACATTCTCTCAACTGCGGGATATCAGCGCGCGTTTGAAAGTGAATTGACGTGGGAGAATGAAGCATGTGTGACGCGCAGGATGTTTGTGCTCGCTGAAATGATTTATAATGGTTTCAAAGGCACTTGTAGTAGTAATTGAACTTTATTGCCTTTCAGATCCTGGGGCAATTCATTTGCAAGGTTTGCTTTATGCGCCTGGGTTTCGGTGACGGTTTACTACTGCTGCTACTGATTCTGCCGGTGTGCGTCAGCAATAAGCAGAATTTAACTACAAGTGCCTTTTGGATTTATGGGGCATGCCTACCCAATTACTTTTAACCCCTCCAGCAGATCAACGTAAAGCTTTCTTGTCGCTTACAAGCCCAAGAGATGTAGCGAAGTTTTTAGATTACCGCTACTCAGCTTTGGTATATCAACTATACAAAGTACCTGATGATGTAAAATATGAGACATTTGAAATCCCTAAAAAGGCGGGTGGGACGCGAATAATTAAATCACCATCACGTGCTCTCAAATTAATTCAAAGAAGACTTGCTGAAGCTTTGCAAAATACCTACAAACCTAAGCCGGTTGTTTATGGTTTTGTGCCAGGCAAGAACATTGTTGATAATGCCAGGCTACACAAGAAAAAGAATTGGGTCTTGAACATTGACCTCGAGAAATTTTTTCCATCAATCAATTTTGGAAGAGTTCGTGGCATGTTTATGGGAAAGCCTTACAACTTACCAGACTCGGTAGCAACCATTCTGGCTCAAATCTGTTGCTTCAAAAACGAATTGCCGCAGGGAGCGTATGGTGGATAAGACTCTTTAGAGTTGAAAACGGGTTAAAATAAGCTAGTATGATTTGTTAAGGTTGAGTGTATCACAGGCATACAGGGTGTACACGCCCTGTATGCCTGTGCGGGCGTTTG
>Ga0137333_1000261_pt1 | contig 14564 bp, 17 predicted proteins | sample EasRivERMLT231_2_FD_102286 | JGI IMG/M metagenome (GOLD analysis project Ga0137333, IMG submission 102286) | Soil microbial communities from meander-bound floodplain in the East River, Colorado, USA - East River MetaG ERMLT231_2 | ecosystem: Environmental > Terrestrial > Soil > Floodplain ... | reverse complement strand
TCTTCGATGAAACTCTGCATCGGCTTGAGAGCGAGCGCCGCGACCCGATCAGCGTGATCATCATTGACTTGAATAATTTAAAGATCACGAATGATCGTTATGGTCATCAGGTGGGCGATCAATTGATCCGCCGCACAGGGGAAGTCCTGAAAGCCAGCCTCGATGATGGCTATATCGCAGCACGCATCGGCGGCGATGAATTTTCCCTACTCCTGCCAGACACGAATGAACAGACTGCTTATGCCCTGATGGAACGCGTGGAATCATTGGTCGTGATGAATAATAAGTTTTATCGCGAGCCTGAGTTGAGTTTCTCACTGGGAACGGCAACCAGCAAACTGGGTTTGTCGCTTGAAAAAGTGATCAGCCTTGCTGATACTGAGATGTATACCAATAAGGGTCAGTATTATCGCCGCCGCCGGGAAGATCAGTAAGGGCGACCCGCCCAGCGAGAGCAAAATCGTTGTTAACCCTGAAGGGTCGCCCTTACAGTCTGTATTCATCGAACGGAATATCATTCAAATGATTCCCCAGCGCCTGTTTCACATAAGGAATGGTATTGACAGGCAGTGCATCAATCTCCGCCCAGCGCAGGTCGTCACACTTCTCCGGTTCAGCGTTAAATAATTCACCCTGCCACTTGCGGACATGCACGAAGAAATCCACGCGTTCATCATCTTCGATGCGATGCATAACAGATGAAAAGACCATATCATCCATCACCAGATCGACACCCACTTCTTCCTTCGCTTCGCGAATGGCTGCTGCCATGACAGTTTCACCGCCATCCAAATGCCCGGCAGGGACGCTGTATTCGCCATCACGAAATCCAGTGTTGAAACGGCGTAGTAATAATATTTGATTCTCACGCAAGAAAAACAAGTGCACGGTGACGGGGAAAGAGGCGCGGGTCATTGGAAATATTTTTCCCAGATGCGTTGCTTCTGTTCTTGGGGAATAAATGACGCTTCATATGCAAAGCGGTTACAAGTGACGATCTCGTCCAGGCTCATACCCAGCACCTCATGCGCAATACGATATTCGTTATTCAAATTTGTCTCCAATACTTCGGGGTCATCCGAGTTGATCGTTACCTTCACGCTCAGATCAAAAAGTTTTTTTAGTGGATGTTCTTCAATCGTTATCACAGAGTTGGTGAGGTAATTGCTCCAAGGATTCACTTCCAGTGTAATATTGCGCTCTTTGATCAACTCCACTGCTTTCATATCTTCAATGGCATGGATGCCGTGTCCGATGCGGTCTGGGTGGAAATTATTAATCGTATCCATCACATATGATGCAGGCGTATCCTCCCCAGAATGAATGGTGACTTTTAACCCCGCATCCTTTGCCTTCAGAATGGGTTTGACAAAGTCCTGCATAGGATAAAACCTTTCGCCATCGGCAAGATCAACTGCCTGAATATATTGTTTGTTGCGAATCGCCCAATCCACAGTTTTTACACATGACTCCGCGCCCATGCTGCGGGAAGTGATGGCGATATAGCCAATTGCCATGTCAAATTCTTTTTCGGCACGAGCTTTGGCGCGCAATAGACCTTCGAGACAGGCATCCCAATCGAGATTGTGTCCATAGAATGCCCAATCGGGTGAGAAGCGGACCTCGAACAGTTTGATATTCTGTTTGGCAGAATCTTCGAACAGCTCCCATGCAATGCGTTCTACAGCTTCGGGTGAGGTGATGCTGTTTTGAAAAATGTCAAAGGCCTTCAATACCGCTTCAAGGCTTTGCATCTGGTCATAGACTTTGACATGCTTATCCAATTCGCTCACTTCGTACGCAGGTAATTTCAAATTGGATTCTTTAGCTACATCAATGATCGTCTGCGTGCGGATCGCGCCTTCGAGGTGGATGTGGATTTCGGTTTTGGGAATATCAGTATATTGCGGGTCGAAGTTTTTCATAAGAGCCTGCCTGTTTGTTCGATTTTACACCTGTAAACGTAGGGGCGAAGCAATGCTTCGCCCCTACGTTCCCAACCTCAATGCCGCCTGCAACAAGACATTCGCGCCGTTGACGCAATCATCCCATTTCGTGGATTCCTTTGGCGAATGACTGGCCCCATTCACTGAGGGGACGAAAATCATGCCCACGGGGCACAAGTCTGCGAGAGACTGCCCATCATGACCAGCGCCGGAGGTCAGTGAGGTGTGAGTTAATCCCAGATCGTCGCAGGCTTCGACATATGCGCGTTGAACTTTATCGCTCATAAGGCTGGGTGAATGATTGCCGAGATTCTCATATTTCAGTTCCAAGCCAAAACGTATGGCTTCTGTATTTGCCAACAATAACAACGCCGCATCGAGACGCTTGAACTCCTCTTCATCCGGCGAACGGAATTCCAGCGACACATCCACACGTGCAGGGACGATGTTGAACGCGCCGGGTGCAAAGTCCATGTTGCCCACATTCACCACGCAACTCGGAAAATCTTTCATCACCATCTCACGCGCTGCGAGGGTAAATGCGCCCGCTCCTAACGAGGCATCGAGGCGATCATCCATTGTCGTGGAGCCTGCGTGGTCTGCGCGCCCGATGAAAGATAAACGATAAGACCAAATCCCAACGATTGCAGAGACAATACCAATATTGATGCCCGCACGTTCAAGCCGCTTGCCCTGTTCGATGTGCAATTCCAAATAACCCGCAAAAGAATCCTGCGGTCGCACCGCGCTCAACATGCTTTCATCGGACAGTCCCGCACGCTGCATCCCTTCGACTAAATTATCTCGTCCACCACGTGGAGCTTGCAACATCTCGGGATGGAGGTGACCGGAGATTGCCGCGCTGCCAAGCAGGCCAACCAACGTCCCTTCTTCATCGGTAAAGTCAATCGCTTCGAGATTCACATTGAGTTTGATCCCGCTTTCTTTGACCGTTCTCAACACTTCGAGCGCAGCGATGACTCCGAGGGCGCCGTCGAAACGTCCGCCGTTGGGGACGGAGTCGAGGTGGGAGCCTAGGATTAAAGTTGGAAGGTTGGAAGGTTCGAAAGGTAGGAGAGCGGAGTGATTGCCTGCTCCATCAGTATGAAATTCCAGTCCTGCACGTTCGATATCTTCGCGAAACCATTTGCGCGCCGCGAGATGTGCCTCACTGAAGGTGGGACGGTTCACACCGCCTTCGGCTGTCGCACCAATCAAAGCCAGTTGATTAAACGAAGCAAGCATTCGGTCGGCGTTGACGCGCAGGTCTTTTGTCATAATATCTCCTTGCGTAAGAAAAGGTGTTTGGAGGCTGTCTATCTGCTGGTTATTTTATCTGAATAAGGAAAACAAATGGATTTCAAACTGACAATCTTCTCTGACTATATCTGACCATGGTGCTATGTCGGCCAGGGTGTGGTCGAGAAACTGAAAGCAGAATATCAAGTGGATGTAGAATGGCGTCCGTTTTATTTGCGACCAGATACGCCGCCGGAAGGTATGGAACTGCCGGACTACATCAAGCAGGCGCGCAACAACGGTTCAGAGGAACGCCTGCGTTCGATCGCGAATGCGTATGGGATGGAGTTCGAATCAACGGAACGAATCTACAACACGCGCATCGCGCACGAAGCTACCGAGTATGCACGTGAACATGGGATGGGCAATGAGTTCCATAAGATCGTGTTTCGTAAAGTGTATGCCGATGGACAAGACCCAAGCAATTGGGATGTGTTGCGCTCTGCTGCGGAAGAAGTTGGCTTGAATGCAGATGAAATGCAAAGCGAGGTGGATGGCGGCAAGTACACTGCCAATGTTGCTGACCAGGTGAACTGGGCGTATCAGATCGGCGTAAGTGGTGTGCCCACGTACGTGATCAATGACCGTTATGCAGTGGTAGGTGCGCAACCCTATGAAGTTTTCAAGAACGCGCTGACACAGATCATGAACAAAAAGGACTGACTCACGTCAGTCCTTTTTGTTCATATGGATAAGTCATTTATCTGACTGGCAGGACACGAACGGTCATGACGGCAAGAAGGATCGATGCGCTGCTGAACCATGCAAACCATAATAGGTCAGCGATCTCACTGAAAGAGAATAAACTGACGTGTATGAACGAAACGATCAAGGTGGTCAAGGTGAAAGCCAACATGGCAGGGACAATGGCACGGACGCCCAACGCTTGATCCTGTTTTGCGAAGAGGAAACTACCCAACCCATAGGAAAGCAGCGGACCTGCGTACATCTGCGCGAGCACGGGTGTCACCTTCCAGGGCCAGAGCGTGGACATGAAGCCAGGCGCAAAGAACAAAGCCACCGACAGGATGCAGACGACAACGCCCTGAGTGAGTAAAAAGTTCTTTGCCCAGCGAGCCAGCGCCGGACTGGAAAGTGACGCGGCTTGCAGCATTGCGGGCTGACGAATGGTCATCACGATCGCAACAATTGGATAGATGATGTAAGAGGCAAACCAGATCTGAACGGGCAGCAGGCTGAGATCGAAGGCACTCAAATTCAGCAGAGAAATAATGAAGAGCATGCCCGTCCAAATACCGATCATTTGCACACCCCAGCGGACTTCGGCTTGCTGTTTTGCGAACAGACAACCCGCCATGAAGACCGCACCGAAGAGGTAGATCGCGCCGACAAAGCGGGCATGTAATGGCGGCAGAACCAGCCAGGTAAAAATAGAGGCGAGATATACAGGATTGAATAGCCCCAGAACGGCGACCAATAAAGCCGCCGCGCAGATGATGCCGAAGAAAATCTTTTGTCCTTGTGTGATGGGTGACATTGTATGCTCCTTTGAAGTTACCAAGCTAGATTTACCAATATGGATTAGAAACCCCGCTTCGTCTGTTTGGATTTGAATATTATCAACGCATGGAGTGACTTAGAATCATCAAGGACGTGATTCACGTTGCCAGCGCCGATTCAAGAACGAATCGGCGCTGGCAACGTTCGACTTGAAACTCTTTTCTTTGCTCCCCAGCTCGTGAACTTTAACTGAGCGCCTTGATATATCTCTCCGCGGAGCGCTTCACCGCGGACTTGGCATCAGTCACGAGATAATCCCACCAACCGCCGTAGATAAGATCGAAGTCGAACGGTTCCACCGCGTGGACAATGCGTTCGATGGCGCGCTTGTTCAACGGGATCATGTTGGGGTAGCTATACATAAAACTGACATAACGCCGATCTTGCGCGACTTGCATGGTATCGCCGCTCAACAATGCACCACGACCCTCCGCGCCTTGTGCCCAATGCAAAACATCCGAACCTGCAAAGTGACCTCCACAGCGGATCAGGGTGATGCCATCCATGATCGTCTTCGTCTCGCCTTCCCAGAACACGAACGCGGAGTCGGGTCGCATGACCCATTGACGGTTATCTGCGTGCCAATAGATGGGGGCGTGATCAAACGCGTGACTCCATTCCACGAGTGAGCCGACCGTATGCGGATGCGAAACCGCGATGGCGGAAATGCCACCCAACGCACGGACAGCTTCCACGGTGGCATCATCCAGCAGGCTGATGCAATCCCAGAGCACGTTGCCATTCGGGGTGCGGATTAGAAGCGCACGTTGTCCGATCGCAAAGGCCGGGACGGTGCCAATGCCGGTTAAATGCGGGGCGACCTGCTCGATGCGGTTGTGATGCTTCGTTTGCATTTCTTGAATCGTCGTCCAGCGTTGACCAGTGTGCCCGATGTATTGGCGTTCATCCTCGCAAATGGGACAATGCGCAGGCGGCTCGTCGGTTGCCGCGTGTTGGATTCCACAGGTGGCGCAAATATAGTTTGTCATGACTCTCTCCTATGTATTTGATCGGGTTTCATCATCTTCTTCCGTAAAAGTAGTTCCATACACGCACAATCTTAAAAAGATTTTAATCTAATTTTATGAATAAATTAATTTAGAGCGTGTACACTTTAATTTGAATACACGCCAACTTAATAACTGTCTGTACTGGCAAATTTCGTAGCTGGTTTTTTTTGATAGTCAAGAGTTCACTATAGACCATTGGGGGGGTTATAGAGTTTCTCATACATCATTTGCCACATTGTTTTGAGGGAGGTTTGAGAACAAATGGTATTTATGTTGAATACAGACAGGACATACTATGAAACAAGATATAACTTCAAATGAAGGCCAGCTAATACTGGCGATCAAGGAAGAACAGATTCTAGTTGCGCCTGAAAGCAAGGTCAATATTCACGTTGGCATTATCAACCATGGTAGTGCCGAGGATTATTTTGATATCCGGGTCAACGGGGTACCACCAGAGTGGATGACCATTGATACCCCGGTAGTGCACCTGACAGCCGAGGAAGCAAAGCAGATTACTCTTACCATTCAGACGCCGGCGCTTCTTCAAGATCGTGTTGGTCAATATCCACTGGATGTTCGTGCGGTCAGTCAGAGTGACCCAACCATTGAGGCGCTTGCACACAGCGTTTTGACGGTGGCGGCCTACAAATCAGAAGGACGCATTGGGGTTGCACTGGGCTCGATCTATTTCTCTGCCACTCCGGGCGCGGGTGTAACGATTCCGATTCTTGTGCAAAACCAGGGGCTGATGGAGGATGTCTTCCAGTTGAGCATTGAGGGCATACCCGCCAATTGGATATCCACGAACGCGATATTTACAAAACTCGAACCCTCCAAAAGCAAGGAGATCGATTTCACCATTCGTGTGCCTCGCTCGCATGAGGCCCATGTGGGGCGGACACCTTTTAAGATCCTGCTGATCAGCCAGGGTTTTCCCGACCAAAAAGCCGAAGTGGAATGTATTCTGACGGTGGGTGCCTTCTGGAAATCTTCTGCAGCTTTGAAACCAGCGACCCTTCCGGCTGGTCAGGCTGGACATCTGGTCGTCAATAACGAGGGCAACACAGCCGAGACCTACAATTTGAGCTTTCAAAATTCTGCGAATGTATTGATGTTCGAAAAAGAAGTTCAGATCGCCAAAAAGGAGTCGCAGCCCGGCGTGCAGGAAGTTGAAACGGTTTACGTTGAGATTCCTCCCGAGGAGCGGATTCAGGTAGAGCCTGGAGCGCAGGGCATCTACGTGTTCCGTAGCAGGCTCAGGTCACGCCCGATCGTTGGAAATGAGAAGACCTATCCCTTTACTGTCAAAGTTCAATCCATTGAGAATGTGTCGACGGAGTTGCCGGGAGAGGTCAGCGAAAAAGGGATCATGCCGCCCTGGCTGGCGGTGGGACTAGTGATCGGGGCATTGTTCTTATCCCTATTGGCACTGTTTCTCATCGTCAACTCACAGCAGGCTGTGAGCGCCACACAAACAGCCGCCTTCGGTCAGACTCAAGTGGCGCTCCCGGGAGCTGAACTGGCAGATACAGATGGCGATGGGCTAATCAATGGCGATGAGATCAAAGCTGGCACCGATCCTCTCAAAGCGGATACCGATGGAGACACATTGCCCGACGGACAGGAGATTAGTGTCTATCTGACAAATCCGCTGGTCAACGATACAGACAAGGATGCCTTGTTTGATGGAGATGAGATCCTCAAGTACAAAACGAATCCACTCACGGTTGACACCGATGGAGACAGCCTCAATGATGGCGATGAGATCGGCCGCAGAACAAACCCATTAAATGCGGATACAGATCAAGATCGTTTGAGTGATGGCGTTGAAGTCCAACTGGGCACGGATCCGATTCAAACAGACTCAGATAAAGATGGACTCCAGGATGGTCAGGAAAATCAAAATTGTCCGCAACCGCTGGTGCCTGATTCGGATAATGATGGGATTCTGGATGGGAAAGATTTGGACCCTTGCAACGCCAACAACCCCGCGTTGACTCCCACCATAATTATCCCTGCATCGACACAGTCACCCCAGGCAACAGTAGTTCAGCCGACAAATATTCCAACCGGAACCGCTCTGCCGCTCCCAACCAGCACTGCGGTTGTACCTACCATCACTGTAGTTGTACCTACCACCACATCAGTTGCGCCTCCTTCCCCGACGCCGGTCTTTCCAGCTCTTCAGGGAGTGATGCTTTTTGCCTCCAGCCGGGATGGCAATTCCGAGATCTACGCCATGAATCTTGCCAATCAATCCCTATTACGTTTGACCAATAACCCGGCAGTTGACCTGCAGCCCGCGCTTGCGCCCGACTCGTCGCGCGTTGCATACGTCTCCAATCAAAATGGGGACAATGAAATTTATCTCACCGGTTTGGACCGACGTCCGCCTGTAAATCTGACCAACAATCCGGGTGATGACCAACAGCCCACGTGGTCGCCTGATGGCAGTTGGATCGCTTTTACTTCCAACCGTGATGGCAACCAGGAAATCTACATCATGCGCAGCGACGGCTCTGAAGTTCGCAATCTGACTTCCAATGCCGGCGGCGATTTTGCCCCTGCCTGGTTCTCTGTGCCGCGTTTTCTGGGCTTGGGCACAGAAGATTGGATCGCATTCACGACAACGCGCGATGGCAACCAGGAAATTTACCGGGTCAGACCTGATGGAACAGGCTTGACGAACCTGACAAGGAATCCAGCTAATGACTATGCTCCTTCCGGCTTTACCGCAGGCAAATTGCTCGCCTTTGTAACAGACCGCGATGGCAACCCCGAAATTTATACAATGACCACCGATGGCGCCGCGCCCACCAATATTACAAATAATTTTGCCCAGGATCTGGACCCCGCCCTGGACTCAATGGGCGAATGGATCATGTTTTCATCAGACCGCGATGGCAATTTGGAGGTCTATGTGGTGCACCTGACGGATGGCAAAATCTATAATATGACTAGAAATACTGGTCAGGATCAATACCCCGATTGGTGACGTGATTAATACAACCTGTTGAGCATTACAACGAAAAACACTGGACTCTCAGTCCAGTGTTTTTCGTGATTGATTGATATAAACAAAAACCCAAAGTTATGGTGTGTTATTTGGGTTCTCGTCATCATCATCCCACAAAAGCGGATTGGATTCAATGTAATCAGTTTTGTTTTGCAGATCGGTTTCGTTGCGGATGATGTGTTCGTAGTAGTTGCGTTGCCAAAATTTTGTAACCGTGCCTGTGTTATCCAATAAATTCATTTCTTTTGTTGATTGATATTTGAAATACGCCACAATTTGTCCTAATGTTGGCGCACGTAGGGGCGGGGTCTCCCCGCCCTGGATTTCAGATGATATATCATCATCATGGGAAATTTCATTTGCACCATATTCCATGGGCACGGAGACCGTGCCCCTACGTTCCGAAATAACAACGATCCCATGAACATGATTTGGCATAACAATAAATGCCCCTGTTTCCACATTCGTAAAATGGACGGGAATCTCCTCCCACCATTTCTGGACGATTTCCCCGTAACGGCTTAACGTCATCTCTTTATTCACCACCTCCCCAAACAGACATTCCCTCTGCCATGCAACGATCGTGACATAATATCCGCCTGCCTGGGAATAATCATATCCCTGCAAGCGGATGGACCGCCGATGATGTTTCTGCGGATCAAACTTGACCATGCGCGAATTATAAATCGTTGGTGCCCCTGCCTCCTCCGTCATCACACAGATTCGCTGGGCTCGAATAATCCTTTGCAATTTCAACCCATATTCGTTATCCACCACCACTCAAATTCCCTGACTCCTACTTGAATTTGCATCCCAATCGTTGTATAGTAATTACATCATATTGGGTGTTTTTTCATAAAGGAAGGAGTTCAGTGATGGCACAATCTGTTTTCAAATCGTTTCGTCTCAGATTCAAGGAACCGTGGTTTCAGCTATCCAAAGCGGAGCAGGATGCACTGCTCGGCAAGTTGGGTGAGGCACTGACCAAAGTCGGCGGGAAAGGGGTGCTCATGTGTGAATCGGGTTGGGTATCGGAGCAGTGGTGGTACTGGGGCGTGGAAGAATTCCCCAACGTTGAAGCAGTGCAGGAACACACCCGGCTGCTGACCGAATTAAACTGGATGCGCTACTGCGACTCGGACACCCTGCTGGGAACGGCAATGCCGGAATGACACAACAGAAGAATTAATCTATCTTCAAATACAATCATCAACAAAAAACACTGGGACATTCAGCCCAGTGTTTTTTCATTACTCAGGTTAAGCAATCTCTACCTTCTTGGCACGGATTGGAAATCCTCCCTCAGCACATGGAAGCCCTCCGGGCTAACGGCGGAGTCCACTTCAGTGGACTTTCGCGAAGCACACCCGTGGTACCACGAACTGAGGCAGGGCTTCACGTGTGCCCTTTAGGGTAGCCCGCCGATGCCCCACCCACAACAAAAACACCAGGATATTCCGTTCCGTGTTTTCTCGTTCTTGATGCATGGAAACAAAAAATCCGAAATCATATGACTTCGGATTTTTCACTTATTTCTTGCGCTTGAAGAACTCGACCTCGCGTTCATGCTTTTTCGCGGCTACCAGACTGTTGAACGTGCCAAGGTTTTTGCGTTTGCCGGTCTTGGAGTCCTTCTTTTCTGAGTAGAGACGATATTTACCTGATTTCAATTTTCGGATCATCTGAACACTCCTGAACATGAGGTGTATCATGCCCATTCTTTAGAGCGATTAAAGAACAAATTTATTACGAGACAATTCTTTACGCGTGACCGTTAGGGTAGCTACGGGCAAGCATTTATTTTGCGATCTGCGTCAAATGAAAATTAAAGTGGACAACTGGATAGTGGAATAGTTTTTCAAGGGTCATGAACTCGTCGAAATTGGAATCCCACTTTACCGGGTAATACATGCCTCTTTGCCACTCATCATCCCGGAGCGAATTGACCTGTTTCAACAGCGCGGCATGGACACGGTCATATATTTTCCCAACGCGCTGATAGGTGAAGACCTTGCCCTGTCCGCGCGCACCCAGGGCATTGACCCAGTTGAATGGACCTGTGACCGCATTCAACAACCAGGCAAATGGTTTGGACGAACCTTTCGGTAATCGCCCCCACAGGCGCGCCATGGGCAAAAGCACATTGATGATCAGAAAGCCGAAGGTCATTGTGCGCCAGGATCTCGCCGTTCGTCCAGCCCGGGTTGAGACTTTGCTTATGCATATCTGCTTCGGTCAGTGAATCGAGCAGACTATGGAAGATTGTGCGCGTTGCATCAAGTTCTGCTCTTATGGAATCCTGGATGTTCATGTTCTTGATCATACCATCCAATCTCACTCCGCCGATGCCCCACCACTCCAGTATTTTCTTATCACTCTCATTGAGCAACATCCACCTCGGTGCGGATTAAAATCCTCCCTCAGTACATGGAGGCCCTCCGGGCTAACGACGGAGTCCACTTCAGTGGACTTCCACGAACTAAGGCAGGGCTTCAGCCTGCCGAATCCCACGGACTTCCCCGCGCTGGTCTCGAATCATCCTTTGCAATTTCTAATTTCAGATCCTTGCGGTATAGTATCAATAATGGTATCATGCCCGGTATGCCTAAAATCACAGATATTGTTGACGATATGAAGCGCAACCCGAAAGGGATTCGCTTTCAAGATCTCTGCAAGATTTGTGACCATTATTTTGGAGAGGCGCGTCAGACGGGGAGCAGTCACAGGGTGTACAAAACTCCATGGCAAGGTGACCCGCGTGTCAACATCCAAAATGATAAAGGTAAGGCAAAGGCATATTAAGTCAAGCAAGTGTTAAAGGCGATCGAACGATTGGAGGCAGAAGGACATGTTGAAAAATGACCGTTATACATATCGCATTACCTGGTCTGAAGATGATCAGGAATATGCAGGCTTGTGCATTGAGTTTCCCAGCTTGAGCTGGCTGGACGAAAACCCCGAAGCTGCACTGGCGGGGATTCGTCAAGCTGTCGCGGATGTGGTCAAGGATATGAAATCGAACGGCGAAACGCCGCCCGAAGCACTTTCCAGTAAGCGCTTTAGCGGCAAGTTCATGGTGCGGATTCCACCTGAACTGCATCGCAAGTTGGCAATCGAGGCACAGGAAGAAGGCATCAGCCTTAACCGCCTTGCAAGTGACAAACTCAGCAGGCAGGATGCATAACTAACATAAACAACACTCGGAAGCCAGAAACTTCCGAGTGTTTGATTCAACCTTTGTTGCAACCATACAAACCCCTCTCCCGTCTACCGCTCGCTATCGCTCGGGTACACGTTCCCAAATGGGGAGAAGCCCAGACGTTCTCAAACAAAATTATCCTTGGAAACTCGTCACAACCATCAACCGACTAGCCCCCTTCCCACATCGTCCCCTTGTGGGATTTGGGAAGGGCGGGGGGATAGGTCCAACCGACACACCGATTAATCGTCTCTATCTGGGTGAGGTCCCATCCCAGTGTTTTCTCATTAGAAGAAAGTTACTTTAATTTATTCCATCCGCGTGCTTTCATAACCGCTGACTTTATGTCGCTCCGTTTTACTCCCTCAGACTTGGCTTGTTTTTTGGTTTGTCGAATCAGAGTGCGTAAAGCCTTATTGACACTTTTCGAGTCTGGAAAGTAAGCTTTCAAATCCTTATCGAGAAAGATTGCATCTTCTGTAGGGACAAAATGCCTGGTGGTAATAGCACCGTCATCCTTCACAACGCGGACCGAATAGCCTCTATGCATGTCCTTGATATATTTGCCACGCACGCCCTTTTTGCCTTCGAGATTATATTCGGGCAACATATCGTCGTTTTTGGTTTTATTCATCTTCTTTTTCGTCATAATGTTTCTATGTGATATTGTACCCAATTTCAAAAGCAACAGCCCCCTTCCCATTTGGGAAGGGCGGGGGGATAGGTCCAACCGACACGCCGATTAATCGTCTCTATCTGGGTGAGGTCCACCCCAGTGTTTTCTCGTTACTCTCGTATAGCAACATCCCAACCATCGGTGCGGATTAAAATCCTCCCTCAGCACATGGAAGCCCTTCGGGCTAACCAACAGAGTCCGCTTTAGCGGACTTCCACGAACTGAGGCAGGGCTTCAGCCCGCCGAAACATCGCCCATCAATTTCATCCTATACCGCCCTCTCCCCAAAAACTCAATCACATCCCTATCTCTCAAATACTGCAATTGTTGACGTATCTTCGCTTTGACGTTGTTATTCGATGGATGTTTGGCTTGCAAATATGCTTCAAATGCATAAACTTCATCCAAAGAAAATTCTTCCTTCTTGATTTTTTCGACGCACAACAATACATCAAGTAACCAGCCTTTGGCTTCGATGTTGTTCGTGTTTCTTACAAATTCGGTTTTATTCCATTTATCTAAAACTTCGCTCTTGCTTTTGACAATCCCATTTTGAACATAAAAGATCTTTCCGAGTTCGGGGATATTGCTTATATCAATATTGCACCCAATCCACCCTGCTCTTCTTGCAGTTAGGCTTAATGCAATTCTTTTTTCAATAATACCTGGCACAAAGAAATACTTGGGAATGGTCAGGAAATTCCTAATCCCCAGCGTGGACTTGTCATACGTCAGAAAAAAGAAATTTGGATTGTTATCTGATTCGAGCCTTTGAATCATGGTTGTGTAAGCGCCATCCACAATTTTCTTCCCCACATTCCCATTCTTAGACTTCAATTCATATTCTTCTGAACAATTCCCACAATAAAAATCAGCGACTGGTTTGTTATTCCCAAATTGACTCAACACACTCCCGCAATTGGGACAGAACGCCGAACGGTTGACCCAGTGCTCCGTCATCACACGGATACGCTGTGCTGAGCTTGAATAACTTTTAGCGATTTCAATAGGTAAAGTCAAATTCATCTTGATTCATCTTCAAAAATTAGGACCGTTTCCCCACTCACCTGCATCATCGTACCCATAGGATTTCACCCATCCTGCTGAATTCCATACAGCATCAAATATAGGTCGCAATAGTGTTGCTGAATCTGCGGTGAGATCTTCTATGAGAACTTCAGGCAAGAACAATAAATCTCGATCGATCCTGTGAGTATGCTGACGCCAGCGATCTAACCTTTGACTTACCGCAAGTTTATATCCTTTTACTCCTGTAAGGCTCACCAACAATACAAATGGCGGATTAAGTGACAGCTTTCGATATAAGTCAATACAGCTTGTTAAAGCTTTAATCAACTCAAGTTCAAAAGTCTCACTTGGTATATAAGCATCTCTATCGGAACCTGAACCAAAAAGTCTTGTACTAACTGACTCAATAATTCCGTTTCTGAAAACCTGTGTGTAAGCTCCAGACAAATTACTTCCTCTTTCATCATAGACAAGTAAGCCATCTAGATTATATCGATGCCCTGCAACACTAGAGTAAATTAGAGGAAGTAGCCATATGTCTTTATCTACAGGCAGAGAGCTTATTGGCAAATTGAATTCAAATGATGAATAAGGCATCAGGTGAAAAATAATTTTGGGCTTTTCCTCAAGTGATATGGGCGTTTCGTCTGATCCAACTTTGCTTAATCTATCAAAATGGAAATTGCGTATCTTTTCCCCCAAAGCACTTGTAGCAAGAAACGCCGACTTCAACTCCATTACGTCTAAGATAGTGTTTTGAAAATGGTCAGGTAAACTTGTAGGTGTGAACAGACAAGCCTACCCGACCGATTTGAATGATACTCAATGGGCGCTAATTGCGCCACTCCTGCCGAGGCGACAAAGT
>Ga0137333_1000260_pt1 | contig 14575 bp, 17 predicted proteins | sample EasRivERMLT231_2_FD_102286 | JGI IMG/M metagenome (GOLD analysis project Ga0137333, IMG submission 102286) | Soil microbial communities from meander-bound floodplain in the East River, Colorado, USA - East River MetaG ERMLT231_2 | ecosystem: Environmental > Terrestrial > Soil > Floodplain ... | reverse complement strand
GGCACCGTCTACCACTTTGATAGCAGTCTCATCGTCAATCGCATACGCCGGCACCGAAATACTGGCAGCCCATTTTTCTGCATCAGCCATGGTGTTCTCCGGCAGCATCTCGTGATCCAGGTGCGGAAAGATCGAAAAATCAACGATGCCCAGCGTTTCATCGCCGCCAGTGGGCGGAGTCCAGCGCACAAAATCCTTCCCGATGCTGGGAGTCATCACCATGCTCCCGGCGCTCAATCCCACGTAGACTGCACGCGACGACGGCAAGAGATCTGCCAGCCCGGACTGCCGCATCCAGTAGCACAGATACAAGGGGTCGCCGCCATTCACCAGCAGAACGTCAGTCTCCTGGACCAAGGGGACCCAATACTCTTTATCGATGCTAGGCAGCGCAGTGAGCTCCAGCACACCCAAGGACTTCCAACCGAGCTCGCACATGGGGCATCTGGGCTCTCGTCCGCTGATGAAGTTCCATGCTCGCAGAGGACCGGCCATCGGCTGGGCATACGAGGCGGTGGGAATGCATAGGGCACTGCACTCGGCAATCGGTTTGCCTAGCAGGTCAACCAACGCGTTGTGAATGCTTGTGTTCTTGATCCCGGCAGATGTGAGAAGTAATTTCATGATGCCTCTCCTTGCTGATTTATTGGGAGCCGAAAGGCTCACCTATTGATAATGATCCAATTCATAAAACGCGATTTACTTACCAGATTCCTGGTAGCAGCCTCTTCGTTCGATCTGTATATTCTTGATATGCAGAGCCGAAGTAACCCAATAATACACTTTCTTCAACATGGATGCGATACAAAATTCCTAAAAGCGGCAACACCACCAAAGCCGTCAGACCAACCCAATTCCCCAAAACCAATCCTATGCCAAGCAACGACGTCAAGTATCCGAGATATGCAGGATGCCGTATTATCTTGTAAATTCCTGTATCTACTAGCTTGTGCCTTTCAATAATAGATACTTTGGTGGTGAACTGCTGCTTAAGTGTGGCGACTGCAATAAGCCTGATTGTTATACCAAAGGCAATGAATAAACAGCCCAGGTAACCCAGAAACGGAAATAGGGTGGAGAAACTTCCAAATCCATGGGAAAAGATAGAATGTTTCTGTATCAGATATGCAAACAAAATTGGTGGGATGGTTGAAAACCAAACAATGAGGAAACTAAACCTGTCTGCCGCAGTAGCCGAAACCGTTGATTTATTTATAGCGCTGATGAAACTGATAACGATTTCACTAACGCACCATATCACGAACAAAGTGATGGACAGGTATCGCAAAAATTCCAATCTCTTCCTCCGTCAACCCATATCTCATCCCCTTCAGGGGATAACTCGTAGACCAACTTATCAATCGCCCCATCCGTGGAATTGTTTACTTATCCATCTGCGGTCGCTCAGCGATATATCGCAAGATCGGATTCGCTGATATCTCCCAATTGTGAGATATGTGGCGATAGATACGCACGAATCCAACAAATAGAATATAGCCGATTGCGACACCAACTGTATTGAATATCACATCATTGATGTCGGCAATCCGGAAAGTAATTTTTGCCATGTAGCCCGTTATCAGCTGCAGAAACTCGATAACGATACTAAAGAGCGCACCCATAACAACTATTTTCTGCATGCGAAAATTCGTAATGAACGGCAGTCCGAAGCCAAATGGCATCAAAAGCAGAATGTTTAGAAGCGATGTTTTCAGATCCTGAGGAGTGAGCGTGATAAGTGGAATAAGATTCATGCTGTTCCCAGCCGTTTGTCCATTCAGGATAAGGTCCGGCATAAAAAGCTTTAGCAGAACTAGAGATTGAAATTGAAATAGTGTGTAATCCAGAACCTTAACTATGTAGACGTAGAATACAGTGAAGAATATCAAATATGTGAGACTTTTCTTCAACCGCAGAAACGTGACGATACGAATCCAAATCAAACCAAAAAGAAGTACCATCAATAAATCAAAATACAGTAAGGTAGGCATTGTGGAATGAAACCTCAGAATGGACCGTTGGGTATGTTCCACCAAATCAGGCGGTTATTTGCTGGCAGGCTGGTAGACAAGACCACGCTTTTACCCATAGTTTTCTCATATTTGTTCTCCTTTTCCAGTCATGGGAGTGCATTAGTTTGGAAAAACATTTCGCCTAGTGTGCATAGAATTTTATAGCGGGCTAACGTGGACTTGCACCGGCTCGCCAAAGGCGAGTCTGGTGCAAGACAGGGTTAGGCGCCGTTTTCATTGGGTTTCGGATAGCGACGCTTCGTGTCTGCTACCGATCGGGCTACCAACGTCTCTAGGACCTTCAGATCGACGTTGGCTAGGCGCCTAATGTAGACACATACCTTCCCAATCTTGTGCTTTCCCAGCTTGTCCAACAAGACGTCACGACCTTCGAAGTCCGCCGCGATGTAAACAACCAACTCACTGCCCCGCGCGGCAAACCCAGCAAGAGCGGAATCGCCTTCGTGACCACTTGCGTACTTGTAATGGTAGCTCCCGAATCCGACGATGCTTGGTCCCCACATCCTTGGTTCTTGCTTGGTAACTCTTCGCATGAGAGCAATCAGAGTCTGCGCATCATTCCGTTGTTCCTCGTTCGCGATGGCAGCAATATGACTCTCGACACTGACTTCTGTGGGTTTGGTCTTGGGTACTGACATATTTACCTCCGAATGATTTCTTTCAACGACTAACGGCCGAGCGCAGCGAGGGGTCGGCTGGAGCGAGTTATTAGCCCGCTTCCGTAAATTCGCATGCTAAGTGCGACACGCCAAGCGACCACTGGCGGCCCGATGTAGAAGGAACGACGACCTGGGAATCATAGACTTCAGTCCCATAGGCTACTTCTCGGCTCGTACCGCATCGCCATCGCCCCTGAGCCGAACTCCAGCCGGCTCACAAGCTTCAAGTCGACGTACTTCGATAGCCCTGCGAACAACGTCGGCCCATGGCCCGCTAGCCTGGGATGCACGACGAATTCGTACTCATCGATCAAGCCCAGCTCCGCCAATGCCAGCGGGAGCTGCACGCCTCCGACGAACAGTCTTTTGCCCGGTTCCCGCTTCAGCTGCTGAACGGCCTTTCCTAGATCATCCCCGCGCACGAGCTCCGCGTTCCAATCGACCCCGTCCAGGGTGCTCGACACGACGTACTTCTTTGCCGCGTCGATCGTCTGGGCAAACGGTTCCATCCAATCGGTCATCCAATCAGACCTCACGCCTGTCTGCGCCGACGGCAGCCACGCAGCCTCCATCATTTCGTAGGTTACCCGGCCAAAGCGGAGGGCATCGGCCTGCGCGAGGTTCTCGGTCGCGTGACGATGCAACTCTTCGTCTGCGGATATTGCACGATGATCGCAGCACCCGTCCAATGTGACGTTGATTGAATATCGAAGGGGTCGCATTACGTGCTCCTGAAATGGGCTAACAGTCTGCGTACGCCCCGGCGCAGTTTGCCGGGGTACTGGCAGGTGGTGGGCATGGGCTTTGTTGGGCGGCGCTCTTACACGTCACCTAGCACAACTTCCGGGTGATGGAGGTAATCCTGCACCGTTTCATAAAATCTGCCCATGTGGATTCCATCCATGACAGCATGATGCCCTTGGACGCTTAGCGGCATTTTCAACGTGTCGCTCTCCTTGAAGTATTTTCCCCACGCAAAGCGTGGGATGGAATCCGCTGGGTGAAACTGCATTGGATGACTAAAACTCGTGAAGGATACCCAAGGTATGGATGTCATATACAAAACATCATCCTTCTCGGGGTTGTTTTCCAGATCCGGATGTGCTTTCACATCCACAATATTCTTTTCAGCCCTCCTTACAAACTCGGAAAAATTCTCAACATACTCAACGTCACAAAAGCCGAAAAGATCTTTGTCGATCAATATTGTAAAACCGGGGTTCACGACCTTGTGCTCTACAACTTGATCCCCTCGAATGCGCTGCCTGAATTCTGGGATCGCATTCGAAGCCCGCGCGATGACGTACACCATGGATATGGTAAACGAATATCCATTCCGCTTCACAAATGGATAGAATGCTGTCACATCGACGTTTACGCACATATTGAAGTGGGGATGATTAACAGTACTATAAAATCTAAAATGATTACGTCGAGACCAAGTCTGCATATCAATATAACGCATATTTCACCTCTTGCTCAGGTAACACACTTCAAATGCATGATTGTATCCAAATTCCACTGCACGGACTCTTTCCCGACGCTCTCTCGGTGCGGCGTTTTCGCGGATGCGAGATTCTTGCGCAATGCCAGAACGTAAAAGCAAGGTTTATTTGATTTTTTCAATTAACCATTCATTCAATTTTGCAATCGCTTCGTTTTTGAATTCATCTGGTTTTGAAAGAACTCCATAAACTTGAAAGTCATGGACATTGCTTTTTTGTCCATCTTTGGTCTCGGATTTACTTGAGGCTGATATCCAAAACTCTTGGTCTGCAATATGCTTCGAAAAACTCACGACGAACTCATCGCGCGAGTATTCAACCTTTTTTATCCAGCCGTTTTGTTCTCCTTTCTCTATAAAACCAAGAGGAAGCAGTGTGAACCCTAGAGCCGATTGCATCTCCTCAAAAAAGTGGGGACGACTCTTTTCAGCCTTGACCTTAGCTGGAGTGCCAATCCAGGCTAGCACCGTCAAGAAAATAATCACTGCTAGAATCAGACCTCCAAATAAAATAAGCGGATTGTCCATTATTGCGGTAATTATCTCGGAAGGTACTACTAATAGTAATATACATGCCGCTATTACTAACGCAATAGTTATTAACACTGACTTAATTATTTTTTTCATTTGCTCTCCTCTTAAATAATCAAATCTGTGTATGTTAATTCGGGTTGAATGCCCAACTATAATTTATCAAGCTGGATTTCTGTAAAGTCCCTTTGTGGGATAAGTATCTATATACAGCATTATAAATCGCAACTCTTTACTTCCCTTCCACAATCTCAATTTCCTCTTCACTCAACCCATACAACTCATAGACTAGTTTATCAATCGCCCCATCTGTGGACTGGACCTGCCGCTGCACGGACTCCTTCTCCTACGGCAACCGTGGACTGCGCTTGTGTAGTTCGAGCATGCGCTCCATGAGCGGACCAGCTTATTGTGCCGCACTTTTTGGGGCGGCGTTATTTACTCAACAACCATTCCCTTGCTTCGGTAATATCCTTAAACACTTTTGCGTGTTGTGCTCTGTTGACCGTTACGGTTTCAAAGAATAGGTAATCTTTCAAATCTTCTGCTACAACAAGTGCTCGTTTAATGCGGTATATCGAAAGTCCCGCTGAAGCGAATTTGCCTTCAATTATTTGTGGAACTTGGTAAATTTCTAATGTTGACAATTTTACTGTCGCTTCACGATAATCACTAAGAATCAATATGCAACCTTTTTCTTTAATGATTACCACATATTCGGCAAGTAATTCCTTGACTTCACTTAAGGTTAGATCGCCATAAATTTTCGATACAATCATATGTGTTTCTGAGTTGTAAACGATTGAGTGTGACATAGTTTCGCCTTGTTATCTGGTAAGTAGTAGCGCTGTGAAAAAGTGCTCATAAATGCATGGGCTCTATCCGAAAGCAGTTCCTCAGACCTGACAGGTTTTAGCGTGACGAGAATTAATCAGAGCCTTTGCGCGGACGACGATTCTCGTCGGGCAAGGGTTCTCGAAAACCTGTCAGGTCTTAACCTTCAACTATCTTTATTTCCTCTTCGCTCAGCCCATACAACTCATAGACTAGCTTATCAATCGCCCCATCCGTGAACTCGGCATGCCAGGACGATGTTTGGAGATAGAAAAAGCTCAAAGCCACGCTTTGTTCGCTATCGTCATATTTATGACTTTGCTAGAATTGACTCTCCTATGGTCTTCCAAAAATCCTCTGCTAAACATCGATAGCACTTAAGATAGCGGCAAGCAATGGTAATGCTAACGACCCTACTAAATTCCTGAACGATTCTGAGTTATGCAATGAATTTCGAATGGCTCTTACGCGATCATGAAAATCCATCAAGCTCGTGAGTTGGTCTATGGTGTCCTTGTCCATTTCTTTCACATCAGAGCGCTGCATGATTTCAGATTGCAGCTTCTCCAGTCTTTCGTGTTTGACTCGAATAATTTGTTGAGAAAAGGCTTGGTTTCCCAGAACAAATAAAGCAAGTATAGGTATCCAAGAAAAAACCAGCGTAATAAGAATTACCATAATATTGAGAGAGCCTACAACGCCGTCTAAAAGCAAAAGTCCAGCAGTGGCGCATGCAAGGACTAATATATAGTCACGTAACTGCCTAGAGAGTTGCAAAAGAATTGGACTGCTGGCCGGGTCGTCTGAATATAATACCAGAGACAATTTATCGAGCATCGAAGCGAAAGCCAAAAGGGAAAGTAAACCGTAAACAGCGACTGCCACGTGGAAAAAGCATATGAAGTAAATTAATGTTTGGCCTACTGAGAACCTGGCTGACGGATAAATACTATAGAAAGTAAGAAGAGCGATGGCTATACCAAAGCCAAGCGAAACGAACCATTGTGCAATGTGATTTCCGAACCATTGGGTTGCCCAACGCAGGAGTTTATCGATATCATGCTCATTTTGTAAAGATTTCACGAAACGTAGTCGGAGAAACTCAACCATTCTAGTATTCATGCCAATGAAAAGCGGAATCAGCAGAACTCCATATACCACCCACATAAAGTTCACGAGAATTGCCCTCCAGGTCGTGAATTGCGTTTCCCCTAAAAGTGCCGAGACGGTAACACCGAGTAAGAGATTTGCAGCCATTACGATAGCCGCATTCACCCAAAGAGACGCCTGCTTGCCCCTGCCAATGAATTTCCCAATTGCCCGCCAATACCGCTGAAATAGAGTGTTTTCATATAAATCGGCAATAACCTGACTTGCAGCTTGTTGCTCATTCTGAATACTCATTAAAACCTCACTTTACCCTGATTAGAAGAAGCACCCAACTAGGAGTTATACAGCAGTATATATATCCACCATCTACGATTCCACGATCTTTATCTCTTCTTCCGTCAATCCATATAACTCGTAGACTAGCTTATCAATCGCCCCATCCGCCGAAGGCTCGACCTGCCGCTGCACGGACTCTTTCTCCTGCGGCGTTTTCGCGGACTGGTGATTCTTGTGCAATGCCAACATCCGCTCCACCAGCGACACCATATTCTCGTGCTGCGCTTTATCGGTGGGTCGGAGCAGTTGAGGGCTACCTCTCAAGCAACCATTGCCGGGCGGACTCAACATCATGAAACAGCCTCACATTCTGGTGACGGTTTCTGGACACGTTTTCAAAGAAGGGTGCGAGTTTCTCATCGTGTAGTACAACCAAGGCACGTTTGAATTGATAGACCTGCAAGCCTGCCATCGAAGCAATTTCTGCGGTCAGGTTCGGAAGGCCATAGACTTCTACCATCGAGAGTTTCAAGTTTGCTTCCTGCAGGTCAGTAAGCACCCGAAAGCAGTACCTTTCTTTTGTCAGATGCACTGCCTCCACGGTAAAATCGCGGACCATGGTCATGGTCAACTCCCCTTGAACTTTAATGCTGATGATTCCCAGTGGGTTGTACTCAACTGAGTATGGCATGCTACCTCTGTTATCTCATATGGCTACACTCTTCTATTGGGGAAGGATATGATTATTCCTTTCCACGATGTTGATCTCTTCCTCCGTCAACCCATACAACTCATAAACTAACCTATCAATCGCCCCATCCGCCGCAGGTCTCGATCTGCCTCTGCGCAGACTCTTTCTGCTGCGGTGTTTTCGTGGACGTGAGATTCTTGTGCAATGCCAACATGCGCTCGACCAAGGCGCAGTGTTTGTTCGCTTCCTATTTCCAGAATTCCCACCATCTTTTTTGTGAAGGTGGAGGTGATTCAAAGTACATCCCTTTATGACCATCCAAACCCATATTGTAATTTGAGCATTGTGACAAATAGCCTACCAAACTCTCAACAGTGATAGGCTCCCATTTGCTTGACCATCCATGATTGGCACGTTGCATTATAAATTGATCGTTATTACGCTTGAATAAAACAAAAGCTCTAGGATCAGATGGTGACGGATAGTTTTTGTCATAAAAACCTACCGTAATTTGAGGAGGAATCTCATCAACTAACTGCCTCATCGTTTGCTCATTGGTATCCTTGTTAAACACAAAATTACCATTAGAAGCGCCAGTTATTCCAGATATGTTCAGAGGGTACATAATCTTTCTCCTTTTTGTCAAACGACTCGACAGTGCATAAAACTATACATTGCCAATGAATAGCCAAAGTAACTCAATAGACAATAAAAAACAAACGGAATTTACTTCCCTTCCACAATCTCAATCTCTTCCTCACTCAACCCATACAACTCATACACGAGATGATCAATCATCCCATCCGCCGCAGGACTCGATCTGCCGCTGCATGGACTCTTTCTCCTGCGGCGTTTTCGCGGATGCGAGATTCTTGTGCAATGCCAACATGGACTCGACCCGTGCACGCTGTGTTGGGCGTGAGCTTGCCTTGACTATAGTCTAGCACACGCATATTTAGAATTGAGGGAGCTGCTTGGATGAATGCAGCTCTGAAAAAAATGAATTAGAGATCAAGTGCCTCTACATGGTGCGCGCCAAGCGTAAGAGATATTTCGCCGCCATGGTGTAGGTCGTGTTTGATGGTGCTCCAGATTATCGATTGACGCGTGAAGCGAGGTGCTTGCTCGCCCTGCCCATCCACGAACACCTCCTCCAAGTCAGCCGGTGTCCAGCGAACGAGAGCCCTTTGAATCATCTGCCAGGTGGACTCAAGCCCACCTACCAACTCGGTGGCGCTTCTAGGGGGTGCGCCCCGTTCGTCCCATTTTTCCAATGGAGCGATCTCGGTCCCTGCTTCACCCATGACCAAGAAATTGCTGACCCGACCGCTAATGATATGGGCAACATTTTCACCAACAGAGCGCAGATGTGGAGCGACTCGCAGGGCGAGTTCTTCGGACGAGAGTGGCGCAAGAGCTTTGTTCAAGAGAGCCTGATAAGTATCCCAACCTTTGTAGAACGACAGGAGATCAATTTGTTGTTCGGTCATTAAAAGGATCCTTTCTTATGCACGTATGCGGCGGTGCATTCTTTTCTCAACTATACGGCATTATAAATCGCAACTCTTTACTTCCCCTCCACAATCCCAATCTCTTCTTCGCTCAACCCATACAACTCATAGACTAGACTGTCAATCGACCCATCCGTGGACTCGACCTGCCTCTGCACGGACTCCTTCTCCTGCAGCGTTTTTGCGGAGGCGAGATTCTTCATGGACGCGAAGCGTGCAGGTCGCATGCACTCTGTATTGGTTGAACCGAAATTTGTGCATAATTATCTTATGGCACCATACAACATAAATAAAAGAAATAATACGAAGATGGCAAACAGCAGTAAGTTTCTCTGAATTGCGACTTGCACGAGCTTCAAGAGACTTTCAGTAAGGTTGACATACTCGATTTGATTTGCTTGGATTTTTCCGCTTCTCGGCGGAGAATTATCTGCAAAGACTTCCCAAATTATCTTGTTGTCCAACTCTATCTTGGATTTATCAAAGCCTCTAGGTAGTTCCCAATGCCAGATGTGAGACATTGACGGTAATATTGGGTCAAACCAAGAGGTGCCTTCCGTTGTTGTGTTCTCACCGACTCGTAATATATCCCTACGTGTATTATTTTTGGTTAGAACATAGTAGGGTTTCCCATCTATTTCTTCAAAATTTTTACCGAAAAGAGATATTTCGCCGGGTGTAAATGAACTAGGAAGATATATGCGACAGTTAACATATTGGGCATATAACTGACCAACATTTTTTGCCTTGATTATTAAGATGTTTCTGTTCAAAACCGCTCGCCCTATTGTTGTTCTTCTTGCTTCAATAGACAAATCCAAATCAATAAGAGGAGACTTGTTCCTGTTCAGTACGTCCCTAATTTCGTGGTCTTCCATTGGTACGGACTCGAAGTTGAATCTCTTGTAATACCTTTTATCCAACGCTTGATGAGCAGTGGTTCCCTGAGGTATCTCAACAACATAGACTACATGATTCGCGCCACTATTTAAAGACACAGGGAATATGATGAGACCAACAATCCGCGGGCGAATGTTATTTATTATGTGCTCTAACCACTCTTTGGAGATTTGTGACTGGTCAATCGGATCTATCTTTTCTGGTAAGTATTTTTTGTCTGCTTGTAAGTGTTCCTTAATGCCGTAGATTATTATGCCTCCTGCTGAATTCGCCATAGCAGAGACATCTTTAGTAATCTCTCTTCTTTTTGCATCATTCTTGTCGAGAGAATCGGCAGCCTTGTAATCAAGCAGAAGGCTCTCTTGAATTTTGTCGTCAATGTATTTTTGAACATCTGCTTGTTGCCAATTCATGTTATCCTATTTCACTCCCAAAGCGATTATCATGTTTACGGAAAGAAGTACGCCCAAATTGGGTGATTATCCTACAAAGGGACATTACAGAAATATTTCTGCATACGTACCTATATACAGCATTATAAACCGTAACTTTTTACTCCCCTTCCACAATCTTTATCTCTTCTTCCGTCAACCCATATATCATCCCCGAAGCGTAGCGAGCGGGACAACTCGTACACTAGACTACTAATCGCCCCATCCCCCGCAGGTCTTGACCTGCCGCTTCATGGACTCTTTCCCGTGCTTCTCGGTACGGCGTTTTGTGAATGTGAGATTCTTGTGCAGTGCCGACCTACCATTGTTTTATTTTGTCAGGTGCAGGCATGATATGTCCCTGGAGCGCTCAGATAACTTGATTATAAGCAGAAAGTGTATAATGAAAAAAAGTAATTTACAAATAATATTATGTCCAAAGAAATTTTTATCTCCTACTCCCGCCGCGACACGGAATTTGTTACACGCCTGGCATCCGATCTAGATGCACAAGTTGCGGGTGTGTGGTTTGATCAGTCCGCTATTCAATTGGGAGAAAACTGGCACACTGAGATCATGGATGGCATTCGTGAATGCAAAGCCTTCATATTGGTCTTATCTCCCGACGCGGCTGAATCAAAGTATGTACGTGAAGAACTCAACAAAGCCCTGGAACTCGGTAAAACCATCTTCCCGGTCATTTATCGCGCTGCCAAATGGACAAGTGAAATTGAAGTGCTTGTCAAAGAAATCCAAACTCTCGACTTGCGCTCAGGCAGTTACACCGATAATTTCCAAAAACTTGTGGATGGTCTCATTGAGGCAGGTGCAGCGAAAACGACAAGCGCAATACCCTTTCTTCGGCAGTCCACAAAGATCCCATTAAATATTGTTCTAAGCAAAATCCCCGGCTGGGCATTTGCCTGGAGTTTAGGCTGGCTGGTCTTTTGGATTGTCGCGGTCATATTCCTTGCTGTTCTAGTCGCCAACCAAAGCGGACTAAAAGGTGAGGATCTACTCAATTTTATTTTGATTCTAATCTGTGCTGTTATCGGTGGTTTTTCTGGTGGTTTACTCGCCGGTCTCTTCACCATGCTGGCGCTGCGCCCCAACGCACCCAGTATCGCATGGAAACATATGTTCCCTGCTATTCGGATTTGGGGCATCAGTGGTCCGCTGGGGATGATCGTATCAGGCGTGATTACCACCATCATGCTGGCAGTGGGTGCATTCAGTATAGAAAGTGTCGCGCCAAACTGCGAAGGCTTTGGCGACTGCGCCGGGCAGATTATTGGCTCAGCAGTGGGAGAAGTCATTGGCATTCTCATTCTCACGTTGGGCATTTTCGTATTTTTCGTGATCGTCGCCTGGTTCCTGACCGGCATGTTTGCGGGTTGGCAGGCGGTCCGCCACATCCGCAGACTGGAGCCGGGCATCACCAATCGCCAGGCTTGGGGCGTTTCCGCAGGTTGGGGCTGTGGAGCCATCGTTGCCGCACTTGTAATGATATTTTTGCTTGGAATTCTCTCCAGCCTAGGGCGCTAGCCTTACGCAAAATCCTTTATCAATCCCTGAATATGTTTTCTTAAACCCACCGGTTTGATCGGTGAAGCATTTATCTTCTTTGCCCCCACAAACTTTGCAAATCGAATCAATCCTTTTGCAAATGCATCCGCAAACACAACATCCTTCACCGGCGCATCGTCTTCGTGCCAAAAACCTTTGATGTCCAGCGTCATTGTGGTGCGATCCAACTTTGGGTCGAGCCGCGCCACCAAGTCATCGCCATATAGAATTGGCAGAACATAATAACCCCAGCGACGCTTCTCAGCCGGCACATACACTTCCCACTTGTAATCGAAATCAAACAACTTCATTGCCCGTCCACGCGCGCTCACAATATCCAGCGACGAAAGAAGCGTGACTTCATTCAGCGTGGTTGCACCTTTGGGATTCCAACCTTTAGGGACTCGTCCTTTTTCAAGCGACTCCAACACCTGAACATCTTCCTTCAAAACAAGATACGCATCGCGTCCGCCCTCGATTTGAACCTGCTCAAACAACCCAGACTCTTTCCACCCTTCAAGTAGACTCGCCATCTCAGCCTTTGAATAATCCTTCCGCAGATAATAATTCAATTCAACTCGCATATTCGCTTCACGCTTTATGCCCATAAATGCGACAGCTTTGCGCGCAAAAAATTCCTCCGCTTCTTTTTCGGTTGCGACATAATCAAATTCTTTTGGTGCAATGTTCTCACGAAAATCATACACGCGGTCAAACCCATTACGATGATGCATCATCAACTCGCCCGAAAGCCACATATCGAACAACGCCAGTGACGTATCTTTGCGCCCGCGATAATTCCACGCACCGACTTTATTTCCATTGAGGTCGCGATTCCCCAACGGACCACGCTTCCGTAACTCTTCACGCACCTGCTCGAACAACGGTTCATGATTCAGTACAAAACCTTCAATGTGTTTGTCATGACTGCGCTTCTCCATATGCACACGCCAAAACGGCAGATCAGACATGGGATACATCGCCAGCCACCCGCCATAATCAAAGAATTGACGCTGGTCATAAGCAACCTTATACAGATACTCAGGCTTGTACTCCAACACGCGGCTGTGCAAAACAATGTCCTGACTCCGCGCGGCGACATTCAACGGATCCAATTGCACGGCTTCGCAACTGCGTATAGCTTGTGCGGTGCCATTCAACCCTTTCCAGCGACGACCGGGCCAGAGTCCTTGCTTACCGAGCACGAAGCGTCTGTGTGTCTGCTTTGAAATATTGATCGATGCCATGGTTTAATAAAACTTCATGCCGCAAAGGGATTGAAGTCTGTCTCCTTATCGTAATAGTCTTCGTTCTCCACCTTCTTGAGCGCACCAACGATCAAGTACGTGACTGGTGTCATCAAGGCTTCCACACTGCATTTGAATAAATAATTGGTCACGGTAAGTGTCAGGAACAAGCTCCACGGAAATATTCCAAAAGCAGAAGCGACGATAACAAACATCACTGTATCCACAAGTTCGCCGAAAATCGTGCTCCCGATCGTCCGCATCCACAGCCAGCGCCCCTTCATCAGGATTTTCATTTTCGCCATAATGAATGAGTTTGTGAATCCGCCTGTCCAATAACCAGCCAGACTCGCCAGTACAATTCCACCTGTACTCATACCGCCGAGAATTGCAGTATAGGCTGCATCACCTGCATAGCCCTGCCACGTCACTTCCCCAGGCATGGCGCGGACAATCCCAAAGATGGCCGCACTTAACGCCAGACAAACAAATCCAACCCAGATCACGCGCTTCGAATGTTTATAGCCGTAGACCTCGGTCAGAATATCCCCGAAGATATAACTGACTGGAAAGAGGATCGTTCCCGCATCAAATGCCATTGGCACGCCGAAGAGACCGAATCCCAAATCCACGATCTTGGCAGAGGAAGCAATATTACTCACGATAAGGACTGTCACAAAGACAGCCGTAATTAAGTCTAGAAAACGGTATGGTTTCATGATCCTTGTATGAATTAAATCCCTTGATTTTGATTCACGCGATCACCGCGCGTGGGCGGCACTGAGATGACCAGAAAATGCACATCAGCATTCGATTCGTTTTTGAACTGATGTTTTATCTGCGGAGGAATTTCCAGTCCTTGTTCTTTATTCAAAACTACTTCATAGTCTTCAAAGACCATTGTCCCCTGACCCTCGAGAATATAAAAGAATTGACGCGCTGTGTTGTGATGATGCATTATCTCTGCACCACCTGCAGGGACACGCTCATGAATGACACTCATGTCATCACGTTTAAGCAAATGCCAGCCGTCACAGATCTCGCCCCAAATATAATGTTCAGCATTTTCAATGGAAATTACCATGCAACACCTATAGGTTCCACATAATTAATGTGAAGTGGTAAAACGAATTTTTCTATTTTAGCACAAACATTCTACTATAGGACTTACGCAAAACTGAGAGATTGACGAAGCGGAGCAAAGCAGCTAAGTTTGGGAGCATGAGACCAAGAACCCAAACCGTCAGCCGCTTGGATTATTGTCAATACCTGCTGGTCAGTC
>Ga0137333_1000259_pt1 | contig 14578 bp, 10 predicted proteins | sample EasRivERMLT231_2_FD_102286 | JGI IMG/M metagenome (GOLD analysis project Ga0137333, IMG submission 102286) | Soil microbial communities from meander-bound floodplain in the East River, Colorado, USA - East River MetaG ERMLT231_2 | ecosystem: Environmental > Terrestrial > Soil > Floodplain ... | reverse complement strand
TTTTTGTTGCAGATCGTGAGCGCGAATCTCGCCGGAGCGGTGTACGCGCTGGGCTATTTTGCCATCAGCATTGGCTATGGCATCGCCTGCGAATGGTGGTGGCGGGGCCAGACGGTCGGGAAAAAATTATTCCGCCTCCGCGTCGTGGATGGCGAGGGCCTGCGCCTGCAATTCAATCAAATCGTTACGCGCAATCTGCTGCGGTTCGTGGATTCGTTGCCGGGGGTTTATCTCGTGGGTGGCGTGACTTGCTGGCTCAATTCAAAATGTCAGCGCCTGGGCGACATTGCGGCCAACACCATCGTCATCCGCAATCCACGCGTCACCGAACCCGACCTCGACCAGTTGCTCGCCGGCAAATACAACTCGCTGCGGCAGTACCCGCACCTGGCCGCGCGACTGAGACAACGGGTTTCGCCCGCCGAAGCCAGCGTCGCCCTGCAAGCACTTCTCCGTCGCGATGAATTTGATCCTTACGCGCGCATTGAACTGTTCGCGGAGCTGGCGGCGCATTTCCGCGAGAAAGTGGATTTTCCAGCGGAAGCGATTGAAGGCATCGCCGACGAACAATACCTTCGCAACGTGGTGGATGTCGTTTACCGGATGCGTACCGACGAACGAACTGCAAAAGTGGCTGCCTGATATGCCTGACTCGAAGAACGGCGAAATCTCCGCGTGGCATTACGCGACGCGACAGCCCGTTCTCGTGCGCTGGCGCGACGGTGTCATCACGCACCTGCAATCAGTCGCAAGTCCTCCGCCGCAGGACTTATGGATCGCGCCACCGCTCTTTGATTTGCAGATCAATGGATTTGCCGGAGTGGATTTCCAGCAGGACGGCCTGACTGCGGACAATTTGCTTCATGCGACGCGCGGACTGCGCACGGCGGGTTGCGCGCAATTTCTGTTGACCCTCATCACGGATGAATGGCAGGCAATGACCGCGAGGCTACGACATTTACGAGCTGTGCGCGAGCAATCGAGTGAATTGCAGCGGGCCATCGTCGGCTGGCATGTCGAAGGACCGTTCCTTTCCACGGAGCCAGGCTTCCACGGCGCGCATGACCCGTCGCGCATGATGGATCCCACTTTGGAACACGTGCTCGAATTGCGTTCCATCACCGGAGAGGATCCGTTGCTGCTGACCGTTTCGCCGGAACGGCGGGGCGCGCTCGAAGCCATCGCGCTCGCGGTGTCGTGCGGGGTGAAGGTCAGCCTTGGCCATACTGATGCGCCCGCGAAAACTCTGGAGGCAGCCGTCAAAGCGGGCGCAACGGGCTTCACGCATCTGGGCAACGGCTGTCCGCGCGAGCTGGACCGGCACGACAATATTGTGTGGCGCGTGCTCGACACACCCGGCCTGACCGTAAGCCTCATTCCAGATCGCATCCACGTCTCGCCGCTGTTGTTTCGACTGGTGCATCGGGTGTTGACCCCGACGGCAATCTATTACACGACCGACGCCATGGCCGCTGCCGGCGCGCCACCCGGACGTTACAAACTGGGCCGGCTGGAAGTGGAAGTTGGCGCGGATCAAGTCGTGCGCCAGCCGGGAAAAACCAATTTTGCCGGCTCGGCGGCGCAACCGATTGACGCGGTCTTCCGCGCAGCGGAAATGCTCGGTTGCGCGTGGCAAGAGGTGTGGCCGCGACTTTCCGAGACGCCAGCGAAGTTCATGGGCTTGCGCAATGAACTGGCGGTTGGACAAACGGCGAATTTTTGTGTGCTCAAGGTCGCAGGGCAGAATCATCTCGTGGAGCTGCAGGTTTATGCGAGCGGTGAGAAGTGGATCTGACGCGAGCAATTTCCAATAAAAAGCCCCCTCAACATCCGATACCGCAACGGCACCACGTTCGAGTGTGACCCGTAAATCCGTCGTCAGTTCGTGCGCGGCGCGTGTGCCAATCGCATCAATTCAGTCGTAATGCCGTCAATTCGCTCGTCGTCATCCGTCCGCTCGGAAGCCAGACGGCGAAACTCCATCAACAAGTCATTGCGATACGTTTCCCATTCAGCGAGCAGGCGGCGGCATGCCGCCGGTGAAACTGGAAGCTTGAGAAAGCCGGCCACACCGAAATCGGAACAGACTTTTGCCAGTTCCACCTGGGTGCGATGGCGCAAGGTGCGGCGTTCTTTCCCGATCATCAGTGTGTGTGCGTCAAGAAAATCGTTTTCCTCGAACATCTTTGTCTTGCCGGGCGGGAGTTCGACCGTGTCCACCGGCTCTGAACCTGCTAGAAAATCATCCGGCAGCCGTCGCAGTCGCTGGTGGTCGAATTCCTCCAGGATCTCCCGCGCGATTTCGTGCGGACTGGCGACGCGGCCTTTCTTTGAGCGCAGGCGATTTCTCATCGCCTGAAATTCCACCAGTCGCGCCGCGTTGAAGAAGCGGGTCGATTCGTCGTAAAGCCGCCGAAGCCAGGTTTCGACTTCGTTTTTTGGAACACCCAACGCAAGCAAAACTTCACGATCCAAGTTCTGCCGGTCTGCGTGCTTCAGTTCTTGCGGCACGTCGCGCGGTTCGGCATCGCGGTCGGTGAGCGTATCCCAATTCTGCGCCGCGAGCAGGCGTTCCTCAACCAGACCGGTGACGGGCCGGTCAACCAGACGGTCGAAAACTTGCTCGAGTTTCTTGATCTGATTCTTTGACAGGCTCGAAACGTCCACCACCGGCAACATCTTCGCGGCGTACACGTCAAGTTGAGTGTTGGCTTCGTTGCCAAGCTTGCGGCTGAAGTAAGGCTTGATGAAGGCGGTGAGCGTGGAGTTCAAAACAGCGGCGAGGGCTTTGTGGGAGACTCCACGATTCCCACCAACGACCATGAGTGCGCAGTTAGCGGGAAGCTTTCGCGCATTCCACGATATGATGTGCCGATACTGAACCAGTTTCGGCAGGATAATGGGGGCGATTGGAAAGCCGCCGAGGTCATACCAGAGTTTGCGGCCTTGGCATGAGGGCCGTTTGTCCGTGGTCACTTTGTCGCCAAAGGTTTCGCGTTCCCCGAAATGAATGTAGTCCAGCGCGTACGTGCCTTTGAGCGCCGCTTTTGGTTTGCTGACCAGGAACATGCGGTGCGGCACGTCCTTCAAGTGGATTTGCACCCGGTCAATGTGCATAAGGCTTTGCACTTCCGGCGTGATGAACTTCGTTTCAATCGGGTGCTCCGAGCCGTCACCTGAGCGGACGATTGCGACTGTGCCGTCCGCAACCTCCTTTCGCAAGCAGCGGTAGCGCAGCTTGAAAGCCGTCGGGTCCTTTTCCTCGGCGAGCGCGTCCTTCGTAATGTCATGCAGGACGAAAAAGTCGTCGCAGCCGGACTTGAAGCCGTAACGGACGCTGGCGATTTCACCCAGCGGTTTCATCTGGTGACCAAACTTTTGCATCAGCTCGAAATAAAAATCCGGCGCACGCAGATATACGCCCCATTTGCTGCCGCGATATTGCCGGCCATAAGCCAGCGTCGGTTCATGGAGGCTGTACTGTGATTCAGCTCCTGAATTTGCGGTACCACAATCGGCATCGCCGCTCTCGTTCTCTTCCTCGTCACCGTTGTCCGCCGCCGCGTCGAAATCCCGGTAGCCCTCTTCTAAAAGTTCCTGCTGGGGCTTCACCAGAATCCGATAGTCCGCCGTGCTGGTGGTTTTGGTCGTTCGTTCGATGAGGTCGCGCAGCCGCTCGACCGCTTCCTGCTGGCCGATTTCCGTGCCGTCGCTTTCAATCAATTCGCCGACGGGCTTCCGCAGTTGCACGAAACGAACGAGGTTCGCGTTTCGTTTCGTCGGGTCGGAGCACCGCCGGAGAATCGTCACGCACGTTGCCACCCGCGCGCCGGTGAACCATGGCTCGCAGTTGCTTTCAAGGATCGCGACGATCTCGAAGTATTGCAGAATCCACGCTTGTAATTTGAAGCCATAATCCACGTCCAGCCAGCTTGCCGAAGTCAGGAAGCCAAAATAGCCGCCGTCCTTGAGCAGGCGGCAAGCGTGCGGCCAGAAGTAAACGTGCAAGTCGCTGCGTCCGGACAGCCTCAAGCCGTTCCAGCCAGCCGTCGCAATCCCAAGATAGCGGTTCTTGTTTGGCTTCCCGATGCCTTCCTGCCGTACGTAAGGCGGATTGCCGACGATGGCCTCGGCGCGTTGCAGAAAAACATCCCGTTCCGCAACTTCACCGCGCACGCGCCGTGTGCCTAGCGTGTCGGGCACAGAGCAAAATGGTTTGGCCGGGTCGGTGTCGAAGAAATCCGCCCGGGCGATTTGCGGGAAATTGTCGCCGTCAATCAAGTCGCGCGTCGCCAGATTCAGGGCCGTGAGATGCGCGGCGTATTCGCTGATTTCACACGCGAAAATTTGTTTCAACAAATCCGCGTGAGTGAGCGCGCCGCGGGCCAGACATTTCTTGCGGGCGTAAGCGCGAACGTTGAACGTCCCGCTGCCGCTCGCCGGATCGAGCACGATGGCCTCTGCCTTTCGGATACAGAAAGCATTGATAAGGTCGGCAATTTCGGGCTGCGTGTAGTGCTGTCCCCACCGGTGTCGTTCCTCAGGACCGAGCAGATCTTGAAAGATGTGACCGATGACATCCTGATCGAGATCGCGAAAATCAAAGTCGTTAAGCAACTGAACGAACGCGCGCCATCGTTCCACCACCGCGTCGGTGAGAAACGGCACGCGGTCAATGAAGCCGCCGTCGAAGATAGTTTGGTAATCGTGCGTGACGGCCTTTGCCTGATGAAATAGCTCGCCGAAAAGCGCGCTGAGGCCCTGGGCTTGGTCAACGTGGGCGGGTATTTCCAGTTTGGGCAGCTTGAACTTCCGCGATCGGCGCAACGCTTGATAGAACACCAACTTGTTGCCGGTGATGTAGCACGCGAGCCGCGTGGCGCGGTCGAGGTCCGCCTGCAAGATTTCCGGGTCGTCGGAAATCAGCCAGTCCTGCTCACGCATCCATTGGTTCAGGTCTTTCCTGAACGCCGGCTTAGTTTGATGGCGCTCAACCACCTCCGGGAACAGACAATTCGTCAGACTGTAGAGACACGATTCCAATCGCCGGATAAACCGTTGATCCAATGCCAACGCGCCGAATGCTTCCTCGCCCTTGAAAATGCGGGCGAAGATTTCCAAGAAGCCCGGAATGAATCCCTCACGGACCTGCCGCTCGATGTTCGTCTGGGCCAACTCCGCTCTTGTGCGCATCTGTGCCACGTCAAACACGCGAATCTCATGCTCTTCTCCAGTTTGCCAGAGTACGAATCGGTTCACGTTCCACGTAAAGAAAAAAGGGCAGCCAAGACGTGCCGCCTTGCGTCTCGCGTCGGTAATCAGTTTGGCGTGAAACGGAGTCTGCCCTTCAATTGTGTCAGGCAGCTTGATCTCGCCGGTCAGCGCAGGCTTGTCATCCCGGTCGTAGAGGACGAGGTCACTTCGTTTCGCGCTGCCGGCACCTCGCTGCTCCACCTTGGCGTCCGTGAAGGGAAATTTCGCCTGACCATGCAGGCACAACGACATCCACTTCGCTGCATCCGCTGCGAATGTCCATTCTGTTGATTCAATCGTTGCCACTGAAGTTGACCCATGATTAAGTGGGAGCGTAAGATTGGCAAGACGCCAATCCGTTGACTCATCCTTTGGCAGCTTCTAACTTCGCACTGTGGCTTTTGAACTCATCTCTGACTAATCGCCCGCCGGGGATCAGCCGCAAGCGATTGCGAAGCTGACGGACGGCATTTTGTCCGGCGCGAAACATCAGGTGCGGCTCGGCGTCACAGCGCGGGCGTTTTTATTGCATCATCCGAGCCGATGGAATAGTCTTACAGCGTTATGAAACAGCCCGCCCGCAACCGCAAGAAGCTGAATTACCCGGACGAGACCAACGGCACGCGTTGGGCCGCCGAGGCGCGCCGGCTCGCCAGCAAGATGACGGCGGCGGAGCGCGCCGAACATTTCCGTCAGGCGATGGTGAAGATCTATGGCGGCCGGCCCAAAAAAACAACTGGCGCTGGACGCTAACGTCTTGCTCGACCTGGCCGAGGGCAGGGACTTCGCGTACGATTTCAAGGAAGAGTTTCAGGCTCGTGGTTGCGAGTTTCTCCTGCCACCCACCGTCGCCGCCGAGTTGAACATCCTCAGCATTTACGGCGGCGAACCGCAGAAAACTTTCGCCAATCAAGCTTTGCAGGAGTTGCGCGCCTGGAAGTGCCAGCCCTTTTCGCTCTCGGACACCAGAATAGCCGTCGCAGAACAGTTCCGTCGGCGCTTGTCGGAACTGGAACTCATTCCTGACGAAGAATGGGACGACGGACTTATCCTCGCTGAGACATCGCTGTGCGATATTCCCTTGCTGGTTACTTCCGACGCGCACTTGCTGGACATTGATGAGGACGCCCTCAGGTTGGCGTTCAACGAACGCCGATTTACTGCCCGTGCATCCAGTCCACCCGAAGCGCCTCTTGAAAGCATTGCGGTAGCGTTGCATGATTCGTAGCTTCAGCCTGCATGTTCGAACTCGTCTCCGACTACGCCCCCGCCGGTGATCAGCCGCAAGCGATTGCGAAGCTGACGGACGGCATTTTGTCCGGCGCGAAGCATCAGGTGCTGCTCGGCGTCACCGGATCGGGCAAGACCTTCACCGTCGCCAACGTCATCAGGAACGTCAACAAGCCCACGCTCGTCATCTCGCACAACAAAACGCTCGCGGCGCAACTTTACGCTGAGTTCAAAAGTTTTTTCCCCCGCAACGCCGTCGAATACTTCGTCAGCTATTTCGATTATTACCAGCCCGAGGCTTACATCCCGCGCACGGACACGTTCATTGAGAAGGATTCCTCGACCAACGACGACATCGAGCGGATGCGGCTCTCGGCGATGAGCAGCCTGTTTGCGCGGCGCGACGTGATCGTGGTGGCGAGCGTGTCGTGCATCTACGGCATCGGCAGCCGCGAGGATTATGAGGCGATGCTGATTCACCTGCACATCGGGCAATCGTTCACGCGCGAGCAACTGCTCGAAAAGCTCATCGCCCTGCAATACAACCGCAACGACATCACGTTCGAGCGCGGCCAGTTTCGCGTGCGTGGCGATACGATCGAGCTTTGCCCCGCTTACACCGAGGATGGACTGCGCATCGAGTTTTTCGGCGACACGGTCGAACGCATCACGCGCTTCGAGCCGTTGACGGGAAATAAAATCGCGCAGCTTGAGCACGTGACCGTGTTTCCCGGTAAACAGTTCGTCACGACGAATGAAAAGCTGCGCAGCGCCATTTTCACGATCCGCGAAGAACTGGGTTTGCGCATCGCGGAGTTTGAGAAGCAAGGCAAGCTGCTCGAAGCCCAACGCATCAAGATGCGCACGGAATACGACCTCGAAATGATGGAGGAGATGGGCTTTTGCTCCGGCATCGAGAATTACTCGCGACACATCGGCGGGCGACCGCCCGGCTCGCGGCCCTGCACGTTGCTGGATTTTCTGCCAAAGGATTATCTGTTGGTGATGGATGAGTCGCACGTCAGCGTGCCACAGATCGGCGGGATGTATGAAGGCGACAAGTCGCGGAAGACGGTGCTGGTGGATTATGGCTTCCGTTTGCCGAGCGCGCTGGACAATCGCCCGCTACGCTTCGAGGAATTCCAGGCGATGCAGAACCAGACGATTTACGTGAGCGCCACGCCAGCGAGGCGGGAAATTGAGTGGGCGAGGGTAAGTGCAGAAGCACCCCTCCCCCCGTCCCTCTCCCCATCGGATGGGGAGAGGGTGGCCGAAGGCCGGGTGAGGGGAAGTTCCGGTGTTGTCGAACTCGTCGTGCGCCCCACTGGCCTCATTGACCCAAAGGTCACGCTCAAGCCCCTCAAAGGCCAGATTGACGATCTGATCGAGGAATGTCGCAAGCGCGCCGACACCAAGGAGCGCGTGCTCGTGACCACGCTGACCAAACGCACCGCCGAGGAACTCACGGATTACCTCCGCGACATCGGCGTAAACGTGCGTTACCTCCACAGCGAGATTGACGCCATTGAGCGCGTGGAGATTTTGCGTGCGCTACGGAAGGGTGAGTTCGACGTGCTGGTCGGCATCAACCTGCTCCGCGGGGGTCGGGAGTTACCGCAAGTCTCGCTCGTCGCAATCCTCGACGCGGACAAGGAAGGATTTCTGCGTAGCGAGACCAGTTTGATCCAGACGGCCGGCCGCGCCGCGCGCCATCTCAACGGCGAAGTCATTCTCTACGCCGACGTGATGACGGATAGCATCAAGAAATTTCTCGCCGTTACCGAATATCGCCGCAAACGTCAGATCGCCTACAACGCGGAACACAACATCACACCCCGCAGTGTGAAGCGCGCGGGTGAAGAAAGTCTCGTCGTCCGTGAAGAGACGCGCGAGCAGGCCGCCGGCGTGTTGCGCGACGCGGGCATGGACGTGGACCTCACCTAGACCATCAACGAACTCGAAACGGAAATGCTCGCCGCCGCAAACAATCTGGAGTTTGAGAAGGCTGCACTGTTGCGCGATCAGATCAAGGAGTTGAAACGAGCCATAGACGGTTCACAGCCCGTCAAGGAAACGAGAACGGCGAAGCCTTCGAGTTATCGGAAAAGCCGTTCAGGCATGAAACGGCTCAAACATACATGACGGCCAGCCGGATCGGATTCATCGTCAACCCCGCCGCCGGGGCCGGTCGGGGACGGACACGTTGGGCGGAGTTCAAGGCGGGATTCAACCGGAGCGGCGCTGAGGAGAAAGTCCAGTTTACTTCGCAGCCGGGTGAAGCCGTGCGATTGGCGCAGGAACTGGCGACCGAGTGCGATGTCGTCGTGGCCGTGGGTGGTGACGGCATCGTGTTTGAAGTGGCCAGCGGAATCCTGCTCTCCGGTGCGGCCAACACGCAAATGGGCATCGTGCCCGTGGGCACAGGAAACGATACCGCGATTCTTTGCGGCATCGGTGACGCCATCCAGGCACAGCTCGCGCTTCGTGGCTCGCGTACGAGAACGCTGGATGTCATCCGCATCCGATGCCGTGAGCACGAAATGGCTCTTACTCGTTATGCTTTGCTTTACTCCTCGGTCGGCATCATCGGCGAAGTGTTGAAGCAGGTCACACCGCGGGTGAAACGCGTGTTTGGCCGGCTGGCTTATCCGGTCGGAGCGCTGCTCGCGATTTTGAAATACCGCGCCCCGCACATGCGCGTGACTTGCGACGGTAACACGTGGGAAAAGCGTTTTCTGCTGCTCTGTGCAAGCAATGCCGAGCTCTCGGGCGGCGGCATGCGGCTCGCCCCCGGCGCCAAGATGGACGACGGGTTGCTGGACGTAAACCTGGCCGAGACAGTGAGCCGGCGCGCGGCAGCGGTGTTGATCTGGCGGATGAGCCGGGGCCGCCGCATTTCGCATCCAAAGCTAAGGTACTTCACAGCACGCGCTGTGGCAGTGGAAGCAGACCCGGCAATCGAGGTGCAGGCGGATGGCGAACTAATCGGTCACACACCCGCGCAGTTCGAGGTCATGCCGAGGGCCTTGAGAGTGCTTGTTCCTTGATGGCCAGGACACTTGATCGATCACCACGAAAAATGTTCGCCTGTGTTTCGAAACCGCCGTTCTCCCTCACCCTTACCCTCTCCCGCTGGGAGAGAATTCTCCGAACAAAATCTTCGCGCTTTGAACCCCTGAACCCCTGGTTGGATCCGTCCGAGAACCAGAGCGGCGCTGAAGTCGCCCGCACTCCAGACGCTGACGCGCGGTACGGAAGGGCCTCATCGGCGCGAAGCGTCTGGAGTGCGGGCGACTTCAGCGCCGCTTTCGTTGTACCAAGCCGGAGAGCTGCTCCGGGTTCCGGTTTCTCCAAAGCTGGCGGATGATTCTCCCTCTCCAAGCGGGAGAGGGCCGGGGTGAGGGAGAAACTTTCACCGGACGGCACTTCTCAAAAACTGGAGGGTAGTTTAGTCTCTGGCCATGAATCGCCGCGACTTTCTTTCCATTGCGGGCGCGAGCACCGCTTACTCCGTGCTGGTCAATGTCAACGGCTGGGGTGCGGAGCCGAAACCGGAAACGCCCGCTGCGAACGAGCGTTACGAGCAGATAGCACCTGCACAGCCTCCGGGCGCGCGCTTTGCCGGCGAACCGCACCTGACCTTGGTGGACCTGGCGTGTGACTTTTTCGTTGCCGGGGGCGGCATGTCGGGCGTGTGCGCCGCTGTGGCCGCGGCTCGGAACGGCGCGAAGGTGATTCTGGTCCAGGACCGCTCGCGGCTGGGCGGCAATTCTTCCAGCGAAGTGAAGATGCACATCGTGGGCGCGGACATTCACGGCGCCCGGCCCGGCTGGCGCGAGAGCGGGTTAATCGAGGAATTCCGCCTGGACGATGCCGTGCGCAATCCGCAACGCAGCCGCGAGCTGTGGGATTTGTTGCTTTACGACAAGGTGGTGAGTGAACCGAACATCACGCTGCTGCTCGACACGGTTTGCTGCGCCGCCGAGGTCAAAGACGGACGTATTCAGCGCGTGCTGGCGCGCTGCGAGAAGACCGAGCATCTCTACCGCGTGATGGCGAAGCTGTACGCGGATTGCACGGGCGATTGCCGGCTCGGGGTGGAGGCCGGCGCCGAATTTCGAATCGGCCGCGAGGCAAAGAGCGAGTTTAACGAAGACCTCGCCATCAAGGAGGCCGACAACGCGACGCTTGGAAGCTCCATTCTTTTTACGGCGCGCGATTACGGGCGTCCCATGCAGTTCACGCCGCCGGCTTGGGCGCGCAAAGTCACCAAGGAGATGTTGCGTCTCCGCAGTGTCCGCTCGTGGGACTACGGTTACTGGTGGATTGAGTGGGGCGGCGACCGCGACACGATCCGTGACAACGAGCGCATTCGCTACGAACTGTTGAGCATCGTTCTCGGCGTGTGGGATTACATCAAGAACAGCGGTGACATTCCGACCAGCGCGAACTGGGCGATGGACTGGATGGGCATGATGCCGGGCAAACGCGGCAGCCGGCGACTTCTTGGAGACCACATCCTCACGCAGAACGATCTTCTGGGGAAGACTCCTGATTTCGCCGACGCGGTGGCCATCGGCGGGTGGGGCATGGACGATCATCCGCCCGGCGGATTCGACAAGCCGGAACTCAAGCCAAACACTTTCGTCACGCCGCCGTTTCCCTACAACATCCCGCTGCGTTCGCTTTACTCGCGCAACGTGGCGAATCTCCTCATGGCGGGGCGAAACATTTCCGCGACGCACGTTGCCTTCACGAGCACGCGCGTGATGGCCACGTGCAGTGTTATCGGCCAGGCCGTCGGCACAGCGGCGGCATTTTGCGTGAAGAAAAATCTGTTGCCTCGCGAACTCGCGGGCGACAACCAGCGCATGGCTGAATTGCAGCAACTCCTCCTGCGCGACGATCAGACCATCCGTCAACGTCGCAATGAAGATCCGCTCGACCTCGCGCGCCAGGCCGACGTCTCGGCCAGCGATATTGTGGAAGGTTCGGAGCCATCTCATGTCATCAACGGTCTGGTCCGCGACCTGCCGGGCAAATGGGAGAATCGCTGGGGCGCGAAGCTTGGACCGGAAGGTGTCTGGCTGCAGCTCGACTGGAAACAGCCGAAAACGATCCGGCAAATTCAACTGACCTTCGACACCGGCTTCCATCGCGAACTGACGCACAGCCAACAGAACGATAAATACAAAGGCGACCGGGCCATTATTTGGGGACCACAACCGGAAACCGTGCGCGACTACGAATTGCTCTATCGTGCGCCCGGAAAAGACGATTGGACGAGTCTCGGGAAATTCACTGGCAATTATCAGCGCCTTCGGCGGCACGAGTTTGCACCGTTTCAGGCGGTCGCGTTGCAGCTTAAAATCACCGCCACGCAGGGCGAGCCGATTGCGCGGGTTTACGAAGTTCGCTGTTACGCGTGATCTGAAGCGGCCGACTTTCTGAATGGATGCAGCCACATCATCTCCCCGACGATCAACTCTGACGCTGGTCGGCTTGCTGGAGGTCGGCGGCGTCCTGCTTTGTCTGGCAACTGTCACCGGATTTCTTGGGCGGGTTTGGTGGATACTCGAGTTGACTTCCCATTTCCGCCTTCATCTGGCCGTTTCACTGCTCTTGCTGGCAGCGGTTTGGGCTTTGAAGCGGCGCAGGTGGATGGCCGCATTCTGCGGAGTCTTCGCTGCGGTCAATGTGACACTGGTGTTGAGTCTTCTGTGGCCGGCGGACCGAACGAGGTCACCATCCGGCGCACCCTTGCGATTGGCGGCGATCAATGTCCACACTGTAAACGAGCGGAGTGATCTTGTGCTGGAGTTCCTCCGCAGCGCCGACGCGGATGTAATCCTGCTCATGGAGGTGAACGAACGATGGATGAGCGATTTATCGCCCTTGCAAAGCTCGCATCCGCACATGCTCGCCGAACCGCGCGAAGACAATTTCGGCATAGCGCTATTCAGCCGCATTCAGCTCACGAACCACAATATCGTCGAACTGGGTGAGGCCGGAGTGCCTTCGATCAAGACAGAAATGTGGGTTGGCCCTGCCTTGATCACTTTATTGGGTTCTCACCCCCTGCCGCCCGGCTCTTCGGAATACGCCAGGCTGCGGAACGATCAGCTTCGAGAGATTGCCTCCCAAGTCCGCGACCAAAGCGGCCCGGTCATCGTGCTGGGGGATCTGAACGCGACTCCGTGGAGTCCTTACTTCAACGACCTGCTTCGGGACAGTGGTTTGAAGAACACTTCACAGGGGCGCGGGCTTCATGGCTCCTGGCCCGCATGGTTGCCGGTCGGACGGATTCCGCTGGACCACTGTCTGGTCTCACCTTCCATCGGTGTGATCAGCAAACGGCTCGGCCCGCGCATTGGCGCCGACCACTTGCCGATTGTCGTCGAGCTTTGGATTCCGGTTGACGACGATTAAGCCCCTGCCAGAACGTGGCAAATCGTGAGGCTGGAAATCTGCCGATGATGAGACCTGCCGAGAAATCGTGACTGTGCTACACTCCTGCCGTGACCTGGGAACAAATCATTGGCCTGAGCCTGGCGCTGCTGGTGATGCTGGTGGCGCTGATCGGGAACGTCGTGCCTGGAATCCCCGGCACGCCGCTGGCCTTGATTGCGGCCGTGGCGCACCGGCTCTATTTCGGCCAGGCGAGCGTCAACAGCACGGTGCTCATCGTGCTGGTAGTCCTCGCGGCAGTGTCGCTGCTGTTCGATTTCCTGGGCAGCGCGTTGGGAGCAAAAAAGTTTGGGGCAACCTGGCGGGGAGTGGTCGGCGCGGTCGTCGGTGGAATCGTCGGCCTGTTTTTCAGCCTGCCCGGAATCATTCTCGGCCCGTTCGTCGGTGCCACCTTGTTTGAAATGATCGGTGATCAGGAATTCAAGAAAGCAGCCAAGGCGGGCGCGGGAGCGGTCATCGGATTGGTACTGGGGGTGATCGGCAAGTCCGCGGTGTGCGTGGTCATGATCGCGCTGTTCGCGGTGAACGTAATCGCCCGGTCGGTCAATTGAGGATTTGGAGCGCGGCTGTGTGCGCAGCATCAGCCGCAGCAACCAGCAACCGCGCAACGCCCTGCGGCTGGGTCTTCGACCACAGCCGCGCTCCAATTCTGATTGCGGCTATTCCGCCGTGACCACTTCGAAGGGAATGGCCGGCAGCGTGCCGAGCGGCGAGCGGCGTTGACTCTGGCCTTTGGCTTTTCCAGCGGCCTCGGTTCTCGGCGCGAAGGCGTTGACGATCAAATTGCCTTGCAAGCCGGGTTTGACTTTTTTGGCATCGCCAGCAAACACGATTTCCGTCCCGTTGGGGGTGGCTGAAATATTTTTGATCGAGATTCCCTCCGGCGGTTCGCTGAGTTCGAGTTGGAGGCGATCGTTAACCGCGCGGGTGGGCGCATCCAGTTGGACGCGCACCGTTCCGCCCGCCGGAATCTTCACCGGCGTATCGCCCCGAACTTTGACTGACGCCCGCTGCGTCCAACGTCCCGACACTGCGACTTTTAATTCTTTCGCCGGCACCAGGTGCCGATAGAAGAAAGCCTGCATCAGGTCGTCGGCCGGCACGACCGGGCGGATGATTTCGCGGCCCTGGACTGACGCGCGGCCTTCGAGGTTCAGGCTGAGGGCTTCCTGCCGGATGTCCGTCGGGAGGGTGAGCGTAAGCCGCACCTTGTCCTGGTTCGCGGGAATGCGGGCGCCGCTCAACTTGAATCCGCCGGGTGCGTCCTTCAGTGCCAGCGCAATGTCATCGGTGAAGCCGTCTTTGCGGAGCGCATAAACGGTGATGGGGATGGTCGCCCCGCCGCGCGCGTTGATGCTGGACGGCACAATGCGCAACTCGAAATCGGGTTGCGGCGGCCCGACCCGCAAGCGATAGGCATATTCAGGGCCGCCCTGGTGCGTGGTGTCGCCCAGGTGAAGGTAATAACTTCCGTTCGCCGGCAATTTCGCGCGTAGATAAGCATCCGCATGGTGTGTGTTCAAGCCGGTGCCTTTGTCCTCGTAATCATCACTGAACGCTAGTTGCCTGCCGGAGGCGTCCGTCAGTTTCAGCACGGAATCCAACGGCGAGTTCAGGCGGCGGGCCC
>Ga0137333_1000256_pt1 | contig 14725 bp, 8 predicted proteins | sample EasRivERMLT231_2_FD_102286 | JGI IMG/M metagenome (GOLD analysis project Ga0137333, IMG submission 102286) | Soil microbial communities from meander-bound floodplain in the East River, Colorado, USA - East River MetaG ERMLT231_2 | ecosystem: Environmental > Terrestrial > Soil > Floodplain ... | reverse complement strand
TAAAGTCGCCGAACAGTTATCTCAATATGACGCGCAATCCACGGCAGTGGTGTGTCATGATGTGCCGCAGACGATTCAGGATTCATACCGTTTGTATCTGGCATTGTTATATTCCAAAAAACCAATTGTCACTGGCGCATTCACGAATAAGACCGTCACCGAGATGATCGATATGCTCGCCATTCTAGCAGGCGGACAGGATGCTGCGCGTGAAAAACCACGCGCCATCTTCGATGTCTGTCCCGCCCCGCCTCTCATTTGGAGCAACTTTGCCTCAGGCAATTTGATCGCCCTCGCGCGCGCGGGCATCCCTGCTGAAATTGTATCTGTTCCGTTATCCGGCGCCGCCGCCCCTGTGACCATGCTGGGCACCGTCACACAACATACCGCCGAATGTCTCGCCGGCATCACCATCCATCAACTTGCCAAAGCCGGTTCTCCGGTCGTCTGGGGCGGAGCCGCCTGCATCTTCGATATGAAAAAAGGCGCAACGCCCATGGGCGCGGTCGAAACCGCTATGCTCGCTTGTTCGTATGCCCAGGTCGCCAAATCCCTCAACATGCCCACGCACACCTACCTCGGCGCTACAGACTCAAAACTCGTCGACGCGCAATCCGGACTCGAAAGCGGCATCAGCGCCATGATCGGCGCGCTGAGCGGCATCAACATGATCTCCGGTTCAGGCATGTTGGACTTCCTCTCGTGTCACAGCGCCGAAAAACTTGTCATTGATGCCGAAGGTATCTCGATGGCAAAGCGCATGCTCGAAGGCGTGCAACTTCGCACCGAAACATTGGCAACCGAGTTCTACGATAAAAATATCAACTTCAAGGGCGGCGATTTTCTCAAACAGCGCGTTACGATGAATCTCTTCCGCAAGGAACAGCATTTGCCCAGCGATGTCATTGATCGAGCCTCCATGCGGGATTGGAAAAAAGCCGGATCGCTGGATACGTTCGAACGCGCCAAAGTAATGGTAAAGGACTTGCTCGCCTCATACACCAAGCCAGTGCTTGATGAGGCTAAAGAAAAAGCGCTGCATGCCTTCATGCTTGATCTTGCCAAAAAAGCCGGGGTCGATACCCTGCCTGTCATTGAAGTTACCGCCAGTTCGGTCGGGGTCTGAGACCCCGACCAAGCATATCATCGTATGCTGGACCTCACCCAACTCCTGCGCGTCCCACACATTGATAGCGGACTACGATTCGACATCTCAGCTGATCAGAGTCGAATCGTTTTTTCATGGAACAAAACTGGCACGTGGGAGTTGTGGGGCATGTCATTGCGAGGAGGGCGCTCTTCCCGACGAAGCAATCCCCAACACAACGAGGAGATTGCTTCGTCGCAACAAACGCTTCTCGCAATGACGGGTCAAGGCGCAAAATTCTCACCGCGCTTCTCCCCCGATGGCAATTTTCTCGCTTATGCCCTCGACCCGGATGGCAGTGAGTCATATCACATCTTCATCCATAACTTTCAAACCAATACATCCACCGACCTCACGCCGGATATTGCCTACGCCCACCAGCCCAACTTCGCCTGGTCACCGGATGGGAAAATGATGGCTGTGCTTTCTGACAGGCACGGTCAATTTGCATTGCATTTGCTTCCCACGGACGGCACTCCGGGGCGCTTGCTCAAAAATGTCTTTCACCCCTGCTGGGATGTGATCTGGTCACCGGATGGGCAATGGCTCGCGCTCGAAGCGGAGTCGAGAGCAAGTGACAAAAGCATTTATGTTATACCAATCAATCGTCCACGCAAAGCGACTAAAGTCGCTACTACACAATTGAAGATCAAAGGTGAAGTATTGAATGCGCAGAACCCGGCATGGTCATCTGACTCAAAATTTTTAGCATTCTCCGGCGAGAATGGCGAATGGCACGACATTGGCTTGTTCGATGTGAAGACTCAGGAAATCACCTGGGTCAATCAATCTGCTGGGGATGACACGCAACCAGCGTGGTCACGGAGCGGGGACGCGCAGCGTATCGGCTGGGTCCATGCGGAGGGGGCACGAACCAGCTTCCAATGTAGTGAAGGAAGCGCTGATATTAAGCAGATCCAGGTTGGGGCGGGCGTCCACCATCATCCGCAGTTTACATCTGATAGCGTTGTAATTTTGTATGAAGATCCGAGTCACCCTTGTGATCTATGGAAAATAAATCTTGCCGACGATTCGATCCAACAATTAACAAATTCACTGCCCACTGAATTACGTAACACGGAATTTATTCCGCCTGAAGAAGTTTGGTATGCGGGCAAAGATGGAATCCAAATACCGGCATTATTGTATTGTTCAAAGAACGCAAACATTGATTCGCCTGCCATGATAAACATTCACGGCGGACCAAATTGGCATTTTCAATTTTTATGGCATCCGATCATGAGCTATATGGCTTCACGCGGCTGGACTGTGCTCGCACCCAATTATCGCGGCTCGACCGGCTATGGAAAAAAGTGGCGAAACGCCAGCCGCTATGATATGGGCGGCGTGGATACGGATGATTGTGCCGCGGGTGTAAAGTATTTGGTTGAAAACAGACTCGCCCCTTCGGGTAAAAATAAAATCGGTGTGACCGGTCGCAGTCACGGCGGATATTTGACCATGACTTGCATGACGATGTATCCCGAGTTGTTTGCGGTGGGATCAGCCGTTGTGCCCTTTCTGAATTGGATAAAGTCGCACAACAAGTCGCGTGAAGATCTACAGCATTGGAATATCGAAAACATGGGCGACCCTGAAGAGAACAAGGAACTTTGGCTCGCGCGTTCGCCATATTTCTTTTTGGATAAAGTGAATGCGCCGGTTCAATTGATCTGCGGCGGCATTGACCCGCGCTGCCCGGCGAGCGATTCGATTGATGCGCGTGATAAACTTGTCTCGCTAGGCAGGGAAGTGGATTTTCTTTTATACAAAGATGAAGGTCATTTGTTTTTGAAGATCGAGAATATACTTGATTCTGAAATCAAGCGGATGGAGTTTTTGGCGAGGGTGCTGGAGGAACAGTAACCATGTCATTGCGAGGGCGGTGATGTTCCGCCCAAAGCAATCTCTCGACCAAATTGGGGATTGCTTCGTCACAAAGAGCATGAGCGCTCCTCGCAATGACATGAAATAACTGGAGAATCATGGAACCGTTAAAGTTCTTATCGAACGATGACATCAAAGCCATGCACGAAGCCACACTGAAGATCATGGATGAGGTGGGTTTTGTATGGACTCACAAGGAGAGCCGGGAAATTCTGACAGATGCAGGTTGCACCATCAAGAATAACCGTCTATGTTTTCCTCCTGATCTGGTTGAAAGCAGTATTGCCAAAGCCAATAAACGTCCCATGATCCGCGGGCGCAATGGCAAAGCCAACGAGCTCGGTGATGGGAATTTGTATTTCCATAACCTCGGCGGAGCGCGGGATATTTTTGACGCGAGGACTGGCACACACAGACCCGCTTCAAACCAGGATGGGATCGATGCGATCCGCGTACTCGATGCGCTTCCCAACTGCCATACAGTGACACCCTTCTTCACGCCGCCAGACATCGCCAATGAAATGATGTCGTTGCATATGTATCGTCATACGCTGCCGCATACCACCAAACCGGTGCAGGGTCCCGGTATTCAATTTCCGCATGAAGTCAAGTACGCGGTTGAAATGGCTAATGTGGTCGGCACACCGGCACATGAATTAACTTTATCCCTCTCCCCCGTCAGCCCATTGACAATGCATGATGTGGCGGCGGCGGCAATTATCGCGATGGCAAAAGCGGGCGTGGTCAATTCCAATTTACCCGCGCCAACCGGTGGCGCGACCTCTCCTATGACGATGACAGGCAGTATCGTCCAACAAAGCGCCGAGACACTGGCTCCGCTTGTGCTGGCGCAACTCATCAACCCGGGCTGTGGTGTCATCTATTGCGGCAGATTGGGGATGTTGGAACCGCGCACAGGCTTGATCTGGGGTGGTGTTGAATTAGGCTTATCCTCCGCCGCCACGGTTCAACTCGGACATTATTACGGATTCGCTGTCAACGTGTATGGGTTTTCAACGAATGCCCATACGCTCGACGCGCAGAACGCGTTCGAACGCGGACTCAACGCGACGATCCCAGCGCTGGCGGGTGCGGATGAACTCTCCGGTGTCGGTGAAATGGAAGCCGGTGTGATGGGTTCGCCTGCCCAAATGGTTCTGGATAATGAACTTGCCGCAAGTGTGATACGCTTACGCACAGGCTTATCTGCGGACGTTGAACATCTGGCAGTTGAGATCATCGGTAATGTGATGAATGGCACGCGCAATTATCTTGGTCAGAAGCACACGCTTAAACATATTCGAGCCGGTGAAATGGCGCTCACAAAACTCGCCGAACGCAACTCATGGGATACGTGGGAGGAAAAGCTCAATCGCAGGCAAATGGCTGATAATGCCATTGATGAGGCCGAAAGAATCCTGCGCGAACATGTCGTCCCGCCACTGGAACCGCAACAGGAAATGGAATTGGATAGAATCTTTGCGGCGGCTGAGAAGGAAACGGTGAAGATTAGAAAGTAACTATTCGCGCTGAGCGGAGTGAGGACAGCTTTTCCATCCGAACACAGACGAAGCGCCATTTGAGATGAATATTAAATCACTTGAAACACTTTCCTTCGTCTACGGGCTTCGCAACGAACAAAAGCGTTCAGCCCTCCGCTCAGGACGAAGAATTTTATTAATGGAGAAACCATGCTCAAACAATCACATGCAATATCAGAAGAACTTATCGAGTGGCGGCGCGATTTTCACATGCACCCTGAATTAGGATTCGAACTCCAGCGCACATCGAAAATCGTTGCGGATGAAATGGAAAGGATGGGGTATAGAGTCAGGCGCGGGGTCGGAAAGACCGGCGTCGTCGCAGAGATCGGAGAAGGCGGCAAGGTGGTCGCCATCCGTGCGGATATGGACGCGCTCCCCATCCTTGAAATGAACGACACGGAATACGTCTCGCAAAACAAAGGAGTCATGCATGCCTGCGGACATGATTCACATACTGCCATGGCGCTTGGCGCGGCGTTATTATTATCAAAAGAAAAACTGCCCGGACGTGTACGCTTCCTTTTCCAACCGTGTGAAGAAACCACCGACGAGGAAGGTTTAAGCGGCGCGCAGCGCATGTCGGCAGAAGGTGCGATGGATGGTGTGGATTATGTGATCGCTCAACATGTGGACCCAGCCATGCCGGTTGGAAGGATCGGCATCACTGCCGGTCCAGCTTCAGGCGGGGTCGATTCGTGGCATGCGGTGATCAAAGGTAAAGGTGGGCATGGCGCGCATCCGGATAAGACCATTGATCCTTTCTATATGCTGGCACATGTGATCATGGCATTGAATGGCATCGTCTCACGACGGCTGAATCCTTTCGACCCGGCTGTGATAAGTATTGGTTCCATCCATGGCGGGCAGACGGAAAATGTAATCCCTGAAAATCTGAAAATCACGGGAACCCTGCGTTTTACTGACGAGAGCGTACATCAACAAATTCATGCGGAAATTAAACGAGCCTTTGATATCGTTAAAGCGTTGGGTGGGGATTATGAAATCAGATATGAAATCGGCGGACCACCAATGATCAACGACAAGTACGTTTCGGAGGTCATTGAAAAAACCGGCAAAGATCTGTTGGGACCTGATGGTGTCGGTGAATATGAAAAGACCTTGGGAGCGGAAGATTTTGGAGAGTTCATGAAATATGCGCCCGGCGCGATGTTTACATTGGGAACACAGAAGAAGGGACATGAAGACTACCTGCTTCATCACCCCAAATTCGATCTTGATGAACGTGCCCTGCCGATCGGCACGGCAATGCTGGCCGAGACCGCCAAACGCTTTCTGGAATAGATCGCGCCTTGCGAAAGTCTTTTGCCACAGAACTGCCCTGTTCAGACCCTAAAGGTTTTCGACGCTGACACTCGTCTCGTTATGTCAGGTTATCCCACCAGACGCGGCGCGAGTAAATGAAAGAAATGTCGCCACGGTGCCACGCGACGCCTTTAGGGTCTCTGACATTTCCTGTATAATCCCCTCCAAGGAGACCGCGCATGACGGGGCGCATCGAAAAGACCGTTTACATCAGTTACCATCACACAATTTTTTGTACTATATTATAAATTTAGAAGAATTTAACTGCATCAAGTTAATATTTCTCGGCCTTTGACCAATAAGTTTCAAAAAACTCGGCTTTCGTTTTTGATTCAGTATATTCACTGACCATTGTATGATTTCCATAGCCATAAGCTCCACTAAACGGCGGCATGTTGATCGCATACCCTACGCTATAATAATAGCGATCATGAGGCATCTCGCGTTTGGGAAGCAAGCCAAGTTGAATCGACCCACCGTTTCTGGCAAATTCCTTTCGAATATTCTTTACTAATTTCGGATTAATAGGATTGCGCTCATCCTGTGTTTGTTCCTGAGATGTTAGAATACGGATATCCTTAAGTTTAAATTCGGGATGTTTGGCGATGTCCATAAACAGATCGAAAATACCACTGGAGATAAAAGGATCCATCCACCACACAAATTGATCACAAGCTAGCAACAATTTTTGCAAAGTGAGACGATTGCGGTCACGATTATGGCGATCCAATAGAACACCAATAATATCAAGGGGCAAACCCTTGAATAACGGAAGTGCATCTATCGTATTAACAACCCGGTTTGGATGCCTTGCAATATATTCAGCCAACTTATGATACTTGCTATTTTTATCCAAAGATAGGCAATACTTCCAGTCACCGACTACGATCATAGTAACTCTGGCACGCGAAATCGCCACATTCAGCAGGTTGGAAGTATCATCTAACCATTTTCGACTGTTTTCCTTTATCCTTTGTGATATTACTGGTGAAAATATTACAACATCACGCTCGTCCCCTTGGAATTTATGAGCCGTGCCGACGGTAATGTGATTCTGGATGTTTGCATTTGAGCCCTGAAAACTTTCTAACCAATTCAAAATCCGTTTTTCCTGTTCACGATAAGGCGTAATGACCCCGAGTTTGATCTTGTTCATTTTCCGACGCTTAAAGTAGCCTAACAATTTAGGGATTAGTTCGGAAATTGTTTTTAACTCCGAATCGTTATATGCACTTCCCCCACTTGGGTGTTGGGTCATTCCGGGCGTATCAATCCAAAACACGCCTGTTCCATCCTTGACATAATCCGGAGGCAAAGAGAAGATGGATATATCCGTATATATTTTTAGTTCTTCAGAGTAGAACTCTTCCTTGGAAAAACCGAAAATCTGGGGGTCGGATCGGTAATGCTCATTAAGAAGAATTGTTGAAGGGTTTGAATGCACGCTGCGACGCGCAATATCAAACAATGAAAACTGAGAATATGAAAATTTGATTAGAGACACACCATGCTTTTGTGATGCTTCCTGCTCCGTTTTTGGAATTATTCTTGCCACATGTCGAAGCTGCATGGCATCACCGACAATGACCACGCGCCCGGCACGATAAAGCAAAGGCAATGCCGAGGGGAGATCACACTGGGAAGCCTCATCGATGATCACAAGGTCGAACAATCCAGATGACAGCGGGAAGTTGGATTTTGCCGATAAGTTGGTAGTTGCCCAAACCGGAAATAGTTTCATTATCGCCGGAAGGAATTCCTCTTCAGCTCTCTTAAGCTGTGAATAATTCGGTGATGAATCTTTTTCCAGCAGTTGTCGAACGGCAGAGACATATTGCTCTGCTTGTTGGAATGTACTGGAAACCTGCCGCCAGGCGTTTATTTTCCATTGTGCCGTAAGCATTTTTGCACCTAACTTGAATAAGGAGTCACCCAATTCTCTCGCTTCAGGAGCCACGACATCCTCGGTTGGAGTGATTTGCAATTCGTCTTTAAGAGCTTTGATCACATCCAACGTTTTCCAAAACGAAAGAACATTTCTCCAATTGGATAAAAAACTGACCAAAGAGTCGGGTTCAGCTGCCAACAATTTGACCCACAAATCAAATGGATAGACCATCTCTGTATTCCTTAATGACTGCAAAATTTCTAGTTCATCAGAATTGTTATCCAACTTGTTCTGAATTTGGAGTCTTAAACCCTCGGCGAGTTTACTGAGTTCACTCACCTCCTCGACAAACTGATTAAATCCCTGCCTTGTTGTTGCAATCGCTTGTTGGGAAGGGTTGAGTTTTTTGATTTTTTCCACAATTAACTTGGGTAGTTTACCAGTCGCGGTTTCCAAACCAGTACGTACATCCGCTAATTTTTCTCTCGTATGATTGACTTGTATTGTCGCATATGCTGTTACCAAAATATTTACAAAAGACAAAGCTGACTTATGTAATCCCTCCAGGTTCTGCCAACCTGGAGTTTCAGGAATCGAAACCGGATTTTGGAAATTCAGCTGTAATTCCGTTAAGCGTTTTGCCAGATTTCGGATTGGATTGCGAATACCAAGCCAGGTTAAGAGACGAAACCAAATATTGCCTCGCTGCTTCTGCAGTTTTCTAGACTCACCAAGATATTCTTTCGATTTCTTCCTTAATATCAAAATATCATCCAGCCGAATTTTCTCTGCCAGATATCTGACTTCTACAAGTTCATTTGCAGAAAGGTTCGTTTCCTTTTTTTCCAGATCTGCTTTCTGTTCTCTGTGGGTTGCTGATAACGCATTCAAAATGATTTGCTGTTCCAAAGCATCGAGAAAAACTAGCCACAAATCTAAAAAATCTTGTATCTTTTTTATGGAATCAATATCTTTAGGCTGCAACAAGTCATCCCCCATTGAGCCCCACTGGTCTTCATAACTTCGAAGAAACGCGACAAATGGAAGTTCTTCACTATCCTGGCTTAAACGCCTGATTATCTCTTTTGCAAGTGATTCCTGTCTTGATTTCAGTTCCAGTCCTTCCATACGTTGTTTAGAAAGAAAGGATTGCAGATACTCATACTCATCAGTGCCAAATGAAAAGGCAAGCTTCTCTGTGACTGAAAGTGTTCCGGATGGAATCAACTTTCGGAGATCGTTCATCTCTGTCGTACGGGATACCAACAAACTGGATTTTGAGCGGATTTTTTTGAGTAGGTCAAGTTTTTCCAGGTAACGTTGGTGAAATTGCCAATATCGTTCTTGAAGAGCATCCATATCGTCGGGGTTTTGGCTGGGACTAGAAAGCTCCCGCAATCGTGCGGAAATTTGGTCAGTGGCGCGGCGGCGCTGATCTTTATTTCCTGTACGAATTGCACCAGGGAACTTGATCTCTTCCCCCTGCAGTCGATCCATGACTACATCCACAGCTTTGTTATTTCGGCTGGCAAACAAAACTCGTTCGCCGCGCAACACAGACTGGACAATCAAATTCAAAATGAATTGTGATTTCCCCGTGCCTGGAGGTCCAGTTACCACCGTGACAGGCTCTGAAAGTGAGGCTGTGATCGCCTGCCGTTGGCGATCATATACCGGAGCTACAAAAATATTACGATCCTTGGATTCAATCGCGGCTTCTGGATATGCATGTTCCGGAACTACAGTAAGCAGACTTTTCAAGGAGTCGGGTGCCGAAGACCAATAAGTGCCCAAGGCATCCAATTCTTTGATCAGACTCGCCGTAAAGCTACCAGGGCTCGCCCAAAACAGGCAGGGACGGTATTCAAATGTATTCGGTGTAAGAGAACGGGTATTGCTTATCAAACGGTTCAGGTCCTCCCCCAACAACTCGCCTGTCATTTGAATGACCATTTCAACCATAGACTGAATGGATAACTGCGCTTTTTGCGCAAGTGACTCTGAGATGGAGGTAATGACAGATAGTATTTCTTCATCACGCAAGCCGAGGCTGGCAAGTGCAGCGTAACTTACTTCATACTCCTCCGCTTCCAAAATCACCTGGTTATTATCCTCCCTGGTTGTGATCGGGGCAATGAGTACAGGCGCAAGCCGGGACGAATCCGCTACAAAGATCGGGTAACCTACATATAGCTGTTGGTTATTCTTTTTCTGGATCGATGTGACAAATTTATAGATGTTTCGGTTTTTTTCTTCATGGAATGATAGATAGCTCTGCCCATTTAGAAATGCTTCAAGCTGGTCTGGTTGGGCATCAAAAAAGAGAAATTGATTTCTGGAAGTCTCAATGACAAAATCCTGACGGTTTTCGTGGATGATACATTCGCGGTAAAAATCCAACAGGTGATGCCAATCCTCATGGGTTTTAATTTCTTCGATTCCTGCAACTAAATCCTCACGGATTTCTTTCTTTCGGCTCAATCGCGGTGAAGAAACCGGATAATCCGCGGAATTGTTTTGTTCTTCTGATAAAGCAGGTAATTCAGTGTCCTGTATTTTTGGCTTTTGGTTAGACTGAGGCGATTGGGATGGCTGGCTTGCTTTTTTGTATGAGGAAATTTCAACTTCTCGAGAGATGCCATCGTATACGTCACATTTATTAATCACGGCAGGATTGATATAAATCTCACCGTTATTCTCAAATGAAAATGCGCAGAGTTCCCCGGAATTTGTCCAGCGCAAAGGAAGGAGAACATTCGAGCGAACTCCGCCGCGCGAATCATAATTAACGACCAGTTTTAATTTTTGCTGAATAGCTTGATTGATGAGTTCTTTAGTGGAGTTATTCATTGTGATTCAATTTTGATAATTTTGCATATGCTTTGCAACAACTTCCCTTCAGTAAGCTTCACCTTGCGACTCTGGACTCTTTCAACCACGCGACCAGATCATCAATGCAAAACTTAGCCGTTCATTCGCACACTTTATGAGACTCGGAAGAATTCACTTTCTTCATGCCCAAAGTATAGCATGACAAATGACAATTTAATATATCCCCTCTGTACCACCACATCAGGATGCGCCAACTCATCCTCCTGCGCGGGAAACACCTGCACCGCGCAGCCTTGAACTCGGGAATCAACGCCTGTGGTCGAGCGCGTTATTCGTCAACAGATTCGCGGCAGCTTCGGGGATAGAGTCTGAATCGAACAACTTTCCCTGCACTGTCTCAGTTTGATTTTCTTGCTTCTCCTGTCACTGGATATATTTCCTTTGAATTCTGATGTGGCATTCGTTGAATGCGCGGCATTCAACCCACCGCCTACACACTCTTTACACATGAGCTATTATTCGCACAACCATTACAAAACCAAACATCCCGTGTCATCACAGACGCGGGATGTTTGTTACTTGTATACATCCTTCCATTTCCGTTATAAAATACGAGAAGAGGATTCAATGTCGGGGTAGTTATGTTATTCATGGAAAATAACCCCATATTTTTATGTAAGAGCCTGCTTGTGCTCATGTTCATACTTTTCCTATGTGCAGGCCATGCTTATCGCGTCAATATGAGACGCGCTCCCGACGACCCGCTGAAACGTGATTTTCATTTCAGCGCGATCCTTCTCGCCCCGATTACATGGCCCCTGTTTTTGTTCACATATACTTCAATTTTCCTTACAAGGGTACTGGTGTATGTGATTTTCCTGATCCTATTTACCATTGCGCTGCTTGCAATCAGAAAGCCCTTCCTGCTGATCTGGCTGGATAAAATCGCCTCAAGGCTTGGGAATAAACTTCTAAGGGCGAATACTTTATTGATCAGGGCCTTTTTCGGTACAACCAACAAACATCCCCAAATATCCTAGCCAACAGTCCCACCTATTCAGGCAACATCTATTTCTTTCCACCCTTAATAAGGAAAGAATATGGAATGGTCATTAATAAACCGAGGGCTATTATGATCTGACCAATCAACACGCCGACGGCCTGCCAGGGTCCAAAGTAAGGAACCATCGGTAAAGGTTGCGAACCCAAACCAAAAATATCCGCCATACCGGTAAAGATCGCAATGACATAACCTGTGCCGACCAGTCGCAAGCCAACATCAGCCATGATACTTCTTTGTTCATTGCCCCACATTGCCACAAGCCCTACATATCCGCCAATGCAGATCAACGCCAATCCTATGAGGAATACGGCAATCTGAATAAAACCAACGACGGGGCTTCGGTCCCAGCTAAACCAATTGGGTTTGGACCCAACCACAAATACGAACAACCCAAAGGTAACGGTGATCAGGCTGAAGCGAATACGCAAATATGAGACCCGAAAACCAAGTTCAACGCTCATGCAGGTAAATGCTCCCGCAGGAATCTTAACCAGTTGCCGCCCAGGATCTTTTCCGCATCAGACTCACTATAGCCGCGCGCGATCAATCGGGATGCGATGACCTGCAAATCGGCAATCGAATCCAACTCAGGAGGAATGGATTGCACGCCAAAGCCTCCGTCAAAATCCGAGCCGAGGGCGGCATGCTCAGCATTGCCTGCCAACTGGCAAATATGATCAATGTGCGCGATCAACACATCGAGCGGTACCTCTTCACGGCGGCTGCCGGACTGACGATTCCAACCTGCTTTCAGGAAAGAGTTGAGCGGCAGAACACCATTGACTCCGCCGCGCTCGATCAAGCCCCGGATCACACGGTCAGATAAATGGCGGTTTGAATCTGAGCCCTGCATCAGGGCCGCGCAGTTTGCATGGGTTGCCATGATCGGACCTTCGTAGCGGTCCAGCGATTCGAGCGCGGAGGCTTCGTCCATATGGCTGAGGTCTACTATGAAGTTGTAGTCGCGCATGGCTGAGAGAAGTTTACGACCTTCGTCGGTCAAAGGACCAGGCTCACCTGTGCCGCCGCAATAGCGCGTACCCGTCCATGCCAGGCCGATCATACGCAAGCCCATTTCCCACCATTCGGCGAGTTCGTGCGGCGAACGGATACCATCGGCGCCTTCCATGAGATAGATCAAGCCAACGGGATGGCCTTCGTCATTTTGCAGAGGCCTGGACCAATGTTCTATAACAGAATCAAGTTCCTTTGAGGAGGCGATGAGGCGGAATTTGTCCGGGTTTGAATCAGCTAATTTGCGATAGAGCAGGATCTGGTCACGATAGAGGCGGTGGGCTGTATCCGAATCGGGATACCAGATGGAATCCCATAACTCCTTTTTTCGAGCGGGGGCGGCAAATAAAGTTGCAAAAATAACTGCGACCTTGCCGCGCTGATATTCATCCCAACCTAGCAGAGTTTCGCCATTGCGCTCAGGGATGAGGGTACCCGCTTCGAGGCGACGCGTTTCAGCGACAGAGCGCGTGTAATCGCGTTTGTAGGTCAGCATGTTCCAGGCAATATCCTGGTGGGAGTCGATGATGAGTGGCATGTCATAAAAGAGCGTCCCGCCTGGAGCGGGACGCTCATTAGTTTATTCTTCGCTGGGTGTGTCCGGCGCATCAGAGGGTGTTTCTTCCGCTGCGGGGGTATCAAATTCGGCAGTCAGGAGCTTGAAGTCCTTATCGGCATAGGCGGCTGAGTCAACTTTGCGAAGGCTGAGACCGATGCGATGCTGATCGGCATCGATGCGAATAACCCGCAGGCTTTTGACTTCACCTTCCTTGAGAACTTCCTTGGGATGCTCGATGCGATGCTCGGCAATTTCGGAGATGTGGATCAAACCTTCGATATCACCTTCAAGGCGGGCAAATGCGCCAAATTTGGTGAGGCGGGTAATCACGCCTTCGACCAACTGACCAACACTATACTTTTGAACGCGCGATCGCCACGGGTCCTCCTGCAAGGCACGCACGGAAAGTCCAATGCGTTTTTTCTCGCGATCGACGTTGATCACCTTGACTTTGACCTCCTGACCAACCTCCAAAACCTCCTTGGGATGTTCGATATGATCCCATGAAAGTTCGGAGAGATGCACGAGACCATCTGCGCCGTTGATGTTGATAAATGCGCCGAAGTTGGCAAGGCTGGTAACACGACCAGTGTAGGTCTTGCCCTGCTCGAGTTCATCCAAGACGCGCTCTTTGAGAGACTGACGGGATTCGGTGCTGGCCGCACGTTCGGAAAGAATTAGGCGACGGCGCTCACGATCCACTTCAACAACGCGAACTGTAATGGGTTGCCCCACCATTTTCTGCCAGCGTTGTTCGGGGGTGTCACCCGTAGTTTGTGTGCGGCGCAAGGCGCTTACCTGCGAAGAGGGTACAAAGCCACGCAAGCCTTCCACTGCCACGATCAAGCCGCCTTTATTAAAGCCGGTGATCTTGCTTTCAATAACGCTGTTGCTCTCGAGCAACTTGTCGGCGTTTTCCCATGAAAGTTGTTCCTGGGCTCGTTTGAAAGAGAGGACAACATTCCCGTTGTCATCTTCCGGATTGACAACATAAACGTGGACTTCCTGCCCGACTTTCAACGCGTCGCGTTCTTCAGCCGACAATTGATCCAGGTCACGACCAGAAATCACGCCTTCAGATTTGGCGCCAATGCTGACGAGGATCTGGCTGTGACTGATGCTTGCGATCATACCGGTGCGGATTTCGCCAGGTTGCGGCAGGTCAACGTTAAGCTCCTGCTCGTTAAGCAAGGACTCCATGGTCTGATGATTATTTTGATTAAGTTGTTCTCCCTGCTGGTTGGTATCGCTCCCTTGGGCGGGCAGGGCTTGATTCTGATCTGTCACTTGATGCTCCAATTAAGAAAAATGTAAGGGGGATTATACAGTTGATTGTAGAAGTTTGCAACCCTACGCGTTCTATCAAATAAAATGTTACCGAAGTAACATCGTTCACTCAAAAGAAAATGTTACCGAGGAAACGATGACAGAAACAGAACAAATGAGCATAAATGAACGGCGAAAGTAT
>Ga0137333_1000255_pt1 | contig 14738 bp, 12 predicted proteins | sample EasRivERMLT231_2_FD_102286 | JGI IMG/M metagenome (GOLD analysis project Ga0137333, IMG submission 102286) | Soil microbial communities from meander-bound floodplain in the East River, Colorado, USA - East River MetaG ERMLT231_2 | ecosystem: Environmental > Terrestrial > Soil > Floodplain ... | reverse complement strand
CGGACAACCCCGTCGCAGTCGTTTGCCCAAACGAGCTGATGAGATAATCACTGTACAAATCGAGCAGTTGTTCGTTTTTCATAGGTTCAGTTTACGCCAGTTTTGCGTAAGGTGAGTTAATAACTCTAAAAGAGGGGGATTAAGTTCTCCCAATTGTAACATCTACAAATAAGTATATTCGTGTGCGTTATGCCCTTTTTTAGTTTTTCTGCTATATGGTATCTGAATGAGGTCATAAATTTTTATAAGGATTTATGTTGGCGATAGCCTAATGAATTTGCGTAAGTCCTGCCCACTCTCTGGGGGATACTGCCCATTTACTCCTCGACCATTTCAAGAAAAGCCTTCACTGCTTCTGGATCAAAGTGTTTACCTGATTGATTTTTTATATAACCCAAGGCTTCTTCTTTCGTCCATGCTTTGCGATATGGGCGGTCTGACGTAAGGGCATCAAAGACATCTACAACAGCGAAAATTCGTGCGGCCAGGGGAATCTCATCTCCGATAAGTTTGCGAGGATACCCGGTTCCATCCCACTTTTCATGATGACAATATGGGATATCCATGGCAGGTGTGAGATAGTCAATCTGTGAAAGAAGCTGCCGGGCTTTTTCAGGATGTGTTTGCATGATTTTCTTCTCGGCATCGGATAACACATCCTGTTTTTGTAAAACCGCATCAGGAATACCCATCTTTCCAATATCATGCATAAGCGCACCTCTTCGAATGTGCCCCAGATCAGAATCGGGAATACCCATCCTGCTTGCCAGGGCGACGGTCAGTTCCACCACGCGACGGGTATGCTCTTCCGTTGCGTGATCCCGCATATCAAGTACCCGGGACCATCCTTCCAGTGTTGCCTCATAAGCCCGACTCAGATCCACAATAGACTGTTGGGCTTTTTTGTACAACAACGTATTGGCAATTGCCAGTGATACCTGGAAAGACAAAATATGGCATAAGTCAATCTCGTTGGTTGCAAACACCCGAGTTTTATCGGTTGTCCCAACAATAAAAGTGCCGATCACATCTTCCTTCAGCAAGAGCGGAAAATAGAGGATGGACACCAGATGGCGCGAATCAACGGCAATTTTTTCAGCGGCTGAGAGAGACGAAAACCTCGCATCAGCGAGATAAACGGGAGCTTTCGTTGAAACAACCTTGTCTATGTGTGGATGGTCACTGAGCTTTGCAAAACGAAGCTCATCCTGAAATTGAGCAGGCAATGGTGGGGTAGTTGCCCCCAAATATAGCTCCCCATTCTCAAGAGTATAAATAGCACCGGTGTTCAAACCAAGCAGACTGGTAGCGCTCTCAATTGCTATTTGCAAAACTTCGATTAAATCCATGGTGGAAGCCAGAGAACTGCTAACCTTTAACAGCGTGGATAGCTCTTTTGCCGGGATCCGCGTTGTTAATTCTTCATAGTTGGTAATTTCTGTGCGTTTCACTTTGTGCCTCTTGAATACTTTGTACCATGGTTTAGTAGTATATACAGGCTTTATTATTTTTGGTCACTCACTATTACTTCTGTTTAGCCGCCCAAGGGTTTGCGTGAGTCCCGCACGCACTCTGCGGGGTCGGGGACGCATGGCGCTGGGCTATGCGTGGACTCTGCTTGGCAGCAGTATAAACCCGAAACCAGAAAATGCTCAAAGCTCTGAAGGAGGCGATGGAGTAATAAAGGTTTTTAAGATTAACTTCGCCCAGAGCGGAGGGACTGCGTGCTTGTTGCAGTCCCGTAGTCGACACTTGCACCGCACGCACACTTGCCCCGAGTGCAAGTGCCGGGGAGTGTGCGGTGAGGACATAGATACAGAAAAACTTGCGTCTCAACTGGGTTCAACGCGAAGCCACTATTTGGATGCTGATGAGGATAATATTTCTGTATAATACCCAATACATAGCCCGCGCAAGTGATTCCCATCACCAGGCAACCCACACCCAATTCATCCTTCATCCTTTCCCACCTATGCGTCTCAAAGCCGATCTACTACTCTTCATGGTTGCCATCATCTGGGGCACAGCCTTTGTCGCGCAAGGCATCGCCGGTCAATATGGCATTGCCTACTTATACAACGGCGTCAGCTTCATGCTCGCGGGCTTGATCCTCATTCCATTCATCCCAAGAGGGGCAGGCGGCATAATCATTTCCGCTGAACAATGGAAGTGGATGCTCATTGCAGGTATAGTGCTCTGTATCGCGACCGCCATGCAACAAGTGGGCTTGCTCTTCACCAAAGTTGCCAACGCCAGTTTTCTCACAAGCCTTTACACGGTCTTCACCCCCTTTCTGCTTTGGATCGGCTTTCGTGAACGTCCACATTGGGTTGACCTCATCGCCGTCACGCTGGCAGGCATCGGGGCGTTCATGCTCTCTACGGGCGGGCAGCCTGTCCTGAGTGCAATCGAAGGGTTCCAAGTCCAGGCGGGTGATTCGATCGAGTTGATCGGCTCCTTATTTTGGGCGTTGCACTTTGTCATATTGGGCAAGTACGCCTCCAGATTTGAATCCATCTCATTTGCGTCGGGGCATTTCATCATCAGCGGCTTCATCAACTTTGTCATCGGCTTGTTTGTGGAGGACGTTTCGACCCTATCCGCGTTGCCTTTGATCGGCGCCATTCTCTACCGTGCGACCTTGTCCATTGGGATCGGATACACTCTCCAAGTCTGGGGACAAAAACACACGCCTCCTACCGACGCCGCGCTCATTCTTGGACTGGAGGCTGTTTTTGCGGTTCTAGCCGCCTGGTTTGCCCTCAAGCAGACTCTCTTTCCCATGCAAATTGCCGGCTGCGTTATTATCTTTGTGGCGGTGCTTATTTCCCAATTCAAAGCGTGGACGTCAGGTAAAATAGAGCATGATCACCTGGTAGAAGGTAGGTAAGGCTTAAAGCCCAACATTTTCATTACAATTCTTGTTTTCAACTCTGCGTTTAGAGGTCACACAGTAAAATGGTTATAAGATGAAAACAAAAATTCTTCTCAACCCTTACTCAAATCGCTGGAACTCCCAAAAGCGCTGGCCCGAGGCTGAAGCAGCCTTGCGCGCCGCAAGCGTAGAATTTGATCTATCGATTTCGGAGCGTGCCGACCACCTCGTGGGACTTGCGGCTCAGGCTGTAAAAGAAGGCTTTACCACATTGATCGTGGCGGGTGGTGATGGTTCGATTGGGGAGGTGGTCAATGGCGCGGCGCGCGGCTGTAGTTGGGATGAAAAGAGTCCGTTCCCGATCACCATGGGAATTTTGCCGTTAGGCACTGCGAATGATCTCGGCGATAACATTGGGGTTCCCCGTGATCTTTCAGCAGTTGCTCAAATGATCAAACAAGGCAAGACACGGCAGATCGACCTATGTAAATGTAATGAACGTTATTTTCTCAACAACTCAGCGGCTGGGCTGGAACCGTATGTCAGCATCAAGCAGGAAAAAATAAAATGGATCTCTGGTATTCCGCGTTACCTGGTGGCAGCGGTACAAGCAATCATGGAGCAGCCCAGCTGGAATGCCAAAGTGGAATGGGATGGCGGTTCGTATGAAGGACCGATCTCGTTGGTTTCAGTTGGCAATGGTCAACGCACCGGCGGAGTCTTCTTTATGACCCCGCACGCTGATCCTTTTGACGGGAAGTTGACATTCGTCCACGGCTATCGAAGTTCCCGCATGGGCATGTTTCAGGTTTTACCAAATGCCATGAAGCCCGGTGCCGGGAATATGGTTGAGATGGAAGGCATCCACGAGATGAACTGTACGCAGTTGAGCATTCATCTTGATAAGCCTTCACCTGCGCATACCGATGGCGAATTGTTCGATCACTGGATCACTGACCTGGAGTATAAAATTTTCCCGTCTACTGTTCCGATGCTTGTCCCATAATTTTTGGATTTTGGAATGTAGGAGCTCGCGTACCCGAAAGGGTATGCCCTGCCTGACCAGCAAGCTGGTCGACTCCAAATGTGCGCCGTTCACTTTGTGTTTCAAGGTGAACGGTATTTGTTTTATACATCTATCCTAAAACTATCTTCGTCCTGAGCGGAGGAACTGCGTGCTCTTTGCAGTCTCGCAGTCGAAGGACATGTTTGCATAAAACCTGCGTTTCGACTGCGCTCACCTGTCGGCTCGCTCCGCTCAACGCGAAGAAATTTTAATTTTCGGATAGTTTCTTATATAATACCCGCGCTCCAACATATGACTCTCCACTTATAAAAATAGCGCAATTTTTGACCGCGTTGGGTATACTTGCCGTCACTATGTCAGAATTCCTTTCACTTTCAATAAAACCTATCAAACGAAATTTATGGCCAGATCTTGAAGAGCTATTTGGTTCCAACGGTGCCTGCGGTGGCTGCTGGTGCATGAATTGGAAATTGCGAGGCAAAGCCTATGAAGAGGCTAAAGGTTTTGAAGCCCGCCAGATGCACAAAGCCATTATTGATTCAGGTGTTGTCACCGGCTTGCTCGCTTACTGGCATGGTGAAGTTGCAGGTTGGGTTGCTGTGGAGCCACGCAGCGCTTATGAAAAATTAGCGCATTCCCGCGTGCTCAAGCCTGTGGATGATAAAGAAGTTTGGTCGATCACATGTTTTTTTGTTGCCAAGGAATTTCGGCGTAAGGGCATCGCTGTCGAGTTGATCAAAGCCGCAGTTCGCCACGTCAACCATATGGGTGGCAAGATCGTGGAAGCTTATCCAGTGGATACGCAAGAGGATGCCCCGCCTCCATTTGTTTTCACGGGTACGGCATCCGCATTTCGTCAGGCTGATTTTAAAGAAGTGGCACGTCGCGCACCAACACGTCCAATTTTTCGCTTTGAGATCGAGTAGCCAATGGCTTTTCAAGATATCCGAAAATTTCGCAAGTTTTTGAGCGTGGCAGATATCGGCTTTGTACTTGGGGTATTGATCTTGCTTGGTGCATTGCTTGCCTTGAATATATATCTGGCGCGAAAGCTGGATGGCGGCGAGTGGCTTTTCTTGCGCTGGAGCAGTGTGCGTGCAGCGCTGTCTGATCAACTCGAACCCTATGGTTCCACAATTGCTGAGCGTGTTCAGTTGCTTGTGTATGGGCGTGAAGCTTTCCTCAGTGAATATCCCTATGCCTTGAACGATCCCTTGTATATTGTCCTTTTGTATGCACCGCTTGCATGGTTTTTTACAGATTTCACGATCGTGCACGGTATCTGGATGTCGTTGTCTCAGGTGGCAATGATTGGGATCGTTCTACTCTCGATATATTTATCTGAATGGAAACCTCCTGCCTGGCTAGTTGTTGCCCTGACCGGATTTGGGTTATTCAGCTACTTCAGTATCGACTCGTTTCTTTCCGGCTCGCCAGCCATATTTCTGACATTGCTCTACTTGTGTATTCTTGTTGCTTTACGTTCGTTCTCCGATGAGCTTGCCGGCGTACTTTTGTGCCTCGTTGCTTATCAATGGGAACTTGGCACTCTGTTCTTTCTATTTGTCCTTGTGTTCGTTTTTGCAAATCGACGCTGGAGCGTGTTAGCTGGCTTTGGCATGACTCTCACAGTCTTGTTGATCATTTCGTTTACCTCAAATTCAGGCTGGGTGATATCGTACATCCGGGCAGTGGTTTTCGATTGGAACCGTAGCATAGAGTACAGCTTTGGGACAACTTTAGTTTATGTGTTTCCGGCGCTAAATTTTTCTTTCGGCCGCTGGATTGCCATGATCGTCGGGGTTGTTCTTTTGTTTGAATCAATTCGCTCTGTAAATGAACATTATCGTCACGTGGCATGGGTGGCTTTCTTAACATTGGCAGTCAACCCGATGCTGGGCTTTGCCATCTTTCCATCCAACCACGTTGTTTTTATTCCGGCTTTTGTGCTTGTCGTCGCGCTTGCGTGGGAACGCTGGGTGAAACGTCGCATGCTTGTGAGCGCCTTGTTATTGGTAATTGTGTTTCTGTTCTCTTTTGGCTTGTACTATTACCAGGGATTGTTCACAGAGGTGCGTTTATACTCTGATTTATTAAAAATCCTTCCGCCAATTTTGACAATGCTCAGCTTGTACTGGATGCGTTGGTGGGCGATTCGTCCGCCGCGGCTCTGGGCAGATCAGTTCGGGTCTCGTCAATAAGCCCATGTTAAGCAGGTCCAATGCCTGAGAAAAGGAAAACGAACGGTCGAATATATAAACAATGACAATGGCATAGTCCACTTACATGTAAAAATCGATTTTATAATACCAGGTCGTTGCCAGCGTTGCGACACGAAACTGTATTACGAAATTGAAATGCCGGTTCAGGCTGTGTAAATTGCCCACATACCGCTACTGTGCTATACTCACGTCAAGACCAATATAGGGATAAGCTTAATGAAAGAGATAACACTGCTCGTTGCAGACGATCATCCACTTTTTCGCCAGGGTGTTGTAGAAGCGCTTTCACTGGAAAGTGATTTTCGGGTTGTGGCCCAGGCGGCAGATGGAAATGAAGCCATTGCACTGATTCGATCATTGAATCCAATGGTGGCTGTAATTGATATCAATATGCCAGGCATGAATGGACAGCAGGTTACTCATCAGGTAACCTCTGAACATCTGCCAACGCGTGTTGTTCTGCTGACCGGCTATGATGATATTGAGCAGGCTATCCATGCTGTGCTGGCAGGCGCAGTCGGTTATTGCGCAAAAGAAATTGAACCCGATGTGCTTGCCCGTACTATTCGTGCAGTTGCCGATGGCAAGTATGCCGTTGCAGGAAATATTTTCAATCGTCGCGATCTGGATCGTTGGATCGATGAGCAAATGGATGGCGTGCGCAGGTCATATAGCGAACCCGGAGCGCCTTTTCATCCGCTTTCTGATCGTGAGATGGAAGTTTTATCTTGCGTGGTCCGTGGGATGAGCAACAAAGAGATTGCAGGTTTATTGGGGATAAGTCACCAAACTGTAAAAAATCACGTCACCTCGATATTGAGAAAGTTTAGTGTTGAAGATCGCACTCAGGCTGTTGTGTATGCCTTAAGGCGCGGGTGGGTGAAACTGCAGGATACTGCGATTAAGTCTCAGGAGTAGATATTTATGTTAAACGAGCTAACCTCCGGCGGTGAGTTGGATTTTGAAAAAGAACTGGATGAAGCCCAACGATCGTTGCGGGAAGTCACCTTAATGATGGAACAGAGTCAGGGCGAGTTATCAAAGTTGACTCAACGGAATGCGGCGATTACAACACATCTACAACAAGTGATGGGTCAATTAGACAAGATGCCGCCTCAGGAAATCAAATCTGCCTACGATTCCGCTTTGGATGCCCAACAGCGTTTGTTCGTCATGCGCGGACAACTCGAAAAATTACAAACTGAGAAATCCCATCTCGAACGCTTCAAATCGACCCTTGAGCGGGCGCGTGTTTCAGCAGGTGGTTCTGTCGCTTCAGCCTCTTCAGCAGGTGGTGGAGGAAAAAGTCCCTTGGCGAGTGTTGAGATGCTGGTCAATGCCCAGGAGACCGAGCGGCAACGTCTTTCAAGGCAAATGCATGATGGTCCCGCTCAGGCTTTATCGAATTTTATTCTTCAAACAGAAATTGCCATGCGCTTGTTTGATGTTGATGCTGTTCAGGCACGCGCTGAACTAAATAGTTTAAAAGCATCTGCCATGGGCACTTTTCAAAAAGTTCGGAATTTTATATTTGAACTCCGTCCCATGATGCTTGATGACTTGGGACTTGTTCCCACGGTCCGCCGTTATTCAGATGCATTCAAAGAGCAGATGGGGATTGATATTGGAGTAACAGTCACTGGTAACGAACGTCGTCTCGAACCTTATTTGGAAGTCATGTTATTCCGCGCGATTCAGGAATTGTTAGGGAATGCTGCTCGGCATAGTCAGGGAACCGTTGTAAAAGTTATGCTGGACATGGGTGAGGAGCGAGTCCGTGTAAGTGTGGATGATAACGGACGCGGATTTGACCCCGATGTTGTTCAACAAGGATCCAGCCTTGGTTTAAAGTTGATCCGTGAACGGGCTGAAATGTTAGGTGGAAGCTTTGAAATGGACAGTGCTATTGGAAAAGGCGCGCGCATTTCATTTGCTGTGCCAGCCCGTTCTTAATCCATTGTTTTTGGCACCAGTAATCAAAAAACTCGTAAAAACATAACAGAATTGAGATTTATTTCAGGTCTCTGTTCGTATTTCTTACTAATTTGCTATTATTGTTTTAGGTGTATACTATTATAATAATTCTGAAATTGTATCTTCTGCCGATTTAAGGCGAAATATTGAGAGGAGAAATACCCATGCGTCGCGGACGAATATTCATATTCCTGATTTTGATTGTCATAGTTGGTGTTGTTGTTTTAGCACTAGGACTCGGGTTATTTAACCCGAACCCGCAGTCTGTCGCAACAGAAACAACCGGGGTAAAGGTGTACTATGCATCACAAAATATCCCGCTAGGAACAACGATCACTGAAGACATGTTGGGTACGTTTACGCTTCCAAAAGAAAATGAAGCAGAGGTAATGTTCAGAGAGGATGAGAAGGCTAATCTTGTTGGTCAAGTGGCTCGGTTTACTCTCGATCAAGGTACATTGATTACTACCTCAATGATTGGGGCTGGGGCTGGTGAACTTCCTGGTCCAGCTTGGGCTGTTCAAGTTCCCTCTGGAATGGTTGCTGTGGCAATTCCTACCAATCGTTTGGCAACAGCCGCGTATGGCGTAAATGATGGCGCTCATGTGAATGTCACTATGTGTATGACATTTGTAGATGTTGATCCGGCATGGCAAAGCGTTCTCCCGAATTATCTGTCATCATTCCGCGATGTATATTTCCCGATAGATGATCGACCCTACATTTCGATCGATGGGTTAACGGCTGAATGGGCGGAGCGGCAAGGACGTGTGGAACTTGACCCAACATTCCAGAAACCACTTTACACGGTTCCATCTGAGACTCAAAGACCTCGCTTAGTTTGCCAGATGATTTTGCAAGATGTGATTGTTATGAATCTTGGGAATTTCCAGCTTCAAGCCCCTGTAGCTGCTGACCCGAATGTCACGCCAGCGGCTGGACAGGTTCAGCCAGATGCTGCCCCAGATATTATTACCCTGATGGTAACGCCTCAAGATTCGATCGCTTTAAATTATTTTGTTTATAGCGGCGCTGTCATGTCAATGGCGCTCCGTAATCCGAATGACAACTCCCGTATTGAGGCTCAGTCAGCAACTTTAACCAGCCTTCTAACACAATACAATATTTCTTTGCCGTCCAAGTTGCCATATGCACAACAACCTCGTTTGGATGTCCTTGCACCGCCTTTGTTGCCAAACGATATTATTAATGTTCAACCGCAACAATAAAACAATCCATTTTTTGAGGTAAGCGCCTTATGCCTGCTGGTGAAAAAATCCGTGTCTTAATTGTGGACGATGTGTCTGAAACGCGTGAGAACGTAAAGAAACTCTTACAGTTTGAATCCGATGTGGATGTTGTCGGAATTGCGCGGACGGGCAAAGAGGCCATCCAGGTTTCGCAAGAACTAAATCCAGATGTAGTTTTGATGGATATTAATATGCCTGATATGGACGGGATTGCTGCCACGGAAGCCATTCGTGCGAAGCAGCCTGCTGTTCAGGTTGTCATTCTGTCGGTACAAAGCGACCAGAATTATATGCGAAAGGCAATGTTGGTGGGGGCACGTGACTTTCTAACCAAGCCGCCGATGGGCGACGAATTGATCTCTGCCATCCGTCGGGCAGGTGAAATGGCGCGAACCGAAAAAGCGAAAAGTGTTCAAGTTCAGCCAGTAGCTATATCTGGTAATCTGAATGGTTTATCCGGATTTGGTGGACCTAAAGGAAAGATTGTTACTGTTTACAGCCCAAAAGGCGGAGCGGGATGCACTACCTTGGCGGTTAACCTCGCGCTTACTTTAAATAATGATGATACGCGTGTTGCTTTGGTAGATGGAAATTTCCAATTTGGAGATGTAGCTGTATTTATTAACGAACAAGGCAAGAACACCGTTCTAGATCTTGCGCCACGAGCTGAAGAACTTGATCCTGAGATTGTTGAAGAAGTAATGGTGAAACATGCTGCATCTGGGCTTCATATTCTTGCGGCACCCAGCCGACCAGAACATGCTGAAAAGATTTCGAGTGGACAATTTTCCAAGGTTCTCGAATATCTTAGCCAGATGTATGCTTATGTGGTTGTCGATACGGCTTCTCTTTTGACGGATGTAACATTGGCGGCAATTGATGTTAGCGATTTGATTGTGTTGGTAACCACCCAGGATATTCCGTCAATTAAAAACTGCCGCCTGTTCCTTGATTTGCTTCAAACTCTTGGGGTCGAACGCAATCGAATATTGTTTGTTATGAATCGGTACGACAAGCGAATTAATATTACGCCAGAACGAGTTGCAGAGAATCTAAAGCAGGAAGTGGCTTTAGTCATACCTTTGGATGAAGCCACAGCTACCAAAGCCGTAAACCGCGGAGTTCCATTTGTACTTGATAATAAGAGCCAGCCTGTTTCACGCGGTGTGTACGCGTTAGCTGAGGGGGTGCGAGGTCGTGTAGCAGCTCAGGAATCTGGCGGTGAAGCGGATCGAGTAGGACGACGGTAAATCTTAAAGGTTTATATTTTTATGAAGGAGATAGTGAAGAATGTCTCTCTTAAAACGTATTGAACAAGGACAGGGTGGATCTTCTTCAGGCGGTCAGTCATCAGATGCCCAAGGAGGCGGTGGGGAAGGCTCGCGCCTGTCATCCTTACAGGCACGTCGTGTTAATGCCCCCATTACATCCCCGCAAGCGGGTTCTTATTTTGACTTGAAAGTCCGAGTTCAGAATAAACTTTTATCTGAACTAGATCCATCCATGGATATTACCCGTACAGATGATGTACGGCGAACCATTCAAGATCTCTTCGAGCAAATTCTTGCAGAGGAGAATATCGTCTTATCCAGACCCGAACGTGCTCGCTTGTTTGAGCAAATTGCCGCTGAAATATTGGGTCTTGGTCCTCTTCAACCTCTGCTTGAAGATGATACGATTTCTGAAATAATGGTAAACGGCCCAAAGAATGTATACATTGAAAGAAAAGGCAGGCTTCATCGGGTTCCTGTGACGTTTGAGAACAATGATCATGTTATGAGGATAATTGATCGTATTGTTGCTCCCTTAGGGCGTCGTATTGATGAGTCCAGTCCTTATGTGGATGCTCGTTTACAGGATGGCTCCCGCGTAAATGCAGTTATTCCACCAATTTCACTTGTGGGTCCTGTATTAACCATCCGTAAATTTTCTAGGAATCCGATCACAATTGAACAATTGATTCAGTTTGGCTCTATTACTAGTGAGTCTGTTCAATTTCTTAAAGCCTGTGTGGAAGCGCGTTTGAATATCTTAATATCAGGCGGCACGGGTTCAGGAAAGACCACACTCCTGAATGTGATGTCAAGCTTCATACCAAATGACGAACGTATCTTAACCATCGAAAATGCAGCCGAATTGCAATTACGCCAGGAGCACGTCGTCACTTTGGAATCGCGCCCACCCAACATTGAAGGACGTGGCGAAGTTACGATTCGTGACTTGGTTATTAATGCTCTCCGAATGCGCCCTGAACGTATTATTGTGGGCGAATGCCGTGGCGGAGAGACATTGGATATGTTGCAGGCCATGAATACTGGTCATGATGGTTCCATGACCACTGCTCACGCAAATACACCACGTGACGCTCTCGCCCGTATTGAAACCATGTGTTTGATGGCAGGTATGGATCTTCCGGTACGTGCGATTCGTGAACAGGTGTCGAGCGCTGTAGACCTGATTTGTCAGCAAGAGCGTATGCGCGATGGTACTCGTAAAGTTACCACAATCACTGAAGTGAGTGGCATGGAAGGTGAGGTGATTACCATGACGGATATTTTTGTCTTTGAGCAAACCGGTATGGAGAATGGCAAAATTGTCGGTCGATTACGCCCAACTGGATTGCGCCCCAAGTTCATGGAAAAAATCGAAACCGCCGGTATCAATTTACCCCCTTCCATTTTTGGAATTGGCGAACGTCGCCGATATTAATATTTGACATGACAGGAAGCATAGTATTATGAATCTAACGGTTTTGATTGTGGGCGGGGTAATCGTTATAGTTCTCTTGATAATCGGCGTTATCGTTTCAATTAATAGCGAGCGATCGTTGGTTGAAGAGCGCCTGGGACGGTTCCTTGACGAAGATCAGAAGCCGGATGGGTCTGCCGGAGAAGAGGCGAGTCGGTCTATTGTTACCGAATGGATGAACCGCAGAGTGGCCAGTTCATCCATGGGTGACCGTGTAGCCAGGGAATTGGCCCGTGCTGACCTGAAATTTAAGGTGGTTGAATACTATGCAATGATCTTCATGTCCACCGCAGTTGTTGCAATTCTTGCGTATGTAATACAACCATTTATCGCATCCCTAGTGATTGGCGGCATAGTCGGTTTTTTTATCCCTCGATTTTACGTTAAACGTCAGCAAGTGATTAGATTGAATAAATTTAATGACCAACTGGCTGATATGCTTAATTTGATGGTAAATGGTTTACGCGCGGGTTATTCTGTTATGCAGGCTTTGGAAGCCGTTAGTCGTGAATTGCCAGCACCGATCTCAGATGAATTTCGTCGCGTAGTCCAAGAGATGCAAATTGGTATTTCCATGGAAAAGGCCTTGGAAAACCTCTTGCGTCGAATTCCCAGTGAAGATCTGGATTTTGTAGTAACTGCGGTGAATGTTCAGCGTGAGGTGGGTGGTAATCTTGCTGAGATTTTGGATACAATTTCATTTACTATTCGTGAGCGTGTTCGTATTAAAGGCGAGATTCGTATTATGACAGCTCAGGTTCGAACCTCTGGCGCTGTCTTATCTTTGATACCGGTATTCCTGGGGATTGCGTTGTGGTTCATCAGCCCGGAATATATTGGCACTTTTTTTCAGGCAACCCCGGCTACGCCTCAGCCATTATGCGGCATTATTGCTGTTGGTACGATTATTGGTATGATTATTGCTGGTTATTTCGTAATGCAGAAGATAGCGGATATCGAGGTGTAATATGAATATTATATATATACTTGGCGGTCTTGTATTAGTAGGCGCAATTGCAGTAGTTATTGTAAGTTTACGCAGGAATGATCAGGGAGATGATTCAGATCCCTTGCAGGCTCGTTTGGCTGAATTTATTCAGCGCGGTGATGTGGCTTCGCTTGAAGAAATCGAGCTCTCTCAACCTTTTAGTGAACGTGTTTTGGTTCCAATTGTTCGAAAAATCGCAGAATTTTCTGTTCGCTTTACCCCTCAAAAGGCAATTCAGAACGTCACTAGAATGATGGAACTAGCAGGAAATCCTTGGCCGATCGATGCTCCGACTTTTTTTGCGATTCGCTTTGTCTTGGCCATAGTTTTCGGTGGACTAGCGATTGCTTATATTGTAATTTCCCCTCCGGCTGATTCCAGTAGAAACCTCCTCATTATAGGTGGAACGGCTTTTGTGGGTTCATTTATTCCGGCTTCGATGTTGCGAAGTAAGATTACGGCTCGCCAGAAAGAGGTACGCAAAGCGATGCCTGATGCGTTGGATCTATTGACGATTTGTGTTGAAGCCGGGCTTGGATTTGAAGCTGCCATGTCAAAAGTGGCAGAGAAATGGGATAACGAGCTTGCATTGGCGTTTAGTAGAACTCTTCGCGAAATTCAACTTGGCAAGGTTCGGCGTGATTCCTTAAAGGATATGGCTGATCGCCTCGGTATTGCTGAGATGACCAGTTTTGTCGCCGCGATCATACAAAGTGAACAACTGGGCGTAAGTATGGCGAAGGTATTGCGTATTCAGGCAGATCAAATGCGTATGAAGCGTCGTCAATATGCCGAAGAACAGGCACATAAAGCCCCGATCAAAATGATCATTCCGATGGCTTTGTTGATCTTCCCTTCCATTATGATTATCATTCTCGTCCCGGCTGCGTTTCAGATTTTGGGAAGCGGCGGAATATAAAAATACTTTCGTGCGCAGCATACCCTGGTCGTATCGTCTATATCGATTGACCTGGAGCGGGCTGGATTTGCTCTTCCCGCCGGTGTGTGGAGGTTGTGGAAAAGCAGGGTTCCGTTGGTGCCCGAGTTGTCAGGGACGTGTCCCGCGTATTATTGAGCCATTCTGTGAAAAATGCGGAATTCCCGTTCGCAAAATTGGTCTGTGTGAAAAATGCCAAACAAATCCGCCTGCCTATCGCTTAATGCGGTCGTGGGCGGTTTTTGATTCTCCCGTCCAAAATGCACTCCACACACTCAAGTATCGTCGTAATATTGGCTTGGGAGATTCGATTGGGTGCCAGATGGTGGATTTTGTGAGTTCTTTAAAATGGGATATCGATGTTGTTATCCCTGCACCACTGGGACGCCAACGCCTAAAGGAGCGGGGTTATAATCAAGTTGGGTTGGTGGCGCAACCACTGGCATATGAACTTGGTCTTGAGTATGTGCCTCAAGCTTTATGGAAAGCGCGCGAGACACGTTCACAGGTGGGGCTGACAATTTCTCAGCGGCGTGAAAATGTCTCGCAGGCGTATCAAGCCAATCCGTCGGTGGTGAAGCGGAAATCCATCCTGTTGATGGATGATGTGGCTACGACCGGCTCTACGATCTCAGCCTGTACAGAAGCGTTGTTATCCGCTGGCGCCAATGCGATTTATGCGCTGACCATTGCGCGTGCACTTTCACATCATGATCT
>Ga0137333_1000253_pt1 | contig 14824 bp, 14 predicted proteins | sample EasRivERMLT231_2_FD_102286 | JGI IMG/M metagenome (GOLD analysis project Ga0137333, IMG submission 102286) | Soil microbial communities from meander-bound floodplain in the East River, Colorado, USA - East River MetaG ERMLT231_2 | ecosystem: Environmental > Terrestrial > Soil > Floodplain ... | reverse complement strand
GTGAACCCTGGCAATTCGGGCGGTCCGTTGTTGAATCGCTATGGGCATGTGGTGGGAATTGTTACCGGGCTTATCAACCCAACGGACGGAAACTTTTTTGTGGGCATTGCGTTCGCGGTGCCGATCAACCTTGCGGCGGGTGGCGTGGGGATGCCGCCTTATTAATTGTTGGCCCGTTCCCTTCGGGGCTTTTAGCCCGAAGGGAACTTTATATGAAGATGAGGAGATGACTCATGGTGCAAATGAAAAATTCTGAAAACCGGACACCGATGGAGAAAGTTTTATATGAAGTGAAAAAAGTGATCGTGGGGCAGGATCATCTTTTGGAGCGGATGATCGTGGCGCTGTTGGCACGCGGTCATATTTTGGTGGAAGGTGTGCCGGGTTTGGCAAAGACGATGGCGATTAAGACTCTGGCTGAATCCATTGGCGGAGATTTTAAACGCATCCAATTCACGCCTGATCTTGTTCCTGCTGACTTAATCGGGACGCGCATCTATAACCAAAAGACCGGCACATTTGATACCTCACTGGGGCCCGTGTTCACCAATCTATTATTAGCAGATGAGATCAACCGTGCGCCCGCCAAGGTGCAAAGCGCTTTATTGGAAGTGATGCAGGAAAAGCAGGTCACTATTGGGCGCGAGACGCATATGGTGCCGAGTCCGTTTTTGGTGTTGGCGACACAGAATCCTATTGAGACCGAGGGCACGTATGCGTTGCCCGAAGCACAAGTGGATCGTTTTATGTTGAAAGTGCTGATCGGTTACCCAACGTCTACAGAAGAATTTGTCATTGTTGAGCGGATGACAGCCGCTTTACAGTCTGTGCAGAAAATCTTAACCACCGATGAATTGCTGGTTTTGCAAAAGGAAGTGGACAAGGTGTATGTGGACCCGGCGTTGATCGAATATGCCGTCCGCATGGTGACAGCCACACGTACTCCTAAAGATGTGGGCTTGGGTGAATTGCAGAAGTACATTATGTTTGGAGCCAGTCCGCGTGCTTCGATCAATTTGATCCTCACCGGGCGCGCACTGGCTTTTGTGCGCGGACGAAAATATGCGTTGCCCCAGGATGTACTTGATATGGCGCTGGATGTGATGCGGCATCGTATTGTCCTTTCATATGAAGCGCTTTCAGATAATGTGACAGGAGATGATATTCTGACGAAGATCCTTGATCGTATCCCGATTCCTGTGGTGCCATTACATGAGCATGCTGACATCCGTAGCAACGCCTGAGCGTATTCTCCTCAAGCTCGATTGGAACGTTATCCGCCGCCTGGATGGCTTGTTGCAGGGCGATTACCGTTCCCTGTTCTATGGCTTCGGCGTGGACTTTGCCGATCTGCGTGAGTATCAACCTGAAGATGATATTCGCTATATCGATTGGAATGTCACCGCGCGTATGGATACGCCATACGTGCGGCAGTATCATGAAGACCGCGATATCACTGCATGGTTCTTGCTGGATATGAGTCCGTCTGTGGATTTTGGAACGCTGCAAACGCAGGTTGAGAAGCGTACGATGCTCATTGACTTCGTGACGGTGATCTCACGTTTGTTGACCCGGCATGGGAATCGCGTCGGGGCGATGATGTTTGGGAACAAGATCCAGCATACGGTCCCGGCCAGAGGCGGACGATTGCAGGTGCTGCGTCTCGTCAACGATATGCTCAAACAGCCGCGTTTGTCCAACATCCCGACCACGAATCTCAAATCCTTTTTGAACGGTGCATTGAATTCAATCAAGCGGCGTTCGTTGATATTCGTCTTGTCCGACTTTATTAGTGAGCCGGGTTGGGAGAAGCCGCTGAGTTTGCTGGCGCAACGTCATGAAGTGTTGGCGATCCGTTTGTATGACCCGCGTGAAACGGAGCTGCCCGATGTGGGCATGGTGGTGCTGGAGGATTCTGAAACCGGTGAGCAATTGTTTGTGGATACGCACGATAAAAAGTTTCGTAAACGTTTTGCCGATGCCGCGCAAAAACGCGAGCAGGATTTAAAAACAGCGTTCAAACGCACAGGCGTGGATGTGCTGTCGCTTTCCACGGAGGACGATCTGGTGCATGAGATCGTACGTTTGGCAAAACGACGGCAACAGTCACGAAGATAAATTATGTCATTCATTTGGACTCCACTGCTTTATTTGTTATTGATCGTCCCGTTGTTGCTCTGGTTATATTTTAGAGCACAGCGCCAGCGACGTGACCTGGCCGCGCGTTATGGCAGTATGGGCGTTGTGAATGACGCTGCGAAAAAATCTGTTGGCATACGACGTCATATTCCCGTGTTTGTTTTTCTATTTGCCATTACGATCTTGATCACCTCGATTGCGCGTCCGCAGGCCGAGGTCAGTTTGCCGAGGCTCGAAGGCACGGTCATTCTCACCTTTGATGTTTCTGGTAGCATGGCGGCGGACGATCTCAAGCCCACTCGCATGGAAGCCGCCAAAGCCGCGGCGACCGAGTTCGTGAACAAACAACCTTCGAATGTCTTGATCGGTGTCGTTGCATTTAGTGATGGCGGGCTTTCGATCCAGCCTCCCACCAATGACAAAGCTCAAACGCTTGAAACGATCTATCGTCTTGTGCCACGTCGGGGCACCTCGTTGGGCAATGGGATCTTGGTTTCGTTGAATACGATCGTGGTCAGCGCGGGTGACCCGCCATTCTTGAATGCGACCAGTCCCTCGGCTCCTTCTCCTTTGGAACCTGATTCAGCGATACAAGGCTGGTACCCATCTGCGGTTATTGTTCTGCTCAGCGATGGCGAGAATAACCAAAATCCAGACCCGGCTGCTGCGGCAGACCTGGCTGCAGATCTGGGCATACGCATTTACACCATCGGTATCGGCAGCACGGAAGGCGCCACGCTTGAAGTGGAAGGCTTTACAGTTTTCTCCCAACTCGATGAAGAACTATTGCAGTCTGTTTCTTATAATACGGGCGGTCAATATTACAAAGCGGCGAACGAGGCAGACCTGGCTCGTATTTATCGTGATCTGGAACCGAAGCTTTCCATCAGGACTGAAAATATCGAAGTGACTTCACTCTTCGCAGGAGCCGGTATGCTGCTGTTTCTTGCGGCAGGCGCGTTATCGCTCCTGTGGTTTGGACGTGTACCATGAGCTTTCTGTGGTCTGGTTTCCTTTATTTACTATTGTTGATCCCGTTGATCGTGGTGATTTATATTTTATTATTACGCCGCCGCAGACATTTTGCGATTCGTTATTCAAGCCTGTCGTTGGTGCGTGAAGCGATGTCGCATCAATCCTGGCTGCGGAGACATTTGCCTTTTGTATTATTCCTGTTTGCCCTGGCAGGTTTGATTTTGGCGCTGGCGCGACCGGTTGCTATCGTGGCAGTCCCATCCAACCGCGCCACGATCATCCTGACCATGGATGTATCCCGCAGTATGTGTTCAACTGATATTGAACCGAATCGTCTCGAGGCTGCCAAAGCGGCGGCGCTCGCCTTTGTGCAAAGGCAGGAACGCGGTAGACGGATTGGCGTTGTGGCTTTTGCGGGTTTTGCAGAATTGGTACAACCTCCCACAGAAGATCGCGCCCTGCTTGAGAATGCCATCCTCAACCTGACGACCGCGCGTCGTACAGCGATTGGCAGTGCGATCCTGCGGTCTCTGGATGCGATTGCCGAGATCGATGGTAATATCGCACCTAGTGATACCGGCAATCTTCCCGAGGGCTCATTTGCGCCTGTGCCCGAAGGTCAATATGCTCCACATATTATCGTTCTGTTGACCGATGGCGCGAGCAACGCAGGCCCCAATCCCATCAGCGCGGCGATCCAGGCGTTAGAGCGCGGCATCCGCGTGTATACGATCGGGTTTGGCACCACCAATAATTCATCGCCGATGAATTGCGGTGACCAATTTCAAGAGAATGATCAGTTTGGCGGTGGCGGTGGTTTTGGTCAGCCCTTTGGCGGCGGGGGAGGTGGCGGAGGCTTTCGCAGGGAAATCGATGAAGAGACGCTTACAGCAATCGCTGATATGACCGGCGGGACTTACTATGCCGCTACGAGCGCCGGGGAACTTGATAATGTGTTTAAAAACTTGCCCACGTATTTGATCGTGACGCGTGAAGAGACCGAGATCGGCGCATTCTTTACAGCTTTTGCTGTGTTGTTAGTTGTCATTGCAATGATCCTGTCTTTTCGGTGGCATCCGTTGTCCTAAAAAATTCGTTATAGCTCATAAATGCTTACAAGAAAATTAACAGCCAGAGGGGAGGAAATTAATGCTGTGTAATGCTCGTCAATAAGCACAGCAAATTAAAGGAGATAAATATGACGGATCCCAAAGTCACTGTATATGGCGCTTATTGGTGCCCCGATTGTCGACGCTCGAAGAAATTTTTGGGCGAACAATTCATTTCATTCCGCTGGGTGGATATCGAGCAGGATAAGGACGGTGAAGCCTATGTGCTGCAACGCAATAATGGCAAACGCATCATCCCGACCGTCGTGTTCGAAGATGACTCGTTTCTTGTCGAGCCGTCGAATGCTGAGCTTGCCAAAAAACTTGGACTCAAGACAGAAGCCAAGAAGACATATTATGACTTGATCATCATCGGTGGTGGACCCGCGGGTCTGACCGCTGCTATTTACGCTTCGCGCGAAGGCGCCGATTGTCTCTTGATCGAACGCTCTGGTCTTGGCGGACAGGCTGGCATCACCGTTGGGTTGGACAACTTCCCCGGTTTCCCTGAAGGCATCAGCGGACAGGAATTCTCCGAACGGGTGGTAAAGCAGGCAAAACGTTTTGGCGTGGAAATCTTGCAGGCTGTGGATGTGGAAAGACTTGAAATGGAAGCAGGCTATCATGAAGTCTACACTTCGGACGGCAAGCATTATCACTCGCGTGTGATACTACTTGCGACGGGCGCGTCGTATAAACGTTTGGAAGTGCCCGGCGAAGATGATTACATCGGTGCAGGGATTCACTTCTGCGCTACGTGTGATGGTCCATTCTATAAGGGTTCGAAAGAAATCGTGGTAGTGGGTGGTGGCAATTCAGCCGTGGAAGAAGGTTTGCATCTCACCAACTTTACTGAAAAGGTGACTCTGCTTGTGCGCGGCGATAAACTCATCGCCAGCCAGTTCGCCATCGATAAGGTCAATGAGCCGACCTCACGCATTGAAGTTAAGTACAATACGATCGTTGATGCCATCGAAGGACAAGACTCAAAGTTGAAGACCATCAAGTATCACTATAAAGATAATGATGTTGTTCAGGAAATTCATCCGGCCGCCGCATTTATCTTTATCGGTCAAACACCGAACACGGCTTTTCTGAAAGATTATGCCGAGTTGGATAAATATGGCTTTATATTGACTGGCCACGACTTGAAACATGGTGCCAATGGAACTGGGGAATATGTACCACTTCCGTTCGAAACCAGTGTTCCCGGCATCTTCGCCGCAGGTGATGCGCGGCATGGAAGTACAAAACAGGTCGCCTCGGCAGTCGGCGAAGGCGCGGCAGCATCCATTTCGATCCGCGAGTTTTTGCGTAGAAGTGGATAACCCTGAAAGGGTGAAATGATTGTAGATAAAAGATCATATTGAATCGAACCCTGAAGATATCACATAGAAATTCATTTCTCCCCTTCGGGGGGATTATTTAATCGCGTTTCATAGTTATAATCCTGCTATCCCTTCGGGGTTATTTATATTATTACTTGAGAGTAACTACTATGACATCAAATGACAAAACGGTCACGATTATTGGCGCAGGGTTAGCAGGGCTTTCTGCCGCATATGATCTACAACGCGCTGGTTGGAAGGTCACCGTGCTTGAAGCGCGCGACCGCGTAGGCGGACGTGTGTATAGCGTCCGCAGTTTTGCCAATGGTCAGGTAGCGGAGGGCGGCGGTGAATACATCGAAGAGAATCACACGCGTATGATCGCACTTGCCAAAGAATTCAATATCCAATTGGGGCTTTCCGGAAGCTGGCAGGCGCAGACTGGCGATTGGGCTTGCTTTGATGGGAAAGCTGGTCGGGTTACCGATCAGGATATTTGGGGCTTTGATCTCGTTGGTGAGATTGAGCGTGGCTGGGAGTCAATGGCGGGGCTGAGTCAAAATGTCTCGGACCCGTACCAGCCTCAGGCTGCGAAAGAAGCGGAGCGTCTGGATGCGCAATCAGCCGCAGATTGGATAGAGTCACTCGATGCCCATCCGCTCACAAAAAAATATTTCACTACCTATATTCGTTCGGAATATACCTGTGAGCCAGGACGGTTGTCGTTGCTCGATCTGTGCCGGAATTCTAAGATGTATTACAGTACCACGAAACGACTGCCGAGTTCGCGTGTGATCGGCGGGAATGACTTGATCCCGCGCGCGCTGGCGGATGCGCTGCCGGATGTGCGTTTGAACGCCGTTGTGAAAGCGGTGCGCGTCGCGCCAGACGAAGTAGCTGTGACGTATCAATACGGTGATTCATTTGTGACTGTAAATTCGGCGTTTGCGATTCTGGCGATCCCATTGACGACTGCGCGCTTGATCGAGTTCAATCCGCCGTTGCCTTCAGCGCATATGCAGATGATCAATGATGTTTCTTATGGCGTGGCGACGAAGGTACTGATTCAATATCGCAAACGTTTTTGGAATGATCTGGGTTGGAATGGGCGTATGGGTTCAGACTTGCCGATCGTTTACACGTGGCACGCGACGAGTCACGTTGATGGTGAAGATGGCATTTTGACGGCGTATACAGGCGGTGAGCCAGGCGTGAAACTTTCTGCATTATCTGATGATGAAAGGATTCAACTAGCGGTTGCAGAGATCGAGAAATTATTTCCGGACTCATCTGATCTGGTCGAACATACGGCAACGGTGGCATGGCGCAATGAGCCGTTCACGCGCGCTTCGTATATGGCGCTTGCACCGGGCGAGGTATTGAAACATTGGCAGACCTTGTTTCAGCCTGCGGGACGTTTGTTCTTTGCGGGTGAACACGCTACCGCCATTCAAGGCTTCATGGAAGGTGCGGTGGAAAGTGGTCAGCGCGCGGCGGCAGGCATACTTTCGTCTTGATTTATTATCAATGCTAAACTCTAGAGTCAGGCGGCTTGCCGCCTGAAATTGCAATCAGCAAGCTGATTGATTCCAGAAGCGCGAAGAAAGAGTTTATGAGCGAACAAGCCAAAAACTTTTGGGCAGGTGTACGTGCCGAGTTGCCGCTGTTGATCGGTGTGTTCCCATTTGGCATGATCTACGGCGCACTGGCATTGAATGCTGGTTTGGATAGATCAGCATCGCAGATGATGTCTTCGATCGTGTTTGCGGGCTCGTCGCAATTCGTCACAACACAACTGGTACATGAAGCCGCACCGGGATTTGTGATCATCTTGACGATCGCGGTGGTCAACTTGCGCCACATGTTGTACTCCGCTTCACTCGCCCCGTATCTTGCCTCGCTTTCGACACGCTGGAAAATCCTCCTGAGTTATTTGCTCACTGATGAAGCATATGCCCCAACGATCATCAAGTATGAACGTGATGGGCTTCAACCATTCACACATTGGTTTTTGTTCGGTGCAGGTCTCGCGCTTTGGACGAATTGGCAGATCAGTACAGCCTTGGGAATATTTCTCGGAACCGCCATCCCTGAATCATGGTCACTGGACTTTGCCTTACCGCTCACGTTCATCGCGATGGTCGTGCCGGTGTTGAAGAATCGTCCGACGATCGCCGCGGCATTCTCGGCAGGTATTGTTGCTTTGGTGGCTTATTCACTACCCTATCGTCTGGGCATCATTCTTGCGGCATTGGTCGGGATCGTTGTAGGAACATTTTTAGAGAACAAGACTCATATAAAGCCCAGTAATCCGCTGCCCATCCAAGCCAACCTCCGCGATTCTTTGGACGATTCGAGTACAACGAAGGAGCGGTAATGAATATTTGGTTGGTCATGTTGATCGGCGGGTTGATCACCTTTGGGATGCGCTTCTCGTTTATTTATTTGTTTGGAAAATTACATGTTCCCGAAACGCTGCGCAAGGCGTTGCATTACGTCCCGCCCGCGGTGCTTTCTGCGATTATCTTCCCGGAGATCTTTTTACGAGATCGTCAATTGGATTTATCATTAGACAACCAGCGCCTGCTTGCTGGGCTTATTGCGGTCATCGTTGCGTATCTGACGAAGAATACGCTTGTCACCATTCTCGCCGGGATGCTCGCGCTGCTGTTGTTGCAAGTGTTGCTGTAAAAATCAAATACGGAGGCTTTCATGCCCACTCCAAAGAAATCGATCACGTTGGATGATCTATATAGGATGCAGGTTTTGTCAGGTGTACGTATCTCACCGGATGGGGAACACGTCATATACACGCTTCAACGCGTGGACCGTGAAACTGAATCGAAATATTCCAATCTGTGGGTGGCGCCGACAGCGGGTGGCGAGGTGCGGCAATTCACCCAGGGTGACCAGCCTGATGTAATGCCACGTTGGTCACAAGATGGCAGCCAGATTGCTTTTCTCTCCAAACGTAATGCGAAGGAAAAAACTCCGCAAATTTATTTGATCGCATTCAGTGGCGGCGAGGCGCGTAAACTTACTTCCATTGATGGCGAGATCCGTGAAATGCAGTGGTCACCTGACGGTAGAAAGTTATTGTGCGCCATCCGTAAAATTGATTCAGACCAGTTGAATCAGAGTGAGCAACAAAAAAAGTTGGGCGTGGTAGCACGGCATTATGACCGTCTCTTTTATAAACTGGACGGCGAAGGCTATTTGCCGCATGAACGTACGCATCTCTGGCTGATCGATGCACGCACTGGCAAAGCCAAACAGTTGACCGACCATGCCATCTGGGATGAATTTAATCCAACATTTTCACCAGATGGGAAATCGATCGCGTTTTGCTCGAACCACGCTTCCGATCCGGACCTTGATCCGTATGCCGTTGACCTGTTCGTTATCTCCACTGACGGCGACGAACCACGCAAGCTCAAAGCTCCGGAAGGCTTAAAGATGCTGGCATCGTTTTCACCAGACGGAAAATTTATCGCTTATGTTGGTACCGATGGTAAGGGACTGGATTATCGAAATGCATGTTTGTGGACCGTCCCCGCGGATGGTTCCAAGTCTGCGAAGAATCTGATCGAGAAATATGACTTTGAAGTTTCAGGGATGGTCATCAATGATTTTGGTACGCCTGAAACGATGCCGCCAGTCTGGTCGAATGATGAGAAACGAATTTATTTTCAGGTGAGCATGCATGGCAGCAGCCTGTTGAAATCCATTGCTTTGGATGGAGAAGACTTGCGCGATGTAGTCGGTGAGGGCGGCATGGTCAGCGGGTTTAGTTTCGATAAAATGCAAAGTAAAGTCGCCTATCACTTCGGTCAAATGGATGATCCTGGGCAAGTCTACGTGCGCGAGGTTGAATCGGATACGACTCGCATATTGACGCGGATCAACCGCGAGGTCCTGGATAGAAGCGAGATGAGCAAAGTGGAAGAGGTCTGGTTTAGAGGACCAGAAAAGAATTTCCTACAGGGCTGGATCATGAAGCCGCCATCCTTTAATCCAAGAAAAAAATATCCGTCGATTTTATATATCCACGGCGGACCGTTAACACAATATGGAAAGTTATTCTTCCACGAGTTTGAAGTGCTAGCTGCGAATGGGTATGTGGTGTATTTTTGCAATCCGCGCGGGGGCAAAGGCTATGGTGAAGAACATGCCGCCGCGATCTGGGGTGCGTGGGGCACGGCGGATTATGATGACCTGATGGCGTGGACCGATTACATGGAGAAACAACCATACATTGACCGTGAACGTATGGGTGTGACAGGTGGCTCGTATGGTGGCTATATGACGTTGTGGATCATCGGTCATACGAAACGATTCCAGGCGGCGATCACCGACCGCTGTGTGAGTAACTTTATCAGCGAGTGGGGTTCAAGCGATCTGAATTGGACGTTTGAATATGAAGTGGAAGCTGAGCCACCCTATAAGGATTTCAAGAAGTGGTGGGATATGTCGCCGATGAAGTATATTGGCAATGCCAAAACACCGACGCTGGTGCAGCATTATGAAAATGACCTGCGTTGTCCGATTGAACAAGGTGAGCAAGTGTTCGTAGCCTTGAAACGCCTGGGTGTGGATACAGAGTTTGTCCGTTACCCCGATGAGTTTCATGGCATGTCGCGCACCGGGCGCACTGACCGGCGCATTGAGCGCATTAAACATATTTTGCGCTGGTTTGATAAATATCTCAAATAGTTATAGACGATAAATGCATAGAGCCCATTGAGAAAACTGTTTTCTCAATGGGCTCTGTTGGTGTTAGCGATTGAGAGCAATCATTTAACAAAGATCGCTTCTACTTGATTGCTGCCATTGCGCTTGATAGTGGAAATAAGCTCCTTGGCTTTCTCGATCAGCACATCAATTTCCATGTTGACGGTAATGCGCACGGATGCGACGACGCCAACACTGACCTTGATATCAACAGCTGTACCGTCGAGTAAAGTAATACTGGTGTTTAGGATGCCTTTTAGAATCCGCGCGGCGATCTTTTCTGCATCCTGTCCGATCACGCCTGGCAGGGGGATGAGAAACATGGCATCTTCGTAACGTCCTACACCATCATAGGGTCGGCTCTTTTCGCGAATCGCCTGTGAGATCAACACCAACACATCGTTCCCGATCTCGTCGCCGTGTTTTTCTTTGATCTCTTTGAAATTGTCAATATCAAGCGCGATCAGGCTGAGGGGTGCCTGTGTACGGCGGGCACGTTCCAGTTCGCCGCGTGACAGGCTAAGAAATGCTTTTTGGTTGAGTAAGTTCGTGAGCGGATCGAACATCGCTGTCTGCTCGAGCGTATCTTTTGCCTGCACAAGGTTATCACCCAGTCCCAGAATGCGTGTGCCAATATGGACGCGTGATTTCAGTTCCAGCGGGACAATGGGTTTGTGGAGGTAATCGTCTGCACCCACGTGCGGTGTCGTTACGTCAGTATCGCTTACTTTCAAAGCCATCAATAAGATGTAAATGTAATATGGGGGTTGGGCATCACGCACACGCTTGATGAATTCTTTCTCGTCGATATCGGTGGTGGCGCGGTCCGCGATCACGAAGCGGATATCACCCTGTTGCAGGAGGTGCATGGCAGTATCACTACTTCCCGCTGGGATGATCTCATGCTTGTTGGTTTGCAGTACTTGCTGGATGATCGTACGTTCCATTAAGTCATTGTTGATGACGAGGATCTTCATAATGTACGCTCCTTGTTCAATTATATCCCATGCAAATTTGTTTTATGCATGTTGACAAACAGTTTGTCCCATAGTAATATTTGCCCCGCTCTCGCCATGCCGAGGTAGCTCAGTGGTAGAGCAGGGGACTCATAAGCCCTTGGTCGGGAGTCCAAATCTCCCCCTCGGCACTAAACAAAAACCCGCAATCACGCGGGTTTTTGTTTTTAATCATAGTTGTGGACGGCGCATTTCTACACGGGAGAAGTTCGTGAAATAGCCCAAGGCATGGAAGGCTGGGAGGTGAGGGTCTTCTTCGCGGATATTTTCCGCGTAGGTATCGTGATGTGGGTAATGCGTATGTAAATGCGATAAAAGCTGTATGCCAACTTCCTCGGCGTTCCCTTGTGCTGTATACATGATCAAATGACTGAGCGTGGATCTCAATGTGAATTTTGTGTTACGGTAAATCAGCCAGCCCGAGCTGCCATCGGCAAGCCTAACATGCAGTCCTTCAGTGTTGGGCGAATTACGCATGGATTCAATGGCATTGATCCACGTGAGGTGATGAGGATAGGTTTCCAGCTTCTCGAGTGCCTTGTCGAAATTCAACCAGGTCACATCGCCTTGTAAAGGAATCGTCATGGGGCGCGGCGCATGACGCATGACCAGATAAGTGTCTTTTTCAATAAAACCTGTTTTTAGGAATAGGTTATAAGCAGGCGCGTTATTCTTGATCACTTCCAAATGGATCTCTTTTGCGCCAAGCGCAGTTGCGTTTGCCAGCATGCTATTCATAAGAACTGAACCTGCACCTGTGCGGCGGGTGACTGGTAGAACACCCAGGCGGGTGATCCAGGCTGTTTGCTGGCGGAACCCCAACATGCTTAAGCCGAGTACTTGCCCATCGTTATAACGCGCAACACAGGAATGATGCAGGTCAACATCAAAATCATGGATGTATTCATTCAGCCGGTCTGCATTCATTGGCATCGGCACCAGATAATCCACCCGCGTCTGGTTGTAGAGATCGGTCAGTTCCTGGATAGTGAAATGATCAGCCGGTATGATTTCAATTGTCATGAGGCTTGTGTGCCCAAAACCGAATCGATCATGTCAACCAGTTCTTTGAGTGAAAACGGTTTGCATAAGTATCCGTTCAAATTGTAGGCCTCGACCGTTTGACGTGCCACCTCCTGGGTCCAGGCGGTTAACACGATGATCGGAGTGGAAGCCAGGGTTGGATTGCTTTTCAACCAAACGGATAGAGTCTGACCGTCAGCGTCAGGCAAACCCAGATCGAGCAGGATCAGGTCCGGCTGGGATGTGACCGCCAGTTCCAATCCAGATTCAGCATTCTTTGCGAACAAAAATTCATGCCCGCGTGATTTGACGACCTTTTCCACGAAGGTGATGTTATCCTGAATATCTTCAATGTATAAAATCTTTGCCATAACTGCCTCCTGCCAGAATTACTGCCATCAACAGATTATTCTATCATTTCTAAAAAGAAACTCACCCGCGAATGATCTTCGGGGTGAGTGATGGTTGAAAATTGGCAGGCTCGCTGTTTAAGGTGCAGGTACGAATGCCTCCACCCGTGCCCATAGTTCACGGATGTTGATCGGTTTGGACATATACACATCGCAACCAGCATTCAATGCCTTTTCCGCATCGCCTTTCAAGGCGTTGGCGGTTACGGCGATGATCGGCACGACCTTTAGTTCGCGCTTGCTGCTGGCGCGCAAACGGCGCGCTACCTCGTAGCCATCAATGTCTGGCAGGTTGATGTCCAAAAGGATCAGATCCACCTGTTCGCTTTCAGCTTTGGCAACACCTTCCTCGCCTTTCATGGCTTTGAGCAGGTGATAGCCGCGTGTTTCCAGCGCGCGCTGAACCAGCATCATATTGTCTGGATTGTCTTCGATGTATAGAATATTATGGGTCATAGCTAGTTTCCTCAAACGTCTTTATAAACGAATTTTGCAACTTTTTCCAGAAGTTCCTGAATATTGATGGGCTTGGATATATACATATTACAGCCTGCTTCGAGCGCTTTTTGCGAATCGCCTTTCATGGCATTGGCAGTGATGGCAACGATGGGGATGTGAGCCAGTGCTGCTTTTTCGCTCTTCCGCAGACGGCGGGCAACTTCATAGCCGTCAATATCGGGGAGGTTGATATCGAGCAAGATCACATCTATATCCTGGTTCTCTGCAAAGAATATTCCTTGAAGACCAGTCTTGGCTTCGATCAAAGTATAACTCTCTGATTGCAGGATGCGCCTGACAAGGGTCATGTTGTCTGGGTGGTCTTCAATATATAGAACAGTGGGTGTTGTCATGCCTGCCCTCCTTGCGATTCATTTGATTCCTCAATAACATTAATCACTTGGTCAACGAATTTTTTGGTGGATAGCGAGCCCTTTTGATACACCGCTTCAATATGACCATTCAAACGCTTGCGTTCTTCCGTTGTAATATCCTTTGCGCTGACTACAACAACCGGGATATTTTTGGTACGCGGGTCGAGTTTAAGTTCTTCCACCAAGCCAAAACCATCAATGCCTGGCATGGTGAGATCCGAGATAATGAGATCGGGCAATTTCTGCCGCGCCATTGCCAAGCCCGCCCAGCCATCTTTGGCATGATACACACGATAAGATTTACGTCCTTCAAGCAAACGGCGGATCAGCAGGGCATCGTCGGGATTATCATCGATCAATAAAACGGTCGTGGTTTTTTCATCTAAATTTTCGAGCGCGGCTTGCAGACCTTCGCGCGGCGCGGGGGATTGATCCTTGCTCAAGTGCACATCCACCGCCCATTGATCGCCGAGCACATGCTTTTCGACCGGGAATGTATGACCGGTGCAATTGACGACAACCTTCTCATCCGCTTTGATCGTACCATTGCGGATTAACTTCTCGAGTCCTGCGAAGGCGACAGCTGTTGCCGGCTCGACAGCCATGCCTTCACTTTTAGCGAGTGCACGCATTGCCGCAAAGGCTTCGGCATCACTGACAGATTCCATCACGCCGCCGAATTGTTGCGTGAGGCTCCATAAGTAAGTATATGCCTTACCAGGATCACCTGTGGATAAAATGATGATGCTTGTCTCTGGAATGACCGCTTCAGCCACATCTTTGCCAGCTTTGAAGGCATTGACCATGGGCGCACAACCCTCTGCCTGGATGATCGCCAGCTTGGGAATACGATCGATCAAACCCATCTTGAGCAGTTCCTTGAAGCCTTGATATACACCGAGAGGTCCCAACCCGCCGCTGACTGCCTGAATGTACCAATCGGGCGCATGCCAGCCGAGCTGCTCAACGATCTCGTAGGCGATGGTCTTCATTGATTCGCGCGCGGGGATCGAAGTAGCCCCACGGTCAAGTAGTAGATTACGGCGTTGCGCAAATTGCGAGGCGATCTGTTTTGTTTGATCGTAATTGCCGCTGACGCGAATCACCTCCGCGCCAAAGAGAGCCGCTTCGCGCAATTTTTCCTGAGGCACGCGGCTGGTCATAAAGACCCAGAGTTTAATGCCAGTTCGGGCACAAGCAGCAGCGTACGCTACGGCTGCG
>Ga0137333_1000252_pt1 | contig 14834 bp, 11 predicted proteins | sample EasRivERMLT231_2_FD_102286 | JGI IMG/M metagenome (GOLD analysis project Ga0137333, IMG submission 102286) | Soil microbial communities from meander-bound floodplain in the East River, Colorado, USA - East River MetaG ERMLT231_2 | ecosystem: Environmental > Terrestrial > Soil > Floodplain ... | reverse complement strand
TTTGAAGGTTGAGAGAAATTCTCAACCTTCGTTTTTTAACTTTGAACCTTCTAACTTTTCAACATGTCAACAGTTAGTAGAACCCAACTGACTGATCAACTTGCCGCGCATATGCATCAATGCCGCCACGCACACTTTTGATGTTGGTCCAGCCTTGTTGTGCCAGCCAGCCGGTCACCTGCGCGCTGCGAGTCCCATGATGGCACAACACATAAATTTCAGCAGATTGTGACTTCACAGACTCAGGCAGCGCATCTGTGCCTTCTTGTGCCAAACGGCTCATCGGTGTGACTTCAAGCCTGACATCCGTTAATTTGGCGTATTCCAACTCGTTGAGTTCGCGCACATCCAACAGGATAAACACATCTTCAGATTTTAGTTTTGCGGCTAGATCAGTAACTGTAATTTCAGGGATCATATCTCTCCGTAGGGGCGAGGTCTTCTCGCCCCGCTTTGGGCGGGGAAACCCCGCCCTTACGCCAACGCCTTCGTGTACAACTTCTCCACATATTCCTTCACCATACGGCGCGTGGAAAATTGTGGGATATTTGTTTTCAAATTATCTTTGACGCGTGCAATCCATGCGTGCGGGATTTCCTTGGGATCACGATCGTAAAAAAGAGGAATGATCTCTTTCTCAAGTGTGGTGTACAAACTTTCAGCATCCTGCTCATCTTGAGCGTCATTCGAATCGTATTCCCGATCCTCGCCAATAGACCAGCCATTTTTGCCGTTATAAGCTTCGCGCCACCAACCGTCCAACACCGAGAAATTCAAGGCTCCGTTAAGCGCAGCTTTCATACCAGAGGTACCACTCGCTTCGTACGGACGGCGCGGTGTGTTCATCCACACATCCACACCCTGCACGAGATAACGCGCCAGATTCATATCGTAATCTTCAATGAAGACAATGCGTCCGCCGGTCTCGGCTTTCTTAACGGTGCGATAAACTTGCTGAATCAGTTGCTTGCCCGGCTCATCGGCAGGATGTGCCTTGCCCGCAAAGATAATTTGCACTGGCATATTCGGGCGGTTCACAATATCCAACAGCCGATCGATATCACGCATCACGAGGCTGGCACGTTTGTACGTTGCGAAACGCCGCGCAAAACCAATGGTCAAGGCATAGGGGTTGATCAACACGCCCGATGATACAACTTGAACGGGATGAAAACCACCCACCCGCCAGCGCTCGCGAACACGTTCTCGCAAATAAAAAGCCAGTTTCCGCTTAAGGTGCTGACGCACTTCCCACAACACATTATCCGGGATCAGTTCGATCTCAGATAAAAGCTTGGGATCATCGAGCGAATTCATCCAATCTACACCAAGATGCGCATCCAAGAGCACACGCAGACGACGTGCCATCCAATTCGCAGTATGGACGCCGTTCGTCACATGCTCGATCGGCACAGCCTCTTCGCTTTTGTCGCTCCATAGAAAGTGCCACATCTTGCGTGAGACTTGACCATGCAATTCAGAAACCGCATTGCGCCCATTGGAATTACGCAGGGCAAGGATGCCCATACTAAAGGCTTCGCTATGTCCGTGTTCATGGCGGGCAATATCAAAGAATTGCTCACGGGTGAGTTTTAATTGAGGCCAGATGGCGCCAAGATATTTTTCCATCAGCCATAGCGGAAATTCATCATTCCCTGCCGGAACGGGTGTATGCGTAGTGAAGATATTTTGTCCGCGGATTTTGGCAATGGCAGTTTCGAAATCGTCGCCATCCTCAACCAATTCACGCGCGCGTTCCAGAATCAAAAATGCAGCGTGACCTTCGTTCATGTGCCAAACTGCCGGGGTATGTCCCAACAGCCGCAAAGCACGCACACCGCCGATGCCCAGCAACAGTTCCTGCATAATGCGGCGATCCAGATCAGACCAATACAAACGCGCGGTTAATAAGCGATCATTTTCCGAGTTGACATCCACATTCGAGTCAAGTAGATACAGCGGGATGCGCCCGACGCGCACTTCCCAGATTTGCAGAGTAACTTTACGGTCAGGGAATTCCACCTCAAACGTAACCCGTTGTTTATCTGGTCCCATCACAGGCAACACGGGCAGATCTTCAAGCAACAGCGGATGATTCAACGCCTCCTGCCAGCCATCTTCGCTGATACGCTGCGAGAAATATCCCTGTGTGTACATGAAACCCACACCGGTCAATGGCAGGTCAAGATCGCTGGATTCTTTCAAGTGATCGCCAGCCAGTACGCCGAGTCCACCCGAATAGATCGGCAGGGTTTCATGCAAACCAAATTCCATCGAGAAATAGGCAATTTGACGCGAATCAAATTCCGGATGAGTCTGACGCGTCCAGGTTTTCGTGTCATTAAGATAGGCATCGAAGCTGGCGAAGACACGGTCATACAAATCCAGATAATCTGTGTCCTGCACGGCTTGGTTCAAACGCGCACGCCCGATCTCGCGCAAGAGTCTGATCGGATTATGACCGAGGCGTTCCCACATCTCGTAATCAAGTTTGCCGAAGATGTGTCCAGTTTCGGGTTGCCAAGTCCACCACAGATTGTAAGCAAGTTCACCAAGCCGCTCGATGCGCTTGGGCAGATCAAAAGGTTTGGGTAATTTCGTTTTGAAAGTAGTCATAGCGCGCAATCATACCAAACTTTCAGGATTCGAGATTTTGGATTTTCGGGATTAAATTGGGATTACAATCGACTCATGACTCACGTCCAACTTTTCATCACCTGCCTCGTCGATTCTTTCTACCCGCAAACTGGTGAAGCCATCGTGGACATTTTCCGCCGCCTCGGCATTGACGTGGACTTCGCGCCCGACCAAACCTGTTGTGGACAACCATCCTTCAACGCAGGCTTACGCGCGGAGGCGCGTCCCATTGTGGAACATACCATTCGTGTGTTCGAAAAAACAACTGGCGATATCGTGATGCCATCTGGCTCGTGTGCGCATATGTTCAAGCATGGATATACAGAATTATTTCAAGACGATCCTGTCTGGCTGCCACGCGCACAAGCTCTAGGCAAACGCGTTTTCGAATTCACCGAATATCTGGTTGACAATCTCAACGTCACAGATGTTGGCGCACGCTGGGACGGAATGCTGACCTATCACCCATCCTGTCATTTGTTGCGCGGCATGAAGATAGATAAACAACCGCGCGTGTTGTTAGCAAATGTCAAAGGGGCACAGATCGTGGATCTGCCAGCGGCTGAAGATTGTTGCGGCTTCGGCGGAATATTTTCTATGGAACACCCCGAACTTTCAGCGGAATTTCTGAAGCGAAAAATTGGTAATCTCGAAAAAACCGAATCGCCAACGCTGGTTGTCGCAGAAGCAGGTTGCCGCATGCACATCGCGGGTGGATTACATCGACAAAAAAAACCGCAACAAGTGATGCACATTGCAGAAATTCTGAACTCAAGATGAAAGAACTATCCACGATCAATTTCATCAAAGTCGGCAATGGACGGCTGGCACTCTATCATCGTCCGCGCGGCACAGACTTCTCTCTGCTGAAAGAAATTGGCTGTACACATGTCATTACTTTGCTCAAAGAGAGCGAAGGCGCACAATGCTATGGCAATATGACCACCAACGCAGGCATCGAATGGATCTGGCTTCCCGTACCCAATGGCAAATATCCAGAAGGTGAAGTGCATGACCGTCTGATTCAAGCCATGCCAATTCTTTCGCAATTGCTGGACGATAGAAAATCGCTTCTCATACACTGCTCGGCAGGCATCCATCGCACAGGGACGGTTGCATACGGTCTACTCCGTTGGCGCGGGCTGGATAGTGCCCATGCAATGAAAATCATTGGGCGAACTCGTAAAGAGACCGCCGAGGGTATGCTCGAGAAACGTATGCGCTGGGGTGATGAAAATGCCCAGCCAGTAATATCACAGGATCATTCATGGACACATTCCGTCAAAGAATTCGTAAATCGCTGGCTAACCAGTCGCTTCAATTCGCGCTAGACAATAACGCCGAGCGCCGTGTCACCAAGCGGATTAACGCGCTTGAGTCTCTGCCCGATTGGCGTGAACGCAGACAGCAAGCACACGCCATCCGCGCGGAGATCATTGAACATCTCGATCAATATCTCGAACAATTTATCGCCAAAGCCCAGTCGAATGGAGTCACTGTCCATCGCGCGAGGGATGCGGCAGAAGCGGTACAAATCGTTTTGGAAATTTCAAAAGATTCACCGCGAAGACGCAAAGACCGCGAAGAAAATCAAAAAGAAACCAGCGCGCTTCGCGGTCAGCGTGAATCAGCGTCCCTAATTCTCGTTGCCAAATCAAAGAGCATGGTCTCGGAAGAACTCAATCTCAATCATGAGTTGGAAAAAGAAAATATCCGTGTTGTCGAAACCGACCTCGGCGAGTTCATCGTGCAACTCCGCAACGAAAAACCCAGTCACATCATCACGCCTGCTTTACATTTGCGGCGGCAGGATGTCGGCGAACTTTTCCATGAAAAACTTGGCATTCCCTACACCGAAGATATTCCCACACTGACCAACACTGCGCGCAAAGTATTACGAGAAGTTTTCCTCACTGCCGATGTCGGCATCAGCGGTGCGAATTTTGTCGTGGCTGATACTGGCTCGCTTTGCCTTGTCACCAACGAAGGCAACGGACGCATGGTCACCACCATTCCTCCGATTCATATTGCGCTGATCGGCATGGAGCGCATTGTCCGCAATCTTGATGATCTCGCCCTCATGCTGTCCCTGCTCCCCCGCTCCGCCACCGGGCAAAAGCTCAGCGCGTATACGCAGATCATTCAAAAGCCGCTACTCGGTCAACAACGCCATTTCATCATCCTCGATAACGGACGTTCACGCCTGCGCAACTCACCGCTCAAAGAATCGCTGTATTGCATCCGCTGTGGTTCATGTCTCAATGCCTGCCCGGTCTTCCGCGAGATCAGCGGGCACGCCTATAAAAGTGTTTACTCGGGTCCGATTGGCTCCGTCATTTCAGCGGGACTATTTGGCAGTGAATTCGTCCCACTGGCGCAAGCCTCAACATTATGCGGCGCCTGTAAGGATGCCTGTCCCGTTGACATCGATCTCCCCAAATTATTGACACGCGTTCGCGCAGGTCAATCCCTAATAGACAGTAATCAGTTATCAGTATACAGCGGCGGTGGACTTTCTTCAATGAGCAAGGCTTTCTTGAAAATCTACGGCCGCATCGTGACTCACCCGAAGCTGTTTGCCCTTTCTCAAAAATTCGCGTGGCTGGGAACTTCTCTCGCTGCGCCATTCAGTCCATATGTTCATCTGCCTGCATTTACTGGTTGGGGCTACAGTAAGGACCTGCCGCGCTTTGCGGGAAAAACATTCCGCGAGCGATGGCAGAAGCTCCAAATTAACCGTGTCACCCTCCCGAAGGAACATCGGGACGATGTGAGCGACAGCGAAGGGTCTCTACTTCAACAAAGCGAGACTCTTCGGTCACTACAAACGCTCCCTCAGAGTGACATGAATAAAGTCGAACGTTTCACCGAAGAACTCACCGCCATCCATGGACATGTCCATCACGCCGAAAATCCCACGCAAGCGATTATCGACTTTCTGCACACGCGGAATATCCAACACATTCATCTGGAGCCGAATGTGTTGGATGAATCTGCTTTATCGAAAGCCGGTATCACCTTTAGCCACGAACCTGACCCTGCGATCCGCGTCGGGGTGACAAAGGCGATTTGCGGGCTGGCAGATACCGGGTCCGTGTTAGAAGCGGATGGCGAGGGAAGTCCGTTGCATGCATCGCTCCTTTCCGAAATCCATCTGACAGTGTTACACACATCTGATCTATATCCATCATTGGAAAATGCAATTCATCTGGTGCGTGATACCAAATCCGCAGTCTTCATCACGGGACCTTCCGCAACCGGCGACATCGAAAGTGTGCATACCATCGGCGTGCACGGACCGGGTGAAATCCACGCCTTTCTCGTTGACGATTGATTTACTGGGTGTTACAATCCCGCACGCTTTTCGCTAGACGCCCCCATCGTCTAGGGGCCCAGGACGGGGCCCTCTCAAGGCCCAAACTGGGGTTCGAATCCCCATGGGGGCACAAAAGAGTCACCTTAACCGGTGGCTCTTTTATTTTCCAAACTGGCGTCCCCACAGGGGGGGATGCTATTCGAATCCCCATGGGGGCACAGTAAAAAGAGCCGTTGATTAAGCGGCTCTTTTTATTGTGAATTATAGTCAGCCAAACGCAACATAAATGTCGCGTTACGCCAATCCTTTTCTACAAGCTCGATAGCAATCTTTTGATATGCGGCATTTGCTTGCGGGCGGCTTGTGCGCCGTGCTCGATCACATCGGGAATCTTGGCCACATCAAACATGGAGACCGCGCCGTCAAATTCAGGAATGACAGGGAAGATCTCAGCATGGTGCGCTAAATTATAAAAAGCATACGTCGAGGTGAGGATATTGTTCATGTAGATGCTGTTCAATTGTTCCTGTACGGCGGTCATCGAACGGAAGCGGCTGCGGTAATCGAGCGGGAAGCCCATCGCGATGATGATCTCTGCGCCATCTTGAATGGCAACATCAATTGGCAATGGATCGGAAGCGGCGCCGTCAATGAGCAAGCGTCCATCCACCTCCCAAGGCGGAAAGATGATCGGGATCGCTAGGCTGGCGCGCATGGCATCGAAGACATTGCCTTCAGAGAGCGTCACTTTATCACCGCTTAGCAGATCGGTGGCAACAATTTTAAAGGGCATATGCAAATCGGAGAACTTTGTTTCGCCAAAAACTTTTTGAAGGGTGCTATTCAAAACCGCGTCGTTCACCAACCCGCTGCGTTCGTTGAAGCGCAAGGTGCCGTCCTTACTGGCTTTCAGGTTCTCGGTGTAGCCCTGCATGATCTCGCTGGTCCACAATATTTTCGATAGGTTTTGCATTTCATCGGTGCTGAAGCGGCTGGCGATCGCCGCGCCGTAGATACTGCCTCCACTGCATCCGACAATGCTATCGACCTGTATGTTTTCATCTTGAAGCACACGCCATAAACCAATCGCGGCGGCACACTTGATGCCGCCGGAACCGATCACCAACGCGATCTGTTTTTTCTCACTCATAAAAATACCTCGCGCGGGCTGCGCTGTTATTTACCCAACAACTCTTTGAGATAAGGCAATTGCGCTTCTGCAGCGCGCTCGCCTTCTTCAATGACGTACGGGATTTTATCGGTGTCAAAGAGTTTAATGCGGTGTTTGAATTCAGGAATGATGGGAATGATCTCGGAGTGATGCGCCAGGTTATGGAAGGCAAAATTCGCCTTAAGCAGATTGTTTGAGGTGACACTGCTCATTTGGTAGTTATAGCGCATCAACGAAGTGATCTGTTCTTGATAGGGACTTTCAAAACCCATCGCAATGATGATATCCGCGCCTTCCTTGATCGCCACACCGATCGGCAATGGGTCACTTTGGTAGCCATCCACCAAGAATCTACCATTCAGCTTATGAGGCGGAAAAATATAAGGGATGGAAATACTCGCCCGCACAGCCTCGGCGATCGTCCCATCGGAGAGCACAACCTGCTCGCCGTTATACAAGTCAGTGGCGGTCACGAAGAGCGGAATGCGCGTCTGCGCAAATGTAGCGCCTTCAAAGCCATCACGAAAGCGGCGGTTGATCATACGGTCATCGATCAAACCGAACGATTCATCGAATTTAAAGATCCAGGGTAATGCCAGTTGCAAGATCGCGCGGGTGTTGCGTTTGGCAGTGACGTCGCGCGTCCACATTTTCAGGGTGGTATCAATTGCACGTTGGCCGGGCCAGCCCAAAGCGATGAGCGAAGCGTAGATCGCGCCTCCAGAACAACCGACAACCATGTCCACATCGATATGTTCACGTTCCAGGACCTTCATCAGTCCCAATGCCGCCGCGCATTTGACACTCCCCGATCCGATCACAAGCGCGACGCGGGGTCGGTCGTTTTTCGTCATCATGATGGCATCCTCAGTTCGATCACGAGTAACTGGCAACAGCAGAATTCACGTCATCATACTTTTTTAGGATGTTGGTAAACCCGCTTAAATTCAGAACCTTTTGCACATCAGGCTGGACCCCTGCCAGCCGCAGATCGCCGCTGCGCGCACGGGTTTCTTTAATGGCACCCAACAAAACGCGCAAACCAGCACTGCTGGTATAGTCCACGCCACTGAGGTCGGCCACAAGTTTTGTATTTCCTTTGGCGATGTGCGCCTGTATGAATTCAGTGATCTTCGGGGATGTTATCGCGTCAACACTACCCTTAAGAATTAAAACGGTCACACCATCAACTTGCCTGTCCTGAATTTCCATAATGTCCTACTCCTTATCTGGTTTTGGTGTAGTCAAGTTTTTTTCCAAAATATATTGATTGACGTCGTTGTCGGTTTGATTATACGTGACATTATCCATCAGTTCGTGGATAAAAAAGAGACCCAATCCACCAAGCTCGCGCTCATCCCATTTCGCATCAATATCTGGACGTCTGGCCTGCTCCAGCGGAAAATATTTTCCGTCATCCCGGATGATGAGACTGGCTTTGTTGTCTTTCACGTCAAACGACAAAGAAAGCAATCCCGGTTCCCGACCTTCATAACCATATTGAATAATGTTCGTGCAGATCTCGTCCACAGCCAGTTTGAAGGCAAAGACATCATCTGACCTCAGCCCACTATGGGTTGCGGCTGATTCCACAAAATTCCGCAACTCGCCAAGGACGTGCATATGCGCGGTTCGGCAGATCGCGTGTTGACCATCGTTCGAACTCAATTCGCGCCTGAACGATATCATGGTGATATCGTCAAATTGCTTTTGTTCACCAATGTGTTTCTGGAGTTCTATGTTCAATTCGAACAACATACTGAAGATCGAGGTCCAGGGCGCCGCAATACTTTTCAATAAGCGCTCTTCGGAAAACTGTTGCCCAGCCATATTACGGGCATCCGTGGTTCCATCAGTAAACCCAAATATAAAATCGCCCTCAGCCAAGTGGAATTGTTCCACCCGAAAGTTCATTTCAGGGAACAGGCCCACCGCCGGACCTGTTGGCATTAATCTTTGAATGACAGCCCCATGCTTATCCAAAATAATAGGCGGTTCATGTCCACCGTTCACATAAGACATGATGCCGGTATCGGGATCCAAAACCCCGAAAAACATGGTGGCAAACATGTTGGATTTGCCGTGATACTCGGCGATAAAGTTATTCGTATTCACAATAATGTTCAGAAGTTGTTCCTGAACATTATCCGTGTTGATTTTGATCTCGCTGAACGCCCGCAATAAACTTCGGAACAACACCATGAACAATGCCGCCCCCACACCTTTATCACATACATCGGCAATGATGAAAGCGGTAAGGCTGGAATTCCTGAATTGAAATACATCATAGAAATCACCCGCCACCTGCCGGGCGGCATGAAAATGTGTGGCAATTTCCCAGCCGGGGATTTCGGGTAATTTCTCCGGGAAGAAACCAGATTGGATCTGGCGTCCAATTTCGAGGTCGCGTTCGGCAACACCCAACTCCGATTCTGTCTTGGCATGCAGTTTGGCATTATCCACAGCTGCGGCGATCTGGCTGGCTATGGTCTCTGCCAATTCGATCTCATTCTTGGTAAAAACGTGATATGGATCTTTAGCGGGCATGCCAATCGTGCCAATCGCCTCGCCGCGTGTCAGCAAGGGCACGATCATGATCGATCGCGTCCCGCGGGTTTTGGAGATATCCGCGATCGAGCTTGTGCGTGGATCGTTTTGCGCATCCTGAATTACGATCGTTTTCTTCTTTTCAAGAACCTCCATTGAGGAGGTATTTCCTTCCACAGGTAACACCAGTCCAAGAGCGCTTTTCTCATCAGGACCTGTGGCATGAAAGGCAACAATCTCCAGGTTCTTCTTATCTGGTGTAAGTAATCCAATACCAGCGTTGCGTATCTCAAATATTGCAGTTAATTCCCGGCACGTGGATTGCAGAATATCCCGCAAGTCCAACGATTGACTGACAGATACAGCGACATGATTGATCGCAGATAGTTCGCCTGCGCGCGCCTCTGCCACTTCCTTTGCGTCACGCAAAACCTCTTCAGCCGCTACGCGCACTGATATATCCCGAATAATGCCGCGCGCGCCGGTTACACTGCCTTTATCAATGATCGGCGAGACCACCATCTCGCTGACAAATTCCTGCCCATCTTTACGGCGATAAACATAATCAAATGGCGGAATTGGTTGGCTCGTCTTAAATAAAGTGGAAAATTTATCGACAGTCTCACGAAAAGATCGATTGGAAGTCAAATGGCGAAAACTTTTCCCAATGATCTCATCTTTGGCATAACCACAGGAATCAGAAAAAGCCTGATTGACATAAACAAGTTGACCGGCAGGGCTAACTTCAAAGTAGGCATCCTGTAATGTCTCAAGGACTGCAAAATAAGAGCTCTGTGTTTTCTTGAAATTGGCTTCTGCTTGGAGGCGTTCTGAAATATCGTTGTAGAAAGCCAGATAACCAAACCGCTCACCACCCACAAAGAATGGCGTGGTAAATATTTCCACATCCACCAGTGTGTCGTCTTTTTTTCTGCGGCGGCTCTCGCGAGCTTCCTGCCTTTTCATCACGAGCGTGGAGAGGTCATTCATTTCTCTCGGTCCGCGCGATACAGAAAGCAGATCGTCAAGGCTTTTCCCAATGACTTCGGCCTGTGAATAACCAAATAATTTCTCGAATGCAGGGTTGACCACGCTGATCTTTTTTTCCATATCATTGATCACCATGGCAAGCGGAGATTGCTGCAACAGACTATCGAGCAGGTCCTTTTGTTTCAAGATCTCTTTTTCTGCATTCACCCTGGCAGTAACATCACGGATCAAGCCGCGTGACCCGATCACTTTATCACCTTCCATGATGGGAGAAACTGTGGTCTCGCCAATATACAACGTCCCATCTTTGGTGCGGTAGTTATATTCAAAGGGTTCCAGCGATTGTTTGGTTTCGTAAACCAACTTGAATTTTCCGAAAATATCACGAACCGCTTCACGGTCTGTGAACTTCCGAAAATTTTGACCTTGCACATCCTCCCAGGCTGAAAATCCCAGGTTCTTGATAAAGGCACGGTTGGCATACGTAATGGTGCCATCCGGGTTGGCTTCAAAAAAACTATCTGGCAGGGTATTCAAGATGGCTCTCAAGGTCTTTTGGGCTGTGACCATACCCTCTTCGGCTTGCTTCTGCTCACTGACATCGCTGAATTGAATTAACCAGCCTGTGGTATTCCCAATCTGATCACCGATGTGTGAAATATGTACATCGAAAGTGCGGTGCGTTTCAGGGAACGCGATTTGCAACTCTTGATCACCATGCAATGCCCTGCCTAGAGCTTCGTTCACAGTCCATGCAATTTCTGAATTTCTTTTGACAAGTTCCAATAATGAATTGCCCGTATAGGATTTGGCAGGCAAGCCCAGCATTTCAAGCGCGGCGGGGTTGATATCGCGGATGTTCTCTTCCGAATCCACGATCAACACACCAGTGGTCAGTTTTCTCACGATGGTGTCGTGCGCCAATGGCACAACTTCTAAAATATGCCCGCCAAAGATCGCCCAGGCAAAAGCAATACCGGTGACCGTAAAAATGATCGGGGTTGGGTCAGGAAACCCCGCAGGCGGCGAGCCGAATAGAAAGTATGCATTTCCGATCAAAGGCGCAAGCACGCCGATGATGAGTCCATATGCCTGGATGCCATATTTCCTGAACCTGGTCGCCAGCGAAAATATCATGAAACCGATCCCCAGGATCATGATCACATAGGAATAGGCAGTGTGCAAATAGAACAACGGTCCATAGTTGTTCACCAACGCAACGTACCCGCCGATAGTAACCGCGTTGAATGAAGTGAAGAACAGGTGATGCCATCCGCTAGTAAGTAGGAGCAGATATAAAAGCGCAGGTGGTATCCAAAGATATTTTTCAAACTTTTCGACCCGTTCGCGGAGAACGCCTGTCAACTTGACGGATAGCAGGAACCATGAAGTCGGCACAGCCATAATGCCAAGATAGGTCACGCCGTTCCAAAACCTCTGCCAGCCCATATCGGGCGTGAGCAATTGGATCGCATTAGCAAATGCCCACAACGACCCACCAAACATTAACAACGAGAACACATTCGATTCCCGCTTTTTAACGGGCCGGTTTTGGATATAGAGCGCGATGCCAAGCGTGATAATGCCGGGAATCACCTGCCAGATCAGATATGGATTTGTTTGAAATTCCATCAGGGATTAATCTCTCATTTGATATATTTTGTAAAAGTTAGTGTGTTGCCATCTTCGGAAGATTGGTAATCAATATTATCCATGGTTTGATAGATCAGATATAACCCCAGCCCGCCCAGCTCACGGTCTTCGAGCGCGGCTTCCACATCAGGTTTGGGTGCCTCAGCAGGCTCAAAGATGTGACCAAAGTCTGTGATCTGGACCAGGATCCGGTCGGGGGTGATGCGAAAGGAGAGAATGATCGAGCCGGGATCCATCCCTTTATATCCATGTTCGATGACGTTGGTACAGGCTTCGTCCACTGCGAGTTTCAGATCGAACACCGTATCATGCGGGACATTGTGACTGGCACAGCAATCCGAGATGAATTGACGAAACACGGATAGCGACTCCAACTCTGCGGCGCGTGTGATCTGAAAGCGTTGAGGCATGTGAGACTCCTAATACTTCGCATCAGGGAAGGTGTTGACGCCTGCCTGACGTCCGACCTGTTTGATCATTTTCAGGTCATCCCATTTTCGATCAAGCACCTGCAAGATGCCGTCATGGATAGCCCAGGCGCGACCGCGCACAGTCTGCCATTGGTCCGGCTGACGGAAAGGCGTACTGCCGTCGAGGGCTTTGTGAAGTTCACCGCCGGGCTGAAATTCCTTGTGAATGGTATCCATCAACTGATGACCTTTGGAATAGGCAAAGCCGCGCTTCTCGAAGATCCATGCCGAAACATACGTCAGCGGCTCAAGAAAAAAAGCGTGATGCGCCATCATAGTCAGAAAGGTTTCGATATGATTGAACACAATATTGGAACACCGCAACCCTTCACGGATCTGCCCGGGCGCCAGCCCAGCCTGCATGGCTCTCTGCTCTTCAACAAGATTGCGACGGACTGTGCCAAAGAGCGTTTCTTTTCCTTCATCATCATAATCTGTACGATATTTTTCACTGAGCGGATTATTTGCGATCAAAAAATTCAGATCAATGCCGTTATATTGATTATCTGCCAGTTCAAGATAAAAGAATTCATTCTGGGGATCAGCCCCATACCACGCAGTGATCTTTACTTTATCACTCCCATGTTCTGCATCCAACCTGACCTGCGGAAGCTTATCGGGGTTCTTCCAAGTGCGTGGATTAATATCAAACTCCGCCAACACCTGGATCGGGATCAGCGCACGATACAGACGCAATTTCGGGTTTTCAGGAAGACTATTCAACGCCTTGATGGTCACAGGTAAACTAACATCCCCGATCAATTGAGAAATGGATATTTCTCCGAAATCGGAATTGGTCTTCGCTGGTTCGGCTTTAACTCTTAAACGTTTGAACATATATAAGTGGAGTGACTTGGTCGATTTATATCATGGAAACAACTTTTTGAATAAAAAATACAGGCAGTTGGGGGTCACGCAATGTTTTTTGATGTCCATTATAATAAGCACAGTGAACTCAAACTTGTGCCCATGAATTTTCAGAGTCCTGTCTTTACAGGACTCTTCTTTATGTAAAAGGAAAACGTCTTGCAAACAACATCATCGTACTCCCGTGGTTATGTCATTGCACTGATCGCAACCGTTTTATGGTCAAGCACCGGGGTCTTCATCAGTTACCTCAGCCGAACCTACGCCCTGCCCTCGTTGATACTCGCCTTCTGGCGCGACCTGTTCGTGTCATTCGGTATGTTAGTGGGATTGTTGCTCCTCAGCCGCGCACGTTTTCACCTTGACCGTTCACACTGGAAGTTCATGGTCTTCTATGGCTTGACGCTTGCGATCTTTAACTCGATGTGGACATTTTCCGTTCAATTCAACGGGGCGGCTGTTGCCACTGTATTAGCCTTTTCCTCCCCTGCGATGACCGCGATCCTGAGCCGCATCGTTTTCAAGGAAAGAATTGGCTGGATCAAAATTATTTCGATCGGGTTGAGTTTGCTCGGCATGATCTTCGTCTCTGGCGCGCATGACCCCGCCACATGGCAACTCAATGCAGCCGGCATTCTATTCGGCTTGCTCACCGGTCTCTTTTTCGCGATCTACAATCTCGAAGGTAAGCATGCGTCAGACACATCCATCGATTCGTGGACAGCTCTGCTCTATTCCTTTGCCAGCGCGACATTTTTCTTGTTACTATTCAACATCGGCAAAGATTTGATTTCACACAAAACCGTATTTTCCGAAATGCTGTGGCTGGGTAGTTCAGTCAAAGGCTGGGGCATTCTTTTCTTTCTCGGCGTTGCGCCAACACTCGGCGGCTTTGGGTTGTACACATTGAGCATGCGCTATATCCCAGCAACGACTGCAAACCTCATTGCCACACTCGAACCCGCCTTCACCGCCATTTGGGCATACTTTTTCCTCAGCGAATTATTAACCGGCAACCAACTCTTGGGCGGTCTACTCATTCTGGCAGGTGTGATCTTATTGCGAGTGGGTGAAAAGTAAGATCATGAATAGTAATCAAATGGGATTTGCTTGACGCAAATCCCATTTGATTTATACGATCTGTGTCATTTCTTTTTCAGGAAAGATTCGTTTCACGCCCTCT
>Ga0137333_1000251_pt1 | contig 14862 bp, 9 predicted proteins | sample EasRivERMLT231_2_FD_102286 | JGI IMG/M metagenome (GOLD analysis project Ga0137333, IMG submission 102286) | Soil microbial communities from meander-bound floodplain in the East River, Colorado, USA - East River MetaG ERMLT231_2 | ecosystem: Environmental > Terrestrial > Soil > Floodplain ... | reverse complement strand
TCGCAAGTTTGCGGTTTGCATCTGAGGAAAATTTAGGGCGCTTATTGGGTGTGACACGCGGCTCGGTGACAATGATGGCGCTGGCAAATGATACCGAACATCGGGTAGATTTATGGATTGATGCTGAAATCTGGCAGGGTGAATATTTTCTGAGTCACCCGCTTGTGAATACTGCCACTTTGATTCTAGCAAAAGCAGAACTGGAAAGATTTTTTGTTTTGACGGGACATACACTTCAGCTTTTTGAAGAGACGACTCAAACATGAAAGTTTTAGGGTGACGTATGAAAGTGCAAGGACAGGGAAAATTATTGAGACTGTGAGACTGAATGAAATGAGCTTTGCACCCCGCACCATCTTCTCCCCTATCGCATCTGCCCCATCGGCGCACACATTGACCACCAGGGCGGCGTGGTGTTGGGACGTACGATAAATCTCGGAACGACTCTCACCTATGAGCCGCTTGATGCAAAAGAGATTTACATTACGAGCGAACAATTCGGTGAGACAAAATTTTCTATTGGTGGTATGGATACAAATCACTGGTCACGTTATGCACAAGCTGCGGCGCGCGTCCTGCCAAACATCAAACGCGGCATGATGGCGCATGTCAACGGTGCGCTCATCGGCACGGGCTTGAGTTCGTCCGCTTCAGTGGGACTGGCTTACGTCAAAGCGCTCGCGGATGTGAACGACATCGAATTATCGAACAACGATCTGGTGCAATTGGATTATGAACTCGAACACAGAGAACTCGGTCTGCAAAACGGGATTCTCGACCCGTTGACCATTGTCTACGGAATAAGAGATGCGCTTCTCTCCATGGATACGTTAACTGCTTCCGTCACCCCGATCTTTGACTCGCCCCTAAACGATCCCGTATGGATCGTGGCATATTCGGGTACCTCGCGTGAACTCACCAAAAGCGGATTCAACATCCGCGTGGAAGAGTGTCGCGAAGCCGCGAGGTTATTGAAAGGTAGAGCGCAGATTCTATCCGACGTATCACGTAAAATATTTGAAGAAAAGAAAATAACATTGCCCGAAAATCTTCGTAAACGCGCGGAACACTTTTTCAGTGAAGTGGAACGTGTACACCTCGGGGCAAAGGCATGGGCAGAATCAAATTATGAATTTTTCGGGCAGTTGATGAATCAATCCTGCGAATCATCCATCCAGAACTACGAGTCAGGCAGTGATATCTTGATCGAAATGTACGAACTCGTCAGCGATACGAACGGTGTGTACGGCAGTCGCTTCAGTGGCGGAGGGTATGGCGGCTGCGTTGTTGCGCTGGCAAAAAAAGGTTCGGTAGAAAATGCTTGCGCCGAAATTGCAGAGAGATTCTCTGCTTTGCATCCTGAGTTGCAGTCAAGGGTATTTGTAGCAGAAACTGGAGACGGACTGCGATGATCAAGTCTGCTGTTCTGCTCGCGGCGGGACGCGGCAAACGTCACCGTCCATATACCGATGTCACGCCCAAACCGTTGCTTGAAGTGAACGGTCGCGCTACGTTGGATTATGTTTTATCTGCCGTCGCAAAAACCGGCGCGGAACGAGTTTGCATTGTGACGAATCATCTCGAAGAAAAAATATTTGGCTTTGTTGGCGATGGCTCGAAATGGAATTTATCCGTGACCTTTGCACATCAAAATCAACTGCGCGGTAACGGTGACGCAATGACGTCTGTACCGAAAAATTGGATTCGTGATGAGCCGGTGCTGGTCGTCGCGACAGATTATATTCTGGAAGAAAATTGTCTGCTTGATTTAGTAAATACTTATGAACAACATCGCACAGATATCATCATGAGTTTGAAGGAATGTACTGCTGATGAATTAATATCCCGCTCCAGTGTGGAGGTGGATTCGGATTGGCGTGTAAAGAGGATCGTCGAGAAACCAGGGCGTGAGGAAATCATGAGTCCATATGCGGCTTCGATACTGATCATCTTTCCGCCGGCGCTTTGGGAATATTTACCCAGGATAAAGACGTCACCGCGTGGTGAGATCGAAATGCAATCTGCTGTGCAGATGATGATCGAAGATGGATATGAGGCATTCGGGCTTTTGCAGACTGCTCCAGAAGAATGGAGTTATGAAATACATAATGGCGGTTAAAACATGAATATGGCGCAACCAAATAGATATTTTCTCGGTATTGATGGAATGAAAAGTGTTTTGAGAGAGTCACTCGAGGGCCATTGAAAATGCCAGGGGTGGATAAGACTCATATCGCTGGAGCAGGCTTCGGCGTGGCAGGCTACGATTTTCCATCGGATAGAGAATCACATTTGCAGACAATCTCAACATTGAAATTATCCTGCCCGATCGAAGTCGTCAATGATGGCTGGAACGGATTACTTGCAGGCGCGACGCGCGGCATCGAGGTTAACGTCACGGCAGACCATTCAACAAAATCGATGCACCTGATCAAACAGAATTCATACGCCAGACTTTAGCGCCCGGCAGTTCGTCAATGACAGGAATTGATATTGACCTGTACCCGCAGGGACGACTGCTGTTTGAAATTGGTCCAATTCCACCTGTTCATTACCTGATTTCAAAATCGCTTTACCTGCAATGACAGTAATAGCGTGAAAGGTTTCGTGGTTCGTATCCAACTCAATAATATTAGACCCAGCAGACAACATTTCAAGAGTGAAGTAATCGCATTGCACAAGCACATGCCGCGTGCTGTCGCTAGTTTCGGGCATTGGCGTAACGGGAGCCGTGAAATCCGCCCGTGTGACATGTATGGATTTCTCGATGTGCAGCGGACGCTTCTCCGTTGCGGGGCGTCCCCAATCGTAGACACGATACGTCCAATCGGAGGTCTGTTGCACTTCATAGACGAGCAGGCCAGGCCCCAGTGCGTGCAGAGTCCCTGCGGGCATGAAGATCGTGTCCCCATGTTTGACGTTTGCATATTGCAGATGTTCAGTAACTGTCCCGTTGCGAATCGATACGGCGAGAATATCGGGAGTTGTGTTTGGCTTTAACCCTGCGACCAATTTTGCATCGGGTTCTGCATCAAGGATATGCCACGCTTCGGTTTTTCCGAATTGACCTTTGCCTTCCAACTCCACTGCCTGTTCATCATTCGGATGTACTTGCAAAGATAGCCACTGCGCACAATCGAGTAGTTTGATCAATAGCGGGAAACGTGCCCCTGTGCGCGACGTGGCTTTTGCGCCTAGGAACGCCTCACCAAATTGTGCCGCAACTTCGCCGAGGGTCTTGCCTGCAAGCGCACCCGATTCAATAATGTCATCTTCCCACACCACCCAAGCTTCGGCGGTGGGGTAATGTCCCGGGCGTAGTTTTTCCCCACCCCAGACGTAGTCACGATAGGATGGGGATAATTTTAGAAATGAGTTTAGGGAGGGATTGGTCATTATTATTCTCCTTACCTGTGGTTTCGATTTGTCTTTCGCTATCGCTTCGGGCCGCTCAATCACCAAGGCATATTTGAAAATTATTCGGGCAAAAATTCTTTTGAGCCAGAGAGTATCAACGATTGTGATGCGGCAAGGATCATGTTGGCGTCGCGGGCGACTTGTTTGGCGGCATCGGTGCGGGTGCCAGCGGTAATGCCTGCGGTGACATTGGCATTGCGCATGATTGTGATGGCTTTATCAATGACGGCTTGCACTTCGGGGTGATTGGGCCCATCGGGGAAGCCCATGTTGAGGGAAAGGTCGCGGGGTCCGATAATTCCGGCATCCATACCCTGGACGGCGCACATTGCAGGAAACACGTCGAGGAGCTTTTCATCTTCAAATTGGATTATGACCATGGTCTGGTCGTTAGAGAAGTTGATATATTCGGACGCTTTGGATCCGATATACGCTGTGTAACCGGAGGCGCGGGAAATTCCCATACCACGTTTGCCGAGCGGAAAATATTTGATCGCATCAACAAGCATTTTTACTTCTTCCACGGATTCGAGTCCGGGCATCATGACTCCCAGCATCCCAGCATCGAGATATTGCAGGACGAGTTTCGGATCCCTGGGTCCAATGCGGATGAGGGGCGTGATGTTTGTCCGTTCGCAGGCGCGGATGACATTGACGGCTTGCATGGGGTCGATGAGCCCGTGTTCAGCGTCAAGCATGTAATAGTCGAAACCCGCGACGCCGAAGAGTTCCGGAAGCTGCGGATCGTTGGATGTGGAGATGACGCCGTAGACGGGAAATCCTTGCTTGAGTTTGGCTTTGGTTTGGTTGGGTTGGATGTACATGGGCTATAATGATAAAGCGTCTTTCGTCTGCTCTCAGGAAGAATAGTCCTTTCTACACATATAAGTCGTTGAAGTAGTTTACCAGAAATACGCTGGAGAGTGCATCGGGCGGGCGGTCATGGCAATGTAGAATATCGATAACACCATTTCGTTGCACACATTGAGGGAACTTTTCATCAAATTGTATTTTTGAACCATCTCTCACTACAACCTAAATAAATCCACGAGGTCATGGATACACAAAAACAAACAGAGTGGCATCCAGGTGTAACCCTAAAGGATCAATTTCGTCCTGTTACAGGTCGGAAATAACCTCATTTTAGGTGTTTATTGAAATTAATATATCCTTGAAATAAGTAGATAAATTATGAAATCCCTCTTGAAAAAAGTCCGCCCGTCTCTAAAGTCCTTTACAGAACAACTTGAAAAGTGGCGTTGGTTCATCTTAATATTGATTGGTCTCTCCCTATTATGGGTGGAAATCCAGGAGTTTCTGGTAATCAGGATATTGAATCAACCATTTCACTATTTCGAAGTGTTTCAGTATGCGGTGTTGCTCATTTCCACAGGGCTATTAATAGAACTGTTTGCAAGATCCAATCGCGCCCACAAACGGGCGGTAAGAATCCTGGAATATAAACATCGACTCAGTTTGGAATTTTCATCCACTGATGATTGGGAAGCCCTGATTCGCAAACTGACGGAACTACCGAGCAAGATAGCAGATGGTGTTGACGAGGCGTATCTGCTGGTAAGCAATCCATTAAGCGGAAAATTCGAATCGGCAGATCATTGGGTCCCGGCAACACAATCATCTCAACCAATTACATGGAACCCCGCCACCCCCTGCGCGAAATGTTTGGAGAAGACTGTCGGCAACAAACCGACATTTCATTTATGCCGCAATGAAAGTGATGCTTCTTCATTTTATTCTTACAGCCTGGGGATAACCAATCAAAACATCCCCACCACAATTATCAAGTTCAGATTAAAGCCGGATGCAAGACTATCGCGCAACGAGGAAGAGATATTTAAGAATATCGGGGATGAAATTGTCGTTGCTTTACAGGCAAGCCAGGATCGCAAGAGACTCTCAGAAATGCAATCTGCCGAGGTGGCCATGGCAGAACGACGCATTGTATCTACGTATGTTCATGATCAACTGGGTCAGAATTTAGGTTATCTGCATTTGAAATTGGACCAACTCGCCGCAAACGAAAACGGCATTAAGTCAAAAGAAATCCGAACCGACTTGAAGCATCTGCAGGAAGTTGCAAATAAATCCTACGAGATCGTACGCGATATTCTGAAAAAGATCCAGCCGGAAACGATCCCTCATCTAACAAATCTCTTGAAGGAGCATGCCAGAACGGTTTCTCGCAGAGCCGCTTTTTCGCTTAATTTTAAGTCTACAGGCAGGCCCACACATCTGGCGACCAATGTTCAGCAAATAATATTCTTTACATTTCGTGAAATTCTTAACAATGTAGAAAAACACGCACAGGCAAGCCATATAGATGTCCTTGTCACCTGGCGCGATAACTTCATTGATATTTCAGTAGCCGATAATGGAAAAGGCTTCGATCCCAACCTGGTCCAGAAAGACGAGCATTTTGGGCTGGACATCATGCAAGAACGGATAGAAATTATCAAGGGAAAATTAATGATAAATTCCTCAGCAAATTCAGGTACGGTTGTTTCAATATCCATACCAATTGAATCGACAAAAAGGGGCTCCGTATGAGTATTCAAAAAAGTTCCTCCCAAAGTGTTCTGGTTATTGATGATCACGTTTTATTTCGAGACGGTCTGGTCAGTTTGTTCCAGTCCACTTCCGACTTCCATGTAGTGGATCAGGCGAGTACTGTTAAAGAAGGTGTTGAAAAAGCCTTTCATCATAAACCGGATATCATCCTGATGGATTTTTCCCTGCCAGACGGGACCGGACTAGATGCGACTCGAGCTATATTAGAAGAATTACCAGACTGCAAGATCATCTTTCTGACCGTTTATGAAACAGATGAAAACCTGTTAACGGCGATCCGCATTGGAGCAAAGGGGTACATGCTTAAAAATATATCCAGCTCGTCTCTTATGTCCAGTCTGCGCGCACTCGCCCAGGGTGAAATCGCCATGTCGCGTAAAATGATGAGTAGAGTGTTGGAATTTTCGCGATCCACGTCATTGCCTGCAACCAATGACTTAATCTCGAAGCTAAGCCCTCGGGAAATCGATATTCTCGGTGAACTGCAGGATGGGGTGTCCAATATGGAAATCGCTCAAAAATTGTTTTTGGCTGAAAATACTGTAAAGCATCACATTCATAGTATTCTGGAAAAATTGGGGGTGGAGAATCGCCGGCAGGCAGGCGTGATCGCAAAACAAATGGGTTTGAAGAAAAGCAAACTTTTTCCAGTGAAAAAGTAAATTTCCCCCTTGTCTTCGAGGGTTAATCCCAGGGTTAACCCTCGACTCAAAAGAGCCATCGAAAAGATGGCTCTTTTTGTATACCTAAATTCAACCATTGACCATGGATATTAAAGTGTAATGAGACTATCTTTGCCCAAATCAATTCGTAAGATCGGAATATCCTTTTGAGCAAGCATTGTCTCCTCGTCATTGATAAAAACTCCCCCCTGAATTTCGCTTTGGAGATGCTCCTGGTTCCGAGTTCAGGAATACGGGCTGTCAAAAGCAAAGCCGAGGATTTGCAAGGCATCATTGAGGAGATGTGCGGCCTGAAATCACCAGTGGTAATTCTTGAAGATACGGCTAAACCCACCGAGGAAAATTCCCTTGCACAACTTCTAACGTCGAATCCTGAGTTGAAAATTATCGTGGTTATGAGAGACAGCAACTACATTCACATTTTTCGTAAGGATGAAATCCTGATCCAAAACGCTTCTGAATTTCTTGAAATAATTCGATCAAAATAACAACCATCAACAAGGAGAGTGCAAAATATGAAAATACCATCGAAAACCAGATACCAATTTATATCGCGATTATCTCTAATTCAAGAAGGAGTTAAAGGATGAATCAGAATATCCCAAATTATTCAACCCGCCATAGTACAGCACTATGGCGATGGATCGTTACAGCCATCACGGTCCTAGTCATGGCAATCGGAAGTTTTGCTCCATTTGCCGTCTCCACTACTGTATCGGCCGCCGCTAACACATTGACTCTCAGTGTGATCAGCGCCCGCAGTGATCCACGCGCCTTTGGGGGTGCCGGTGTAACACAGGGTGATGCGGTCACAGAGTATAAATACATCATCAACATCGATAATACCGGCACGACAGAACAGCGCACCCCAACCGGCGACTGTTCTCCGTTGGATGGGAACTACCCGGCAGACTGCAATTGGACATCCATTGCCGGGATAGCAAGCTCCAGCCCGATCTATACACAGGGCGATCAGAGCGACTTCCCCATGGATCTGCCTGACGGCCGTTATTTGATTTCCGTGCTGGCGGACGGCTATAAACTGGATGGCGCACATTTCAGTGTGGTGAACGGTATAGTGAGCTCAAGCCCGGTAACCGTGGCGATGCAACCCTTCCCACTGCCGGACGGCACCATCCGTGCCAGAGTGTTTGAGGATAACCGGCCAACCAACAGCGCGCCGGATGTACCGGCTGAACAGGGACTGGCTGGCTTCGTGGGCCATATCAAAGATTACGTTGCCGAAGTTACGACAGATGTCTATGGTAACCCGCTGTGTACTGTGTATGAGGGCGAAGATCCTATCACGCATATCATCCCTTCAGGTTCCCTTGATGCAGATTATTTGCCCGTAGCGATCCCTGGAACCGGTGGACAGTGTGTCAGCGATGCCAACGGCGACCTGGTTATTCCCCACCTTGGCCCGGGCCGTTATGCTCTTTCGGCCGTCAGACCCGAAGGCACGGACTGGATTCAAACCACAACGCTGGAAGGCAACCAGGACTGGGATTGGTGGTTGATGGAAGGCGCGACCGGCTTTGATACGGAATTCGTGGTTGCCGGCGAACCCTTCCCGGCTGCCATGTTCGGCTTTGTACCTGCATCCTTGGATACGATTTCCGGTGGCGGTACGATCACAGGTTTGGCAATGGCAGTCAATGCTTACTGGCCCCCTGTCGGAGGCATCACTGGCGAACCCGGCCTTCTCGGCGGCAAAGCAAACCACCCCATTGACAGTCCCTGGGTGGCTTTGTCTGACCTGAACGGCGGAGACACTGCCGTATACATCGGACAGGGAAATCCGGATGGCACATTCAGCATTCCGAATGTGCCGTACGGCGATTACGCCATCGGCATCTGGGATGAGCCGCACAACTATATTTTCAATTTCTCGAATGTTTCCGTGAGAAACGGCGAAACCGTTGACCTCGGCGTCATTTCGATGATGGGCTGGTGGACAACCCTGGATGGGTACGTCTTCAGCGATGATAACGAAAACGGCATCATGGATAACGGCGAGGCCGGCATCCCCAACTTCCCCCTTGTGATGAGGAAACGTGATAACACGGTTATGGACCGCGGTTCGGTCGCAATAACCACGGATGCAAACGGCTATTACTATAGGGAAAACGCCTATCCGATGACCCAATGGATTGTCGAGGAGGCGTATGCCGACGGTTTCCGCACCACAGGTATCACCTATCAGGCGGATAACCAGCCTGAACCAACCACCATTTTGGGTAGCGGCGTGGATGTTAACGTTCTGCCGATCATCGGTTTGGGCGGCCGCCTCGATTGGGGTGTGAAGGCTTACTCTTCCAACACCAACGGTGGCATCGTAGGCACAGTCAGTTACGACACCACGCGCAATGAATTGAATCCTGCCCTGGCGGCAGTCGAAGACTGGCAGCCTGGCGTTCCAAATATTACAGTAAGCCTCTATGCGCCTGTGCTTTGCCCGGGTGACGAGCTTACCCCCTGCGATGCGAACGGCTTTTATGCATTGAATACAGATGGCTCCTATGCGCGCGGACCCCTGCTCAACCAGGTCGTCACAGAGACGTGGGAGCGGCCAAATGGCGCGGGCTCACCCACAGGCTGTGTGGCACGCGATCTAAACGGCAACCCGCTCGCGCTTGGCATTGACGAGCAGGTACTACCCCTCGACCCGAATGCCGACTGTCTCGAAGGCCCGCTGATGGGTGTGCAATATGGACCCTTATCGGATGGCGAGAATTTCGCGGCGGCCGTGGATGGCAACTACGGTTTCGGTGACGGCTGTTTTGAAGACGGTGGTTTCGATCCCAGCACCGGAGCTTGTGTCAGCGGAGACTTTGCTCCACTGACTCCGGGAAATTATCTGGTCGAACTTGGTATTCCGGATGATGCGCTTGGCCGCCCGCTGTACAAGGTGACCAGGGAGGAAGACATCAACATCGGCAATGGCGATCAATTCATCCCGCAGGCTCCGCCGCCTGCATGCGCAGGCGCATTGCACATCGTGGATGTGGCAGGTATTGCTACAGATGGTTATCCACAACTTGATGGAGCGGGCTATGACCCGGATCTCGATGGCAACGGTGTGGCTTCTGGCGTCACCGTGCCTCCTTCTGAACCAACCGTCAACCCCACCTTCGCCGATCTCGGCGGAACGCTTGAACACGAAGGTCAACCCAGACCTCTATGCGATGCGAAACTGGTCCCGCTCGGTGATCGGCGCTCGATCGCCCCAACCTTCAACCTGTTCACCGACGTGCCGCTTCCGGGCCGCTTCTCGGGCTTGATCGTCGACGATCTCAACTTCTCCAGCGATCCCAAATCCATCCTGTATGGCGAAAAGGCAGGCGTTGCCTTCGCTCCCGTTGGCATTTACGATTATGCCAACCGTTTGCTGTTCACAGCGGAATCAGACTATAACGGCATGTTCGACGTACTAATGCCCTCGACCAACCGCATCAACTGCCCGTCGCCCTCCGGCGTTTGCGCAGGGATGTACCGCTTCGTGGGCAATGACCCCGGCATTCCCGGGCGCTGGAACCCGAACTACAACCCGCAGTTCCGCACGATTGCGGCTGAGTTCGAGGCATTCCCCGGCGCGCTCATTCCAACCGACCTGGCACCTACACAGGTGGGCGTGGGAATCCAGATCCCCGGCTCGCAAACTCTTGTGCCGGTATCCTGCACGTTGGATGCCGCCCAGCCGCAGTTCTTTGCGATCAGCAAACCTTACATCTATAACAATGCGATTGCCGGTCTCCCGACCTTTACCATCACTGGTCTTGGCTTTGGCGCGACTCAGGGTACAGGTAGTGTGAAATTGGATGGTACAGCCATGAATATCGTGTCATGGAGCGATACCCAAATCCAATTCACATTGCCCACATCCGGCATAGGACCGAATCCGTATCGGTTAAGTATTAGAGCCGGTAATGGCCAAAGCACGGTCAACGGATTAACCTTCCACGTGATTAACTCAGGCGGCGGCGGTGGTGGCGGCGCTTACAATCCTACAGTGTTTGAAGTAGGACCAGGCAAGCCTTATGCCACGATCCAAGGCGCACTTGAAGCGGCCGCCGGCGTAAGCAAGGCACTAGTTGTTGTCTACCCCGGTGCATCCGACCTTGGCAACCCGCGCTACAACGGACGCGGCGCCTACTACGAGAATCTAATCATGCACTCACCCGCCAAATTGCAGGGCGTGGGTCCCGGCGGTGTGTATCCCAATGGCGCGCCTGTGCAAGGCTCGATCATTGACGGCATCGCCTTCGGCGGCGACACCAACCTGGCAGAGGCCTGGCGCGTCCTCATAGCAGGACTGACCTGGGCGGGCAACCAGAATGTATCCGAAGGCGCGGGAATCTATGTGCTTGCCGCCTCCACGACCCAATTCGGCTCCGACTATCGCGCCTCCATTGACGGCTTCGATATCCGCGGCGGCGACCAGATGGGCTTCCCCGGCAACCTCAACGCCATCTTTGGTGGATTCCCCAACCAGGTACAGGATGCCAATCTCGAAACGCAGGGCGGTGCGATCTTCGTCAACGGCTTTGCCCGCTATCTGCAGATTACCAACAACGTGGTCGAGAATAATGGCGGCGCCTATGGAACGATCCGCATCGGCACGCCCAACCTGCCCGCTCCCGATACCGACAACCAGAACGACAACATCCGCATCGCCAACAACCGCATTCTTGCGAACGGCGGCACGAACCTGGCGGGCGCGCTGGGTATCTTCAACGGCGCAGACAACTATGAAGTTGCCAATAACGATTTCTGCGGTAACTTCTCCGCCGAATACGGCGGCGGCATCAGCCACTATGGCAGAAGCAACAACGGCTCGATCCACGATAACCGCATCTACTTCAACCGTTCCTACGATGAAGGTGCCGGCATCATGATCGCGGGCGAACTGCCCGTTGACCCAGGCGCGGACTACGGCACGCCCGACGGCGCACAAGGTTCCGGAGCAGTGAATATCTACAACAACCTGATCCAGGCAAACCTGTCCGATGATGACGGTGGCGGCTTGCGCTTCCTCATGGCGGGCAACTTCCCGATGAACGTCTATAACAACATGATCGTCAATAACATCTCCACGCACGAAGGCGGCGGTGTCGCCCTCGACGATGCTCCCAATGTGCGCTTCTATAACAACACGGTCATGAAGAACATCACGACAGCCACGGCGGTCACCAGCGATGGACAACCCGCTCCCGCAGGTCTTTCCACCGGGCAGAACAGCGCCCAGCTACAGAATACACTTGGTGGCGGATCGACCTTTAGCAACCCATTACTCTTCAACAACATCTTCTCGGATAACCGCGCAGGCACCAAGGGCATCAACACGGTGACCGGAATTGGCATCGGCGGACCTGGCGATATCAACCTCTGGGATATGGGTTCGCTTGATTTGTCCATCGAGCTCGCACCGACCAATTCGATCTTCCAATCCACATTGGGAACCCTGCCCGGCGCGGGCAACCTCATCGGCGCAGATCCGACCGTAATTGCAACCCACGATGTCGGCGTTTCCTTCACTTCCTGGCGTACGAATCTCAACTTCATCGGCGCGATCATGGTGACTGCGGACCTGCCCCCGAACCTGATGGGTAACTATCATTTGTTAGATGACACCTCGCCAGCCTACAATACCGGCGCGGTATCCAAATTGTCCGTATCGGCGCCTGCCTTCGATTTTGATAACCAGGCCCGCCCAGGCTTCGACATCTTCGATATGGGCGCAGATGAAATTCCAAACCCCACTGCTGATCTTTCCATCACCAAGACGGATGGTGTGACTACCGCTTTGACCGGAATGACACTCACCTACACCATCACCGCATCCAATGCCGGACTCGATTACACCACCGCAACAGTGACTGATACCTTCCCGGCAAACCTCACCAATGTTAGTTGGACCTGCGCTCCTGCGAATGGCGCGAGTTGTCCTCTCGGTGACAATGGCAATATCAATGCGTTTGTCAACCTGCCCGCAGGCGGTAGTGTGGTCTTTACAGTAACCGCTACAGTTTCACCAACTGCAACCGGCACATTGAGCAACAGCGCTTCTGTGACAGGCACCACTGTTGGAGTTATAGACCCGAACCCAGCCAACAACAGCGCGACTGACACCGATACGATTGTGCCCAGCATGCACGTTGGAGACCTGGATGTTACGACCACCAATACCAGTACAACCGCTTGGAGTGCTACTGTAAGGATTACCGTGCACGATGCCTCGCACAATTTGGTACCGGGCGCGGCCATAACAGGTAGTTGGGTTGGCGGCGGGTCAGGAGGAACAACAACCTGTACGACCTCCTCCACAGCCGGTCCGAATTTTGGAACATGCACTGTGACAAGGACTGGCTTAAGCAAGTCAACGGCTCCAAGCGCTACTTTCACTGTGGGCAATATGACCAAATCCGGATTTGGATATCTTTCCAGCATGAACCACGAGCCAGATGGCGACAGCACCGGCACGGCAATTACAGCCACTTTATCCACAATGCATGTTGCAGATTTGGATTGGACGAATGCCATACTGTCAACAACGCAGTGGCGTGCATTTGTGACGATCACAGTTCTTGATAGCAACGGAAGCCCCGTATCAGGCGCACTAGTAACTGGTACCTGGAGTGCAGGCAACACCTCCGGCAGAACACTTAATTGCACAACCAATGCCTCAGGTATGTGCCAGGTCCAGAGTGGTCAGTTGAGTCGAACCACTAATCCTAGTGTGAATTTCACAGTTACGAATGTGACCAAGGCCAGCGGCTCCCCGGCCATTACTTATCAATCCAGTGCTAATAGTGATACGGATGTTGCACCGCAAAACAGCACCGGCACTGTAATCTCGGTACCAAGGCCCTAATCAAACAGTAAATGGCTGGAGGCGATCAAATCGCCTCCAGCCTAACTGAAAAGGAGATTCTATGAATAAGCAATTCTCTCGACGAGATTTTCTCAAACTCGCAGGCGGCGCGGTCGTCACTGTAGCCGGGGCAAGCCTTTTGCCCCAGTTCCTGCGCAAGACCTTAATGCCTGAGCAGGTGGTAAACGCCGCCGGTGATTACGATCTGTTCTTCGCCGGCACGGATGGCTTTATGTGGAACCCGGGTCCGAGTATGGCTCCCTACCACCCGGATGATTGGGTCGAGCCGCCCTTCACAAATTATATGTTCGGCTTTCGCAATGTAACATACTTTGAGGATAGCGTGGGCGGTCTGACGGCTGATGAAAAAGTTCAAAACCAGAAGTTGAAAGCCCAGCACAACGCGCCATTCTTCTGGCTGGATCAATATGATGACACGGTCAATCCCGTGGATTTCAAACTTCAGGTGACCAACCTTGGCTTGCAGATGCGCCCGGACCTGACGGATCCACACACCCTGCACTGGCACGGCTTCCGCAACGTGATCCCCTTCTTTGACGGGGAACCGACCGGCTCCGTGGCGATCCCGACCGGCGGACTCTTCACCTACGTCTACCGGCCGCGCGACCCCGGCACCTACATGTATCACTGCCATGTGGAAGATATCGAACATGTGCAAATGGGCATGACCGGTATCGTCTTCGTCCGTCCCTTGCAGAATATCACCAATCCATCCTTATATCCGAGTGGTAAATTCGCCTACAACGACAGCGATGGCTCAACCGGTTATGACCGCGAGTTCCCAATGTTCCTGAGCGAAGTGTGGGTCAAGGCGCGCTGGAACGGCCTGCATATCCAGGAGCACGTCTGGGCGGATTTCAAAGCGGACTTCAGCCTGCTCAACGGGCGGGTCTACCCAGATACCTTGCTGCCCAATTCACCTATTGATGTGGCGAATTCAACAAAGTCGCTGGTGATACAGTCAGATCCCGACACTGGTGATCTGGTGATTCCTGCCGAACCTCGCCTGCAAAACCAACCCCACTCGGCGCTTATTACGTGCGAAGCAGGCGAGCGCGTTCTGTTGCGCTTCGCCAACCTCGGCTTCCGCGAAGCCTCCATGACTTTGGCGGGCATCAAGATGAAAGTCGTCGGCCGCGATGCAACCCCGATGAAGGGCCGCGATGGCACCGATACCAGTTACGAAACCGACACGCTCCTGATGGGTGCGGGCGAAAGCTACGATACCATCTTTACAGCCCCGGCTTTCAGCGGCGGTAGTGGCAGCAGCGGCAATGG
>Ga0137333_1000250_pt1 | contig 14873 bp, 16 predicted proteins | sample EasRivERMLT231_2_FD_102286 | JGI IMG/M metagenome (GOLD analysis project Ga0137333, IMG submission 102286) | Soil microbial communities from meander-bound floodplain in the East River, Colorado, USA - East River MetaG ERMLT231_2 | ecosystem: Environmental > Terrestrial > Soil > Floodplain ... | reverse complement strand
TCCTCATCGCTTTATCCAATTCCATCGCCGCTTCTGCTCGCATTTAATGCAAAAAGGGCACTTGCGTACCCTTTTTATTGCTTCCTTCACTTCCTTGGCTTTGCTCAAACAGCCAAAGTCGAGACTAATTTATGGTTCCTGTCACCCTTGGAAACTTACCGAATCTTTTTTGACAACAAAAGTCCATTTGTCAGAATTATTGATACACCCATACCCTGTTAGTATGATTTGATTGCCGGGGTCATTGACAAGAACGGTGATGTTATAACAACCTTGTACAAGGTCAGTGATCAATAATGAACCAACTTTCCCAATGGTGTAATCACGGTAACCGCAGTCGCCAAACGGCGTCTTATTCAAGGTAAGCCGTACTGTAATTCGCAAGCGCGAGTCGTTTTGGATTTTTATTTTTGTTGGGCTGCCACCTGAAATGGATGTTAGCGGCAGGTTGCAGGGATATGAATTTCCTCCCACTGAATCTATTGGGTTCGGAGTAACTATAGCCTCTGGCGTAGATGTTTCGGTTGTCAATACAATGGGGACATCTGTGGCTGTGGGTGTTGATGTGGATGTTTCAGTTGGCGGGAGGCTGGTGAGTGTTGGGAGCGCTGCGAATGTTGCAGCACTCATGGTAAACGTGGCGGCGATGGCGGTGTTTTGAATGCTTATTACGTCAACTGTGGGAGTTGCTGGCGAGCTGCAGGCGCTCACGAAAATTATAATTACAACGATCACTGACAGAGTACGAATATTTTTCATTTTATTGGGAACTCGAAGAATAGTCACCCTTAACCAAAGGAGATAAGCAGTACACTGCTTATCTCCTTGTCCATTCAACCTTTTACGTTTTAGCGCCCTTGAAGGGTGACAGATTCTCTCTTAATAACAAACGTCCATTGATCCGGGTTGTTAATGCAACCAGAACCAGAGGATGTGGTTGGTTTATTTGGATCGTTAATCCAGACGTATACGTTATAACAAGCTTGTGGCAGGTCTGTGATTACAGGTGCACCGCCTTTGCCAATGTTATACCCTCTATATCCACATTGCCCAAAGGGCGTTAGATTCAAATAAACTGAAACAGTAATAGGGGCACCTGTACCGTTTTCCAGTTTGATCTTGGTTGGTTTACCAAACGGGTCGGCGCCAAGCGGTGCGTCGCATGGATCAGCATTCCCGCTCGCTGAAGTTGCAAGTGCGATGGCGGTTGGAGTTTCAGATACAGCAGACGTTTCGGTGGGCTGAAGCGTTTGTGTGGGCGTTTCAGTGGGTGTTTCGGTCGGCAGGGGTGTCGATGTTGGAATAGCTGCCATGGTTTCAGCAACGATCGTAAGCGCAGCGGCGATGGAAGTGTTTTGAATACTTACCACGTCAACTGTGGGAGTTGCCGGTGCGCTACAGGCACTTACGAATAGTGTAATTGCAATAACAGATGATAAAGTACGAATATGTTTCATTAGTTTTCTCATTTAACAATTGGGGTAACAGCCACCTTTGGCAACGAGACGATCATTTCGCACAATGATTTTCCAATTGCCTCCTTGAATAAAGAAAGCTCCGGAAACCCTAAAGTTGGGTGTACCACTGACGAGAGCCGTGGCGCTATACGTTCCAGCCGGACCGGAGAAACTGGTTCCGCCAATTTTTAACCACCCACATTCGCCTAATTTTGTGGTCGCTGATACAAGAAGTTGGATCTTGCCCTTCGGACTAGTCTCGTTCACTATCACAAAATTAGATGTCGATCCCTTCCATGATAACAACTGTTGATTGCAAGAACCAGCACCAACGACAACTGGTTGCGGCGTAAAAGTGGGCAGTAAAATCACAGTAGGTGTGGCGAGTGCATCCAAGGTTGGTGAAGGCGCAAGAGTATCTGTTGGCAGGGGCGTTTGCGTAAATGCTTCAGTTGGGGGAAGAGCCGTATTTGTCGGAAGGGCAGCTTGTGTCCCAGCTATGAGTGTAAAAGCCGCTGCCATGGCAGTATTTTGTATACTGATAGTGTCAAGTGTAGGGGTGGTATTAGCCGGAGTGCCGCAAGCACTGATCAATAAAGTCAGTAGCAAGAGGTAAGACAGTGTTGCTTTTTTCATTCGAAGATATTTTCCTTAACTGATTGATGCAACTATATATGGCAGCGCCATATAGTTTGCTGCACTAGGGCTGGCTTACAGACTCCATGAACTGCGTAAGCGTATCACGCAGCATGCGCTCGGGTAATGCGCCTACCTGGCGATGGACGATCTTTCCATTTGCCACAAACAACATGGTCGGGATGCCCTGGATGCCATATTTTGTCATCCATTCCTGGTTTTCATCGGTGTTGATCTTTGTGATCAATAACTTGCCTTCATATTCCTTGGCAAATTTATCCAGGATTGGAGCGATCATTTTGCAGGGTCCACACCAGGGTGCCCAGAAATCCACGATGACGGGGATATTTGATTGCAGAACCTTTTGCTCATATTCAGCATCGGTTATGTGAACGGGTTCGTTTGACATATTAGTACACCTTTATTTTTGATTTTGTTGGGGGATTGTGCCCTAAACGCAAAAAAGTATAACACACAACCCACATGTTATAATCGCCCGTCATGGCTGAGCTATTTGCAAAATGGAGAAGCGGTCTGGCGAAAACCAGCAAGACCACATTCGGACGACTTGCCACTCTTTTCGGCGCTACCGAGATTACGCATGAAACCTGGGATGAATTGGAAGCCCTGCTCATTCAAGCGGATTTGGGACTCGAAACGGCAGGCGACGTTTTGGATTCTCTTCAACAGCTCGTGCGGACTGAGGGGCTGACTCGCTCCGAGGAGCTTTCAGAGGCGCTTCGAACTGAACTGCGCGCCAGACTCGATGTTCCACCAGTCTTTAACTGGACGAATAAACCGACTGTTATTTTAGTAGTTGGCGTCAATGGCTCAGGCAAAACCACTACCATTGCCAAATTGGGTCAACGCTTTCGAGGTGAGAGGAAAAGTCTGCTTTTTGGGGCGGCGGATACTTTTCGAGCGGCGGCAGTTGACCAGCTACAAGTTTGGGGTGATCGCCTTGGCATCGAAGTGGTATCAGGCGCCCCTGAGTCGGATCCGGGCGCGGTGGCGTTCAATGCTGTCCAGGCGGGTGTCGCACGCGGTATGGATCTGGTCATCATCGATACAGCCGGTCGCTTGCACACGCGCTTCAACTTAATGGAAGAGCTCAAGAAAGTAAATCGTGTTGTTGGCAAGGCTCTGCCGGATGCACCACATGCTGTGTGGTTGGTGCTCGATGCCACCACCGGACAAAATGCCTTACAACAAGCGAAGGCTTTTAAAGAAGCGGTTGGGGTGACGGGTGTAATATTATCCAAACTGGATTCGTCTGCGCGAGGCGGATTTGCATTTGCCATTCAACGTGAATTGAGTTTGCCCATTTTATTTGCTGGGCTCGGAGAAAAGCCCGAAGACCTGACGCCATTTGATCCGAATGCTTTTGTTGATGGAATTTTAGGAAAATAAAATTATCTTTCGCGCTGAGCGGAGTGAGGATGTTAGTCCGAACGTAGACGAAGCGCGAGACACCAAGGAGTACCCATGCAAGACCTTGTAAATCGCTTGAACGCTGCCCAGGCAATTACTCATCAACTACTGGTGCGTCTTTGACTTCGAGTCTAAAGAAGCCACCTTTTCCCAACTTGAAAAAGAAATAGAAGCTCCTGATTTTTGGAACAATGCTTCACAAGCCCAACGTTTGATGAAGCAATATACAACCTTGAAATCCGAGGTCGAATCCTGGCGGAGTTTTTCACGTCGCCTGCATGATACGCTTGAACTTGCCCAACTCGATGATGCAAGTTTGCGTACTGAACTGGAAACAGAAGTAGCAGCGATCGAAGCCGATTTGGAAAAACGTTCATTCACTGCCATGTTATCGGGCAAGCATGATCGTGATTCTGCCATTCTGGCAATCCATGCTGGTGCAGGCGGGACAGATTCGCAGGATTGGGCAGGTATGCTCGAGCGTATGTATTTGCGTTGGGCAGAATCGCGCGGATTTCAAACCGAGATTTTAGATATCACGCAAGGTGAAGAAGCTGGAATCAAAAGTGTGACGATCGCAATTGATGGCGAATATGCCTTTGGCTATCTGCGTTCTGAAAAGGGTGTCCATCGTTTGGTGCGCCTCTCTCCATTTGACGCAGCGCATCGCCGGCATACTTCTTTTACGCTTGTTGAAATTCTGCCACAAGTAGCGATGGATGAAGCCGAAATTAACATCGAGCCTGGCGATATCAAGATGGATGTGTTCCGTTCCTCCGGTGCGGGCGGGCAGAATGTGCAGAAGAATGCCACCGCGGTCCGTCTAACACATTTACCAACGGGTATTGTAGTGACTTGTCAGAACGAAAGATCGCAGAGCCAGAACCGCGAATTTGCCATGCGTATCTTACGTGCCCGTCTGTTGGAGTTGAAGCAGGCTGAACGGGAGGAGGAACGTGCAGTTTTGCGCGGTGAATACACCAAGGCAGAGTGGGGGAGCCAGATCCGTTCGTATGTTTTGCATCCCTATCAAATGGTGAAGGATCACCGCACCGAACATGAGACCGGCAATACCCAGGCGGTGTTGGACGGTGAGCTTGATGAATTTATGGAATCCTATCTGCGACATTCTTTGTAGGCACAAATTATGAAAAAAATATTCGATGCCATATTTACGAGAGAGAATATGTTGGCGCTTTTGCTTTGTTTGATCTTGATCGCGCTGGTGATATTTACCGCTGACACTTCGCCAACCTGGATCTATCAAGGGTTCTAATGTCTGTTACGCAGATCCTTATTCTTGCGATTGTTGCCATCCTTGTAAATCAATTGAAGAATGGGCGTTCTTTAGCTTTATTGGGGGTGAGCTCATGGGTCATTTACTGGATACAGCCAGTTCAAGAGCCTGTCAATCTAATTTTTTGGTTTCCGACATTCACGTTGGGATTGACTGTCTTTTTTTGGTTGTTGGTATCCACGCCTGAAACACGCAGTTGGAGACAAAATCGGGGGGCAGTCGCAGTTTTGTTGGGGGTTATTCTTTTGGTTGATCTGAATCGCTATTTCCAGATCGAGAATTTTTTCATCGCAGATACGCCACGGGTTCAGTTAGTTGTCACTGTTTTGTTGGTCTTTGCGCTTACTGTTTTCTTGTTGATGCGTATCAAGCGAATCCCCGCGGCTGTATTCGTGCTTGCAGTTATTGGATTAATCGTGATGCTGTTGTTTCTGAAGACACCGTCAGCGTTGACGAGGTTGATCGAGACAGTAGCAAGTTTGCGGGGGAAAGATGCGGTGGAAGTGTCTGCACTTTCGTGGCTTGGGTTTTCGTATGTTGCCTTTCGTCTTATGCACACTGTCATCGACCGAAAAGCAGGACGTCTGCCAGCCATCACTTTAGCTGAGTACATGAATTATGTTATTTTCTTTCCCGCTTTTTCAGCGGGTCCGATTGATCGGCTTGAGCGGTTTATTCGCAACTTGAATCAGCCCATCGCACTGGAACAAGCTGGCTGGCTGGATGCGGGCAAGCGTTTGTTTTGGGGATTGTTTAAAAAATTTGTCATTGCCGATGCGTTGGCATGGATTGCTCTGAATGAAAAATTTACCACGGACGTGCGCTCAACAGGCTGGCTGTGGGTTTTGTTATATGCCTATTCGCTGAGGATCTATTTTGATTTTAGCGGCTATACCGATATTGCAATTGGACTCGGAAAATTATTGGGAGTGCAGTTGCCTGAAAATTTCGATGCACCATATCTTAAGCCGAATCTGACCCAGTTTTGGAATTCGTGGCATATGACATTGACACAGTGGTTCAGGTCATATTTTTTCAATCCGCTTACACGTTTTATGCGTTCAAGCACAATACCCCTGACAATAGGGTTGATGGTTTTTATGGCTCAACTCGCCACGATGATATTGATCGGTCTTTGGCATGGCGTGACATTAGGCTTTTTCTTTTGGGGGGTGTGGCATGGGGTGGGTTTGTTCCTTCAAAATCGTTGGAGTGAATGGATGCGCACGCATACGCCGGTTTGGGGCACGACGCCTTGGGGAACGATTGTGCTGAGATACTCGGGCATATTCCTTACTTTTCATTTTGTGACGCTTGGCTGGTTGTACTTCTTCATGCCAAATCCCGCGCTGGCGTGGGGTGTAATGCTTAGGTTGTTGGGGGTGACATGAATACCGATGTTCGTCCCATGGCTGTTGTAGTTAAAGCGCTATGTTTGTTTGTGCTGGTGAATATCGTGTATGCAGCGATCAAGCCTCCCATTGCAGATATCTCTATTTATAATGTTCTGGTTCCAGGTCTTGAGCGTCTACCATTTGGAAATACTTCTGACCCTTACACAGTGACGTTGGATAATGTGGATGCGATGTTTGCGGCGCATGAGATTTCAACTGAGAAAGCACCTGATGAAATTCGTGTGGCGTTGATCGGTGATTCCTCGATTTTTGGTGAAAGTCTTTTAAGCGACGACACTTTATCGGGGCAATGGAATCAACTTGGTACGCAATGCAATGGCAAGAAGATCAAGATATATAACCTTGGCTATCCTCATCCATCGATTATCAAAGATTTGGTTTTTATTGAAGAAGTGACTGAACAACAGCCCGATGTGATCATCTGGTTTGTTACTTTGAATACAGTGATGAATCAATATCGGTTGAATCCTTTCCTGACAGGTAATCGTGATCGGGCGTTGCAGATGATGGAAACATATGATATTCCGTTTGGGTCGCGAAAGGATTTGTCAGACCAGACAACGGTCTTTTATCAAGACACAATTGTTGGACAACGCTCTTTTCTGGCGCGCTGGCTAAAACTGCAGGCACTTGGTTTGCTCTGGTATACGGCAGGTGATGATTTTCATCTTGAACACGGGAATCCCGAAACCATTTCGGCAGATGTAAAGAAAAGCCCCAGTTATAGGGATTTGCCTCCTGACTCAGATCTAAAAGAATCGCTATTGCTTGGCGTGCTTACAGCCGGGCGTGATGTTGCGGATGAAATACCTGTTTTGCTTGTGAATGAGCCGATCTTCATTGCTAGTGGCTTGCATTCTGATGTGCGCTATAATGATTTATATCCACGTTGGGCGTATGATCAATACCGCGGATTGCTTGTAGAGCAGGCACAACAAAACTCCATCAACTATCTCGACATGTGGAACGCTATCCTGCCTGAATTTTTCGTCGATACTCCGTTGCATCTTTCAGCGGACGGTGAGCGTCTACTCGCTGAACAACTCAACCCAAAATTACTTTCCCTGGTTTGCCCATAAATTTTTTCAAAGGATAAGAACATGACAGAAACAATTTCCTTGCTGGCTACATTCATCGCTTCAAAGATTCTCAAACAACCTAAACGTGTCATTACGGCAGATGAGTCTCTGATCTCAAGCGGATTGATCGATTCGTTTAGCCTGATGGATCTCGCTTTATATGTTGAGGACACTTTTGGTGTCCGTATTGAAGATACAGAATTGAACGCGGACACTTTTGACAATTTGACGCAACTTGCTGCTCTGATCGACTCCCGTAAATGATGACAACTTTTCCCGAACGACTGAAAACGCTTCATTCGACCCCAGAGCGGGTGGCTGTAACCCTGCAATTTTCCAACGCTGACGATTTGCCAATCACGGTGAGTCAATTGATGCACGGTGCAGGTTCCTATGCAGGTGCATTGGCAAAAACCGGGATACAACCCGGTGAAGTGGTTGTGCTGATCTTGCAACATGGCGAGCCTTTGTTGTATGCATTTTGGGGGACGATCTTGCATGGGGCGATCCCATCTATTATGCCATTCTTGACAGAGAAACTATCCCCCGAACGGTATCGGGCAGATCTCTCCGCGTTGATCTCGGTTACCCAGCCAGCCGCAATCATTACATATCCGGAATTTGAGGTCGAGGTCCGTTCAGCTTTGAAGGAGGGTGATTCAGTCCGCGAAGTTGTGATTACGGATCAAGTAGAAGTTCAACCTGAGATTAATTTCGATGCTCATTTAGGTTTTCAGCGTAAACCCGATGATATTGTTCTGCTTCAACATTCCTCCGGGACGACCGGTTTGCAAAAAGGTGTTGCGCTTTCACATCAGGCGGTTTTCAATCAATTAGATTCGTACGGGAAGGCCCTGAGTTTAAATGAAAGTGATGTGGTTGTTTCGTGGCTTCCGCTGTATCATGATATGGGTTTGATCGCTGGTTTTCTCATGCCCATCCTCTCTGGTGTTCACTTGGTCTTGATGTCGCCGTTTGATTGGGTACGTGCACCGTATAAATTGATGCAGTCTGTTTCCAAATATCACGGAACACTTTCATGGCTCCCAAATTTTTCCTATAACTTTTGTGCTCAAAAGATCCGTGACCGCCATGTCGAGGGTGTGGATTTGTCTTCCTGGCGCGCGGTGATCAATTGCTCCGAGCCAGTGCGTTGGGAAAGTCATGTGGCGTTCTATGAGAAATTCAAAGCCTATGGTTTGAAGATGGAGGCTTTGCAGGCTTCGTATGCGATGGCAGAGAATGTTTTCGGGGTCACTCAAAGCCAGTTGGGGAAGGTGCCAGTTGTCGTTGAGTTGGATCGAGAGGTGTTTATGTCCGAACGCGTGGCGAAGAATCCAGTGGATGGACGTCCAGTCATGAAGATGATGTCATCGGGGCGTCCGCTTGAGAATGTCAAAGTGAAAGTGCTTGATGAGAGTGGTAATGAAGTAGCTGACCATGTCATCGGCGAGATCGCTTTGCAAAGCAACTGTATGTTAACGGGTTATTATCATCGCGGTGATCTGACGCAGAAGGCATTTCGAAATGGTTGGTATTTGACCGGCGATTTTGGCTTTGTTCAGAACGGTGAAATGTTTGTTTCGGGTCGTAAAAAAGACATGATCATTGTGGGCGGTAAGAATGTGTATCCGCAGGATCTGGAGTCTTTGACGTATGAAGTGCCCGGTGTGCATGCCGGGCGTTCGGTGGCGTTTGGCATTTTCGATGAGGAGCAGGGCACGGAAGATGTTGTGATCATTGCTGAAGTAGATTCGGATGATTCGGACGAACAACAGAAAGTGGCAGACGCGATCCGCTTGCATGTCACCAAAAATTCAGCCATTGCATTGCGCTATGTAAAGGTGGTTGATCCGAAATGGATTTTGAAAACATCGAGTGGTAAAACTGCGCGGTCCGCCAATAAAGAAAAATTCCTCGCAGAATTACAGGATGAACAATCAAAGGAGTAATTGGTGTCCTCTGCTGATCTTCTTCGACGGGGTATTGAAGCGGTACAGGCAGACCGGAAAGTTGAGGCGCGGAAAATTTTCATGCAGGTGGTTGACATTGACCCGCGTAATGAATTGGCGTGGATGTGGTTATCTGGGCTGGTGGATAATTTGGAAGACCAGATCATCGCCTGTGAAAATGCGTTGACGATCAATCCTGAAAACCAGAAAGTCCGGTTGTTTTTGGATAGTTTGAAACGAAAGCAACGGGCATTGTGGGGAGAAAATCTAAAAGTCCCTCAAAAGTTGCATGAGCAGCCATCTGTACATCAGGGTAAGAAAGAACACGGGGCTAAGCGAGATTCGCCCACGCGTGATCCCATGCGTACTGCTGAATATCTTGAACATGATGGAAAGTTCGACGCAGCATTGGAAATTTACAGGGTGGAGGCTGCCAAGGCAAAAGACTTGCATGTGTTTGATCAGATATTTAGGAAAATTACTGGCATTGAAAAAAGGCTGGCTGAGAACATAAAATTTATTCCACCGCGTTCAGCTGTATTTCGCCTGACGTTTACCTGGCCTCTTTTGTATTTGAGTCTGGCATTGGTACAGGTTGGGTTGAAGCCGTTTGTGCATCTCACCAGCTATTTGTGGTTCGCATTCCCCTGGGTGGTGTTGGGTAGTTTTTTAGTTGCAGTTTCAGAGGTCCGATATCGACATGTAATATGGCGCAAGGTATTTCAAGAGAACGGTGACGGCTCATTCATCGCCAGAATCATTGTTGGGACCGCAGGTTGGCTCATGATCTTTATACCGTTGGCATTGTTGTTGATCGATTCGCTAAATCGGCTATCTGTGTTTCAAATCCCGCCGAGATTGTTTTGAATAAAAAATGTTGCCACTAAACGATACTGAACCGAATCGTTATTCATTCTTTCCGATTGTCACGGTTCTGTTGATCGTGGTCAATTGCTTTATTTTTTATGTTGAACCATTCTTTGTAGACAATTATTGGGAATTCCTGATGAAGTTTGGCACGACACCGGCCCTCATTCTAGAGACTCGTGGTGGTGGCGCAATATCAAATATTACGACCATGTTTTTACACGCTGATCTTTTTCACTTGTTGGGTAATATGCTGCCATTATGGGTGTTTGGCAGACGAGTGGAGGACGCCTGTGGTCCCTGGCGCTACCTTGCCTTTTATCTATTTGCAGGCACCTGGGCAAATATTCTATATATTTTGGTGTTGGATGATTCGCCTATACCCGGCATTGGCGCAAGCGGCGCGATTTTCGGATTGATGGGCGCTTATCTGTTGCTATACCCAGGCGGGCGCATTCGCACGTTGGTGTTCTTGAATATTATTCCGTTCTGGCCCCGCATACGGGCATTATGGATCGTGCTTTATTTTTTGGGTTTACAGATCATTCCAGCGATCGAGGTTTTGCTTGAGAATGCTGATTACCGGGTGAACTATTGGGCGCATTTGGGTGGATTTTTCTCTGCGGTTTTCATATTGCTATTTCTGCGACCGGAAGCATACGCAAGATATTTTAGCGATGTTTCTGTCTGATATGTAATTAAATAAAAACAGCCCTGCGAGTCGCGGGGCTGTTTTGTGTTATTGTTATCCACCGGTGGGGAGGCGTTTTTCCAAAGTTCGGCTGAGTAGATCTTCCTGTTCACGCGAGTGAGCTGCCTTATCGCGTTTCAGTCTAAATGCCTTGCCTTCGTTAGCCTTATCGGTAGCTTGTTGCCAGGCGATCTGAAAAGCGGTCAATTCAGGTTCTTTCGACTCGCCAGTCTCAAGAGCTTCCATCATTTCTTTCTGGGCACTGCGCTTGCCACCACTCTTTTTAGGTTCGCGTTTTGCCGGTTTGAATTCTTCCACTTCCGGTTCCAAGGCTTTCATGCTTAATTTGATCTGCTTCTTCTTGCGATCAACTTCGAGCACCTTGGCTTCGATCTCGTCGCCTTCTTTAACGATCTCGCTGGGGGTCTTGACGTATCCATGAGCGAGTTCGCTGACATGGATCATGCCAGGGCGTTCTGCACCGATCTCAACGAAAGCGCCGTAGGTTTCGAGGCGGACGACTTTACCTTTGACGACCATGTCAGGTTCGATCTCTTTCCATTCGAGACCCAGCGGTTGGATCATAGTGAGCTCGATGCGATCCTTCTTGACGCGGCGGACCCATACATCCACCATCTGACCTTCTTTTACAACATCGTCAACTTTGTTGATGGCATCCTTGCTCAGTTGTGAAATGTGGATGACGCCAGGGATACTTTGTCCTACATCTACCAATGCCCCCGCGAGCGTAGTCTTCAAAACCTTTCCGCTTAACTTTGTTTTTGGTTCGAGCGCCGGAATAGGCGCGATTTCAGGTGTTGTCATCAGATTGTACTCCTATATATATTGTAGAGGGATAATGCCGAAGAATGATTATATCTGTCTGACATCTAACCGTCAATGTGAAATATGTACATTTTTGAAATGGATTTAATAATGAAACATTCAGGGGTAAATCGGATTGAGATTCAGAATCAATTACCGGCTTGGGATGAAGCGAACGCGTCATCCGCAGGGGAGGTTGATTCTTGGTTCTGAATCCTGATCCAGATCTGACGTTTTCTCATCTTATCCTTGACGGTTTGTCGTGTTGTGTATAGAATGGCGAAATGGATGTCAATTTCGGAAATGATTGTGGGTAATTATGTATGAATTCGACAAAATAGATATAAAAATTGTCAATTTACTACTGGATGATGGACGCATGCCAGCTTCTGAGATCGCCCGCCGTATCGGGGATATTTCTGAGCGGGCCGTGCGTTATCGGATCGATCGCATGGTGAATGATGGGATCGTGCGAGTCAGCGCGGTGGCAAAGCCACAGGCGTTCGGTTTGACCACGATCGCCGATGTATGGATGGAGGTTGAGTCAGATCGGATTCTTGAAGTTGCCAAAAAAATGACCGAGTTTGATAATGTCAGTTACGTGGCTTGCGGTATTGGGGATACAGATGTAAGTATTCAGATCGTGGCAAAAGATACTGCAGAGATCTATCATTTCGTGACTGAAGTGATTCGCAAGGTGCCTGGTGTTCGTAAAACAACCACGTCGATTGTGCCGCTAGTTCTCAAAGATGTGTATCAATGGCGCATCCCTGAAAGAGTTGTCAAAGGTTTAGCGGCGGATGAGCCCGCGGCTTCTGATTAAATTTTGTTTGGAGGAAAATTTATGTTTGGTTCGAAGACGCAAGCATTGCAGCAGCGCGCGCAAAAGGTTATACCGTTAGGGGTTAATTCCAATTTTCGCTACTGGGGGGATGGGATAACGCCTTACGTGGAGAAAGCCAAAGGCGCTTATTTGTGGGATGTAGATGGTAAGAAATATATTGATTATCGCATGGCATTCGGTCCTATTATTTTGGGACATTCTTATAATGAAGTTGACCAGATGGTAATCGAAGAGATTCAAAAAGGGATTCTCTTCGCAATGACTGGCGAGTTGGAAGTGGCTGTCGCTGAGATGATCATTGACATGGCGCCGGCGGTTGAGATGGTGCGCTTTGCCTGTTCTGGCACCGAAGCGACGATGCACGCCATTCGTGTGGCGCGCGCGTACACAGGGCGCGATTTGATCGTGAAGTTTGAAGGTAATTATCATGGTTTCCATGATCATACATTGTGGTCAACATACGCGCCAGTGGAAGCATACGGCAATCGTCGCAGTCCAATTGCGGTGCCGGCTTCGTCTGGAATTCCAAAGTCCATGCGCGAGTTCATTATCACATTACCGTTCAATGACTTTGAAGGTTTCGAGCGTGTGATGCGTTCATATGGGGAACAGATCGCAGCGGTGATCTCTGAACCGTGTCAGGGAAATTGTGCGGCGATTAATCCGCAGGATGGTTTCCTGCAACTCATCCGCAAAAAGACCGAAGAATATGGCTGTGTCTTTATTCTCGATGAAGTGAAGACAGGTTTCCGTATTGCCAATGGCGGCGCGCAGGAATATTATGGCATCAAGCCAGATTTGGCGACATATGCAAAAGCACTCGGCAACGGCTATCCTGTCGCAGCGTTTGGTGGGAAGAAAGAGATTATGTCCATTATTGGACAGGGCGTCGCGCAAGGCGGAACATACACAAATAACAAACCCGGCATTGCTGGTGCGTACGCCACCTTGAGTTTAATGAAGTCCAAGCCGATTCTCAAAACCATCGCAACCCGCGGACAACGTCTCATGGACGGGTTGAAAGACATCTTTGAAGAGAACGATATTCCCGTGGTGATGACAGGTTACCCTGCAATGTTCTCCTTCTCATTGGGTGTGGAAGCTGTCACTTGTCAACGTGACTGGGCGAAGAGTGACCACGATCTGTATCTCAAACTTGTTGAGAAATCCATCGCTAAAGGCGTGATGCCCGACTTTGATTCGCGTGAGCCGTGGTTCATGTGCTACGAACATTCCGATGCTGATGTCGATGAGACTTTGAATGTGTATGCAGAAATTGTGAAGGAAGTGAAGAAGTAAATCTAAAATTATGAGGTTACAAAAACGACTACTTAGATTTGTTTTGACATTGGCGGTTGTTCAGCTTTCGTGCGGCGCGCCACAACAAACCTATGGACCAACGCCAACTTTTCATGTGGATGTTCAGGTCCCTCCGATAGTGTTACATAATCAAGATAATAGTTTTGTCTTGAAAGCTGTGCCAGGAAGCGTTTGTAATGTTGTTTTCTTATATTGGAACAAAAAAGGTGATTGGATTGGCACACCGCTGAATGCCTCTAACGCTGATGACAATGGCGTTTGCCAATTTACATGGAAAGTGCCTGAGGATGCCAAAGTTGGTGAAGCTGAGATAAGAGGCTTCGTTAAATCTGGTAATGAACAAGTTGATTTTATTCCCCAGGTTTTTTGTATAGAAAAATGCCCATAAATTGATGACAAATTTGGAGAAACTATGACAGCCAAGCTCACATCAAAAGAAATCATTGACCTCAACAAGGAGTACACCTTCTTCTCCTGGTCCGTGCAGGGACAAGTGAATCCCATCCCGGTGACCAAAGCCGAAGGCGTGTACTTTTGGGACGCAGACGATAAACGCTACCTCGACTTTTCGTCCCAGTTGATGAATGCCAATATCGGTCATCAACATCCCAAAGTGATCAAAGCCATTCAAGATCAGGCGGCGCAATTGACGTTTACCCATCCTGGCAATGCGACTGAAGTCCGTGGTTTGCTTGGCAAGAAACTGGCGGAAGTCACCCCTGGTGATTTGAAGAAAACCTTTTTCACCCTTGGCGGTTCGGAGGCGAACGAGAATGCCATCAAGATTGCCCGCTTCTATACAGGACGACACAAGATTCTCGCCCGCTATCGTTCCTATCACGGTGCGACACATGGCTCGATTGCGTTGACCGGTGATTATCGCCGCTTAGCAGTTGAACCTGTGATGCCGGGCGGAGTGCATTTCCTCGATCCGTTCTGCTATCGCTGTCCGTTTGGGCAGAAGCCAGAGTCGTGCAAACGGGAGTGTATTTCCCACTTGGAAGAAGGCATCAAATATGAAGGACCTGACAAAATCGCCGCGATCATCATGGAAGGAGT
>Ga0137333_1000249_pt1 | contig 14887 bp, 19 predicted proteins | sample EasRivERMLT231_2_FD_102286 | JGI IMG/M metagenome (GOLD analysis project Ga0137333, IMG submission 102286) | Soil microbial communities from meander-bound floodplain in the East River, Colorado, USA - East River MetaG ERMLT231_2 | ecosystem: Environmental > Terrestrial > Soil > Floodplain ... | reverse complement strand
GGCTTTGGTGCATAAATCGAAGAATAAGCGCAATCCACCTATCTGGAAGCAAGGATTACGCAGTTGGATAACTTTCCGGCATACCCAGATGGGTCATTCTGTTGAGTGCCAGGCAACGAATAAGCGCTTGCGTCGTTTGCGTTTCCAGCAGACGAGCAGAAAGCTTATCAGCAAAGATGATCTTCAAACGAAACATGATGGTTTCTGCTAAAGAGCGAATGTGGTAACCGGAATCTTTCTTCCACGGTTGTCTTCCATGCTTGCGAATGTAACGCAAGTTTTCATCTCGCTTGAGACGCTCCTGCTTCGAGTTAGCATGTTGCCAGATGCGAGCGTTCTTGCGGGGTGGAATCAAAATCTCAACTTCCGGCGAATGCGCATTGAGCACCTCATAGACTCGGCGTTTATCGTACGCTCCATCTGCCGCACACGAAAGAAGAGTTTGTTCGATTTGTTCCAGCATTTGCTTCACGACCGCATCATCGCTAATGCTGTTCTCGGTCAGCACCACCACCTGGATCTCGCCGTTATCGGGGTTGGCTCCCACATGCAGTTTGCGCCAGGTGCGGTGCTTGGAATACCCATGCTTGCGAACCTTCCATTCCCCTTCCCCGTAGATTTTCAAGCCTGTGCTATCCAACACCAGGTTCAAACTCTTGTTGGTTTTCTTGGGCAGTCTTACCCTAAGCGTCTTTCCGCGTTTGGACAGGGTTGAATGATCGGGCACTCGCAGATGAATATTCAGCATCTCGAACAACGAACGCACGAATCCTTCCACACCGCGATTGGTCAGGTGAAATACTTCTTTGATCGTCAGCATAATCTCGATAGCTTTCTCACTGTAATCAAACTGGCTGCCACGCTGTTTTTTACCAGCATACAACCAGGCTTCTTCAAAATCATCCGAGAGCCAGAAAGTGATCGAACTCCGTTGCACCAGTGCCTTCTCATACTCAGACCAGTTCTTGACACGATATAATGGCTTTGGGCGCGAGGATGGCTTTGATTGTTTAGGCATAAACCCAAAGTTACATTCTCGTGCCTATTTTGTCTAGCCTTTCATGCACCAATGCCGATTGGAGTCGTAACCAGAAATAGAACTGCCATTAAAAATAACAATGCGCAGAGCGTGCTGGATATCCAAACAATGAACGCCAGTGGACGTTGTTTGTCCCAACGATAAAAATATAAACCAGCTATGATGCCAACGATGAACATTACCATGCTAATCAGAGGAAGCAGGATCAAGCGGACAGAGGGCGCGGTCTCGTTGGGCGCGCCGAAGGCATCAAAGCCGAATGGGATTTGGGCGAGCGAGGGAATTAAAATGCCCACCCAAACAATGAGACCGAGGTTGAGGAAGAGTCCACTCATCCATAAAAAGCGCGCAATGGGGCTTTCCCATGCCTGTGTGACAACGAACGATGGATAAACAGATTTTGGTTCGGCGGGAGTAAGACTTCCCAATTCGGTGGCACGCGCAAATGTGCGGACGAGTGCTGTGGCATCCCTGGGTGAGATGGCGAAGATGCGCTTTGAGGTCGCGATGAGGATCAAGTTTTTTGTGCTGGAAGCGATAAATTCAACGGATCCCAGGTCGGCGTGGCGGCGCCTCCCGAGAACAGCTCCAGGCATCCGAAAAGTTGGCAGAGCCAATGGATGAGTAAGATCAGATACGGGTCGAACCCATTCGATATCTGTGAGTGGAATATCTTCGACCCGCAAGCCCCATAAGATCGCGAGACTGTTGCGGTCTATGTAGTAATCCGCACGCAGGAGGGCATAGGCGCGATAACCAAGGAGCGGGATGGGTGCAAAGGCTAGCAAAGCCAACAAGAGGTACGTCACAAAGGCAGGTCCCACCTGTGCGCGTGTTAAATTTAATATCCCATATCCAGAAACACCACCCAACAAGAGGATGATGATCCCGTGCAGAACGAGTCCGAATCTTTTTGGAGGCGGGAAGCGCCCGACTTTGGTGTTGTTCATTGGGTCTTATTGGATAGGTTCCAGATAGATATCTTTTATGAATGCAATGTTTGGCTTTTCGCGGTTTACCAACAAAATTACCTTTTGACCCTTCTTCAAATTGCGGGTGGGCGTCAGTTTAGGCTCCATGAATTACCCTCTTATTTTTTTAATTTCTTCGATGATCTGACCAGACACTACGAGCTGAACCTCTTTCGCTTTTCTCGATTTCAATTCCACCAGTCCCTCTTTCAATGCCTTTTCGCCCACTGTCACGCGGATGGGACAGCCGATCAAATCTGCATCGTTGAATTTGACTCCGGCACGTTCGTCGCGGTCATCGAATAAAACTGAAATGCCTGCACTTTGCAGATTGTTATATATTTCTTCGGCTTTGGCGCGCGTATCAAGTTCTTTGCCGGGGACCTGCATAAGATATACATCGAACGGTGCGGCGGGATGGGGGAGAGTCAAGCCTTTGTCATCGTGACGGGTTTCAGCAAGTGCCAGCAGAATGTTCACAAAATCATTTGTCAAAACGATGGCGGATAAAACCGACAGTGGATTTTCGCAATTGATACAGGCATCGCCCGCTCTTGCCTGGGTCAAATCTGCGACGATCTCAGCGGAGTAATCACGTCCATAATTCGTGTTCTTTAGATGATACCCCGTCTCATTCGCGCCTGCGACCAAATTTTGCGATTGCGGGATCAAATCATCCACGACGATCAACGCCTCTTTCAATCCGATGGCTGAAGCGTACCCCGGCGCCGCTCCCACACTGACAATTTCCTCCGCCACCGCTGGGCGGATATCGCCAACACGCTCTTTCAATTTGGCTTCACTGAGTTGCATATCCCCGCGCACAACCACGAAGATGAATTTGTTATCACTCACGCGCGTGTACATCAAGGCTTTTGCTGTCTTCTCTTTTAGAACACCGAGAAAATTTGCCAGCGACTCAATCGTGTTGCAATCGGGAGTGGGGATTTTTTCAAGTGGTAGGGGCGGAGCATGCTCCGCCCCTACAGGTTTTGAAAAGCGGGCAAATTCCAATCGTTCCGTATATTTGCACGCCGAACAATGTGCAACTTCAACATCTCCTGAAGTGATGGGGAAAAACGTTTGGCTTTCGTTCCCAATGGTTTCCAAAGTATGCAATGCTTCGCTTGATACACTGCGAAGATGATTGAGCGCATGTTCGCCCAATTTTGTTGGAACATTCTCACGAGTCAAATATCCCGCGCGGACGAGGAAGGAAAATCCCTCTGTGCGGGCATTATTCGGTGCTTCTCGTTGTGTTTGGATTTGGAGGTCGCGATATTTCATGAGGTTAGGAGGGTGCGTCGCACCTGGTAGCGTAGATGAGCCTTGTTAATCAGATTTGTCCACCCTGAGAGGCAGTCCTGTTTAATTTGGTGCGACGCACTCATGGGTGAGGGGTCTACTCTGCCGTCTTTTTCTTCCGTGAAATTCTCTGTGTCGGTTCAGCCGCGGGAGGCACAATGATCGGCGTCGCCGCGATGGATTCGGCTTGAGCCGCCTCAGAAGGCGTCGTTTCAGTGGCAGGACCGAGGTCGAGTTCGACCGTTTCTTCCATCCTTATTTGACCGCGCAGGAACGCACCTTCCTCTGTCACAAATGCAGTTGTGACTACATCTCCCCATACGCGTCCACTGCCGCGGATCTCCAATTTTTGCGTTGTGATGTTGCCGCGCACGGCACCCGCGACAATGACCGCGTTGGCGCGCACATTTTGACAGGTCACGCGTCCCGTCTCGCCGATGACCAGCATGCCGCGCAATGCGATCTCGCCTTCGAACGCGCCTTCAATGCGGACGCCGCCCGAGCCGTTGATGGAACCATGCCAGATGACGCCTGAACCAAGCACGGACGTGATGCGCTCAACGGCTTGCACAGGTTGTTGTGTTTCAGTGGGGGTGGTGTTGCGCTTGAACATGAGTCAATTTTACCGTTAAAACAGACCCGCTGGTTGAGCGCAAGCAGTCGAAACCAGCGGGTTGGATTCAAATTTAGAGTAACCTGTAAACTTTGTGGTTTCGATACGCTCCAACGAACACGGGCTACTCAACCACCAACTGTTCACTGATTACTGCCCTCGCTCTTATCTTCCTTCCCAGCAATTTGCACGCCCATGATATTAAAGCCCGAATCGACATACAGGATCTCGCCGGTAATGCGAGTCGACAGATCCGATGCAAGGAACAACGCTGCATTGCCGACATCTTCAATCGTCACGTTCTCATGCATCGGGGACATATCCGCAAAATGCTTGTACATGTCGCGGAAGCCGCCCACGCCTGCCGCGGCGAGCGTCCGGATCGCACCCGCCGAGATCGCGTTCACACGAATCTTTTGCGGACCCAGATCATAAGCCAGATAACGCGTGGATGATTCCAGTGCGGCCTTCGCCACGCCCATCACGTTATAGTGGGGGGCAACTTTCACTGCGCCTGAGCCATACGTCAGACACATCACCGACGCGCCTGGATTCAAAATTGGCAGAAAGGCATTTGTCAGTGCAACGAATGAGAATACGGAAATATCCAGCGCGTTCTTAAAGCCTTCGCGGCTGGTTTGATAATACGGTCTGCTCAATTCATCACGTCCCGCGAATGCGATCGAATGTACCAACACATCGATCTTGCCAAAATGATTTGCGGCTTTCTCGGCGACCGCTGCGATCTGGTCGTCCCTGGTCACATCACATTCTTCGAGCCACTTGCATCCAACCTTTTCAGCCAGTGGTTTCACACGTCGTTCGAGCATTTCACCCGCGTAGCTGATTCCAATATTTGCGCCCTCCCGTTGAAACGCCTGCGTGATGCCCCACGCGATGGACTTGTCATTTGCCAAACCAAATATCAATGCGTTCTTGCCTTCAAGTAATCCCATTGTTCCTCCACGTTATTTTTGTCATTGCGAGTCTTCGAGAAGCAATCTTCAACACGATGAGGGAGATTGCTTCGGGCTGTCGCCCTCGCAATGACATGCTAGATGATCTTCCAACCTTTGACCAGGAATCGCCATGGCTTTGAGAGCCATGGCTCCGGCGTATTATTTAAACCCACACGCGGACCTTTCGTCACGTTTTTGTTTGGGATTTTTGCAGCCGCCTCGATCCACAAGCTGGAGGTTGTTTCCGTTAAATCGACCTGATTCTCACTTTTAGTGATTCCCAGCGCCTGAGTCAGTTTCCCCGGACCAAATGTATCGCCTCCTTGCCGTCGCTCTGACATAATCCCCACGCCCTCGATCGGCTGGATCGCACGTATCAAAACTGCCGCTGGAAAACCCTCGCGCTCGGTGACTACGTTCAACATCCAATGATTCCCATATGTGAAATAGACATAGGCATGACCCGACTCGCCATACATCGGCGCGGTGCTTGGAGTGAGTCCAGCCTTCGCGTGACAAGCCAAATCCTTTTCGCTGATATAGGCTTCGGTTTCGGTGATGAGACCGACCAACTTTACACCATCCAAAACCCGAACCAGGCGCGCTCCGATGAGTTCACGTGCAACGGTCAAGGTGGGGCGGGCATAGAATGAACGGGGAATAATATTCATTGTTTGAAAGTTTGAAGGTTTACAGGTTTGAACGTTCGAACTTTTCAACCTGTCAACTTGCGAACATCATTTGAATCTTGGATCACGATTGATCGTCAACCTTAACCCATCATCGAGTTTTATGGATGGATGATAGCTGAGCTTCTCCTGTGCAAGAGTTATATCGGCGCGCATGCGGGAGACGCCACCGGAGGTTTGGACATTGTAGATGACTTCCGCTTTGCCGCCGGTCACATCATCCACAGCCTTGATCAGATCACGAATGCTGGTTTCTGTCCCTGAACCGACATTAATAACCATCCCATTGATGTTCGGTGCAGTTGCCGCGGCGACCAACGCGGTGACCACATCGTCCACGTAGACATAATCGCGGGTTTGGCTTCCATCACCGTGCGCGACCAACGTCCCACCGCGCAGGGCTTGCTTCAAATAATGTGGCACCACAGGCGGATGCGAGGCGGGCAAATGTTGACCCGGTCCATAGGCGTTGAAGATTCTTAGACTCACGGTTTCAATGCCCCACAATCCGCCGATCGTGCGGACGTAGTATTCCGCGGCGAGTTTGGAGACCGCGTACGGTGAGCGCGGATTCGGCGTGATGGACTCTGCCAGTGTTTGAACGCCCAAATCGCCGTAGACAGCTCCGGACGAGGCGAGAACGACGCGGCGTACGCCGACATCCCGCATCGCTTCCATGAGGGCAACGGTTCCGCCGACGTTGACGTTGTTGTAATCCCGCGGATACAAAACAGATTCAGGCACCGAAACGCGCGCCGCGAGATGATAGACCACATCCACTTCCTGGAGGAGCGTCCACAACTTGGGGCGGTCACTGACATCGCCGCGCGTGAAATGGACGTCGGGCCCGAGGGCCTGCGGGTTGCCCGTGGAGAGATCGTCGAGCCCGCGGACTTGATGGCCCTCGCGGGCGAGTTGGTTGGCAAGCGAAGAGCCGAGGAATCCCGCGGCTCCGGTGATTAGAAAATTCATAGGTGAGGATGATTATAGCACTTTGAGTTTATGACTTTGCGAGGAGCCCGAAGGGCGACGTGGCAATCTCCGTCTTTGTAGGGGATTGCTTCGCCCTTCGGGCTCGCAATGACGAAATATCAAATTTGATTGACTTATTTGCATTAGCCTGATATTATTGATTATGTAGGATAACGGTAGTTACGTTGGTTAGAAGAACAGCCACAGCTCACAGTTCGATCCGTGAGCTGTTTTGTTTTACCCTCCGATGGAACAAACAGGACGCCTAAAAAATCTTTATATTGCCATAGGAGGCAAACAATGTCTGAAAGAATAGTCGGTACAGTTAAGTGGTTCAATGGAACAAAAGGCTTCGGCTTCATCGAGCGCGAAGGCGGCAAGGACGTTTTCGTCCATTTCTCCGCCATTCAAGGCGATGGGTTCAAGAACTTGCAAGAGGGCCAAAAGGTCGAGTTCACTGTTGAACAAGGTCCCAAAGGACCGCAGGCCAGCAACGTCACAATGATGAGCTAGTCAAATGTAAGAGAGCCCCGCGTTTCGCGGGGCTCTTTTTGATTCAGATGCTTGAATTGATTATTCCGGTTCTCAAGACGAGAGTAAAAATACATCCTCGCCATTTCGGCGCATATGATGTGAAGCACAGTCAGCGACGAGTGGAAATCAGACCTCCGCTGGTTTTATTTGCCGGAGTTCGTTGCGCGTCAACAAGATCACTGCAACCAAAATTAATCCGCCTCCCAACAGGGAAGTTGTATTCAATCTTTCTTGAAATAACCATGCCGCCAAAAGGACCGTGACCACCGGCTCCAGCGTGGATAGCATGGCCGCGTTCGTGGGACCGATCATTTCCAGCCCGGCGAGAAATGCCACAACGGGAATGACTGTTGCAATGAACACGATTCCACTCATGGCAAACCAGCCTGACGGGTTGGCGGGGAAGTGTACGCCATTGAGGAGAGTCAATATTCCGAACACAAAACCCGCAGATGCAAAGATGACTGTGGACGATTGCACAGTGGAAACATGCTTCATCACATTTGTACCCACAATGATGTAGACGGAGTAGATCGCCGCGGCAGTGACCGCCATCAGCGCACCGATCAGCTGTCCGCCTGCCGGGTCAACGGTTAATGCGGTGCCGACCAATGCGATGACGAGGGCAATGATCTTCAAGCGCGTGATATGTTCGCGGAAAACGATGGCAGAAAGAATCATCACGAAGCACGGATAAAGGTAAAGAAGCAAAGCCACCAATCCGGCCGAGGCGTAATTGATGGCGGTGAGGTACATAAAGGATTGTCCCACATAGCCCAGTGCGCCCATGCCGATCAGTTGTGCGAGGATGCGTCCGCGTGGGAAAGTCTCTTTGCGCAGGAGCAGGATGAAGGTCATAATGGAGGCGGAAATGGTGAAGCGCAGGAAGAGTACGGTGAAGATGTCCATGCCGTCTGCGTAGGCGTAGCGACCGAAGATGGCGAGTGTCCCAAAAGAGGCGGCGGAGATGGCGATCAGCAGAATGCCGGTCAATCGTTTCATTTTGTGTTCCAGTTTGTGAGGAAATTTCCGGTACTATACCATAGAGCATAATTTACTCATCAAATTTGATTGACTTATGCTCATTAATCTGTTATTCTCATTAGAAGTAGGATAACAGTAGTTACGTTGGTTAGAAGAACAGCCACAGCTCACGGTTTGATCCGTGGGCTGTTTTGTTTTACCCTCCGATGGAACAAACAAGACGCCTAAAAAACTTTTTTACTTGCCAAAGGAGGCAAACAATGTCTGATCGTATAACTGGTACCGTCAAGTGGTTCAATGGTGATAAGGGCTTCGGCTTTATCGAGCGCGAAGGTGGAAAGGACGTTTTCGTCCATTTCTCCGCCATTCAAGGTGACGGGTTCCGCAACCTGACCGAAGGACAGAAGGTCGAGTTCGTTGTCGAACAAGGTCCCAAGGGACCCCAGGCGACCAATGTCACACTCAGCAACTAGTTGACAAAAAAGAGCCCCGCATGTCGCGGGGCTCTTTTTGATTCTATTATGTAAAGAATTACCTTTCTCAATGCTATAATTGAACTTAAATGACGAAGATTTATCTCGACAATTGTGTTCTCAATCGCCCATTTGATGACCAGAGTCAGGAGCGGGTTCGACTTGAAACCGAAGCAATCGTTTTGCTTCTTGCTCGTCTGGAACGCAAAGAGTGGACGTGGCTTGGAAGCCAGGCGTTGGATGTTGAGATTGACAGAACGCCAGATGTCGAGCAGCAGGCACGATTACGAAGAATTGTCGAGTTTATTGGTTTGTCTGTTGAAATTGGCGAGAAGGAATTAGATCGTGCGACTGAGTTACAGAAATTAGGCTTTGTCGGCTTTGATGCGGTTCACCTAGCCTGTGCCGAAAATGGCAAGGCAGATGTTTTCCTTACAACGGATGACCGCTTATTGAAACTTGCAAAACGACTGGCAAAAAGACTTCGTGTTAAAGTGGTGAATCCTTTGGATTGGATGAAGGAGATGATCTAATGAACGTGCAAATGATGACCCCTCAGCAAATTCGTGTCGCTGGGTTGGCAGCCTTATCCCGTGAGCTTGGCTTGGTTGGGATGATCCGTTTTATGCAGCAATTTGAAATGGGACACGGGGATTATTCCAAAGACCGCCACACATGGCTGGATAAATATACTGTGGATGATATTGCGAAAATGGTTCGCGAGAAAAAAACGACGTATAAAACGAGCAAAAGGAAGAAATGAAAAAGGCGGTACATCCTGCCATTCAGGGTGACGGTTTCCGCAACCTGACCGAAGGACAAAAGGTCGAGTTCGTTGTCGAACAAGGTCCCAAAGGACCCCAGGCGACCAATGTCACACTCAGCAACTAATTGACAAAAAAAGAGCCCCGCATGTCGCGGGGCTCTTTTTGATTCTGGTGAGAAAGTTCACGTGTCGAAATGATGCGTGATTATCTTTGATATTGTGCGATTGCCTCGTTAGCAAATGGGCGCCCGCTTTCACGATAGACTCGAATTAGTTCATTGGCGTCAAAGGGGACACGCCGAAACTCGAGGCTTGTACGACCATTCTCGACAGTCAATACAGCATATTCTGCCCAGAGGTCGGCATGGAATTGTCCCTCAGGTTGATGGTGACTGTACGCAAAGCCAACACTTCCGGGGTTGAAGAAGAAAAGTTCACCATTACGGCGGACTTGTTGAGCGTGAGTATGTCCGCCAGTTAATATTTGATCCGCATAGGCGCCAAGGAATTTCTGAAATTCCTCCTGCGGCGCGGCGGGCAGGATAATATCGTCAAACGAGGTGGGGGAGCCGTGGAAGCATAAAAGCTCAAGATCGCCTTCGAGATTCAATTTGATCGTTGGCTGAAAGTTAGCGATGAATTCCTGATCAGCCTCATTGAGGTTCGACAACGACCAGATCCGAATATTTTCCATCTTTTTGAGTCGTTCAGGCCGAATCCCTTCATCGTCAGCTGCCACGCCGCTTAACAGCCATGCATCTGCATTCCCCATCACAATGGGACAATTCAGCGCGCGCAGATTTTGAACGACTTCAGCAGGTTGTGGTCCGCCTTGAATTGCATCGCCGAGGCAGACGATCTGCTCAATGTCCTGGCGTTTTATATCAGCCAGCACTGTTTCAAAGGCGACATTGTTTCCGTGAATATCAGAGATGATTGCGATTCGCATAGAAAAGTTTCTCCTGTTTGCTCAAAGGCTGTCAAATACTAGAGTCAGAGCTAGCTATTACTATGACTCCACTGATGATGAACCTCAAGATTAGATTATCTTCGCAACAAAGTTTTCATTTCTTCTATTGTATATGGTGGTTTTCGTTTATGAATCATCGCATGACAATTCGGACAAACTGGCTGTAAATCTTGAATTGGGTCAACTTGATAGGTTTCGCCAATTTCGGAGATTTGCTTGAGATGATGAACATGAATAAAGCCTTTTCCAATTTCCCCGTAAACTTTTTCAAAATCAACATTACAAACTTGGCAAGCAGCTCCATAATGTTCAATGCATTTTCTTCGGGCTACAGGGTTTCTTTCTTAAGAATTGACTAATATTCTATGAACTGCTCCCTCAAATATTTCTTCTTGGGTTGCATCTAATTCTTCAGGAAAGGTAAAAATTGATGAATTATTAAAGCCTGTCCAAAGGGTTTCGAGTTCATTTGCAACATTATTAGGAATTTGAACCCCTGACATTTGAGTGTCCCAATGCATTTCCGAGAGTGGCAGCATATTTATTAGTAGCTCGCGTGGCAAGATAGAGTCGGAGTCTGGATTTAGTAAAGTATCATATTTAATTTCTACGTAATTGGTAGTTTCTCCCAAAGAAGATTTTTCTTCATTCCAGTGTAAATCTACAAAAGAATCTCTTTCAATGCTTCCTGATGCGATAATCCCTTTTGGTTCTTCTCCAAGTCGAATTAAGAAAAACCTGTCGCCTTTTTGTGGTCGTTTGGATACCCCTGAACTCCAACGATCGAGAACAATTTTTCCGATTTTGACATCATCGGACATTTGGACAATATTATCCCATTGCCATCGCTTTGGATTCCAAGCAAGGAGATATGTTTTCATGTTTGCATTATAACCAAAACCCGCCTCTCATCGAGACGGGTCTGATTACTGATTACTGTTTACTGATTACTTACTTCCTTCGCCTTGGTGCGAGACGATTCTTTCCAAAGCGTGTTGGTGTGGGGGCAGGGCGCGGGGGGCGATTCCCTTCGTGGCGTTCGTGACCAGACCTCGGCGGCGCGGGGGGCGAGTAGTCAAAGCCTTCGATGGTCTCGCGCTTGATGGGTCCGCCCATGATGCGTTCGAGCGCGCGGACTATGTCGGTATCTTCGGGTGTGACGAGTGTGAACGCGTCGCCGGTGCGCAGGGCTCGTCCCGTGCGACCGATGCGATGGATGTAGGCATCGGCGGTGTCGGGCATGTCGAAGTTGATGACGTGTGAGATGCTCTCAATATCAAGTCCGCGCGCCGCAATGTCGGTGGCGACCATGATGGGGAAATGTCCGCTTTTGAAACCGCTCAGGGCTTGCTGACGCTGTCCCTGTGTGCGATTGCTGTGCAGGCTCGTAACCTTATGTCCCGCGTGCGCAATCTGGCGCGCCACTTTATCGGCGCGATGTTTGGTGCGGGTAAAGATGAGCACCGAATCGGTGGAGGTCTGCTTGAGCAGTTCCAACAACAACCCGGATTTCAAATGTTGAGGCACCGGATACAACGCGTGCGCGACTGTAATTGCAGGTTTGCTGATACCCATGGCGATCTTTTGCGGTTCGGTCAGCGATTGTGCGGCGAGTTGCTCCACCTCGGCGGGGAAGGTCGCCGAGAACAACATGGTTTGTCTGCGCACCGGCACGGCTTTGATGATGCGCTTCACGTCCGGCAGAAAACCCATGTCGAACATGCGGTCGGCTTCATCGAGCACCAGGACCTCAATACGATCCATTTTTGCGTGACGTTGTTGAATAAGGTCCAGCAAGCGACCGGGACATGCGACGAGGATCTCCGCGCCGTTGTGTAAAGCCTTGATCTGATTTCCGGCTCCGACTCCGCCGTAGATGGTTACGCTCCTCAGCTTTGTCCCCACTGCGAGCGCGTGCACAACCTGGTTGATCTGTTCGGCGAGTTCACGCGTCGGCGTAACGATCAGCGCGCGCGGCATCCCGCGGGACCCTTCGAGTAGTCTGTTCAAAATGGGGAGGACGAACGCGGCGGTCTTGCCGGTGCCCGTCTGCGCGGTGCCGATGATGTCACGTCCGCGTACTGCGGCAGGGATCGCCGCTTCCTGAATGGGAGTCGCGGTCTCATAACCCGCATACTTGATCCCCGGCATTAAGCGGGAATCCAAATTAAATTGTTCGAAGTTCAAAACTTATTCCTGTTCCTCAGAAGTCTTGTAGGTGTTTGGGGAATTGAGTGAGAGCTCAAAAAACGAAAACAGCGGTGGACTGCTGATATGTGAGCCGTTAGATCCGTAAATCGGGACTCGATAGATTTATTGTAGGGTGATTATACACTACTAATCCATCCAACTCGGTGGTTGAGTAGGCGGCGGGTTTCGATACGTCTTTGCAAGACTACTTAACCGCCGCCGTATCGAAACCACCACTAAGCAAAGTACTCTGCTTACTTGCTGGTTTCGATATGCCTTCGGCTGTCGCCTCAGGCTACTCAACCAGCGAGGTATGGCAAAACAAAACCCGCCTTTCATCAAGACGGGTTTGTGGCCGACTGAGTACTGCTCACTGGATGCTGATTACTTTGCACCGTCCGATGACTGAATCCATTCCAGATCTCCTGCGGATAAATGATCGCATTCGTTCCCGGTAGTTGCTCCATGGCGAGACCTGTATTCAAGTCGATACCCACTTGCTGATAAGCCTTATACGCTAATTGACTGCAATAAAACGAATCTTCTGTATTCGAATATAGGAAGTTCAAGTTATACGGCTTGCCAACCTGCGCGAGACAATACGCGGCGACCTTCATCCGCATTTCATGCTCTTCTTCCTCTCCAAGCCCAAGCGTATCCAGCGGTGAGACGATCCCATAAAAAGTATCAAATAAATGTCCGCGGCGACGCGCCATGCGTTCAGCATCCCATTGTCCGCGGAAGGCGGTAAATTTAATCACGCCATGCGCGCCCGCCTCCACGCATCTCCCCTCGGGTCCCACATACATTGCTACATGGTCCACGTCACCCGGCACAAGCCGGCCGATGAGCCGCCAGAACTCACCCGGCAAAATATCGGGTTTGCCATTCATCGTGCAGATGATGTCACCTGTTTGGATTGGTATCCCTTCAATTTCATACGTATAAATCATTCTTGCTCCGTATCTCATTATACGGAAAAACTGGGAATTCGTTTCATCAATTTCCCCAACTCGGCTAGGAGATTGCTTCGCTCCCTCTGGTCGCTCGCAATGACGAAGGTGCATGTACCAAAAAATCCATCTGATGTGCAACATACACCAACTCACCGCGTTCAACTTGTGCGCGGCGTTCACTCAACCAGTTGGCGAACGCATCTGCATTCAATTCAACATGCCCGGTCAACGACTCTTCAAAGAAATGCAGAATGAAATTCAAAAAATATTCTTCATCCTCCAAATATTTTCCGCCCACCGCATGCACCACCCAGTCCGACGAACCCGCGCTTAGAATCTCCGCGCCTATGCCCTGCAAATGCCTGAACAGATGCCGCCCGCTTTTGCTATCGCCGCCGGTCGGACGCTTGTCCATCGTCTTGTGATAAAGCCGCTCGATCTTTTCATCCAGCGCCGCGTCAACTGTTGGCTCAAACGACGTCACGCCATCGAAATTGATCGTCAGCCATGCCAAATCCTTTGTCAGCGACAACAGCTTTGGCAACGACTCAGGCATCGGAAGCAGATCCAAAAACGCATGCGCGATCAATAGGTCAGCGGGTTCTTTATTCTTTTGGATGAAATCGAAAACGTCTGCCTGCTCCAAATGGATTCGGACATCCTGCGCCTCATCAAACACCCGCAACTGACTCTGCCCGCCTCTTTCAACGCTCAAGCCTGCTTCCGTTGCGAATTGCGGAATCCAAGCTGACGCATATTCGATGTTTTCCGCCATCTCATCCACCAGGACATACTCGGCTTGACGAATGACATCCCACCACAACAACCGCCTGAGCATCGTCCCGATCCCTGCGCCGACTTCGATTATCTTGATCGGTTGAGTTGGTAGATGCGCTTTCAAGGACTCAAGCACATCCTTGTTCAGGGCGCGATCATCCACGCTTTGTTTGGAGAGCAGGTAATGAGGGAAGGAATATTGCATTATGCCTTTGTAGGGGCGGGGTCTCCCCGCCCATATATTACAACCAAAAATGGGGCGAGAGGATCTCGCCCCTACGAAACCATTTGAAATAAAAATTCCCTGATACTCTTCGCCGTCGCATTCCATTTTGGTTGTATCTGATAGCGTTTTACTGCATTCAAAGACAACTTCAACAACAAATCTCGATTGGTGGCAAGCTCATTGAGATGATCGGCTAGTGACTCAGCATCATCAGGCTGTATCAAATATCCATCTTCACCATGTGTAATGATCTCATTCGCCGCGCCTGCACTCGTACCAATCGCCGGCAGACCGAACCCCATCCCTTCGAGATAGACGATCCCAAAGCCTTCATAGCTGGATGGCACCACCATCACATGCGACTGCCTGTACATTTCGATCAACGGCTCGTTATCCAGTGCGCCGTGAAACTTGACTACTGACGACAGGCTGTGAGTCAAAATATATTTTTCCATCTCGTAGG
>Ga0137333_1000248_pt1 | contig 14892 bp, 14 predicted proteins | sample EasRivERMLT231_2_FD_102286 | JGI IMG/M metagenome (GOLD analysis project Ga0137333, IMG submission 102286) | Soil microbial communities from meander-bound floodplain in the East River, Colorado, USA - East River MetaG ERMLT231_2 | ecosystem: Environmental > Terrestrial > Soil > Floodplain ... | reverse complement strand
TCTAATGGACCCCAAGAACTGGACACTACCCATAGGGTAGAATCGCAAAGAAATGGAGTTCAGAATGAAACAACGCAGAACCTTCAGCGCGGAGTACAAAACCAAAGTGGTGTTGGAGTTGATCGCAGGAAAGAAAAGTTTATCAGAAGCTAGTCGTGAATATGAGATCAAAGACACGGTACTGTCGCGCTGGAAACAAGAATTTCTTGAACGTGCCGGTGAGATTTTTGAACAACCTAAAGACCTACAAGACAAAGATGCCCGCATCGCAGAACTGGAGCGGCTGGTTGGGCGTCTGACCATGCAGGCAGAGCTTTCACACCTGCCCTGGCGGGCGGTGCCAGGGAAAAAAGCGCAGAGCTATGCCAGCTCGCTACTCAAGAACAGAGAACAATCGTGAACGACTTGGTGGTCGCGGAAAGCTGCTCCACCAAAGCAGCCTGCGATTCAGTTGGCATGGCGCGCAGCACTTATTATTATCGGTCTCAAGCACGGGATGAAAGCCAGCTCGGCATAGATCTGGAGCAAGTTGCCGGACAGTATCCGAAGTATGGGACACGTCGCATGACGCATCAACTCCGCCGAGCGCCTTATTGCTATCTGATCAACCGCAAACGCATCCAGCGGCTGATGCGCGAAAAAAAGTTACTGCGCCCTGTGAAACGAACTAAATATCGAACAACCAACAGCCAGCATCCGTATCCGCGCTATCCGAACTTGATGAAAGATATGGAAGTCGTTCGCCCAGAGCAAGCCTGGGTGAGCGATATTACCTACATTCGTCTTGGGCGGGGATTTGTGTTTCTGGCTGTAATCATGGATGTCTTTACACGCACGATCCGTGGCTGGAATTTGAGCCGCAATCTGGATGTGGATCTGACGCTAACCGCTCTGCGAAACGCATTGAGTTTATGCATCCCGGAAAATCATCACAGTGATCAAGGCATTCAATATGCTGCACAGGCTTATACGGATCTTCTGAAAAAATACAGCATCCAGATCAGCATGGCTGCGCAAGGCAAGCCCGAAGAAAATGGTTATGCCGAACGATTAATGAGAACGATCAAAGAAGAGGAGGTGGATCTTTCCGAGTACAGAGACCTAGACGATGCTCGTGAACAGATTGGGTGTTTCATAGATCAGGTCTATATGCAGAAACGCATCCACTCTGCTTTGGGCTATCTGACACCGGTTGAGTTTGAAGCCAATTGGCGACGCGCTCAACTCCAATCAGCTACCCCCTAAATGTCGCTTAAAATCTGTCCAACTTTTGGGATCCACTACAGATGTCACTTTAGATCATACATGTTGTTTAAGGGGGTGGTCCCTCGACCGACGCGATTAGACGCTATTAAATGAAGAGACCCCGGGGGTAAGAGGGATTTCAGGGGAAAATCAGGTTATTCCAGACGTATCGGGTGCTTACGAACCAAAGGATTGCACTCCAGCCAGTCCTCGAGACTTATAGGCGGGTCAGGGAAGTTCAGGCGGGTCATAACGTACTTCTCCCCCTCCCGCTTCAGGTAGTAGCCGGCGTGGAAGGGGTCCCCAAGATAGGTATTCATCCGTTCCTCGTTCCACCGGCCGCCATCGGCAATGGGAAGACATGCGCCCGCGACCTCGAGCAGATCGCTAATTCGAGCACCAGCATTCCGGAGAGAAAAAAGTTGCTCGATGGTCTGACGCGAGGCAGCATCAATAAGGATGCGTTTATCCCTACCCATCCTGTACGGATGTAAAGTCTTACAATCTGGTTGGTGCTTACCTTTACTTACCTTTACTTTTGTTTTGGTCAATTCAAGTGTCCCGTGAGACTTTGTAACCGTTCAATCAGGTCTTGACAAGGTCATTTATCATCATGCTTAAGTTTCTTTACTGATCGATTTCTTTGATTCATCGCACCGAAACAACTTTTTCCGCCCTTAAGAAGGGTTCACCACGTTCGACATCCATCTCCATTATACCTGTGACTAATAATGGCATTGTTGAATCAAACAGGGATCTGGCAACGCGATAAACATCAGGAAACAGAATCGCATCCAGCGTTCCATGGAGATCTTCCAGGGTCAGGAACAACATCGATTCGCCTTTTGCCGTCCGGCTGCGATGGGAAGTCTGCCGAACACCCGCAACCGTCACCCTGCGCCCGATCCTTGCGATTGCATCCAGGGTAGAGATCGCACCTGTTCCTTTGATTTTCTCTGACCGCACTTAAGAACCCGCCGCAAGCTGCCGTCTTTTCAAGGCTGGTAGATAAGCGGGTTTCACCTGCACTGGCGTGCGGTGCAGCGTGGTTTTGTGGTTTGCGTGTGTGTTTATTTTGTGGTAGTATAGCTACATGAAAATAACAGATTATCAACGGGACGAGCACAGAGTTCATCTTCTGCTGTTTCACCTTGTTTGGACACCCAAACGTCGCAAGCCTGTTCTGGTCGGTGAGGTCGCAAAGGATTGTCGAAGGATCATCGAAGCCAGGTGCGAGGAAAAGGGCTGGATCATCAAAGAACTCGCCATTCAACCCGATCACATCCAATTATTTATTCAGGTGTGGCCTGCCGATTCCGTATCCAATGTTGTGAAGGAGATCAAGGGGATCACCGCCTTTGAGCTGCGCAGAAAGCATCCACAGCTTTTGAAACTGCCCTCCATGTGGACCCGCAGCTACTTTGCCGCAACCGTTGGACATGTTTCAGCCCTAATCATCGAAAAATATATCGCAGCCCAAAAGGGACTATGATCCTCACTCGGGTATTTCGCGCCATGCAACCAAAATGCCTGTTGGACGAATGCAATAGGGAGTCTGGACGCATCTACACCCAAACGATGGTGGAGCATTGGCGCATCTATCGCAACCAAGGGGTTTGGCTCAGCCCCGGCATGGATGAAAAGTACAACGACTTTTTGTCTCCAACTACCCTGCATGCGCACAGCCGAGACGCCGCACAGCAAGCCTTCGCAAAAGCGGTCAAGACGACCCACGCGCTTCGTAAAGCCGGGTTTGGGGATGCCCAATTTCCGCACAAAATAAAGTACTGGAAAACAACCATCTGGAAAAACACAGGGATCCGCGTGCGGGAGGGTGTGGCATTCCTGGCGCGGGCCAGAGGACTTGAGCCGATCCGTGTCCAACTACCGTTCGACCTGCAAAACGCAACATTCGTGGAAGCACGCCTGGTCTACAACCGAAAAACATCCCGCTATGAATGGCACTTCGTTGTCAACGATAGTCTTGAGCCAGTCATGCGCACGACGGGTGCAAGCGTAGCCGTGGACATGGGCGAGATACATCCCGCAGTCGTTACCGATGGGAACACGGCGCTGGTAGTCTCCGCACGCGAACTGCGTTCCACCGGGCAGGGACTGGCAAAGGCGATCTCCATTCTGGACGCGAGAAAGGCAGGCATGAAACCTGGGTCCAAAAGGTACAGGAGAATGGCAAAGGCGAAAGCCAAAGCCCGCAGAGTCGCCAATGCCAGACAGCGGGACATTCTGCATAAAGTCTCACGCGCGGTGGTGGACTACGCTGTTGAAACAAATGCCCAAGAGATCGTTATTGGCGACGTGCGCGATATTGCGGATGGGGTCAATAAGGGCAAACGCTTCAACCAGAAGATCAGCCTGTGGCCGCATGGAAAACTAAGAAGCTATATCGCGTACAAGGCGCTGCTTCTGGGGATCGAAACACTGCTCGAAGATGAACACCACACGACTCAAACATGCCCTTGCTGTGGCAACAAAAAAAAGCCCAAAGGTCGTGTCTATAAATGTGGTGTATGTGGCTTCGTGGGACACCGCGATGTAGTGGGGGCGAGTAACATCCTCTCCCGCCGTTTGTATGGAAAACTTGGCAGAGTCCAAGTGCGTGAAACAATGTATCGTCATCCCTATGGCGCCAAGGCGCCATAGGGTCATGCGTAGCCGCGTCGACACCGCGCAAGTAGCTCGCTTAGGCGAGAAGCCGCCGTCCCTTCAGGGCGCGCGGAGTGTCACACCAATTCAAGAGGGTGAGCATCCAGACTGATACCTAGAATCTCCACCTGTGCGTTTACCTTTTGTTGGAGGGTCCAGTCTTCCTCACTCGGATCCGTCCATTCAAATAGACTCATCTGATTTTGCTGCCATCCACCGTTCTGCAGTCGCTTCAGGATGGACGGAATTGTTCCCAGCCCGCTCAGCGCACCTGCCTCGGTCAAAGTCCTAGCTTCCTGCGCGCGTGGATCAACACGCGTAAGGAAATCCTCCAGGGAAGTAAAAGGTCGAAGGTGGATGATGCGTTGGATCGTCTGCCTAGTCAATTCCTTGACCTGGTCCAGTCCCATAAAGAGCACGTGTTCCTGCGAGTCATCCACCTTCTTGACCGAAAAGTTATTCATTGAATGATTGATATGCGGTGGACGCACACTCAAGTCCATTCTTCTTGCTTCACTAAGATAGACACGCTGGCTGTAGTATCCACCCCAGTTGGCAAGCACTGCCGCCATGAATTCTGCCGGGAAATAGGATTTGCACCATGCAGAGCGCCAGGCCACTTTTGCATAGGAGGCGGCATGAGCCTTGGGGAAGCCGTAGCCAGCAAATGCTGCCATCATTTCCCAGATCCTTTCCGCCGTTTCAGATGGCACCTCGTTTCTTTCCTGTGCCTGGTCCATAAATTTTCGTTTCAAATCCTGCATGCGTTTGCCGGGATCGAAATGACTCATCGCGCGCCGCAGCAGATCTGCCTCTGCTAGATCGAATCCCGCGATCTCATGCCCGATCCGTAATACCTGCTCCTGATACAGGATCACACCAAAGGTTTCATCCAGCAATGGTGCAAGAGCAGGATGAATGTGTTTTACTTTTTCATCGCCTTTGAAACGGCGCACAAATGCATCCTTCAATCCACCACTAAGCGGTCCAGGGCGATAGAGAGCCAATGCAGCCATGATGTCGTCTTCACTGCGCGCATGGATCTCGCGCAGTGTGGCACGCATTCCTGGACTCTCGATCTGGAAGCAGCCAATGGTTTCGCCCTTCTCGATCCGTTGAGCGGTTGCTGGATCATCCGCAGGTGTGGAGTCCAGAACGGCTAATGGATCAGTAAATTGATCCCTTTGGCTTGCGTATACAAACTCGGCAACATCTCCAAGTACGGTCAGGCCGCGAATACCCAACAAATCGATCTTCACCAAGCCCAATGCCTCGACGGCATCAAGGTCCAGCTGGGTAATGACCACTCCCTTGCCACCCGAGCGCATCACCGGAACGAGATCGGTCAGCGCGCCCGGGGCAACGATGATCCCTCCTGGATGCATGGAAAGATGGCGCGGTAGTTTCAGAATAGCTTCGGCTTCGTCAAAGATGGTTTGATAGGTTTGAGATGGATAGGCTGTGCGTAGTGCCCCAAATGGAGAGGTAGATTTGCCATCGGCTGAAGTTTCAAAACGTGCCCAGAATGCATGCGGCAGCTGGTTGGACAACTCGCGAACCTTGGAGAGTTCCAGCCCATGTGCCTTGGCCACATCACTCAGTGCCGAGCGGGGACGATAGCGATTAATCGTTCCCACCATGGCCACACGCTCTGCACCATACGTATCAAAGACATGCTGGATCACTGAATCCCTTCGGCGTGAACATAAATCCATATCAATATCTGGAGGGGTAGTGCGCGCAGGATTCAGAAAGCGTTCGAAGTAAAGGTTCAAACGCAAGGGATCTGGGCTGGTGATCTCAAGACAGTGGGCAACAAGAGATGAAGCCGCTGAGCCGCGTGAAGAGTATGGAACTCCAGTCTGTCTGGCAAATCGCAGTACATCCTCCACAATGAGAAAAACTGGTTCAAAGCCCATTTTGGAGATGATTTCCAGTTCATGATCCAACCGTTGCTGGATGGCTGGCGTGATTTCCCCGTATATCTTCGCTGCACCTTGAGTGGCTTTATCACGCAGGTGTTGCGCAGCACTGACTCCCTCGGGCAATGGAACAGTTGGCATGTGAGAACTGCCGATCGGCAGATCGAACTTGCAACGTTCGGCAATCTCAAGAGTCGAAGCCAGTGCTTCAGGGTAATCTTTGAAGCGTGTTTCAATTTCCTGTGCACTGATGAAGTATGAATCAGGTGCTGCGGCTGCCTCCTTCGGGAGCGTGGTGATGGTTTGATTCAGACGAACTGCGGCAAGCGTTCGCTGAAGGATGGCTTGATTAGGAGTCAAATAATAAACAGGATGAGTTACTACGGAGGGCAGTGAAAGTGTATGTGCAAGTTCTGAAAGAGAATTTGCCTCGCCTGGATTCCGAATACTTACATATAGGCGATCTTGAAAGACATCCCTAAGTCGCTGTGGCTGGCTACTTAATGCAACCAGGTCTTTGGAGTAGGAAGCCAGTACAGCCAGAGAGCATGGAGCTTCTGGATCATCTCGAAGTGCAATGGCGCTGCTCAGCCTGCAGAGATTGGACCAACCCTCAAGGCTCGTCGCTAGGAGGCTTACTGGGCCTTCATTGAGATTAATTTCCAAACCAATAATAGGTCGGATGCTGGCTGCTTTACAAGCCGCGGCAAATTCAACTGCGCCTGTCAGCAGGTTGTGATCAGTGAGTCCCAGAGCAGACATGCCATCGGCTCGGGCTGCTTGCGCCAAATCGGAAGGCGTCATCAACCCTTCCTGTAGGGAGAAAGCGCTGTGAACGGTGAGATGAATGTACATCAGCTTGATTGTAAACTGTCTTTATACGATATCCCCTTTTTTTTGGCTGTTTGAATTCTATCCCCAGCTTTACTCTAATTGTAGAGTAATTCTGTCGCACAAGAGCAGATATGTTAAGCGATTTCGGGGCAGAAGAACAAGGAATCCTCAGAAGCTTACGATGCATCACGACAGATCTTTCCGCAGGTCCACAATGAGTACTCCTCACTAATCCAGAGTAGCCAGGCCGCTTTAGGGTTTCAGTGATTTATTCTCTAACCAAGCATCACCGATCTACGGGAGATCTAACTGCCAATCCACCACGTTGTAATACATAGGTGTAGATCATAGTGGTCTTTACATCCTTGTGGCCGACAACCCGTCCAGTTTCGTCTTATCCAGTTGAGAGTTCTGAATGTTGGGTAGGGATGGTGCAGCTTTTTCTGGCATTATATACCCTCCATTGTGTATGTTAAAATGAATGCAATTACTCAGCTGATTTCACCTTGCACCACCTAATGCCTATTTTGTTTTAGGCGCTTAGCCGCTGATAATCTATAGCCCCATAGATGGTAAAACGGCGGCTGAACACCTAGTTGGGCGCTTCGTTATGAATGACAATATATCCTCAATAGATAAGCTATTCCATTCCGTCTCTTATTTAATAGTGCAGTCGAGTCTTCGTCGCACTCCTTTCAAAGGTGTAATTATAAAAAAGGAAGCATCATATAGAATTGGTGGGCCAAGAGAAGTTGCTTCTCAACATTCAAACCTTACGAGGAGTTAGATCATCAATGAAAACCAAAACACCATTTCCTCAAGAACAGAAAAAACATCCATTAGAAGAATATTCTGAAAATGAACAAATCGCTTATTTGAGCATTTTATCTGCCGTCTGTTATGTAGATAAAGAATTTGGAGATAAGGAAAAACGTCAACTGGATGTCTTGTTGGCGCAACTTAAGATTTCAGATGTAGGGAAAGCTAAAATCTATTCTTCAGTATTCAACCTTCAACACGAAGATAAACTGGCGAATCTTGAGGCAATTCAAAATCTTGGTAATACGGAATTAAAATACACTTTAATCTCAGACTTGTGTCTTTTTTCTTTGGTTGATTCGAAGTTCACCGATGAAGAATATCAATACATACTTGGTATCGGGGAAGTCCTGGGTATTACCCAAGAACAAGTTGATGCCATAAAGTCTCTCCAAGAGAACCTTTATAAAATCAAGGATATTCCCTCAAATTCTAAAAGATTTAAACAGGTCATAAAAGATAGTGCAGCAAGCCTTGCCGGGGTCAGTGTTCCTATAGGAGCAATTGCAGCAAGTGGTTCAGTCTTTGGACTTAGCGCCGCCGGAATGGCAGCTGGTTTGGCTGCACTCGGCGCATTAGTTGGTGGCGGAATGTTGGCAGGGATTGTTATTGTGGTTCCCGCAATCGCACTTGGGACTGCTTATGGTGTTAAGAAACTCTTTGATGTTGTATGGAAGGACAATGAGAGTTCAGATAGTGTGAAAAACTCATAAGAAAGAGGTCGAAAGCGAACATGGACAAAAAAATCGTCAAAAGTGAAATGCAGCCTGTATCGGCTAAACTTGTCATTGTACAAGGTGTTGTTCAAAATCTACCGGAAATTGTGGGGGCAATCAAGGAAATCTATGCCCTTAATAAAAAAGAGCAATTATTTGGTCGAGTTCTGCAATCTCGACTTGATGAATTGAACATCAATAAAGAGAATTTTAAAGTATTGGTTGAGGGTCTGACGGAATTATCAAAATCAGAAAATACTGATCATGAGACAAAAGTTATGTACAGAGATATGATAAAAGCGCTGTTTGAAATCTTCACAACCAATATGCGTAGTTCACAGGACATTTCCAACTATTTGAAAGAATTTTAAGAAAATGTATGGGATAAATTTGTTGGAAGTTGCCAAAATATTGGGAGCTGCTGCGGCCAGTAATATCTTATTTAACAAGTACGGGGCAATTCGTTCGATCCATCAGGAAATTGTAAAATATTCTGCTCAACAAAATATTGCTATGGTCAAGGTAATGATGCGAACTCTTGCACAACAAAACGAGCAGGCGTATCAAGATGTCGTTAAAATTCTTGGAGAGCATTTTACCAAAGAAGAATTACAAGATATTTTGCCTCAATGAGCAAAAAAGGGTGCTAACACAGCGTGCACCCAGACTGGTGGGAGTCTGCGCGTTTTTGAGAAGTTTGCGCGGCTTGGAGTTGGTTGCATCAAAATAGCGTTGTCTCGTCCTGCCCACCAGCAGGTACCGATTACTGTACTTGTCAAGTGCTGAGATAACGCACACCGTTGGCTCGTTCTTCCTGACCTAAAAGGAAAAAATGCTCAGTTACTTAGATGATGATAATTTTGTCGAGTACGTACTTGAGAAAGGCAGCATTCCGTTCTTAGTACGTGGAAGCCTCGCGTGTTCTGCTAATTTCAACTTCATGCCTTTAATCGGAATAAGAATTTCTGGACCAACCCATCGCGTTTTTGCTGTCGGAGAAAACACGAAACAGCCCGATGATACAGGAACAATTCACGTTCGAGAATTGGTAGATGAAGTGGTTTTCCCAGGCGAAATCGAGCTTCCAGAAAAAACAAAGACTGGAATATCTAAAGCATTGTACGGCTTAGAGTTGTGGGCTGACTTTCTATGTCTAGCGGTGGGAAATCCAAAGATAATAGTTGAAGTGCAACGCCCTATAAACGTTGTCATAGCTACTCATAGCGATTTTGATGTTAGATCGCTGGATTCGTGGGGAGATCTTTTTCAGCATTACTTAACATTAGAAACAAGTGAACGAAAAAAGATTGCGGCAAGTCTTTGGTGGTATAGAAAAGCCTGCTCAACTGCTTACTATTCTGTTTTTGATAGTTACACAGCATACTGGAACTGTCTTGAAATCATGTTTACGAGCGAGCCTCATAACATTCAAAAACAGATGAGAACCGGACTTCTAAAAGCGGATTTCGTCAGCAAAGAAGATGCACAACAAATAGTTCATCAATGCTTTGAAGTTGCGCCCAAAACAGACCGTCTCTATCAAATAAGAAATGATATTAACCATGGTAACATTCGTGAAAATTCTGGCGTGGATTACAGGCGAGTATATTTTCGTGGAATGCTCTTACAAACTATAGTGATGAAATTACTCTATAGAAAATTGGGACGCTCAATTTCATCAGGAATGAACATAAACCAAGAGGCAGAGCAGATAAATTCCCCGGAGTTCCAAGATGGAAAACCTCCCCAATCAAAAAACCAGCCAACATAGCGTGGTGTGTCCTGAAAAGTCATCGTCTGCTCACTGGTGACACCTGCACTGCACCAAACGCAGTGCGGTGCAAGTGAAGTCCAGTTCCGGTAAATGTCAGGACGCCGGATAGCAGGCAACCGATGAAGTCGGGTGACCGATTGTGTCGAAGCGTTGTAACTCCCTAAGATAGCGTTTTGAAATTCAAATTTTGCATGCTAATGCTCTCAAGAAGCTGTTATGAACTTTTGAGGATGGTAAACTCTGGCAATGAGCAGAAAACCATATCCGAGTGATGTAACCGACGATGAATGGGCATTTGTAGCTCCTTACCTGATATTGATGAAAGAGGATGCACCGCAGCGCAATCATGAACTTCGAGCAGTGTTCAATGGCTTACGTTGGATTGTTCGTACAGGTGCGCAATGGCGGATGCTGCCCAATGATCTGCCACCATGGTACACGGTGTACCAACAAGCACAACGCTGGATAAGTGCAGGTGTATTTGAAGATATCGTACATGACCTACGAGCCTTGCTACGACTGGCAAAAGGCAAGAAAGCACAACCTTCTGCCGTAATTTTGGATGGTCGTACCGTGCAATCTACTCCTGAAAGTGGAGATCGAGCTGGGTACGATGGCTATAAACGGAAGAAAGGCAGCAAAATCCATATTGCGGTAGATACCTTAGGACTTTTGCTCGCTGCCCATGTCACGCCAGCCAATGAACAAGAGCGTGCGCAAGTCAGGGAGTTGGCAGAAGCTGTGCAAGAAGTGACACAAAATTCTGTTGAAGTTGCTTTTGTGGATCAAGGCTACACCGGTGATGATCCCAAAAACGATGCTAAAGAAGCAGGTATTGAATTGATTGTGGTCAAACTGCCCGAAGCCAAGAAAGGATTTGTGCTCTTGCCAAGACGCTGGGTGGTGGAACGGAGTTTTGCCTGGATGTCTCGTTTCCGCAGATTGGCTCGTGATTTCGAGAGAACACCAGAAACCTTCCGTAGTCTCCATTTCCTGGCTTTTGCCATCCTGATGCTTCATAACTTCGTCAAATCAATCGCTTACATTTTATGAAAGTGCATAACAGCTTCTAAGTATATAAGCTTGTATAGGATCAGGTCTTCCGGGGAATGTACATAAACCTTTCCGATTGGCGGACCATAATCGATCAAGAGCCTTGTGCTGGCTACTTGCTCATCCGCCAGCCTCTTGAGAAATTCAAACAGGGATTTCACTAGGCCACATATACACTTCTAGCCACAGGGTGTCTCTGAACGATCACTTTCATGAAAACGCGCTATGCACAGGCAGCCAAATACAACTTGATCTCATTTCCTGACCAGCCATTGATACAATTCGCCCTTGTTCGTCAAGTTCTGGTGCAGAACGCTCTATGTCAATTCACATCAGTCGCCCGGGAATAACTGTGATGTAGTCCACCCAGGATCGCCTTGGATTTGACGCGCGCCCTGGTTGGCTTTGATCTTGGCAGATCGTAATCATCGGGAATGCGCTGACGAATACCTTGATGGGGTCGTTCCTGATTGAAGTACGCTATGTATTCGCTGACGACCCGCTGTACATGCCTGCAATCCTGGAAGAGAATTTGATCCAGACATTCTCTCCGCAGACTACCCATAAACCTTTCACAGATCCCATTGGCTTGTGGCGTTCGATAGGGCGTCTGGAGTTTCTGGATCCCTGAGCTAATTGCCATAGCCGAAAAGTGCGTGGCATATTTGCTATCACGATCGCGCATCAGATACTTCGGTCCTCTCCCCCACGGGGTTGCTTCCCGTAGTTGTTGGGCTGTCCATGCATCGGTTGGGTATTTTGTGACACCCATGTGCACGATCCTTCGCATTTTCAGATCCATCACTACAAAGATATACCATTGCCGAAACAGCCAGTCATACATAACGGTAAAGTCACAAGTCCAGATCTCTCTGGACTGGTTCTTCAGGAAAGTGGCCCAGGTTTGATTCGCCGTATGGGATGGTCTGGCTTTCGGCATATATTTTTGAATGGTCCGTTTACTCACTGCAATGCCCAGTTTTAGCAATTCACCCCGGATCCGCTCGGCGCCCCACAAGGAATTCTCCACAGCCATTTTGCGGATCAGGTCGATCGTTTCCGCTAAAATCTTGGGCTGGCCTTGTGACTTCCGTTTCCAATAGAAGTGAAACAATTCTCGATGCCAGCGCAGCAGTGTTTCTGGCTGGACAATATGGAGCGATTGTTTCCAAAATTTCGCGAAGTGGGAAAAAAGAACGAGGCGAAACCGGTCAGGGTCGGTCAGTTGAGGTCGTTTGACCTGCCGTTTCAGGATGATCAGTTGTTGGCGCAGCAGAGCATTCTCCACAACCAGATCGGTACGACTGCGAGTTAGATCGGAAAGTATGCCGATGTTTAAGATTGAAGTGGCGGGTTTTGTCCAGAGTTTGAGGCGCTCTTGTAGCCAGAGAAGGATTTTGCTCAACATGCTGCTCCCGGGAAATTATGAGGGTAAAACAGCATCATAATCCTCTTTTACCGCATAAACCCGGGCGGATGAGCCAAGTAGCCAGCACAAGGGTTGGGCGAACCAATTGTCAGTGGTCTTGCACTCAACGATACGGCAACCCTTTTAGAGGGCGCGATTCCATCTGCGATTTTAGCCTTACTCGTGCAGTTTGGCTTCGACAGATTGGACCGCCTACTAATTCCGAAAGGACTGCGTCTGGCAGATGCCAAGGGTAGTCGTTAGGAGCAATTCAAAAACTATGAAATCTGCATGGTACGAAAAACAGGGCGAGGCGTCCAATGTTTTAATCGTCGGTGAGATGGACGACCCACAGCCAGGCGCGGGTGAAGTTCGGATTCGAATTGCTGTGTCGGGGATAAATCCAGGTGATGTAAAGAAGCGGCAAAATGCGTTTGGAGTTGGCATGCCGTATCCGCGTGTTATTCCGCATAGTGATGGCGCTGGTCTTGTCGATGCCGTCGGTGAAGATGTATCACAGGAATGGATCGGACAGCGCGTTTGGTGCCATGGTGCTCAAACGTATCGACCTTTCGGCACTGCCGCCGAATACACACTGGTTCCATTAGAACAAGCGGTTCGATTGCCAGAAGTTGTATCTTTTGAGCAAGGCGCCTTTCTAGGCATTCCCGGCATAACCGCTCACCGGGCTGTTCATGTGGCAGGCCCAGTTGAAGGAAAGACTGTATTAGTCCAAGGTGGTGCCGGTACAGTTGGCTCTTTCGCAATTGGGCTTGCGCGTCATGCAGGAGCGCGAGTTATCGCGACCGTCCGTTCCGAACGTGATCGGGAAATCGCTTCGCGTGCGGGTGCGAATGAAATCTTATTAATGGGTGAAACGTTAGTAGGGCAGATCAAGAGGCTAGTTCCTGGCGGTATTGATCATATCGTCGAGGTGGCTTTCGACGCAAATATTAATACTGATATTGAAATATTGGCGCAAGGCGGGTCTATCGCTTCGTATGCGTCGAATGTTTTCACCCCTGAAATTCCTTTCTGGCTTCTCGTCTTTAGCAATGCCAGAATATTCTTTGTTGGAAGCGACGATATCCCGAAAGAAGCAAAGATGGAAGCCGCCCACGCGATAAATCAGACGCTCGAGGCTGGTTGGCAGGGACTTAACGTTGCCGAGAGATTCACGTTGCATGACATCGCCCAGGCGCACGAAATAGTCGAACAGCCAACAAAATCCGGGCGTGTGATCCTCACCATTTGATATTCGCCGAAATCGATTGGGCGGCGGAGGTCTTCGACCAGGCGTCCCTTAGTCTTGGGTTAATCAGCATTGACTTCAGCATTACCTCATGACCACAGCCACCACGCAAGCCTTGCCCAACATCGCGTTCACTAGGTACTCACATTGGATACACAATTGAACTGACGGCAAGGCTGATTTTGGGGCAGAAGATATTCCCCTAAAACACTAAAGCCGAGCGCAATTACTAGCGGCCTGGCTTTGGTAAATATCGTGAGACATTCATTCCCATGCTGAGATCTCTTCTGCTGACTGTGCGATCAATTGGGTAACCTAGTTGGAACGGGACACCATTGGCACACGGCTTGCTCTACTCTCTTCAGTAGTCGCTCCCATTCGCTGAGCCATGAAACGTTAAAGGCCCGACTGCAAATTCAGTTCCAGCACTTCAACCTGGTCTTTCTGCTCGCAGAGACGGTAGAAATGAACAGGATAACGGATGGCGTGCCCTTCGTCTTTTCCGGCTTGACGATGTGGAGCTTGATGCTCCGTCCATCCTCCTTCATCGTCTTCTCCGCGAAGAAGATCCGGTGATGGTCCACGAGACATCGTCCGCCAGGATGTCGTAGAAGTTGCCATCTCCATTCGCCCAGCGTTCGAACGCCGCTGTGACTATGTCGCGACTTGACTTCATTGTGGGTCATCCTTTCCTATAAACAACTTCTCCTGCCCCGCGGCAGGGACGCGGGGCAGGGATTAGGTTGAGGCGGACCTTGAGCGACTGGTCGCCGCCGTCGTCGTGGGGAGAGTCCTCTCTGGCGACTGGCCAACTGAGGTCACGATGCTGAACAGGCTCAGTCGAGCGACTCGGCAGCCTGCAGGATGATTTGGGTGACAGCCTCGGGCTCGGAGATTTGCGGCACGTGTGAAGCGCTGACCTCAGTCGTTTGCGCACCTGCGCGCTCGGCCATGAACCGTTGCGTCACCGGCGGGATGGCGCGGTCCTCGCTAGCGACCAGGTACCACGACGGGATGGACATCCATGCTGGAGTACCGGAGGGTGCCCCAAAGGCCTCCTCAGTGAATGGTCGCTGCGTGGCGAACATGAGATCGGTGGTCTTTCGGGGAAGGTCCTGCGCAAACGCCGTTCTAACACCCTCTCTTGTTAGGTACAGGTCGATCCCCACACCGCCAGCGGGGAGCGGGTAGGGACGGGCGATGAG
>Ga0137333_1000247_pt1 | contig 14903 bp, 12 predicted proteins | sample EasRivERMLT231_2_FD_102286 | JGI IMG/M metagenome (GOLD analysis project Ga0137333, IMG submission 102286) | Soil microbial communities from meander-bound floodplain in the East River, Colorado, USA - East River MetaG ERMLT231_2 | ecosystem: Environmental > Terrestrial > Soil > Floodplain ... | reverse complement strand
CCTATGTGTGGAATCGTCGGATATATCGGGCCGCGTGACGCGACACCGATCATCATCAATGGCTTGAAAAGGCTCGAATACCGTGGCTACGACTCAGCTGGGATCGCTGTCTGGAACAACGATCAGCTTGAAGTGCGAAAAGACGCGGGCAAGTTATCCCAATTAATTGATCTCGTCAGCAAATCTCCCATTAACGGCGCACCGGGCATCGGTCATACGCGCTGGGCAACCCACGGCGCACCGAATGCCCGCAATGCACATCCTCATATCGGACAGACTGGACGTGTGGTCGTTGTGCAAAACGGCATTGTCGAGAACTTCCTTGAACTCAAGGATGAGTTGATCGCAGAAGGCGTGGAGTTTCAATCTGATACAGACACTGAAACCATTGTGCATCTCGTGGAACATTATCTGGCAACTGGTATGGGGTTGGTAGAAGCTGCCCGCCAGACGTTCAACCAAATTCGAGGGGCGAATGTGGTTGTGCTTATGTCAGCCGATGAACCTGACAAGATCGTAACCGCGCGCATTGGTAATGCCGGCGGCGTAGTACTTGGCATGGGTGACGGCGAAAACTTCATTGCCAGCGACACACCCGCCATTATGGAGCATACGCGTAAGGTGATCTTTTTGGAGTCGCACCAAATGGCGGTTGGGACCCAAAACACGGTAACAATCGAAATGCTGGGCGGCGCAGAAGTAAAGCCGGTTGTGCATACGGTGGCATGGGACCCTATCGCCGCGGAAAAGGGCGAGTATCGGCATTTCATGCAAAAAGAAATTCACGAACAAGTACGCGCGCTCACAGATACACTGGCGGGGCGTGTGGATTTCGCAAACGGCAGGATCCGCCTGCCTGATCTGAATTTGACCGAGGCGTTGGCAAAAAAGATCGAGAAGATCTACATCACGGCTTGTGGTACCGCCGCGTATGCAGGCATGGTTGGGAAATATCTGATCGAGAAGATCGCGCGTATTCCTGTGGAAGTGGTGATCGCCTCTGAGTTCCGTTACAGCGATCCGATTCTGAACGATAAAACTGTGGTGCTTGCCATCTCACAATCTGGCGAAACGGCAGACACACTCGCTGCCATGGAAGAGGGACGGCAAAAAGGCGCGATCATCTGGAGCATCGTGAACGCGATCGGCTCCCAAGCTATACGCGTGGCGGACGGCTTCATCTCGATGCAAACCGGACCTGAAATTGGCGTGGCTTCCACGAAGGCATTTACAGCCCCGCTTGTGGATCAATACATGCTGGCGATCCTACTTGCAGATTTACGCGGCACTATCGATGAAAAGACCCGCAAAGGGCTAGTCGCGGACCTGCGGCTTGTGCCCGATCTGGTTGGGCGTACATTGGATCGCGAAGACGACGTGGAAAAAGTGGCGCATGCGCTAAAAGACATTCGCGATTGTCTGTATTTGGGACGCGGCATCAACATGCCTATCGCCTATGAAGGTGCATTGAAGCTCAAAGAAATTTCTTATATCCATGCCGAAGGCTATCCGGCTGGGGAAATGAAGCATGGTCCCATCGCGTTGATCGATGAACACATGCCCGTGCTGTGCCTGGCCCCGAAGGACCCCTGGCACGAAAAGATGATCTCCCAGATACAACAAGCCAAAGCCCGCAATGGGATCGTTATTGTCGTGGCAACCGATGGGGACGAATTAGTGGAAGGGATGGCAAATCACATTTTATGGGTTCCCGAAGCACCCTGGATGCTCTCCCCCATCGTAACTGTTTTACCCTTACAACTGTTGGCTTATCATATCGCATCTCTGCGCGGGCTGGATGTTGATCAGCCGCGAAATTTGGCAAAAAGCGTGACTGTGGAATAAGGGTTTGAGAACAAGAAATATCTAAGGAAACCGAATAATCCGGGAAAGTGTCAGACTCCTTCCCGGATTATTTTCAGTACTTTTGGGTGGCAAAACTGTAACATTTTCTCATAATAAAATAAGATAAAATGTAGTTGCTTATTTTGTCAACAATTTTGTAAGGAGTATTTTATTATGAATCAAAAATTTAATGAAAAGGGACAGGCTTTGATTGTTGTTGCCATTGCGGCTGTAGCGCTATTCGGCTTCACTGCACTGGCAATCGACGGCAGCCGTGCGTTTTCTGAAAAACGCCAGGCGCAAAACGCAGCGGATTCTGCAGTCCTTGCATCTGCCCTTGCCAAAACCCGTGGCAATACCTGGAAACCGGAAGCCTTTACCAGTGCATTGAAAAACGGTTTTAACAATGACACCACTACGAATGAAGTTTTTGTTGAATCGTGTGCCGATGTTGCCTGCCCTGGACTGCCCGCCGGCGCGATCAATTCTGAATATGTATATGTAAAAATTATTATTCATATACCCACCACCTTTACGCGTGTAGTAGGGCTAAATCAAATCGATCAAGCCGTTGACGCGGTTGCTCGTTCGGTACCAGGTTATATAGATGAGGCTGCCTATGGGAATGCAGTTGTAGCCCTCAATAAAACCGATTGCAAGTCCTTCTGGGGACATGGCAACGCAGATTTCGAGACGATAGGCGGTGGTGTTTTTGTCAATTCAACCGCAAATTGTGGTTTTACTTTGAACGGCGGGCCAAACCTCAACACACCATCCATCACTATAGCAGGCTCTACATCATCGCCTGTGGTGGCTGGTGCAAATTACAATGCGCCTCAACTACCTCCCATGACAATGCCTAACCCAAGTTGTGGCTCGGCTATTGCCTCGCAAAACGGCGACGCTCTCAGCCCTGGAACATGGAACGGTGCTTTTCCACCTAGTGGCGTCAAGCATTTGCAGGGCGGAGTTTACTGCGTAAACGGGAACTTTAGCATGAATGGCAACGATACCTTGACAGGCTCTGACGTTGTCATTAGGATGGATTCGGGTGATATCAAGTGGAATGGGAATGGTTCCATTAAACTTTCAGCTCCTACTGAGGGGCCATTTAATGGACTTTTGATCTTTGTCCCGCCGAGCAATCAGAGCACCATTACTATCAATGGTACAAATGATCAAGAACTCACAGGCACAATTCTTGCACCAACATCGGATGTCGTTCTGTTGGGTACCGCCGGCACTAATGGTTTCAACTCCCAAATTATTGGCTACAACGTGGAGTTCGGCGGCACCTTTGATGGAACAATTCGATATGATGATGCAAAAAACTTCGATGTGCAATTTGGACCACAAATTGAAGTTACCGAATAAATATTAAAAACAAGATCAAAAGCGACACAGCCTCACCTGTGTCGCTTTTTGATTCAAGTATAATCTCCACCAATTCCGAATCAAGGAGTCAACCGCATGCGCCCAGACTGGGACTCATACTTCATGAAGATCGCCTATGCCGTATCTGAACGCAGTACCTGTGACCGTGCCCTGGTGGGCTGTGTATTAGTAACTGAGAAACGCATCCTCACTAGCGGCTTCAACGGCTCCCCCGCCGGGCAGGAGCACTGTGACGAAATTGGTCACTTAATGGTGGACGGTCACTGCGTCCGCACGATCCACGCGGAGACGAATGCCATTATCCAAGCGGCGCTACATGGGGTTTCAACCAAGGGAGCTACTTGCTATGTGACCCACTTGCCTTGTATCAATTGCACCAAGGCACTCATTAATGCCGGCATTGCTCGCATTGTGTATAGTGTTGCCTATCGCACTGACGAGAATGCGATGGCTTTTCTAAAAGCCGCAAATATCGAAGTCGCTCAAAAAGAATTTACTCCAGAATAAAGAGCGGCTATCACCCAAATGATGACAGCCGCTCTTTGAAGCAGAAAATTTATTCTTTCGGTATCATGAACCATAAAAGCAAGTAGATCAAGATACCTGGCACACCACCCGGAATGAACGCAATGAACATTCCCAAGCGGAACCAGAAGGCACTGATGCCGAAGAACTCTGCCAGTCCGCCGCACACGCCAGCCAGCATTCTGTTATTGCGTGAACGACGTAATACTTTCTTTTGATCTGTAGTCATTTTCAATCTCCTTTGTCTTTTGTTTCATAAATATTTACGCAGGTGAATGAAAAAAGTAGCAGGCTTTTTTTATGCAGTGCGCACATATTTTTCAAACCAAGCAAGCGTTCGTTCCCAAGCGTCCTTTGCCGCTTCAGGGTTATAGCGTGTGCCGGTGTCGTTGTTAAAAGCGTGATCGGCGTTGGGATAGATAGTCTTCTCGTAGATCTTGTTATTCGCCTTCATCGCTTCTTCAATTGCCGGGATGCCGCCATTGATTCGCCCATCAAGTCCTCCATAAATCCCCAGCACAGCCGCACGGATATTCGGAACATCTGATACTAAAGGATGTGGTCCGTAGAATGGGACAGCGGCAAGCAGTTCCGGCATATGCACCGCCACCTGCCACGTGACGCCTCCACCGAAACAGAAGCCGGTCATACCCACTCGGGAGGCGTCTGCAAAAGATTGGCTTTGCAAATAACGCCAACCGCTTTTGAAATCCTCCACGAATTGACTAGGATCGATATTTCCCAACGCACCGGGAACGCCACTTGAACCAACTGCGGCGGTGCCACCCTGACGAGATAACAGATCGATAGCGAGACCAATATAGCCCGCCTTCGCAAGACGTCGCGTCACATCTTGAATGTGTGGAGTGAGTCCACGATTTTCGTGGCAGACTAAAATCACTGGTGACACAACCACATTTGCTGGTCGTGCAAGATAACCAATGATATTTGCATCACTAGCAGGGATCTGGATTTCACCCGCGCTGATCGCAGGGTCATCAGGCATCACTGTCCCGTAGGCGGATGCAGATGAGGCAGAGTCAGTTGGAACAGATTCAGCTGTCGGTGAGTCGGAGACGAAGGGCGTGTCCGTTGGCGAATCTGTTGTGGGAGGCAAATCCGTAGGGGCGCTCGTGGCAGTCATTTCTTCAGGCGGAGGCGCGCAGGATGCCAGGATCGAATTTGCGGCAAGTAGACTGCCAGTCACAGATACGATCAACTTCAAGGCATCGCGTCGTGATAACCTGCCCTCCTGATAATCTTCGGCAAATTCTTCTGCAAGGTAACGTTGGAAAAGGTTCATGTCAACTCCTCTAAAGTAAAAACACGGTGACATTCTTTTCCCCCAATGCTGAATGCGTCAATTTTATCTGAATTCTTCGAACCTGACGAAACGCCCGCTCTCAGGTAAAATAGCAAGGCAATATAAACTACCCAAGAGGTATAAAACACCCATGAGAGCATGATCTACTCCAATCACCCAAAGCCCGAAGTACTAAAATCCATTGCGGGTGTAATTCACACACCCTACTGGCTCGACGACCCAGCCAAACCCAACCCTGAACCCAAACTTACAACTCAAATATCCACAGACCTGCTCATCGTTGGCGCAGGCTATGCCGGTTTATGGACAGCCCTGCTTGCCAAAGAGCAAAATCCGGACCGCGATGTGGTTCTGCTTGAAGCTGGCGAAGTCGCCACTGGCGCAAGCGGACGCAACGGGGGCTTTCTGGATGCCTCCCTCACGCATGGTTTTTTGAACGGCTTATCACGCTGGCCCAAAGAAATCAATACACTTCACACTCTCGGTATAAAAAATCTGAATGAGATCGAAGCCACACTCACACGCCTCGGCATCGAATGTGATTACCAACGCGTCGGCGAAATTGATATTGCCACCGAACCTTATCTGCTCGATGAATTCAAACAATTCATCGAATTGGCAAAGCAATACAACATCCCATTTGAATATTTAGATCGTGATCAACTCCAAAGTATTGTTAGATCCCCGCTCTTCCTCGGCGGCATCAAAAGACCCGATACTGCCATTATCAATCCTGCTCAACTTGCTTGGGGACTTCGCCAAGCTTGTCTCGAGCTTGGCGTTCGCCTCTATGAAAATACGCCTGTCACAAAGCTGGTTGAAGAAAAAAATCAAGTTATTGCTAAAGCCCCGTATGGGCAAATCCGCGCACAGCATATGGCGCTTGCCACCAATGCCTTTCCGCCCCTGCTCAAACGCATTTCGTATTATGTTGTTCCGGTTTACGATTACGTGCTCATGACCGAACCGCTCACAGCCTCGCAACGCGACTCCATCGGCTGGCATGGACGCGAAGGCTTGAGCGATGGCAACAACCAATTCCATTATTTTCGCACAACTGCTGACGGACGAATCTTATGGGGCGGATTTGACGCCATCTATCATTGGAATAACGGCTTCGGACCCGAACTGGAAAATAGACCCGCTTCACACGCCCTTTTAGCTGAACACTTCTTCCAAGCCTTTCCCCAGCTGGAAGGGCTGCGCTTCACCCACGCCTGGGGTGGAGCTATCGACACCTGCTCACGTTTCAGTCCGTTTTGGGGAACTGCTCATCACGGCAAAACTGCATATACAATGGGCTACACCGGACTCGGAGTCGGTGCAACCCGCTTCGGCGCACAAGTCATGCTTGATCTACTCGACAATAAAAAAACCGAACGTACTGAACTTGAATTCGTTCGCACCAAACCATTGCCGTTTCCACCGGAACCTTTACGCTCCATCGGCATCAATCTTTCACGCTGGTCGTTAGATCAGGCAGATAGACACCAAGGTCGTGAAAATCTCTGGCTCAAGGTCATGGATTGGGTTGGGTTGGGGTTTGATAGTTAAGTCCATCTGTGCTCCATCGGGGGCTAAGCCCCCGATGGAGCACTTTGATTAGCTAAAATCCTCTTTCAAAATCTTCTCCAACGTCTCCAACAAAAACTCCGCATCGGATGCATTGAACGGCATCGGTGGACGAATCTTCACAACGTTGTGATACGGACCATCCGTGCCAAGCAGGATGCCATGCTCACGCATCCTGTTGGAGATAAAGCTTGCTTCGGCTGCAGCCGGCTCCAGCGTGAAAAGATCGCGCACCAGTTCAAGTCCCAGAAAAAGTCCAGCGCCACGTGCATCCGCAACCATGTTGTATTTCCCGACAAACGATTTCAATCCAGCTAATAATTGATTGCCGACGCGCAAAGCATTTTGTTGTAAGCGCTCCTCTTGCAAAACATCCAACACTGCCAGTCCAATCGCACACGAAACGGGATTGCCGCCAAACGTGGTGAAATATTCCATGCCGTTGTTGAAAGCCTTGGCAATATCGCGGCGCGTCACCACCGCCGCAACGGGATGACTGTTGCCGATGGGCTTGCCCAACACCACAATATCAGGCGTGACGTTTTGCATTTCAAAGCCCCACATGTGCGAACCGACTCTGCCTAAACCAGTTTGCACTTCATCGGCGATACAAACCCCACCCGCCGCACGGACGTAACGATACACATCCGCCAAATAGCCAGCGGGGAAAACGATCTGCCCACCCACGCTCGGCAAAGACTCGGCGATGAATCCCGCAAGCCCATTTGATTTCAAAGATTCGATCACGCGTTGCACATGTGTCGCATACTTCGCACCCGCTTGCGGGTCATTCGCTTTGTATTCGCCGCGAAACACATCCGGGATCGGAACCGTATGCACCCAATCTGGTGCGCCCTTGCCGCCGGGACCGTCATGCTTATACGGACTGATATCGATCAACGAAGTGGTGTTGCCGTGATATGCAGCTTCCAACACGATCATAGCTTTTTGATCCGTGTATGCTCGTGCCAGACGCAGAGCCAGTTCGTTGGCTTCACTTGCAGAGTTGACAAAGTAACAAACTTCCAGCGAGTCAGGCATGAGCGCAGTTAATCGCTCGGCATAGCGATTGATATTGTCGTGCAAATATCTAGTGTTCGTATTCAACACGCCAATCTGGCTACGCGCCGCTTCGACAACTCGTGGATGGCAATGACCCACATGCGCCACGTTGTTATAAGCATCAATATATTTTCGTCCCTGCTCATCATATAAATATTGCATCCAACCGCGGACAATTTTCACTGGAGAGCGATACGCAATACTCAAGTTACCGCCCAAACGTTCACGACGTATGGCAAGCGTCTCTTCTTTGGTCGGGGCGCGCTTCGGTAAAACTTTCTTTGGGATATTCAGAATCAGATTCGGGTCAGGACACAGACTCAACCACACGTTCCGTTGACTGGGTTGCGCCACACCAGGAAAATCACTCCCTAAATCCAACAAATCAACCATGATCTGAAAATGCAAATGCGGAGTCCAGCCGCCGTTCACTTCTGCTGAACCAAGCTCTGCGAACTTCTTTCCTTTTTTGATTTTTTGTCCCACCTTCAAACTCTTGAGTGACTGGCGACTCAAATGCCCATACAACGTGTAGAACTTTGTGGCTTTATCGATCTCATGGTCCAACACGATCACAGGACCATAGTCCTGCGGCGAAGCATTATCAGCAAATGCAACTACCCTTCCATCCATCGGCGCGCGGACAGGCGTTCTAGCATTCGCGAATAAATCAATTCCAAGGTGGATTGTACGAGTCTCATCAGTTGGTTTATCGCCCGTAGCAAATGCAGACGAAGTATATAAATAGCGCGCTTCATCATATTGTCCTATACCAACTTGCACGTCAGCTTCTTCCATGACCGCATCGAGTCGTCGCGTCAATTTCGGCTCAGCGTTTTCACGCGGATCACTATGCAACAATGGACTGTCAATACCCAAATCAAAAACAACCAAGGGCGCCGTACGCAAATCAGTTGGCAAAATCTGCGAAAAAGACTTCGTGTTCTTCTTCAACCAACCGACCACCTTCGACAACGAAGCCAATGGCGCTAGCTCACACGCTTCACGGAAGGTTGCTTCCGCAAATCGTGGATGGATTTTCATCAACTTTGGCAATGTGTTTCGAATTGGTTGCTGGCTAATGCCAAGATATTCATTATCCGGCCGGCTCTGTTGTTGCTCCGCCCCGATGCACACACTCATGCACAAACGCAGCGTCACAAAACCGTATAGTGCAGCAATCTCATCAACTGTCAGTGCAAACGCGGAATGATAACCCTTCACGATTTCAGCCGCAGTAGCTAAAGGCTGAGGCTTATCCAAGATGGCATAAGCAATGGCAATCGCGAGATCACCCACTACATATCCATGCACCATATCACCCAGATCAATAAATCCGGTCACACTTTGATTGACCGAATAAATATCACTTCCACCGCCCACTAAAATGTTGTAGTCGTTAGCGTCATTGTAGATCGCGCTCTTTCGCAAACGCGGCAACAATGGGACGGTGATTTTCTCAAAGTTGTTCGTCAGCGCGCTGACCATCGCACGCATCTTTTTATCGCGAACCAGTTTGAGATTCTTCTTTACAATGTCCAATCCATTTGCAAAGTCCCAATGAAAATCACGATGCAAAGCAGGATGCTCAAAGCCCTGTAAGGATTTATCCAATTCGCCAAGTTTGCGTCCCAAATCCAGCATCAACTCAGGTGAATGACGTTTCACATTCCCCAACGGCGCTCCATTCAAGTATGTCACTAAACGCACAAAATGACTTCTGCCATCCAATCCTGACACGGTCTCAATATTCTCTCCCCGTAACGAAGCAACCACTTTCGGAAACAGATTTCCAAACTCCGCAACGTGTGCCATCATTTGATTCTGCGCATCCAACATCGCGTATTCTTCAATCGCATTGGCGATCTTCAAAACATAACACTTCCCTTCACCAACCGTCAGCAAAAAATTCTGATCGCGTTCACTTGGGAGCACATCCACTCCCCCGCTCAATCCATATAACTCTTTTGCCAACCGTGCGGCATCTGCCAGCGCAAACATGGGTGCATGTTTAACAACAGACATAAGTTCTCCTATCGTGTGACAAAAATACACATCCCCTGAAAATTTGCGATCTTCGCGATCTGTTCCATCTCATCCCCAAACAGTTCCTTCAGCAGGGCCGCGTCCATCTGACACAACTCAGGGTGCTTTTTGATAATTGGCGCATACGGGCAATGACCAAACAGAATCCGCGGACCCTGCGGACCCGCTTCCCAACGCGCATGATAATTCATTTGACTTAACTTTTCGACGATGAGATTTAATCGCTTCGCAACAGGCTGACTCTTGATATTTACATCACCCGCCAAACGCTTTGCCAGCGCCTCAACCCTAACCGAGGAACCTGTTTCCGTCAGAAGGACATCGCTCAACGCCGACAAATTATCTCCCAACACCGCGCGCGGAATCGAATACACTTTCTCTGGTCTGCCTCGTCCTTCGCGCCCCCGCACCGAAGTCATCTCCAGCCGCCCATCAGAGACCAAGACTCTCAGGTGATGTCTCACCGTTGGCGCGGACATTTTCAACGCGCGCGATATTTCCCGCGCAGACGTGGTACGCATTTTTATAAGATAACCAAGGACTTTTTGGCGTGCAGTTGTCATATTTACTCAGTGATTATACTCACTTTCTTAATTTTATAAAAATATTTTTACGTAATTCAATTGACTTTGAATGTCTGAGGAGTATAATCACCAATTGTGATAGATAGCACCAAAATTGCTGGAAATCCCTTTAGAGGAAAATGATGGAATTCCAAAACTACATCAACGGCAAGTGGGTTAAAGGACGAAGCGCATTTCAGACGATCAATCCTGCCAATGAAGAATTGGTGGCAGATATTGCACAAGCTGAACTTGCTGATGTAGAGGCTGCCGTCAAAGCCGCAAGCGATGCCTTTAAAGCCTGGCGCTTGACTCCTGCCCCACTCCGTGGGGAAATGCTTTTCAAAGTCGGCGATATTCTCAAACAGAAAAAAGAAGAACTCGCGCAACTGCTTACGCGTGATATGGGCAAGGTCATCGCCGAAGCCCGCGGTGACGTGCAGGAAGCCATCGATATGGCATACTTCATGGGCGGCGAGGGACGTCGCTTACTCGGCTACACTGCGCCCGTTGAAATGCCCAACAAATTCGGCATGGCGGTACGCGACCCATCTGGGGTTGTCGGGCTCATCACGCCGTGGAACTTCCCCATCGCTGTCCCTTCATGGAAAATTTTCCCTGCCTTGGTTGCAGGCAATACGATCATCTGGAAACCCTCGCCAGAGACTCCTGCCATCTCGGCGGCATTTGTCAAAGTATTTGAAGAAGCTGGGATTCCTGCGGGCGTATTCAATCTCATTATGGCACCCGGCGCGGAAGTGGCGAAGGCATTGGTCAGTCATCCCAATGTGCGTGTGCTTTCGTTTACTGGCTCCACTGCAACGGGACGTGCCATTGCAGAGTCTGCGGGCAAACTCAACAAAAAGTTATCGCTCGAAATGGGCGGCAAGAACGCCATCATCGTGATGGATGATGCCAACGTCGAACTCGTCACAGATGCGACGTTGTGGGCAGCCTTTGGCACCACTGGTCAACGCTGCACCGCTGCAAGCCGATTAATTGTTCAAAAAGGCATCGCCAGTAAAGTCAAAGAGTTATTGGTTGAGCGCACCAAGAAATTGAAACTCGGCGATGGACTCGACCCCAAAGTGGATGTTGGTCCTGTAATCAACAAAGTTGCTTTGGACAGAATCCATAACATGGTGCAACTCGGGCAAAAAGAAGGTGCACGCGTGTTGACCGGCGCCGCGGTAGCGGATGTAGGTGGAAAAGGTTTCTTCTACGCACCCACTCTGTTTGACGGAGTCAACCCCGGGTCCATGTTAGAAGCGGAAGAGATCTTTGGTCCAGTGCTTTCGATCGTCGAAGTCGAATCACTTGAGGAAGCCATCGAAGTCAATAATCGTTCACAATATGGTTTATCCACCTCCATCTTTACGCAGGATGTCAACCGTGCTTTCACCGCCATGCGCGATATCGCAACCGGCTTGGTGTATATCAATCACGGCACCACAGGCGCGGAGATTCAATTCCCGTTCGGCGGCGTGCGCGGCACCGGCAATGGGCATCGTGAGGCCGGGCAAGCCGCGCTCGAAGTCTTCACGGAATGGAAATCCATTTACGTGGATTATTCAGGCAAATTACAACGGGCACAGATCGATAACCGAGAAGAATGATGAGCCGTAAGAATATTTTTTTCGTTTTGACGATCATCGGTTTTATTGCACCTTACTATTTCTTTCTTCAAGTTCGTGAGTTCGACCTGAACGCACTTTTTCAACAGTTCGCTGCCAGCAAGATATTAAGTGGCACAGCGCTGGACCTTTTGATCTCTGTGATCGTTTTCTGGTTCTTCATGTTCATAGAAGCCAGGAAACTGGAAATGAAGAACACCTGGGTCTATTTTCTAGCGACTCTACTTGTCGGGCTCTCGTTTGCCTTGCCGCTCTTCCTGTATTTCAGAGAAGTGAAGTTAGAAAATAAATGACGCTTACCTGGGAAGGCACTTATGCCATCGCCATGGAATTACGCAGGCAACACAAAGATGTGAACATCGAAGAAGTAACCCTGCAACAGATTTATAACTGGACCTTACAACTTTCGGAATTTGAGGATGACCCGTCGCTTGCGAATGACGACATCCTATATGCAATCTATCAAGACTGGTTCGAGGAGAACATCAATGGATAATGAAAAACTCAGTTTGCCCGGCTACGACATATCACCCGATATCGAAAATGCTGTAGCCATCACCACGCTTGACCGCCTCTACAACTGGGGTCGGCGTTCATCCGTATGGCCGCTCATGTTTGGTCTCGCGTGTTGCGCGATCGAAATGATCGCGGCACAAGCCTCACGTTATGACATGGCACGCTTCGGCATGGAAGTCATGCGCCCCACCCCGCGCCAGGCGGACCTTATGCTCGTCTCTGGCACGGTCACCAAAAAGATGGTACCAGCCCTCGTCCGCCTGTATAACCAAATGCCCGAGCCTAAATATGTTGTGGCAATGGGCGCGTGCGCATCCAGTGGCGGTCCTTTCAAAGAAGGCTATAACGTCGTTGCAGGCATTGATAAATTTTTGCCGGTTGACGTGTACATCCCCGGCTGCCCTCCTACCCCGCAGGCTTTGATCGCAGGCATGATTAAATTGCAGGAGAAGATCGATAAGGAATCGCTCAAGAAAGTGCGCTGGTATCGCAAGGGCACCGATAGCGTGGAAATTCCTGTCCCGATCCTTGGACCTGATCTAATCGACCCACGCCGCAATGCAGAAATTAAAGCAACTGCTGCCGCGAAGGCGACGCAGGAGAGTGCATAATGACCGCTCCCGCTTCGACTTCTACCATTGATTTGGTTGCTCGGTTCCCGGGCATTGTCACCGCTGAGACTCGTCCCAACTTTGCAGGCTTCATCGTCGAAAAAGATTCGCTCGTTGAAGTTGCCACCACCATCCGCGATGAGTTCGGCTTTGACTTGCTCACCGCCGTCACTGCTGTGGACTATCACCCCGAAAATAAAATGGAAGTGGTCTATCACGCCTACAAAACCACTGGCGGACCCGGCTTGGTCTTCCGTGTACAAGTCCCACGTGTTGACCCCGTTGAAGTTCCATCATTAATCGAGGTTTATCCCGGCGCTGACCTGCAGGAACGCGAAGCTTGGGACCTGCTCGGCATCAAATTCACCGGACATCCTGACCTGCGCCGCATTCTAATGTGGGAAGGTTATGAGGGGCATCCTCTGCGCAAAGACTGGCAGGAGCCGTTCTACGAAGAAGAGTTCAAGCCCTTTAAGAGCCGCTGGCCCGATGGCAAGTTCACTATGGCAGAGGATAAAAATCCCCTCAAGGATAATTTGAAGTTTCCGCAGAACTTTGATCCCGAAAAGTGGATACCTGAAGGTGATGCACTGCTGTATGGTTCACTGGCCCGCTATACCGTCAAAGATGAAGAAGGCGGAATGGGCACCGACCGCATCGTGGTCAATATGGGACCGCAACATCCCTCCACGCACGGTGTGTTCCGTGCTGCCCTCACCCTCGACGGTGAAACGATCGTTGGTTTGAAACCAGTGGTTGGCTATTTGCATCGCAATCACGACAAGATCGGCGAACGCAATACCTATCTGCAGAACATGCCTTTCACCGACCGGCTTGATTACTTCAACTCGATGAGCAATAATTTGGGGTATGCCATTGCTGTTGAAAAATTGATGAAGATCCAAGTCGCCGAACGCGCTGAATATATCCGCGTGATCATGGCAGAACTCAGCCGTGTTCAGAACCACCTTGTGTTCGTCGGCATGTTGCTGAACGACCTCGGCGCTATGTACACCCCCGCCCTGTATGCTTTTGAAGAGCGCGAGTTAATTCTGGATATTTTCGAAGAAGTTTCTGGCGCGCGCATGATGTGCAATTACCTGCGCTTCGGCGGCGTAGTGCGTGATATTCAACCCACCGCAATGCAGAAGATCAAGAACCTGGTCTTTGACCGTCTGCAAGCCAAGACCGATGAAATGGAACGCTTCTTGAGTGAGAACGAAGTCTTGGTCTCACGCTTGAAAGGCGTCCGCGTTGTGGATGCAGAGACCGCGATCAAGTATTCAGTGACAGGTCCCGTGCTCCGCGCCGCAGGTGTACCGTATGACCTGCGCCGCGCTGATCCATATTCTGTATATGACCGTTTTGACTTCGATGTCTGCACCCGCCCGAACGGCGACATGATGGATAACTACCTCATCCGCATCGATGAGATTCGACAATCGCTACGCATTCTGGAGCAAGCCCTCAAACAAATTCCTGAGGGACCGATCAACTCCCAGAAACCGGCGTACCAGGTTCGGGTCCCGGCAGGTGAGGCGTATGGTCGCATTGAGTCACCCAAAGGCGAGTTGGCGTTCTATCTCGTCTCGAACGGCAAACCGAATCCGTGGCGCTATCATGTGCGCCCCGCATCGTTCGTGAATATCACCTGCCTTGAGCAGATGTGCATCGGCACCAAGATCGCGGATTTTGTCGCGTTGCTGGGTATGCTCGATATCGTGATGGGCGAGTTGGATCGCTAAGAGGAGCTGAACATGTACGGTAAAGGAATTCTCAAAGGTTTACGCGTGACCTTTATACGCTATTG
>Ga0137333_1000246_pt1 | contig 14906 bp, 12 predicted proteins | sample EasRivERMLT231_2_FD_102286 | JGI IMG/M metagenome (GOLD analysis project Ga0137333, IMG submission 102286) | Soil microbial communities from meander-bound floodplain in the East River, Colorado, USA - East River MetaG ERMLT231_2 | ecosystem: Environmental > Terrestrial > Soil > Floodplain ... | reverse complement strand
GCTTTCAATGCATAGACGATGCCTGAAATCGAAAGTATGTAGATGGTGTTGGCGCTTAATGCCGGTGCAGTCAGCAGGCGGCTGTCGGCTTTAAATTTCCACAACTCTGCGCCGGTACGGGCATCCAGCGCGTAAAGATGCCGGGGGCCTTCGTGATTTTCATGATTTCCTGATCCGACATAGATCACGTCATCTGCTACCAGCGGGTCACTGGTAGCCCAATCCTCCAGTTCGGTCTTCCAAAGTTCACTGCCTGTCTGCGCGTCGAAGGCGTAAAGGTGTTGGTCCCGGTTGCCCACATACACGCGCCCATTCGCAATCGCTGGAGACGACCAGCCGGCGCCGGCTAAAGGCGACCTCCAGATCTCTTCGCCGGTTTTTGAATTGAAGGCATAGAAATATCCGTCATCATTGCCGACATAAACAAAGTGGTTGGCTAAAGCGGCTCCATAAAACCAGGTTTTGCTTTGAATTTTCCAAAGCTCCTTTCCTGTTTGAGCATCCAATGCATAAAAAGTGGGACCTACTCCAAAATATAATGTACCGTCGCTAAAAGCCGGGCTGGGCACAAAGCCTCGATGGGAACCTATATTTTTCTCCCACACTTTTTTTCCAGTGAGCCTGTCTAGCGCATACACGCCGCGTTCGCTCACGGCGTAGACGATATTGTCGATGACCAGCGGCGCGCCGTAGCCTGCGCCGCTGATTTCAACTGACCAGATTTTTTCGCCGGTGTCGCGGCGAAAAGCTTGCGTGCGTCCGATTCCGTCGTTATTAAATACCAGTTCGCCTGCAACCGCCACGGCTGAAGGTAAGCTGCCGGAAGTGGTATGCCAGATTTCAGCGCCCGTCTCGGTGTTTAGCGCATACAATTGCCCGTTTTGAGCGCCAACATACAATACGCCGTCGACAAAAACAGGCGCGCTTATCGAGGCGGAAGAACCTAAACGTTTCGTCCATAGGACAGCAGGCAATTCGCGTATAGCGGAAAAATCGTACGCGCTTGTACGTTGTGGATTGCCGAACGCGTGGGTAACATTCAACGCAAGCGGTGTGGGCGCTGCTGTTGCAGCTGGCGCAACTAAAGTTGCCCGAGGTTGTGACGCACACGCAGAAATAATCGACAACAAACTGCACCATACTAAAATTTTCTTCATTTATTTCCCTTTCCACATGTTGGTTTCGAGCCACTGTGTCAACGCCGAATAAAACAGCACACGCGGCGAATAGGGAATCTCATTAAACAAGCCATGCGGTGACTCATTCAGGTTGTGATCTCCATTCGGGAAAATTTCATAGGAGAAATTATTTTTCCCTGAATCGATCAACGCTTGCAGGTTCTCGGCGCTAAACGTGACCGGTACACTTTTATCCACGCTTCCCCACAGCCATATGCCCGGCTGATTGAGTTCCGCGATGATGGGAATGGGATCAAAACCACCCGGTTTTAGATCACGGATTTGTTGTGTAATTTTGGCATCATCATAATTGGTGGCGGAGTCGCCATCATTGGTGTAGGAACTGAACACGTCCTCCTGCAACGTCGATTCGACTGGACCTGAAAGAATCACAATATGCGAGATCGCCTCCGATTGGGAAGCGGCGAGAGAGATCACCCAACCTGCCTGACTGCCGCCGATCAGACCAATGCGTTTCGCATCGATCTCCGGGCGGGAAGCCAGATACTCGACGCCAGCGATCGCATCCTCTGCAATCTTCTGCAAGTTGGAGGGACTCGGCGTTTCCTGATATATGCCTTCGGAATCCCCAACGCCACGCTTATCATAGGCGAGCACGGCAAATCCACGGCTGATCATATAATGCGCCATGACCTTGTTCCCAAAGTTGTCGCGCGTACCTTGTTCGGAACCATGTAGCTCCATAAACGCTGGCAATGGGATATCTGATTCTGGTAATGAAATACGTCCCATCAATTTGGTTCCGTCTGCGCTTGTGAAGGGAACATCTTCAGATGAATATGGAACACGCTCTGCAAATTGACCCGATGTCCCAGACGGCGTGACATCATTGACATCATCCCACCACATCAAGCCAGTTGTATTTCCTTGCTCGTCGGTGATAAATTGAATTCGACCAGCAAACGGCGCACCAACCACACGCAAGGCGCCGCTGTCGAAATCTGTCATCATCAAGGTTTGGCTGAAGAAATACAATCCGCCTGATGAATATTCTGGACTCACGATAATGCTCAACGCCCGCCCAGACTCAAAACGATACACACCTTCGTATTTTTCCAGAACATCTTTATCAACAAATGCGATGGGTGTAAATGTAATATCGGTTGTTGTGCTATCCCAGTTAAGTTCGCCAGCAAAAACGCCATTTACAAATGTACCTGTGAATTCAATCTGCTTGAACGGGTCGCGCGTTCCGCCGGTGGCAGTGAATTGGATATCTTCATTGTTTTGCGTAAAATTCAACTTCCATAATTGAGTTCGAGGCTCAATACTTAGTTTTGCTTCTGATTCATCGAAACTGACCTGAATTGAGGCTGTTGTGCCATCGGGCATTGTCGCCGCACCGAGCCAATCGCCGGTCAAAGTATCGCGAGAGGCGAAGGCTGCGGCAGGTGGGGTCGGGGGTAATGGCGTGGGTGACGCGGTGGCAGGAGTCGCCATCGGGGAGGCACAGGCTGATAGTACAACGAGCAGGAGGAGGGTGGAAAAGATTCTCATGTCCATCAATATAATCCAGTGAATCAAAAAAATCCCCCTCCAATTGGAGGGAAGTATAAAAGTCCCCTCTTGCGAGGGGTCAAATGAGATTTAGCTTTTTTGCCTGCGTTGCCGCTTGTGTGCGATTATGCACCCCCAACTTGCGAAAAATTTGTTTGACATACCAACGTACCGTGCTCACTGCCAGCACCAGTTTGCGGGCGATCTCTGGGTTGGTGTAACCCTGCGCCATCAATCGCAAAATATTGAATTCCTGTTGGCTCAACGGTTCGATGGGTTGCGGATGTTCGGATGTGGCTGAAATATAGGCAAGAATTTTTTGCGCAAAATTGCGAACGGAATTTTCACGCGGCACCCGTCGCAAATAAGGGATCAATGGCTGTCCCTCATCGAGAAATGGTCGGATGCAATTCTCAGGCATCGCAATCTCCAGTGCCTGTAAGAGTGAAGTCATAACAAGGTCTGGTTGATTCTGTGTATGGTGCAACAATGCCTGCACCAATCGAATTTTGAGAATGGTACTTTCACGTCGTTGGAACTCTGAATCCCTCAGCCGCCAGGCGAGCAGCCGTTCAACCCGTTTCAATTTCGATGCCTCGACTGAGGCAATCAATATCTGGCAATATGGAAAAAACGATTCGTCACTCAGTATCAATCGGGACTTGGACGATTCGAGCGACTCCCAATCAGACGACTTCGCCCAGCGAATCACAGCTTCATTTTCCCCAGCCGAAAACTGCAGCTGCGCCCGAACTCCTCTCACCATTTCAACAGATTCCAACCCATGTTGGGCTAAAGCAATTTGTTCAGCTTGTCCAAGCGTTTGCAAGGCATGTGAATATTGCGCCTCCGCATTTTGAATCCAAGCAAGTGTGATATGTCCACGGACAGTCGCTTCAGGATATTTTTCCACATCGGCTTGTTCAAGCGCAGTATTTATATAATGACTAGCTTGAGCAAGTTCATTCCAAAAATAATGGAGTCGCCCCAGCCGTAGTTGCGGTAAAAAGGCAAGTCGTTCCATCGACTCTGTCTGTGCAAATCGCAGGGCTTCGGTACTCAGATCATGCGCTCGGTAAAGTTGTCCACGCATGACGGCGAGCACTGATTCATTCAATAACAGGTTAAATGCAATAAATGAGTTTCCAGTCCGATATGCGTTTTGCCGCGTTGAGTGTAATAAATTTTCAGCCTGGTCAAAACTGCCCGACTCCAAAACGGCAGCAGAGAGCGATGAAGAAATAACCGTTTTCAAATGCAAGTTTTCCTCAGGGACTAGTTGCAATGCCTGTTCGCCCAATGTTATTGCCGAGCTGAAATCTTTATTTTGACGTGCAATGACAGAACGAATGCCTAATACCTGAGCATAAGCATTCTGCAAAGCAGAAGGAACAGGTCCTTCCTCTTTTTGAGTGGCTTCTTGAAGCAGTGGAGTAATTATTTCTTCCAAACGATTCGTCCAGCGTTCGGCAGGATTCAGATCTCCTCTTATAGCATATACCCAACCGTACCACAGGCACAAACTCCAATCATTCCACACTTTATCCTTTGGAAGTTGATTCAAATATTTGATAATCGTGGAGAGCTCGCCATGTCGCATCCATTGCTGGGCTTGTGGGGCAATCAGGCAGGTGGCATACTCATAATCTTTGGCGGCGAGGGCGTGCTCAATGGCTGAAAGAATATCAGCATGTTCCGCAAACCAGTGACTGGCGCGTTGATGCAATTCCTTAACCACGTCCTCAGAATATTCAGCCAGCAAGCGTTTACGCAAGAATTCAGCAAAGAGGTGATGATAACGAAACCACTGACGGGCATCGTCCAATGCAAGGATAAAGAGGTTATCAGCCTCCAGCGCTTCCAACAGGGTCTGGCTGTTGTTGCCTCCAGTGATGGCATCGCAAAGCGTGGCGCTCAAACGGTCAACCAGGGACGTTTGCAAGAGAAATTCCTTGCGCTCCTGTGGTAGTTGTCCAACCACCTCAGATATCAAATAACCAGCGATATCGCGGTGACTTCCAGCAATTGACCAAGCGCCCGATTCGTTTTGATGATTCTGGATGGATAAAGCTGCCAATTGCAAGCCAGCTACCCACCCTTCCGTCCGTGCTCCGAGAAGATCAATATTTTGCTGCGAAAGTTCAAGATTCATCACACGTCGTAGAAATTCAGTCGTCTCATCCAGCGTAAATTGCAGGTCAGTTGTATGAAGTTCTGTTAGCTGATTACGCACACGCCAACGCGCCAGTGGAAGTGACGGATCTTTCCGCGTAGTGATTAGTACCCGCAGGGGTGGGTGAACCTGTTCAATGATCTTCTCTACAAAATCATGAACAGCGCGGGATTTGATGCAGTGGTAATCCTCCAACACAAGGATGATAGGCTCGGCAAAGTCTGATAGATCACGGATCAAACTTGAAATTATTGTGTCCGTTGGGAATATTTCAGTACTGAAACTTTCAAGAGTCCGTTGGGCAGTCCACCCAATCGCAGAGTCGATTTTTTGCAATGCCGCCAGAAGATAATCAACAAAGCGCAGCAGGGAATCATCTTCGACATCCAGAGATAGCCAGGCGTAACGCTGATTGATGGTCCGCAGCCAACTGATCACAAGAGTCGTCTTCCCATAACCCGCAGGGGCGGAGATCAACATCAATGCCGATGGGTGTTTCAGCCCTTCATCCAAAATCTTCATTACGCGCGGACGCATGACCACGTCAATGCGGGCGCGGGGGATATTGATTTTTGTGGAAATGATGGATGGATTCGCCATGCAGTCGAGTCGCCGTTTGGAATTATATCTGAACGGCATTAAAAATCATGGGTGGCGTGCTGCTATAGGATACTGCTAGTTCAATCCTTTGTTCGATAGCAGCAATATGAAATAAGGCGAGTATCCCTTGTCAACACGTAATAACTGCGAACTTATTGTTAGGGGAGATTCGGTAAAAATAAATTTATATGTCGAAAGGGTATACACAACACAAAAGAACCGAATTAATTAATTCGGTTCTTTTGGCACCTGGGAGGGGACCCCTTTTGTCGAAATGTATAATTGGCTAAGGAAGGTACTCTTGGCGGTCCCGACGGGATTCGAACCTACGATTTAGATCAGAGTCGAAATTTGCGATAAATGAATATGCTGTGTCATGGCTCCGAAAGCAGTTGGCGGTTGTAGCTAAGTTGGGACAAAATGTCATCAAGGATGGTATTGTATAAATATTCCGTCTATGTTATAAAACCCCATATAGGTTGTCAATTGTGACAACCAAAACTCTACAGGCTCTTTCGAATCATAAACCGCAATAGTCACCTAAAATCGGTACCTAAAGCTGGAAAGTCAGCGATGCAGGACAGACACTCATAACCCGAAGGTCGCAGGTTCAAATCCTGCCCCCGCTATAAAAACAGGCACTTTCGAGTGCTTGTTTTATTTTAATTTGTGCGGGATTAGGAGTAGAACCTACGACCCAAAGGTAACGAGCCTGACGAGTTGGACGAGTCTTACCAATGAATTGTTTTTGGACATTACCTTTTTAGCAAACTATCAATTCATCGAGGTAATGAATCCCTATCCATGCTGATAGCGCACGGGTGTACACAGTCGGTGCACTTGTAGGGAAGCAACTTTTGCCAAATACCAAAAGCGTATTTCGGGTATTTTACTAGATCGTATGGATGTACGCAGGGAAGAAATGGCAATTTTGTGAGATGCAGGACGAAGGTGGCGTGCTGAGACTGTCGAAGTATCAGGACTTAATGCGTGCCGCGATGAACCAGCTATTTTATATCGTTTGCTTATCACTGCATCCTGAAATTGGTGCGCACGATTGGAGACTTTGTCAGGATTGAAGAGATTGAGACTTCACATTTGGCGGAGAGGGGTTGCAGTGCTATCTGAAATTGATGATGGTGTAATGCAAGTTGACCTACTACTTGAGTACATCTTTCCTAAAGATTATCGAATGTTTTACATCAGCATATGATTGAATTGTTTCAATATTCTATTGCGATATTACCGTATACAACGTCAATGACATTTATCTGAATGCTTGCGATGAAAAGCATATATCTACAGAATAAGATAAGCATGGGGTTAATTAATTTGCAAGTTCTTATTCAATGCTAAAGGAAAACGTTATAAACCTATCTGGAGATTGTTGAGTATTGGTTCTATAGTTGATACGTCTCGATCAAAAGTAATCATCAATGTACATCCTCAGCCTCGGACTCAACCACACCACAGCTCCTCTCGACTTGCGCGAAAAATTAGCGCTGGATGAAGATGTTGTTCGCATTGCCTTGGCACGTATTGCATGCGGACAAGTCGACATGCCCCTTACTGAACTTGTCTTCATCTCTACATGCAACCGTATTGAGTTATATGCTGTCTCTAACCAATTGGCATTCACTGAGTTGGAAGCTTTTTTGTCGGAGGTGAGCGGTGTTCCAGCAGATCAATTCCGTCCGCATCTGTATCGTTTCAATGATATGGATACTGTTCGTCACCTGTTTGAAGTTGCCGCCGGGCTCGACTCACTTGTCATTGGCGAACCACAGATTTTAGGACAAGTCACACGTGCCCTCGAACTGGCGCGTGGACAAAATACAGTGGGCTCCATTCTGAACCGTCTCTTTCAAGCCGCCATTCATGCCGGGAAACGTACCCGCACAGAAACAGCCATCAGCCGTAACCCTGCCTCGGTATCATCACTTGCCGCCTCATTATCAGAACGCGTTGTTCATAAAATTTCTGAAGCGCAGATCGTCATTCTCGGCGCAGGTGAGATGGCAGAACTTGCCGTGGAAGCATTACGCAAACGTGGTGCTCAAAAAATTCTGGTTGTCAACCGCACGCTTGAACGTGCGCACGCGCTCGCTCAACGCTGGGATGCCCAGGTCGCGACCTTTGAGCATTTGCATGCTGCGCTGGACTCCGCAGATATTTTGATCGCGTCCACAGGCGCGCCGCATACACTCATTTCACCCACGCTCGTGTTTGAGACCATGCGGCGCCGCGCAGATCGTCCGCTGGTGTTGATCGACATCGCTGTGCCGCGTGATATTGATCCCGAGGTCGCGAACATTCCGCACGTTAAACTGTACGATATGGATAACCTCAACGCCCGACTCGAACATTCCCTCGCTGAGCGTATGGCTGAAGTGCCGCAGGTAAAAAATATTTTGGATGAAGAACTCGCACTGTTTAGTGATTATTTGAAATCATTGGATATGCTCCCGCTGATCGCCGATCTGCGTCAGAACGCGGAAGTGATTCGACAAATTGAGCTCGAAAAAACACTGCGCCATTTACCTGAATTAACCGAAGCTGAACGTGTTCTTATCGAAGCCATGACTCAGGCGCTGGTCAAAAAATTGTTGCACGCGCCAACTCATCGTCTGCGTGCTGAAGCGGCTTCACCGCGAGCCTCCGAATACGCGGCTGTCGCTCGCAAGCTCTTCAACTTATCCGATGAACGTTCACATCCCGCCTCTACTGCAGCTGATTAACCATGAAGCTTATTTTTGCAACTCGTCCATCTGCGCTCGCGCGCTGGCAAACCCAGTGGGTGATCAATGCCTTGAAAAATGTTCACCCTGATCTCGAATGCGAAGAAAAAATCATCACCACCCAAGGTGACAAAATACTCGATAAACCCTTGCCTGAAATTGGCGGCAAAGGTCTGTTCACTCAGGAACTTGAATCTGAATTATTGAATGGCGATGTGCATTGCGCGGTTCACTCACTCAAGGATTTGCCGGTTGAAAATCCTGTTAGATTAACCATTGGATGTATTCCTGCGCGCGCGGAAGTGCGTGACGCATTGATCTCTAAAAATGGATACACCATCGCGTCACTTCCAAAAGGCGCTTCCTTCGGTCGGGACCTCGAGCCTGCGTCGTGCGGCCCAGATCCTTGCCCTGTGCCCAGACCTTCACACACAATCTTTGCGCGGCAATGTGGACACTCGTATTCGCAAGGCACTTGATGGTCAATATGATGCGATCATTCTCGCGGGCGCGGGCTTGACTCGTTTGGGTTTGGATCAACACGTGACGGAATGGCTTTCATTGGATGCAATGCTCCCCGCGCCAGGACAAGGCGCATTAGCCGTTCAATGCCGTGCAGACGATCAGACCACCCTCAATCTGCTTGCCGCACTGGAAGATGACGCCACGCGAAAAGCGGTCACTGCTGAACGCGCCTTCCTCAGCGGACTCGGCGGCGGATGTTCTGTGCCTGTTGCGGCATACGCACAGGTTGAGGATCAAAACATTTCGTTAACAGGTCTTGTGATTTCAGTGGATGGTATGAAAGCCATCCACGTAAAACGCGCGGGTACAGATGCAAAATTTCTCGGAACTGAACTCGCCCACCGTGCCATCGCACAGGGTGCCAATGAGATCTTGGCTGTGAGTGTGATGCAGTGAAGCGGATTCTTGTCACTCGTCCACGTGCACAAGCCGACTCCTTCGGTGCTGGATTACGAGATGCAGGTTTTGAGCCAATCTATTTTCCGGTGATCGAAATCCATCCGATTGAAGATAGTACTGCTTTGAATAAGGCATTCGATCAATTACATTGCTATGCCTGGGTGATATTTACATCCGTGAATGCTGTTGATATGGTCTTTGACAAATTTTCCAACTTTTCTGGGGCAGAAGTGAAGTTTGCTGCGATCGGACCGAAAACTGCCGAAGCTTTAAAAGTGCGCGGCATTACGCCTGATTTTGTTCCTCAAGAATATGTGGCTGAAGCGATACTGCCCGGGCTGGGTGACCTGAACGGGAAATGGATTTTGTTGCCGCGTGCAGAAATTGCCCGCAAGGAATTACCCGAAGCGATTGTAAAAGCAGGCGGTACTGCCCATGAAATTTCAGTCTACAAAACTTTGCCAACCCAACCTGATGCAGAAGGTCTTGCCGCGTTGAAAGCAGGTCTGGATGTGATCACTTTCACCAGTGCTTCCTCTGTCGAAAACTTTGTTGCCATACTGCGCCAAAACAAACTTGACCCACTGAACCTGCCGAACCATCCGTTGTTTGTATGTATTGGCCCTATCACAGAGCAAGCCGCGCGCGAAGCAGGCTTGATTAATCTGGTAGTTGCGAAAAAATATACAACTGAAGGCTTAATCGAAGCTGTCAGTAAACTGGAGATGTTATGACTCTGCTTGAAATCGAAACTCGTCAATCGTCCTTCACAAATCGACAACCGAAACTCGTCAATCGTCCGCGTAGACTCCGTGCCACACCTGCCATCCGTGCGATGGTGCGTGAGACGGAGCTCAATGCGCGTGATTTCATCTATCCGTTATTCGTGCGGCACGGATCGGGTCGTAGCGAAATCCGCTCGATGCCAGGTGTGTATCAACTGTCAGTGGCGGAAACTGTCCGTGAAGCGGAAACAGCTGCAAAGTCCGGAGTGAACGCTGTCATCCTGTTTGGAATCCCGGCTGAGAAAGATCCCATTGGTTTGGAAAATTTCGCGGAAGATGGAATTGTCCAACAGGCAATTCGCGCGATCAAAAAAGAAATCCCGGAGATGGTTGTCGTGACTGATGTGTGTTTGTGTGAATACACCGATCATGGTCACTGCGGAATATTGAACACGGGCGAACATTTTCATACGGGGTTGCCTGAAGGTTATGTGCTCAACGATGAAACGCTGGATGTGCTGGCGAAGGTGGCGATCTCGCATGCGGAATGCGGCGCGGATATTGTTGCGCCGAGCGGCATGATGGACGGCATGGTTTCAGCTATTCGGGCAGGCTTGGATTTTGCAGGTTATGAAAATCTGCCGATCATGTCTTACTCGGTGAAATATGCGTCATCGTTTTATGGACCGTTCCGCGATGCAGCGGAAGGTGCGCCGAAATTTGGTGACCGCAAGTCGCATCAGATGGATCCTGCCAATGTACGTGAGGCGTTACGTGAAGCCGCGATCGATGTTGATGAAGGCGCAGATATGTTGATGGTGAAACCTGCGCTGGCATATTTGGATGTAATCCGTACGGTAAAGAATGCGCACCCCGAATTGCCGATGGCTGCTTATAACGTCAGCGGCGAGTATTCGATGATCAAAGCTGCCGCACAAAACGGCTGGATCGATGAAGAGAAGGCTACGCTCGAAACACTGACTTCGATCAAGCGCGCCGGTGCTGACTTGATCATTACCTATCACGCGCTCGATGCAGCGAAGTGGTTGAAATAACAAACTGGAGATTCCAATGACAATATCACCCAACCTTAACCAACGTGCCGCCTCTGAGCGGGCATTGCATAATGCTCATATGGTACAGGCCGATTTCAGCATGGCGCCATTCACGATCGCCTGGGAAGTGACGCGTGCCTGTGTGTATGCCTGCGTTCATTGCCGAGCGGATGCCATGCATACGCCCGACCCGAATGAATTGAATACCGAAGAAGCAATGCATCTGATCGACCGTCTGGCTGAATTTGGTTCACCGATCTTGGTCTTCACGGGCGGTGACCCCATGATGCGCAGAGATTTGCATGAGTTGATCGCTTATGCTACTCAAAAAGGCTTACGCTGTTCGTTGACGCCCACTGCGACAGCATTGCCAACCACCGCGCGACTCGAAAAAGTGCGCGAGGCAGGTGTTCGCCGCATTGCACTTTCACTGGATGCGCCGACCGCAGAGATCCATGATAATTTTCGGCAGGTGCCAGGTTCATGGCAGCGTACGATGGATATTATGCGCCGCGCTCAAGCTATTGGAATTAGTGTGCAGGTGAATACGACAGTTGCAAAACATAATGTCGATATTCTGGCTGACATGATCCCATTCCTTCAAGAGGTTGGCGCGGTGCAATGGTCGTTGTTTTTCCTTGTTCCCACGGGTCGCGCCCAAGCCAGCAATATGATCTCTCCCGAAGAACATGAACGTACTTTCAACTGGCTTTATGACTTATCCAAGAACGCGCCATTTGATATTAAGTCCACGGCTGCGCCGATGTATCGCCGGGTGGCGATCGAACGCAAACGCGCGGAACAAAGCGATGGAACACCTGTCACTTTTCAGGGTGCAGGCTTCCAATATGCGGATGGACTCAATCGCCCAACGCGCGGCGTCAATGATGGCAATGGTTTTCTGTTCATTTCACACGTAGGCGATATTCAACCGTCAGGCTTCTTACCGCTCACGGCGGGCAATGTCCGCACGGATGATGTCATTGATATTTATCGGCACTCCCAGCTGTTTACCGACCTGCGTACCCCTGACAAGATCAAAGGACGCTGCGGAGTCTGTGAATATCGCGATGTATGCGGCGGTCAACGCGGACGTGCCTACGGCATCACGGGCGATTATCTTGAATCGGATCCAGCTTGTATCTATATTCCACAGGTGGCTAATTAATGGACAACAATACCGACGAAGTTTTACATCGCACGTTCAATCACTATGCTTTGATTTCCTTCAAGGACTCGTATTGGACTTTATCTACAAAAGAGCGCGAAGAGTTTCATAAGAACTGGTTGAACGGATTATGTATCGCCGCGCAAAAAGTGGATATCTTCCAAGCCACTGAGAGCGGCATTGATCTAATTGTTTGGTGTGCCCTGCCCGCCGATGGCAAACAAGATGCCGCAGCATTTTTTGAAAAGTTTGCCCTTGCCAATAATGCATATCGTCATCTGATCGACATCAAAGATTCGCTATGGGGTTTCACACGCCCATCGCAATATTCGAAGGCGCGCTCCAAACAGGAGATCGATCCATTCGCTCAAGAGCGCAAACCCTACTTGATCATTTATCCATTTTCTAAAACGACCGAATGGTATTTGATGAGTCGCGAAGCGCGCCAGGGCATGATGAACGAGCATATCCGCATTGGCAAACAATATGATGATATCAGTCAGTTGCTCTTGTATTCTTTTGGTTTGCAGAATCAAGAGTTCGTGGTTGTGTATGAGACCGATGAACTTGCCCGCTTTTCAGATCTGGTGAATGAATTGCGTGATACCGAAGGTCGTCGTTATACCTTGCGCGATACGCCCTTGCACACTGCCATTTATCATCCTGCCGAGGAGACCCTTGCGTTATGGAAATAAGTCAACGCTTTTTGCAGGCATGCAATCGTGAACCTGTTGATACAACGCCTGTCTGGTTCATGCGTCAGGCGGGACGTTATATGCCTGAATACCGCGCCATCCGCGAAAAATATTCGCTGATCGAAATCTGTCAGCACCCCGAGATCGCGGCGGAGGTCACCATGCAACCGGTCCGCGCGTTGGGTGTGGATGCCGCAATCCTTTTTGCGGATATTCTGTTGCCTGTGATTCCACTCGGCTTGGGCTTGGAGTTTGCCAAAGGCGAAGGACCTGTGATCGCGTCGCCGGTTCGGACTCTGGAAGATGTCCGCGCGATGAAGCCTTTCGACTCTGAAGCAGACCTCGGCTACGTAATGGATGCGATCCGCATCCTGCGCCCAGCTTTGGGCGGCGTGCCATTAATTGGCTTTTGTGGTGCTCCATTTACTGTCGCCTCCTATATCATCGAAGGTGGTTCGTCGCGTGAGTTTCTCAAAACCAAAACGATGATGTATTCCGCGCCGGAAGTTTTTCACGCGTTGATGGAAAAACTTTCGGGTGGGCTAAGTGATTATCTCGTGGCGCAGATCCATGCTGGCGCGCAAGCTGTGCAAGTCTTCGACTCGTGGGTCGGCGCACTCAGCCCGGCGGACTACGAAATGTTTGTTTTTCCGTATTCACAAAAAGTACTCAAAGCCGCCGAAGCGTTGAACGTGCCCGTTATCCATTTTGGAACGAACACCACAACGCTGCTGCCGCTGATGAAACAGGCAGGCGGATCGGTGCTCGGTTTGGACTGGCGCTTACCGCTCGATGATGGTTGGAAGATCATCGGTCATGATCGTGCCGTGCAAGGCAATCTTGATCCTGCTCTGTTGTTTGCTCCACTCGCTGAGGTCAAAACGCGCGTTCACGATATTCTGCGCCGCGCCGAGGGTAGACCAGGTCACATTTTCAATTTGGGTCACGGCATTTTGCAGCACACACCCGTGGATAATGTAAAGGCGGTTGTGGATATGGTGCACGAATATTCTGCGGTGAGGGTCGGGGCATAATGAATTTCATCGGGGTGATCGCAGCGCTTGTCACTTTCTTCAGCGTGTGGTTTGGACATGTCGCCGTGCGCAAAATCGAATTCATCTCACCGACGATTTGGATTCCAACCGCGATATTTGCAACACTCGGACTCATTGTGGAGTTTCTTTCACTCTCTACTGTTAACCGTTCCCTGTCCATTGCATTTGGCATTCTAGGCATCACCCTCTTGTTCGACGCGCTCGAATTTACTCGTCAGCAAAGACGTATTCGCAAGGGACATGCGCCTGCCAACCCGAACAATCCGCGCCATGCACTCGTCCTCGCTGACTCAAACTTTCACGCCACAACGCTTGACCTGTTGAAACGGGAACCAATTGGTAAACCTGTCAGTTCTGATCAAGCCATCAAACTGATTACTGAACACTAATCACTGGGTACTTATATGAACTACTTTGGTCTTCTCACGGGTCTTGCGACCCTGCTCATTATCGGGCTCGGCTTCCTGCTCGTAATTCAAGGCGAACGGATCTTGGGCTTTTTATGGTGGCCCTATATGATGATGGTTGGCATTGCTTTGATCATTGTTTCTTTGTTTGCCCAAGGCGATTGGTTGGCTGTTGTCATCGGCGTGCTTGGTGCTACCTTTATTTGGGGTTCGACGGAGCTGAAAGAACAGGCTGTCCGTGCTGAAATTGGCTGGTATCCGTTCAACGACGCTACGCGTAAACTCAAACCACCCTTTGAAAAAATAATTAAAAATTGGAGAGCACCACACTTATGATCGGCTTATTGATAATGGCTTATGGCGGACCGGATAACATTGACGAAGTTGAACCGTATCTCTTGGATGTGCGTGGCTATCGTCCCACCGCGCCAGAGATCATTCATGAAGTACGCGAACGTTATCGTGAAATCGGCGGACGTTCACCGATTCTGGAACAGACTCGAGCTCAAGCCGCCGCGCTTGAATCCGCATTGAACACGAACGGGCAGGAATTCAAAGCCTTCGTTGGGATGCGCCATTGGCATCCTTATATCAAAGATACGCTCGCAGAAATGCAGGCGCAAGGCATTGAAAAAACTGTCGGGTTGGTTATGGCGCCTCATCGTTCGCG
>Ga0137333_1000245_pt1 | contig 14929 bp, 11 predicted proteins | sample EasRivERMLT231_2_FD_102286 | JGI IMG/M metagenome (GOLD analysis project Ga0137333, IMG submission 102286) | Soil microbial communities from meander-bound floodplain in the East River, Colorado, USA - East River MetaG ERMLT231_2 | ecosystem: Environmental > Terrestrial > Soil > Floodplain ... | reverse complement strand
TAGGCAACACATTGAATGACCTGAAACGCTACGCTGAAGCCGAAGCCAGTTATCGCAAAGCCATCGAACTCAATCCGTCGTATGTCAACGCCTACAACAACTTAGGCAACACATTGAAAGACCTGAAACGGTACGCTGAAGCGGAAGCCAGTTATCGCAAAGCCATCGAACTCGATCCCTCGGACACCACCGCCTACTCCAACTTGGGTATCTTGTTGCGAGACCTGAAACGGTACGCTGAAGCGGAAGCCAGTTATCGCAAAGCCATCGAACTCGATCAGGCGGACGCCACCGCCTACTCCAACTTGGGTTTAATTTTGCATGAAAATCTGAAACGCTACGAAGAAGCGGAAGCCGCTTATCGCAAAGCCATCGAACTCAATCCGTCGTATGCCGCCGCCTACTTCAACTTGGGTATCTTGTTGAGAAACCTGAAACGCTACGAAGAAGCCGAAGCCAGTTATCGCAGAGCCATCGAACTCGATCCGGCGGACGCCAACGCCTACTCCAACTTGGGCATCATATTAAGGGTAATGAACAAGGAAAGGGATGCTCTCCCAATTCTGGAGAAACTAATTGAAATTAATCCAGAAGACTACAATTCATATCTTGGTATCGCATCCATAAAGAAGGCGCTTGGCGAATCAATTGAACCTTCATTTATCGAAAAGGCCAGCCAATATATTCCTGAGGATGATTTTTATAACAGGGCATGTTTGGAGAGCGTTTGCAATAACTTTGATCTAGCTTTTGAATATTTGGGGAAAGCAAAGCAAAAGGAAGAATTTAATTCATCATGGGCATGGGAAGACCCTGACTTGGCATGGATACGAGACGACCCAAGATTTATAGAAATTGTCGGACCAAAACCCGAAAAACAAGAACTCGGAGATCTGCTTCGCAAAATCTCCGAGTTCTTGTTTATTCAATCACTTCAAACACCACAATCGGAATGTGACGTGAGGTCATCTTTTGATAATTCAAATAAGGCGGGTGCCGCTCGGTAGCGAATTTCCACAGGCGGGCGTACTCTTCTCCCTGTGCAGCGTGGGCTTCAACGGGGATTGTTTTTCCATTCACAGTCAACTTTGCACGCGGGGTTTTGAGGAGGTTCAAATACCAGTCCGCGTCCTGGTCCTTGCCCCAGTTTGAAGCAACAATTAAATAAACGCCCTCGTGAAAGAAATACGCGATGGGAATCACGCGCGGCTGTCCCGTTTTGCGCCCAATGGTTTCGAGCAGCAAGATGGTCTGTGTGCCGAGCCTGCCTCCGATCCGTCCGTTGGAGATACGGATGAGGAAGGCGTTGATGTCCATGAACCATTTGATGAAGAAGTCTTTCATATCCTAATCACTTTTCTGCTCATCATCCTTCTTTTTCCGTTCTTTTTCAAACGCCTCAATAACCTGGTTGACCATTCTTCTCCCGCCTGCGCTGGTCTTAAAGGAAATCTCCTTATTCGCGGCAGCTTCCATCAAGGCTCGATCTGGCTCTTTCAGAAAGGTATCCCACATGCTAATTCGTGAGGCGAGGTAAAAGGCATAATCGATCACTTCCTGCTCATCGGGGTAGACTGAGAGTCCTTCCAACAACCAATCCATCACCTGGTCATGGAAGCCCTCCACGAAATCACCCGCGTAACCCGGCTCATCGGGGAGCAGGTTCACGCTATAAAATTCGGGTCCGTTATATTCACGTTTGAAAACACGATATGGGCGGTCGTTCGCGGGTTTTTCGGTATAGACCAAATAGCCCCAGCCCGAATACTCCTCCCAGAACCCACTCGCCAAATGACAGGCGAAATCGAAACGCGTTCGAACCGGGTCCGCGAATTTGGACAGATATTCTTTCACCTCACGCACGAAATCGTCATCTTGAAATCCGACTGTTTGGGAAAGTCCATACAAAATGGACAAGGTGTCCAGGTCCAATAATTCAAGCTTGCCGCGAAATTCATCGCGCAAGGCAGCCCAATCAAAAATGGTTTTTGGGGGTCCTACAGGGTATGTGTTCATGTTTCCATCCATTCAAATAAATATTTCACGTCGTGCTCAATCTCGAATTTCTTGAGAAAGTCCATATATTCATCTTTGAAGGTCTGTTTGGCGTGATGCTTTTCCTGATTCAAAATGTAGTCATACACATTTTCAATTTGCGAATGGCTGTATGAAAATGCTCCATAGCCTTCTTGCCAACTAAACTTTCCTTTGATCCAAGCATGGTCATTGATAAAATTGCTAGAATTATTTTTGATATCCCGCACAAGGTCAGATAATGCCATTGCAGGTCTTAACCCAACAAAAACATGGGCATGATCTTCTACACCATTGACAATGATCGGCTTCTGTCCCTTGTTCTTGATAATCCCCACCATGTATTTGAACACTTCATCTCGCCATTCCTTTTGTAGGAGATTTTGGCGTCCCTGCACGGCGAAGACAATTTGAATATAAATTTGGGGAAATGTGCCTGCCATGTTTTGCCTCCAATAATTGAATCATGTCATCCCTTCGGGATTTATTCCATCCTTCTTTCAATGCTAGAATCTTACCATCCCTTCGGGATTATTCACGATGAGCAAGCAATCCCGAAGGGATGGAATTTTTATAGAACGCGGATTTCATTAATCCCAAACCCCGAAGGGGTGTCATAGTTTTTTTAACGCAATCAAACTTATTCCTCATACCGCAACAACGTCAGCTCATTGACTCCCGAGATCACCGTCAAGAGTTTACCATCACGCGCGAGGTAGACGGGTCCGGCCAGCACGGGGATAACTTCAGAAGTCCACGTCGCGCCGCCATCGGAGGTGTGGAAGGCGAGGACGGGTTCTGGTTTGGCTTTGTCCGTTGGGGAAACGACGATGAGTCCGTGTTGCGAGTCCCTGAAACGCATGGCGGCGAGTTGATATACCGAGAAAGACATGTTGAGCGCGCCCAGGTCGAGTCGGCTGGTTTCACGCCAGTGTGCGCCGTCATCTTGGGTGAAGAACAGCACGCCGCTTTGATCGAGCAGATAGCCTGCACCTGAGCCGTAGGTATCGATCGTGGCGATCTTGTCCGCAGTTTCGGGCAGCGCTTGCATCGTCCATGAGAGTCCGCCATCGAGTGTGGTGCCGAACAGATTTGAGTTCGCCAGCCAGCCGATATTTTCATCGAGAAAACTCGCAGAGTGGCAGGGATTGGTGATCGTCCGCGCATCGCCGAACGCCGCGAGCACTTGCCACGTCTTGCCGCCGTCCACCGACTTGCGGACATTCGTCGCGCCGCCGCAAGCCCAGATCACTTGTGGGCTCACGATGTCCATACCGTAACGGCAGTCTGCTTGAGCGTCCGTGACCAGCCAAGTCTGCGCTCCATCGTTGGAATATCCCATCTGCCCGACCACTCCGCCCGTGGCAACCACCTGCTCATTCAAAAATCCCGCGGTCATGATGGATTGGTCCGCGTTGTAGATGCCGACGATCTGCCACGGTCCCGGCAGGCGCGTGGGAGTCGGAGTCCATGCAGCGGTGGGTGTGCTGAGTAGTGGCGCGGCAGCGGTCAAGGTCACAGCGGTGACAAGGTTCGGGCTGACAGAACAGCTACATAGGAGATAGGAGCCGATCAGAGTCCAAAAAAGTTGGGTAATGCGTCTTTTGCGATTCCGTTTTACATCCATCATTTAACCTTCCCGGTAGAATATCCAACTGTAACATTCTCATCCGAACCCCAAAGGGGAGTCACGGTGTTATATTCTTAAAGTTGCACTGGGATTTTATAATAGTGAGTATACTGCGAAACATCACATGAACTTTATCGATCATAAAACTTCCGCCCCATCGCTTGCCCCTGACCTCCTGCTGAAGTTAGGTCAGGCATATCGCGCCATGCCTGTGCTGGACCTGACGATTTTTTCGATCCTCAAGCGCATTCAAAGCGACATCCGCTGTGAAAATATTTCCATCTGGCTGCTCGATGAAGCGGGCACCGGGTTGGAGTGTTCACATACCGTGGGTGCGCACGCCGGGGATCTGTTGGGCAGCACCATGCCCGCCCGCAAATTCACAAAGACCTATCACACAGCCACCGTCAAAAAATCGGATTTTGAAAACGCACCGCCCACTGAATGGCTGGACGCCAAAACGCCTCTTTCGCATTTCAACCTGGTCGCTCGACAACTGATCGCTTCTCCGCTGGTAGCGCGTGACAAGCTCATGGGCGTGTTGATCGTGAATAAAAAAGTCGGCGGGTCGGCTTTCACCCGCGCCGACCGCAGCCTGATCCACACGCTGGCAATCCACATCGCCGTGGCGATCCAAAACACACAACTATATGAGCGTCAGCATCAAAGCGCTGAGCGTCAAAAACTGCTCAATCAGATCAGCACGCACCTGCATCAGACCCTTGATCTCGATGAACTCATTCCGCGCATTTTCAACGAAGTCAATAAAGCAATCCAAGCCGAAGCCCAATCCATTTGGCTGGTGGATGAAGAAGCGGGTTTTATCAAATGCCGTTATGCCACTGGTCCCGAATCTGAAATGCTCAAGGGCTTTGCTGTTTCGCTCTCTGCCCAAAGCATAGTTGGCACCAGCGTCTCGAAACGCAAATCCATCATCATCAAAGATGCGCAAAAAGACCGCCGCCGCGCCCGCTCTGCCGATGAATGGACAGGCTTCGTCACGCGTTCGTTAATGACGGTTCCGCTCGTGTTAAAGGGCAAGTCCATCGGCGCGATCCAGGCGGTCAACAAACGCGGCGGACGGCTCTTCAATCAGGAAGACCTCGACCTCTTCCGCGCCATCGCGGATAGCGCGGCACTGGCCGTCAACAACGCGCAACTGCTCGCCCAATTACAAAACAGCTATGACCTGACCCTTGAGGCGTTATCCTCCGCACTCGACCTGCGTGACCGCGAAACCGAAGGTCACTCACGCCGTGTGGTGGAATACACTGCCCGCCTCGCCGAACAGATCGGGTTGGATAAAGACTTTATCAAGAACATTCGCCGTGGTGCTCTCATCCATGATATCGGCAAGATCGGTGTGCCCGATGCGGTCTTGCATAAACCTGGTCCCCTCGATGGTGATGAAAGAAAGATCATTGAACGTCATCCACAAGCTGGTCACGACATGCTCGATAACATTCCCTATTTACGCGAAGAGATTCAGATCGTGCTGGGACATCAGGAAAAATGGAATGGCACCGGCTATCCCAATGGCTTGCGCGGCGAGGAGATTCCGCTGGGCGCCCGGCTCTTCATGATCGCGGATACCTTCGACGCACTGACCTCCGACCGTCCTTATCGTATGGGTCGCCCGTACGCGGATGCGCGTAAGATCATTGAAGAAGAATCTGGCAAACAGTTCGACCCCCAAGCTGTCGCCGCCTTCATCGCTATTCCCGCCGAAGAGTGGCTGCAGATCCGCGCTCGGGTAATGACCGAGATCGAAAAGCGGCACAACGTGAACAAGGTCGTTGAAATAAAACTGGAGGATGAATGATCCTCCAGTTTTATTTATCCAGCTAACTTTTTCAATTCATCTTCGCCGATAATTTTTACCCCCAGCGATTTTGCTTTTTCAAACTTCGAGCCTGGCGCTTCGCCCAGCACCAAATAACTTGTTTTCTTACTGACACTATCCGTCACCTTGCCGCCATGCGACTCGATGAAGTCTTTCGCGTCATCACGTGAAAAGGTGGGCAACGTGCCTGTGATAACAAACGTCAAACCATCAAACGCATCTGACGCGCGACTTTTGGCACTTACCGATTCTCCGCCTTTCGGCCACATCCCCACCGCCTTCAATTTCTTCAACAATTTTTGATTGAACGGACGCGCAAACCAATCCACGATGCCTTCGGCGGTGTTTGGACCAACTCCGCCCATCTGTAACAGGTCGTCTGTTTTTGCTTTGGCAAGCGCATCGAGATCAGGGAAAGCCCGCGATAGGTCACCTGCCATCACCTCACCAACGCCATGAATGCCCAGCGCCGTGATCAAACGACTCAATGATTGATTCCGGGAAGCCTCGATCGCAGTCAATAAATTATCCGCGATCTTGCCAGGCGGCGCCTTTTCTGTCTTGCGTTCCTTCTTCGTCACGGCATCCAAGATGTCGGCACGCTTCAATGTGTAAATATCCGCAACATCTTTGATCTTGCCTGTCTCGATCAGCTTTTCTACAATCCGCGAGCCAAGCCCAACGATATCCATCGCACCGCGTGAGACAAAGTGCTCGATATTCCGCACCAATTGCGCAGGGCAGGCCGCATTGACGCAATACCACGCAACTTCTCCCTCAAAATGCTCAACAGGCTGTCCACAAGCCGGACAGGTTGTCGACGGCTTATATTTTTTCTCTTTGCCGGTGCGCGCGTCAATGACTGGACCGATCACATACGGAATCACTTCTCCGGCGCGTTTGATCAAGACACGATCACCGATGCGGATATCTTTTTCAGCGATGTAATCGAAGTTGTGCAGTGTGGCGCGTTCAACAACCACGCCGCCGATCTCAACAGGTTCGAGCACAGCATTGGGAATCAAGACACCTGTTCGCCCAACAGAGACGCGAATATCCAACAATTTCGTCGTCACTTCCCGTGCAGGAAATTTAAAGGCGATCGCGCCGCGCGGATCTTTGCCCACAAAGCCGAGCTCGCGCGCAAGATTTAGATCATCAATCTTGATGACCATACCATCTGCTTCATAGGATAGTTCATCACGTTTCTTATCCCACGTTTCGGTGTAAGCGATTGCTTTTTCAAGATTGTCAAATCGTTTTGCTACATCCGTAATCGGGAAACCCAGTGCCTTGAGATATTCCAGAATCTCCCATTGCGAAGTGGGAATCTTCCCACCTTCGAAATGGATGATCTGATATACAAGCAGCGTGAGTGGACGCGAAGCAGTCAATGCCGGGTCAAGTTGACGTAATGAACCTGCGGCAGTATTGCGCGGATTGAGATAAGTCTTCTCACCAGCTTCTTCAAGCTTGCGATTCAACTCCGCAAATTCCTCGATGGGCAGAAATGCTTCACCGCGGATGACAAGCACTTTCGGTGGCTTCGGTCCTTTTGCTTCAACCGGAATTTTCAATGGGATGGCACGGATCGTCCGCAAATTGGAGGTGATATCTTCTCCTACCACCCCATCGCCGCGTGTCGCGCCTTGTACAAAAACTCCATCACGGTAATGCAGAACAACTGATAAGCCATCGATCTTCGGCTCAACCACAAACTTTGCCTTTTCCACGCGATCATCGATTCTTGAAACACGTTCCAACCAGGCGCGCGCATCGTCCGCGCCAAAAGCATTTGCCAACGAGAGAATGGGAGCGGGGTGACGAACCTTCTCGAAACGGTCAGCAGGCTTGGCACCGGCGCGCTGCGTCGGCGAATCCGAGGTCACCCAATCGGGATGCTCAGCCTCGATCCGCTTGAGTTCGTTCAGCAGTTTGTCGAATTCCAGATCGCTGATGACAGGCGCATCGAGTACATGGTACCGATAATTATGCGCGTGGATCTCTGACTTGAGTTCTTCGTAACGGGATTTTGTGTTCATGAATTAATTATAGCGGAAGATTATTTGAATGTACAAACTCGCTGAACAGGATGAAGGGTGTCTAAAATCTCCTGTAACAAACTTGTTATTTTAGACACTTGTATTCCTGCTCCAAAAGGCATACAGTAAATACATATCGTGCGGGAATTTTAGCGGTACTTCACCCAACAGAGATAAACAATGGAAGCGGAAGTAAAGATCCAAGGATCGAATTTGGTCGCTTGCCCTACTCGTCGCGAATAGGGACAGGTCCTTGGGGAGCTAATAGCGAAACCGATCTTTATGATCGGTTTTTATTTTGTTGAACAGGAAAGGAGGAATAGGAAAAATACTTTGGACAGTCGTTTCAATTATCGATTCACTAAAAAAGAAAAGGGAGATGACAATGAAAGTTTCTAAATTCTATGTAATGTTTCTTATTGTAGCGCTTGCGCTGAGTATAACAACACCAGCTAGCGCTTTAGGTACGATAACAATCAAACCGTCGGCGTTAAATGGGTGGGGTATTCTGCCAAACGGAAATGTGGCAGCAACCACAGGCAATGCGACCGGTAAAATCGTTGCGGGCCCCGGAGGTCAACCTGACGGCTTGCTACCAGGCAGTGTAGAGTATAAGACAAACAGCTTGCCAGGAGGAAAGCCACAGCTCTATGCTCCTGCTACTCTTATAGGCACAAAGTTCAATGAACTTACAGCGCTGTCTTACAGTACATATATCAGCCAATATGCATCAGGATCACCTTGGCTTGTTCACGCCATCAATATAAAAATTGACCTTGACGGTGATCTGGTGGGAACCACAACTGATCGGTACACCATGGTGTTCGAACCGTGCTATACAACAAGTTGTTCAAGTGCAATACAACCGTTGAATGCGTGGGCAACTTGGGATGCACTTGCACCTGAAGCTATCTGGTGGTCAACAGGATCAATTCCTGGTACAGCATTTACTGTACCATTTGGTTCGTATGCTCCACTAACAAGCATATATGCTACTTACTCAGATGCGGCAATCTATTTCATCTTGTTCCAAGCGGGACAAGGTTCGGGCGGCGCACCATGGAATGACTTCGTTGGCTACCTGGATGGTATAACTATCGGGATTTTAGGTAACAACACTACTTATGATTTTGAACCCGAACCTTCCTGTACGACTGTCTGCTATGCGGATGCGATCAATGGCAACGATGCCAACGGCGGCGCGAGCATGGCAAACGCCAAGAAGACGATTCAAGCTGCGTTGGATGCTGTTTCACCCAATGGAACAGTGCGCGTCCTCCCGGGCAATTACAGTGAGACGGCGGCCAATCGCTTTGTGCTTGGAGTAAATGGTCCTCATCAGTTTGGTTTGTTCATTGACAAGGACGGTGTCACCATTCAAGGCGTCAATGCGGGTGATGTTGCGATCACAGATTACCACGCACTTGGCGCATATATCACAACGAACGCGACCAACAATTTTGGAGCCAGTGGAATTTTCGTTCAAGGTGATAATGTCACTATTGCCGGGCTGAAAATTGGTCCCAATATCCCAGGCGACAACAAAACCCTTGAGATCATCGGCGATGGCTTCACACTCAAGGATTCACATGTGGATGTGCCGGACGGCGGCTCGATCTATTTCGATGATTGGCGGTTTGACACGATCAACAATGTTTCGCATGTGCAGAGCTATACGATCGACCACAATCTGATCGATCAAAGCACTAGCATTGATATAACAAGCGGCACAGGTTTTTCAGGCGATTTCAATACCCGCTCAATAACCAATAATGAGTTCGAAAATAGTGAGTACTGGCCATCCATCAGTTTCAATGGCTCGGGAACCGGTGTGCCTTGGTTTGTCCAATCCGTAGGCGGCGCGGTGATTGAAAACAATTCTTTCACCAACACTTTCAACGGGACAAACCCAACCGCAGGTCACATCCGCGTTCGCGGGTTTGTCGACGAAAGCCAGTTCGATTGGAATTCGTATTGGGTTAATAACACCTTCAACAAGGCGGTCGTGATCCTGGATGCGGCACCTTTCAGCGTTCGTGAATACAACTACACCAGCGGCACCTATTCCTTTGACGTTCGTCGAATCGGCGTTAACATCCAAGGCAGCATTGATAAGGCTGTTGCAGGTGATACAGTTTTGGTCAGGGATGGAACATACAACGAAAGCCCCCATATCAATAAGTCGTTGACCTTGAAATCCTGGAACGGGCGTGATGTCACTACCATCCAACTGCAAACAGTCCCAACTTATCTGGGTGCATTGACTATCGACGCAGCAGATGTCACTGTGTATGGATTTACCATCTTTGGTTTCGATGGGACACCTTCCACACTTGCCAGTACAAACATTTACGTCACATCCACACCTGACTATGTTGAGATCATTAATAACCGCGTGAAAGTGGGTGCAATAGATCTCCTCAGCAGCAATGGTGACGATGGGTTTGGTTTAATCACTACCTACAATGTAACCAATGACGTTGATAACCTCACCGTGAGTGGAAACATCTTTGAACCTCTCAACAGTGCAGGCGCGCGGGCATTCTACATCAATCCCGGCGTGAATCACTTCCTGTTCTTCCAAAACGTGATCAACGGCAATTTCACACGCACGGCTATCACACAGGCGAAAGATGGCATTGTGGAAGAAAATATCTTGACTGGCGTGGGTGCAACCGGAAGCCGCTCACGCGGCTTTGGCACATGGGGCTACCCCGACCCGACGATCTATGGTCACACAACCTTCCGCAATAACACCATTACCGGAGTCAGCAAAGGTGTTGCAGTATCTGAAACAAACAATGTGACCATTGAAAACAATTTCTTCATTGATAACGATATCGCAGTTTGGATTGGCGATAGCGCGCCTCTGGCGTTCAACCCGGCTACCATTTCCATCAATGAAAACAGCCTTGTCAATAGCGATATGTTCGGCACACAAAATGCAAGTGGCTCGACAGGAACTGCAAATGCGGAAATGAACTGGTGGGGCAACAACTCGTCAGTGGACGTTGCGGCAGAAGTCAACGGCAATGTGGACTTCACTCCCTGGCTCTGTTCGGGTGTAGATACTTCACCTGCCCCCGGCTTCCAACCAAGCCTTGTGACCGGTTGCTATCAGTTCAACGGCTTCTTCCAGCCAATTGACACGACCGCAGTTAATATCGCAAAGGCTGGACAAACCGTTCCTGTGAAGTGGCAACTGCTGGATGTTCTTGGTCTGCCCATCAGCGACCTGACCAGTTTTGCCAAACTGGTTTCTTATCCGGTTGCCTGTAGTAGCTATATGGGAAATCCTGCCGATGCGATTGAGGAATATACCAGCGGTACATCCGGACTTCAATATAATGGTGATGGCTACTGGCAATTCAACTGGAAGACTCCAAAAACATATATCGGCACCTGCCGTAAAATGTATATTCAATTCGAGGGCGGCTTCAAGTCGCCGGAGGTAATTTTCCAGTTCAAATGAAATATAAGTAAATTGCACAGAACAATAACCCCGCCTAATATAGGCGGGGTTATTTCGAAATATAATCTTTGCGATATACTTCCTCTCATGCCCAACCGCATCGGTCTCTTTGGCGGCACGTTTGATCCGCCGCATCTTGGTCATCTCATCCTCGCTTCTGAAGCGCAGACGCAACTGGAGCTTGACCGTCTGCTTTGGATTCTCACGCCAGAGCCGCCCCACAAACAAGACCAATCCATTACCTCCACTGAGCATCGGTTGGCAATGGTGCAACTAGCCATTGCAGATAATCCGTCGTTTGAGCTTTCACGCATTGAGCTGGATAGACCGGGTCCACATTACACGCTCGACACGATCAAGTTGATCGCAGAACAAAATCCCAATGCCGATATTGTCCCAATCATCGGTGGGGACTCATTGCGTGATCTACCGAAATGGCATGAACCGCAACAGATCATCTATGCCTGTCACTGGATCGGCGTAATGCGACGCCCCAACGAAGAATCGAACCTAGATGAACTGGAAAGCCAGTTGCCGGGGATCAGTTCCAAGGTCCATTATGTGGATGCGCCGTTGCTTGAGATCGCCTCGCGCGAGATTCGGAGTCGCATCTCCAAGGGGCATTCAGTCCGCTATTATCTTCCCACTACTGTGTACGAATACATCAACGAACATCATCTCTACAATCAATCGTAAACTTGCACTGAGTTTATCGAAGCGTCCAAAATCGAAAATCTCAAATCATATGTCTCTCCTCTTCGACGCTCTCTTCTCATCTGTTGCACTAAGCCACTTCATGGTGGATGTATTCAACAGCAGCCGCCCCGTTTTGTTGACCTATCTCGGTCTCTCTGAAACACAGATCGCCTTGATCTCCACCATCTACATTTGGACATCCGCCATGACCCAACCATTTTTTGGATGGGCATCCGACCGCATCGGTCCACGCTGGCTGGCGGCGGGCGGCGTTTTATGGATGACGATATTTTATACAGGCGCGGCACTCGTACCTGGGACCGGTGGACTCATCTGCCTCATCGTTGCCGCGCTCGGCTCTTCCTCCTTTCATCCTGTTGGCACAGCCCAAGCCACTCTGCAGGGACGTAACATGCTCGCCGGGCGCGAAACCACCGCCGCCTCATTGTTCTTCATGGCGGGGCAATTGGGACACTTCATCGGTCCGATCATCACGGGTGCAATTCTGTTCTGGCTGGGGTTACACTGGCTGGTAATTTTCTCCGTAGTCTCCATCCCCATTGGCTTCTCACTCGCCTATCAATTACGCGATAATCATCCGCACCCCAAACCAGCTGGTGATGGCAAGATCCGTTTGCAAGCCAGTATTGGATTCATCATCCTACTTGCCATCGTCGCCACGTTGCAATCATGGGCCCAATCAAACATGATCTCGTTTATGCCGAAATATCTCAAAGACATGGGATTGGGCGCAAGCACGTATGGCAACATCGCCGGTTTGTTCATGGGTGGTTCTGCCTTGGGTAATGTCGTCGGCGGGAATCTGGGGGACCGCTTTACCAAAGGCAAAGTTGCGGCAACTGCGCTGTTTCTGGCTGCAATCCCGATTTACATCATGAGTCAGATCGGGTGGTCGCCCTGGCTGTATGTTTTGATTCCGCTCGCAGGCGCGTGTACAGGCTCGGTACACAGCATCATGGTCGTACTTGCCCAACGGATGATCTCAGGCGGCATGGCGCTGGCTTCTGGCTTGATTCTTGGGTTCATTTTCTCATCCGGCGCACTGGGCATGTTGCTCACCGGTCCCATTGCGGAGAATTATGGCTTCCCCACTGTGCTCGTTATGACCACCGGCCTGGTTTTGCTTGCTTCACCTCTGGCGTCGATGTTGAAAGAGAAGACCCAAAGTAGCTGAAGCCGCCGTCCTTCGCGGAACATCCCCGTGAGACGGCGGCGTTACACAATCAAACCCTGCGCCATCCTCGGCGCAGAAAGCCAAGAAAATTATGGGGACTTCTGTAACCTCAAAGACATGCAATACTCCTGTACTAAAAATTATATATAATTTATAATCACGGGGACAATAAGGAGTGCAATGGCTGGCAATTCATCATTAATCGAAGAAAGTGAATTAATTCAGAAACGTCCTCTCAAAGAGGATATTTTTGATGTACTCCACGAGAAGATCATCTCGGGCACCTACAAGCCCGGTCAATGGCTGCGGCAGGATGATATCGCCACCCAACTCGGTGTGAGCATGACCCCGGTCCGCGAGGCGTTTGATCTGCTGGTAGCAGCTGGGCTGGCGGAACGTGTGCCCTATCGCGGGGTGCGCGTACGGGAGATGGTCACCAAAGATGTCGTGGAAGCATACGGCTTACGCTTGATCCTCGAAGCGTTGATCGCCCGGGAGGCGGCAAAGAACATAACGCCCGAGCAGCTCAAAAGTCTGGAAAAGATGCTGGCGGAGATGGGCAAACGTCACTCGTTGAAGGATGTGTCCCGCATCCGCCAATTGAGTCGCGAGTTCCATTCACAAATCGCAGAAGCCTCCAGTAATGAACTATTGGTCAAGCTATACGATGTTGTATCGAATGCGTTTCCGGATTGGTTGTTGTATGAAGCTATCTTCCGTAAACCGGAATTATTGGCAAGCAGCATGGAAGCCATGCAACAGGAACACTCGGCAATCCTCGAGGCATTTAAAAAAGGGAATATTGAGAAAGCTGTCCAAAAATCCATCGAGCATTTGTTGGAATCAGGCAAGTGGCTCGAAGAATATCTGGATGTCCCCACCGAACTATTGCGCGAAAAAGAAGCACAGGTATCGTTCCTGTTGAAGAATTCAAAATAAGGAGACTGGAATATGAATGAAGAAATCTTAAAACAGATGGCGCAATGCATCATTGACGGAGATTCCGATATATCCGTGGAGCTTGCCAAGAAATCCATCGAATTGAACATGCACCCCCTCGACACCATCACAAATGGATTCGTCGTGGGCGTGAATTACATCGGCGACCAGTTCGGAAAAGGTGAAGCCTTCCTGCCTGAATTGGTAATGGCTGGCGAAGCGATGAAAGCCGCGGTCGCTGTGCTTGAACCTGAGTTGCTGAAACTTGGTGAAGCGCGTGAGATCATGGGACGCGTGGTGCTTGCCACCGTCGAAGGCGACATCCATGAGATCGGCAAGACGCTTGTTGGAACCATGCTCGCCGCTTCAGGTTTCGAAGTCACTGACCTCGGTGTGGATCAGCCTGCCGAAAAGATCATTGGCAAAGCATTGGAGATCGATGCCCAGCTTATCGGCATGAGTGCGTTGCTCACCACGACGATGGTGCGTCAACGCGAAGTGATCGAAGAACTCGATAAGGAAGGTTTACGTCCGCGCATCAAAGTGATGGTCGGCGGCGCACCGATCACAAAAGATTGGGCGGAAAAGATCAAAGCCGATGGCACTTCTGAAGATGCCGTTGGCGCTGTGCAGTTGGCGAAGCGTTTGGTTGGAAAAGAGTAAAAACCTTTTCACCACAAAGGACACAACGTACACAAAGAAAAATCTACGGAAAGGCGATTCGCTCATCGTCCGTCAAACCTTTGTGCTCTTAGTGTACTTCGTGGTAAGAAATTAAAACTCAGAGAGAGTAGAGACATAAGCCTCGGGAGGGCGCTATGTCGAAAAATATCAAGTCAATCAGTAATCCGAAGTTGAAGCTTGAAATCTTAACAACTGAAGAAGTCAAAAAGATCCACGAAGCCACGTTATGGCTCATTGAAAATGTCGGCGTGCGTTTTCCATCCAAACGAGCTTTGGAGATCTGGGAAGCCAACAGTGCGACGGTCGATCGCGAAAAGAAGATCGTGCGTGTCAAAGGCGACTTGATCGAAGAAGCGCTGACGAAATGTCCGCCAGCTTACTCACTCGCTGCACG
>Ga0137333_1000244_pt1 | contig 14943 bp, 9 predicted proteins | sample EasRivERMLT231_2_FD_102286 | JGI IMG/M metagenome (GOLD analysis project Ga0137333, IMG submission 102286) | Soil microbial communities from meander-bound floodplain in the East River, Colorado, USA - East River MetaG ERMLT231_2 | ecosystem: Environmental > Terrestrial > Soil > Floodplain ... | reverse complement strand
GGATTTCAAGAGATTGCCGATGTGGCCGGAGGCGTCGCCCCAACCCGCGCCGCCCGTGCCCCGAAAAGTGAGGATGGATTTCGGACTGGCGGTCACGACGTCGGTTTCATCGTCCACCTGAATCCAGCCGTCTTCACCAATGTAACGGATGTAGCGATCCTTGAATTCACCTCGTTGATACATGACGGCCGTGACGCCATTGGCGTACTTGCAGCGCGCCGTGGCGGTGATCGGCGTGTCGCTCATGAATTTATTCGCGTCCGGGAATTCGCCGGTCGCCTCGAACTCCACCGGGCCGGTGTTGTCCGTGCCAAGCACCCATTGCATCTGGTCGGTGTAATGACAGCCCATGTCGGTCAGGACGCCTTCGGCGGTGTCCCAGAAATACTGCCAGCCGTTGACGCGCGCCGGGACGAATGGTTGCCACGGGGCCTGGCCGAGCCACAGGTCATAATTCCACCCTTGGGGTACTTCCGCCGGCCGCTGGCGCGCGATGGCGGGTCCGGCCCAGACCTGCATTTCGATGCTGTTCAGCTTGCCGATTTTTCCCTGGCGCACCATTTCGCAGGCGAACTGGTAGGAAGCCGTGCCGCGGCGTTGCGTGCCGGCCTGATAAATGGTCCCGAAGCGGTTGCAGGCGTCCACCAGGGCGCGTCCTTCACCGATGGTCAGCGTGACGGGTTTCTCGCTGTAAACATCCTTGCCTGCGCGCGCGGCGTAAATGGACGCCAGTCCGTGCCAGCGATTGCCGGTGGCGATAAGCACGGCGTCAATCTCCGGTCGCGCCAGCAATTCGCGAAAGTCGGCATGCGTGGCGCAGTCCTTGTTGGAATAGTGCGCGTCCACCAGTTCCTTTCCGCCGTTCAACCGGTCCTCGCGGCTGTCGCTGACGGCCTGGACTTGAATTTCCTTGAAGGCCAGGAAATTCGGCAGGATGGCGCGGGCGCGATTGCCCACACCGATGGCGCCGAAAACGATACGATTGCTGGGAGCAACGGCGCCGTTGAGGCCGAGCACCGAGCCGGGCAAGATCATCGGCAGGGCGACGGCCGCCGCCGTGCGTTTCAGGAATTCGCGGCGAGCCAGGAAGACAGAGCGCTTATTTTTCATAGAATCATCCACGGTTTTAGCATGTCCCAAGCCATGAGACCCGGGAAGATGTTTATCCGGCGCAACGAATTGTAAAGCGATTCCTGCAAGGCGCTGCCGGGCAGAAATTGGCGCGACGGCCACATAGGAGAGCCTGCCGCGAATCTTGAATTGGTCGCGCGAGCCAGCTTGTGTTCCAGAGACCGTCCTGAAGTGCCCCAGCTTTTGGCACCAATCGTTGCTCATAACGCTTGCCAAATACCCTCGCTGCCATAGATTGAGCGCCCGTTTTAACCAAAATATGGACTTAAGTTGTAAGCAGGTGATCCTGGCCATGGGGCCGGCTCCGCAACCGGGCCAACAAGCGCCACCGGCCTGGACCAGCATGGTGCCGCTGGTCTTGCTCGTGGTCGTCTTTTATTTCGTCCTGATTCGTCCGCAACAAAAGCGAACCAAGGAGCACCAGCGGTTGCTCAAGACCGTCAAACCCGGCGACAAGATTGTCACATCAGGCGGTGTCCTCGGCGTGGTCATCACAGTGAAGGAAAAAACTGTTACCATCCGTTCGGCCGACGCCAAATTGGAAATCACCAAGTCCGCCATCGCGGAAATAACCGAACGCAGCGGTGACGCCAGCGAATCCTGATTCTTTAGTCCCATGAGCCGAAACTCCTATTGGAAACTGGCCCTGGTCATATTCGTCCTTGCCTGGGGGCTGTACGAAATGTACCCGCCGACGGGCCGCGACCTCGTGCAGTATTTCGAGCAACGAGCGACACGACCGGACGCGACGCTCTCGAATATCCTGCACCAGGCGTCCGAATTGCAGAAGGAACGCCCGGAGCGCAAGTTCGCCAATCTGCGGGACGCCATCGGCACCAATGACCTCACGAAGTACTTTCCGTTTTATCCGGAGGCAAAGGATGAGTTGAATCCGACCAGCTACATCCTGAACCGGCTGCAACGCGAAGCCGCGGGCAGAATCAAGCTGGGGCTGGATTTGCAGGGCGGCACGTCGTTCCTCGTCAAGCTGGACGCAAGCCGCCTCGTGACTGTTGACACGGTGACAAACAGTCAGGGACAGGTTCAGACGGTGACCAACAACGTCGAAGACGAACTGGAGGGAGTGATCCAACACGCGGTGGAAGTGCTGCGCAAGCGCGTGGACAAGTTCGGTGTGGCCGAGCCGGTCATCCAGCCTGTCGGTCGCGACCGTATCCTCGTTCAGTTGCCCGGGCTGTCGGAAGCCGACAAGGACAGCGCCAGGATCACGATTTCAAGAGTGGCGTTCCTCGAATTCCGCCTCGTGCACGAAAACAACGACGAGTTGCTCCAGACCGGTGAAATCCCGCCGGGCTATGAACTACTCAGGCGCAAAGTGCGTTTGCAGGACGGCACCGAGAAAGCTGAACAAGCCATCGTCAAGAAGAAGCCGGAGCGCGGTCTTACGGGCAGCATCGTCAAGAGTGCCATCGTCGTACGCGGCAATCTGGGCCAGCCGGAAATTGACTTCACCCTCACCACCGAAGGGGCCACAGTTTTTGCCGAGGTCACGAGCGCAAACGTGGGTCGGCGACTGGCCATCGTGCTGGATGGTGACTTGTATTCCGCGCCGGTCATCCAAAGTGCGATCGAAACCGGTCGCGGCCAGATCACCGGCCAGTTTGAATTGCGCGAAGCCTTTGAATTGGCGAACGTGCTGGAAAATCCCCTGAAGGTGACGCTGAGCGTCGAAGAAGAGCGCATGGTGGACCCGTCGCTGGGGAAAGACGCCATTGCCAGCGGCGTCATGGCTTCCATAGTAGCGGCCGTCGCTACGTTTCTGTTCATGCTCGTGTTTTATTTCGGCCTGGGGCTGGTCGCAAACCTCGCGCTGGTGATGAACGTCGTTCTGCTGATGGGCGCATTGTGTGCGCTCGGCAGCACGTTAACCATGCCAGGCATCGCGGGCATCGCCCTGACCATCGGCATGGCGGTGGACGCCAACGTGCTGATCTATGAGCGCATGCGGGAGGAAGTGGCGGCCGGCAAATCCATTCGCGGTGTCGTTAGCGCGGCCTACAGCAAGGCGTTCGGCACGATTGTTGACTCGAATCTCACGACCATGATCGCCGCCGGCATCCTGATTAAATTCGGCACCGGTCCGGTGCAGGGATTCGGCGTCACGCTCACGATTGGAATCCTGGCCAGCATGTTCACCGCGCTGTTCGTCACGCGGTTGGTTTACGACTTCCTGCTCGCGAAGGGCTGGATGCGCAACGTGCGAATGATGCCCCTCGCCAAGTTCGGGCAAATCCCATTCATGAACTGGGGCAAGGTGGCTTTCGCTGTGTCGGTCGCTTTGATTCTCGTTGGCCTCGGCTCCGGCATCGCGCGGGGGAAGAAAGTGCTCGGGGTGGATTTCGCCGGTGGCGAAGCATTGACGTTGACCTTCACACAACGCGTCAGCGAGGACCAATTGCGCAGCACATTGGACAAAGCCGCGCTGGGCGATGCGTCCATCGGTTATCAGAAAAGTCTCTCTACCAGTCTGGAGACGCTCCAGGTGGTCGTGCCGATTGCCGCGGGCGAGAAGGCAGAAGCGGCGTTGAAGGAGGCTTTTCCTCAGGCGGGCTTCAACGTAAAGGGCACGGACGTGGTGGGCGCAACCGTCGGAAAGGAAATCCAGCGCTCGGCGATTGTCGCCTCGCTCCTCGCCTTGTTCGCGATTCTGGTGTACGTCGCGTTCCGTTACGAAGTCTCGTTCGCTGTTGCGGCCGTGGTCGCCCTGATTCACGACGTGTTGATCACGCTCGGAATCTATTTCCTGAGCGGCCGGCAGTTGACCGCGCCCAGGGTCGCCGCGATCCGCACCATCATGGGCTACTCCATCAATGACAAGATCGTCATCATGGACCGCATCCGGGAAGACCTCAAACTGGGCGTGCGCGGGAGCTTCCGGCAGTTGATTGACATAGCACTGAACCAGACTCTGAGCCGCACCATCATCACCGGCGGCGCCGTTATTCTCGCGACGCTGGCCTTGTTGTTTTTCGGGGGCGGGGTCATCAACGATTTCGCCTTCACGTTTCTGGTCGGCACGATCACCGGAACGTATTCCAGCCTGTTGATCGCCAGTCCGTTCGTGCTGTGGTGGCACAAGGGCGAACGGCCAAAGATTGGCTCGGGCGCCCAGGTGACGGTGGAAAGCGCTGCAACACCAGCCACTAACAAGGTGTGATTGTTCTCGTTCACAATTTTGATCCCGATGCAGATCTTGCCCTTCAAATTGGCCTGAGGGCCGGTTCGGCGTGCGAGTTGGAGTAAAGCGTTTAGGCTTCACGTAACAGACCGACCATGAGCTTGCCCATGCTTGGCCTCCTCGAAGTCACGCCCTGGCATTGGGCGGGTTTTATCCTGTGCGTGCTGTTCTTCCTGGCCCTGGACCTCGGGGTTTTCCATCGCAAGGCCCACGTCGTCAAATTCAAGGAAGCGCTTGGCTGGACGTCCCTGTGGGTGACGCTGTCCTTCATGTTCGGCCTCTTTCTCGCGCCGGCCGTGGTTGAAGGATGGACGAAAAAGGAGACGGTCGAGTTCGTCACTGGCTACATCATCGAGTTGTCTTTGTCCATGGACAACGTGTTCGTGATTGCGCTGATCTTCACCTACTTTCGCGTGCCGTCACAATACCAGCATCGTGTGCTGTTCTGGGGCATCGTCGGCGCGCTCATCATGCGCGGGGTGATGATTGCGGTTGGTGCGGCCGTGGTGCAACGCTTCCAGTGGACGCTCTACCTTTTTGGACTGTTCCTGCTGGTGACTGGCATTCGCATGTTGTTTGCCTCCGATGAAGGCGTGGATCCGGAGAAGAATCCCTTGCTGCGCCTGGCGCGCCGATGCATGCCGGTGACGGCTGGCTTCGAAGGGCAAAATTTCACGGGCCGCGTCAACGGCGTCCTGGCCCTCACCCCGCTCGCGCTCGTGTTGTTGGTGGTGGAAACGACCGATCTGGTCTTCGCCCTGGATTCCATTCCGGCGATTTTCGCGGTGACGGAAAGGCCATTCATTATTTTCACGTCCAACGTTTTTGCCATCCTCGGACTGCGCTCGCTGTATTTTGTGCTCGCGGGCATGATTGACTACTTCCGCTACCTCAAAGTGGGACTGTCTTTGGTGCTCGCGTTTATTGGCGTGAAGATGTTGCTGGCCCCGCACGGCGGCGACGAGAAATGGTTTCAGGTAAAAATTGACACCAACATCTCACTGTTGATCGTCGCTTCGATCATTCTCACCTCCATCGTCTTTTCCATCATCGTGACCCAGCGCGCAAAGAAATCGGACCCGCAACCGCCTGAGAAACCAAAACCGGAAGTGAAGAACCAGTCGGCTGGACAAACCAATCCACCCGGAAACGATGACGCGGCTGGGAAAGATTGAAACCGCTCGACGGGATTTGAAAAGCCTGACGCACCTTCCGCAGGCCGCGCGATGAAATATCGTTGGTCAATCGCCCCGCCGCAACCCTTGCTCTCCGGGCAGCTCGCCCCGCAACTCAAAATCTCCCCGCTCCTCGCCCAATGCCTGCTCAACCGGGGGCTCAGCGAGCCGGAGGCCCTCGGCAAATTCCTCCAGCCCCGCCTGAGAAATTTACATGACCCGTTCCTGTTACCGGACATGAACCTGGCCGTCGAGCGGCTGATGCGTGCGCGAGCGCAGAGTGAACGGCTCGTCATTTTTGGCGACTACGACGTGGACGGCGTGAGTTCCACCGCGCTCCTCATCGAAGTCCTGCGTCACCTTGGCTGGCAGGCCGAGTTTTACCTGCCGCACCGCATGGACGAAGGCTACGGCCTGAGCCGGGACGGCGTGGAGAATTGCCTCCAGAAATTTCCCACCACATTGCTGCTCGCCGTGGATTGCGGCTCAACGGCCGTGGCCAGCATTGCGTGGCTGAAAGAACGCGGCGTGGACGTGATCGTGCTGGACCATCACCAGGTTTCCACGCCCGCGCCCGAAGCCGTGGCGCTGGTCAATCCACAGTTATCCAACGACGCATCACGCATCACGCATCACGTTTCACGCTTCACCGAGCTTTGTTCCGTCGGCCTCGCGTTCAAACTCGCCCACGCACTCGTCAAACGCGGACGCGAAACCGGCCTGCCGGGAGCGGCGGACTTCGATTTGCGCCCGCTGCTCGATCTGGTTGCGCTGGGCACGATTGCGGACATCGTTCCGTTGATTGGCGAAAATCGCATCCTGGTTTCGTCAGGCTTGGAAAGATTGAAGACGACAAAACGTCCCGGCCTGCTGGCGCTCAAACAAGTGGCGCAAACGCCAACTGACCTGGGGACTTACGAAGTCGGCTTCCAACTCGGTCCGCGACTGAATGCCGCTGGCCGTCTTGAAACTGCCGAGGAAGCATTGCATCTGCTTCTGGCGCGTGATGAGGCCGAAGCCCTGCCCATCGCCCGGCGGCTGGACTCGCAGAATCGCGAGCGGCAGAAAATCGAACGCAGCATCGTGGACGAAGTCAGCGGTGCCGTGCGCGCCCGGTTTAATCCGGACACGGATTTCGTCATCGTCGAGGGGCAATTGCTCTGGCACATCGGCGTGGTCGGCATCGTCGCGTCGCGCGTGCTCCAGGAATTTTACCGGCCCACGATCATCGTCGGCGGCGATGGCGACCAATGGCGCGGGTCGGGCCGCAGCATTGCGGGCTTTGATCTGGCCGCCGCGCTCCGCGAGTGCGATGACCTGCTTGTGCGCCACGGCGGCCATGCGATGGCGGCGGGCCTGACCGTCCGGCCGGAAAACCTGGACGCGCTCCGCCAACGCCTGAATGAACTCGCGCGCCGCGCGTTGAAGCCGGAGGATTTGCAGCCTCTACTGCGCCTCGACGCCGAAGTCGGCCTCGAAGAAATATCCCAGGGCTCGTTGGCGGAACTCGGCCAACTCAAGCCCACCGGGCAGGGAAATCCGGGCGTGCAATTCCTCGCGCGCAAACTTGCGCACCAGCGTCCGCTTCAGCGCATCGGTGCGGACAAACAACACGTCAAGCTCTGGGTTACCGACGGCACGACGACGCACGAGGCCGTCTGGTGGGGGGCGGGCAATGGATCGTTGCCCATCGGCAAATTCGATCTCGCCTTCGCGCCGCAGGTGAATGAATTCAACGGTCGCCGAGCGGTGCAATTGAAAGTGCTGGACTGGCGGCCCGCGTCCTGAAAGGGCGACACCGGCCTTCGCCAGTCGTTTTCCCGGCTTCCAGCTATCGCCTCGCAACCATCAACCACTCAACTACTCCGGCTTGTCCGCGCACTCCTGCGGAAGGCGAGTTATGATGGAATCAGCAACGTACACGGCAATCGCCAGCCAGCAGAGCGTGAAGCTGGCGAGCTTCGCGCCTCCGAGCGGTTCATGGAAAATCACCACCGCCACCAGAAACTGTAACGTCGGCCCGGTGTATTGAAGAAAACCGATCGTGGAAAGTTTCAGCCGGCGCACCGCCACGCCGAAAAAGAGCAACGGTACCGCGGTGATGATCCCCGACAACGACAACAGCCCCAGCGTGCCGGGAGACAGTCCGTGTGCGGCCGGGAATGCCAGGAAAACCAACGCGACCGGCAGCAGGATCATGGTTTCAACCAGCAAACCGTGAAGCGAATCAATATCCACCTTTTTCCTGACCAGTCCGTAGAAGCCGAAAGACGCTGCCAGCGTAACCGCGATCCAGGGAATCGTCTCGCTGCGCAGCGCCAGATTGAGAACCGCCACGCCAGCGATGAGCACCGCCACCCATTGCAGGCGTCGCAGGCGCTCGTGCAGGAAAAGCATCCCCAGAAAGATGGATAGCAGCGGGTTGATGAAATAACCAAGGCTCGCCTGCAATACCTGCCGGCTGATCACCGCGTAAATAAACACCAGCCAGTTCACTGCAATCAAACCCGCCGCCGCCAGCAGCAGCAGCATGCTGCGCCGGTTTCGCAGCACCGGCCAAATGAAACTCCATTCGCGCCGCAGCGAGATCACCACCACCAGGAACAGCGCTGACCAGAAAATCCGATGACACAGGACGACCGGAGCCGGGACATGCGAGACCGCGTGAAAATAGAGCGGGATGAACCCCCAGGCGACATAGGCCGCCAGTCCACAGAGCAACCCCGAACGGGTGTGCTTCACACTGGCAGACGCAGAACCGGGCCTGCCTGCCTGCGCCCTGGCTGATTGTTCATTCACGCGGGCAGACGCTACCATAACTGTCCGCAGCAGCAATCAACGTGATACGCGCCGGGATCGTTTGGACGACGGCGGGATGCAACGCCTTGTCACCCGCAGCTTGGCGGCGTAAGGATGCCCCGGTGAATGTTCCACCAGTTCCGATGCTGTCCGCGCCCGCGACACGGACAACCTCATCCAGGGCAAGCTCCGCGTGACAAACCAGAGCAAGGGCAACCTGGTCTTGGCCAACAACGCGAGCGATGTGGCGTATGAGCGATAAAGCACAGGCAGGCCCACGGCCTAAATCTTTCGCCGGATCTGAAAGAAGCCCGTCAACGTCTTCAGTGCAAGCAGGACTGTAAGAAAACAAAGCACCACGTCCAAACTCCCGCGCCAGAGGTACACCTCGACTGGCATCCAGGCGTAAACGAGAAACCGGGGACGCACGAGCCATGAGTACGGAATCGCGAGGGCATTGCGCACCATCGCGAAAATCACCACGATGCTGTAAAAGAAAAGGTAAAGCCCTCCCGGCCACGCACCCGCATATCCGGCGTGGATCAAGGTCACAGTGCTGAAGGCCACCACAATCTGGTCCGCGGCAGTGTCGGTGAATGATCCCCGGTTGGAAGCGCGTTGCGTGAAGCGGGCCAGCGGTCCGTCCAAACCATCGAGCAAGACGTGAAGCAGGAGCAAACCGAACGCAGCCACTTTGGAACTCCACAGGAACAGCGGACAGAACGCCAAACCCGCAAGCAGCGAGAGAAAGGTCAGATGATTGGGTGTGACGCGCAGAGTCGCCAGCACCGCGAGCAAGGGACGCAGCAGTTGCCCGCGCAACTCCTGCGAACGGCGCATGAATCCGCCTTCGTCTTCAGAGTAACACGTGATTTTGGTTTTGGAATCCGACGGCATGGCGGTGTGGCTCAGCTTTGAGGCTGAATTACAAGTGCACCTTCTTCAAGAGGCGCTTCAAAAACGATGGGATTAAAATCCAGATTGTGAATTGCCGAACCGGTGTTGTGGAAATGAATGCCGTCGTATGTGTAGTTCGAGAAAGGCAGGTGGGTGTGGCCGAAATAGCAATCGCGCGTCTGCGCGCGCCAGCCCGGATTGGCGCTGTCGAGATAGAACGCAATCCGCTCAACAGTTTTGCGCCGGGGAAAATGCCACTCATGGACGCGCCGCGTGATGCCCAGGCGGTCAACGCATTCGTAGGCAGTTGCCATGGCCGGACTCCAGCGCCAATCCCGCTGCCAGTTTTCGCGAAACCGGCTGAGGCCCCGGTGATCCATCTGGCGATGGGCGCAATCGCCGTGAAAGAACAACGCCGGTCCGAGGCGCAACAAATACTCGTGCCATTGAAAGCGCGGCAGAGCCGCGGACAATTGAGCCAGATTCTCCAGGAACGCACCCGCGCAATCGTGGTTGCCGACGATGAAGTGGATTTGGCCGCCCGGAAATTCGTTTGCCAGATTGCGGAGCCAGTTCATCGCGGCGGGCAGTGTTTCTTTCTGGCCGCCCAGAGTGCTCCATCTAAAATCGAAGATGTCGCCGTTCAACACCAGCATGTCGGCGCAACTGAGTTTCTCTCGAATGGAATTGAAGCGCACCGAGCCGCGTGAACGGCGGGCGAACAGATGAAGGTCGGAGATAACCATGCCCCGTTTCGTCTTTCGCTGGTTGTTTGCTCGCACGTCGGATTGAATATACGGATTCCCGGAGAAAGGCAGGGAGATTTTCGAGCGAACTGCAAAACCAAACACCTTGTCACGTGCAATGGGCTGAAGTAAGGATGCGCGGATGAATCTTCCACCGACCCCGGCGCAGTCGGAGACACCCAGCGTGCCGCGTCCGGTCAGCCGCGTCCGCTGGGCGATTCACTTGCTGCTCATCGGCGCGTATCCGGTGTTCATTGGTTTGGCCGCGCGGGCCGGGGATGCCACCCGGTCGCCGGCGCTTTCGGGAGATGCTAAAGGACTTCTCTCCGCGTGCGCTTTCGAGTTGTTGGTCTTTGGCATCGTCTTTGGTCTGGCCTGGTTCGCGTCGCGGGCGTCGCCCGATGATCTGCGGTTGCGCTGGCGCACGGGCGTTTGGACCGTTCCGCTGGGTGTTACCTACTCAGTAGGGATTCGCGTTGCGTTGGGCGTGTTTTTGGTAGGGATAGGAACAATCGTGGTCGGCACGGGAATCACGACATCGTGCGGGCTCCAGGAATTTTTCCTGGCCAATCGGCCGGACGTGGAGGCTGTCGTGGATGTTTCCGCAATGAGAGAGAATCCTCTCTACTTCTGGTTGACGATTACGCTGGTGAGTTTTGTCGTCGCCGGACTGCGCGAAGAACTGTGGCGCGCGGGATTTCTGGTCGCCCTGCGAGTCCTCTGGCCGAACCGGTTTGGGTCACGGGCCGGCCAGATTGGGGCGGTCGCCATTGCTGCAGTGATTTTTGGATTCGGACATCTGCCGCAAGGCGTATTGGCGGTGGTTCTGACTGGCTTCCTCGGTTTTGTCCTGGGAGTGATCATCGTGCTGCACCGGTCCATCTGGCCGGCCGTGATTGCGCACGGGATGTTCGATGCAACGAGCCTGGCGCTGCTGCCGTGGGCGACCGATCAGTTGCAGGAGCTTCAAAAAACGATCGGACACTGACCAGGCTCAGCGCTGACAGCAAACCACCGCGCTTCACTCACGGTTTCCAAACCACCGCGTTGACCACGATGCGCTCAAAAACAGGATTTGTGAGATCGTGCAGGTCATGGCCGGGCTGAAGGTAAACGATCCAGCCTTTGCCCGAAGTTTTGATCCAGCCGGCGTGGGCTTGCATGTAAGTCTTGCCGGAATCCTTATCAGTGTATTTCAAACCAAGCAGGTGAGTTCGCGTCTTGTCTTTCGCCAGCACGTGATTGAGATAGACCTCAGATTCCTTCAGCGTGAATCCCGGCAGCACTTTCTCTTTCGAGTCGGCTGGGCTTTTGAAAGCGACCTTTTCCGGGTAATTCACCTTCTGCGTGGTGATGAAGTGGTCGGGCGCAAGATTCACGATCTGCTGCGTGATGCCTTCGATCCATTTATAGCCGCCCGCATTGACGTCGCCCTCAGGCAACGCCACGCCAAGGGAATTGAACCATAGCTTGTTTTTCCTTTTGCCGGAACTGATTGAATGATGGAGCACGACGAGTTTCCCACCGCCCTGCGTGTAATTGATAAACGCCATCTCGGCCGATTCATTCAACCTGCCATGAATATAAACCACCACTGCTGGAAACACGGACAAGTCCGGCGGCAGGTTGGTTTGCCAAACGATGCGGCTGGAAACATTTTCACCGGCCTCGAGTTTTCTGGCCACATGTTCCATTGCCGGGAACTCGTCGGCCACGATCAGGACTTCGTTCGCGGCGAAAAGCGGGCAGGGGAGGAGGAGCGCGGCAATGGCCAGGAGAGTTTTCATGAAGTCATGGTCGCGGGAAGCGCGCCGCAGCGCAAGCTGAAGCGGGTCAAGTTACTGAAGGTCATAGGCAACCGTCCACGTCCAATTCGGGTCAGGCTCTGCCTGCTCCGCATTGCAGGGTGACTGGAGTGGTGCTTCTTAGGGCACCAGGTCCTTTTTCTAGCCGATTCGCACTGCGAAAGAGGGGAATGTGCCGTGGCAAGGGGTATGCTTATTACCTGACGCTATTCATGAGCAAGGACGTAGTATGAGTCCAAGGATGATCAAAACCAGTATTCTCTTCCCGGCTGCGCTGTCGAATCGCAGGTTGATTACGATGTGGAACGCCACAAAGATTTTTCTTTGCTCAGCAATCACTACTTGTGTTCTGACGGGCGCAGCCCAATCCCGGACGTGTGATCTCTATCCCATCGCCCTTTCCGCCCAAACGCTTTCGAATGTGCCGCCCGGCTCGGTGCTGGATGTTTTTAATGGGACGCGACCGGGCAATTTTGGCTGGCTGTGTTGGAGCGGCCGTCCAAGCGAGCGGAAACTCGTGGCCAGCCTGGCACCGCCGGGCAATAGTTCCACGTACGTCAATCCCGCCAACCGCGCCGACCATCAAATATCCGCGGGTGATTGGGTATCGGGGAAACCAAGTGTTTCCAATAGTAAGAACGTTCGCAAGGCTTTGGATGTCCTCAAAACGAGGGACATCTTGATTCCAGTCTGGGATAAAGCCCGTCGTTCGGACGACGACGATGACGACAACGACAAGGTCACCTATCGCGTATCGGGATTCGCCGCGGTGCGTGTCCTAAGCCACCAATTGCATAAGAACCGCATTACCGTCCGCTTTCTCGGCTTTACAACTTGCGGTGGACAAGACCAAAACCTCGCTCCGACAGTAGATGCGGGACCTGACCAGACCATCACCCTCCCCGCCGTCGCCACACTCGCAGGCACGGTAAGCGACGATGGACTGCCCACGAGCGCCACGCTCTCGATTGTCTGGAGCAAAGTTTCCGGCCCGGGCACTGTGACGTTTTCCGCGAATCCCGCCGCGACCACGGCCAACTTCAGTGCGCCCGGTGACTTTGTGCTCCGACTCACGGCCGATGATGGGTTAGCCTCAGCCAGTGATGAAGTGGCTGTCCGGGCCGTCCAGGCCAACAGTGCTCCGGTTGCACAAGACCAATCCATCAATACTGATGAAGACACTGCTGTGGGAATTGTGTTGCTGGCCACGGATGCCAATGGCGATGCGTTGACGTATCAAGTGTCAACTTTGCCGCAGCACGGGACGTTGAGCGGCGTGGCGCCTGACTTGACGTATTTGCCAGCTGCAGATTTCAACGGGAATGACACGTTCACATTCCGGGCAAATGACGGGCTGGCTGACTCCGGACTGGCAACGGTCCGGGTTTTCGTCCGCCCGGTTAACGATGCGCCCATGGCAGAGGCACAGTCCAGCGTGACCGACGAGGATGCTCCAGTCGGCGTCACCTTGCGAGCCACGGACGTCGACAGCGACACACTCACGTTTACCATTGCAACACCCCCGTCGCACGGCACGTTGACTGGCACAGCGCCGGTTCTTACCTACGTTCCAGCGCTAGATTTTTTCGGCGCGGATCGATTTACTTTCGTGGCGAGCGACGGGTTGACGAGTTCGGTTTCCGGCGCGATCACGATTGAAATCGTTCCAGTCAACGACGCGCCGATGGCCCGGAGCGGCGCCGTTACGACTGAGGAGGAAACCCCGGTCAGCGTGACGCTGGAAGGCACTGACGTGGACAATAGTCAGCTAGCTTTCGTCATCGTCAGGCAGCCGGGTCACGGCTCGCTCGTCGGCAGCCCTCCTGATCTGACCTACACGCCAGGGACGGATTTTGCCGGGGCAGACAGTTTTGACTTTCAGGTTAACGACGGCACGTTGGATTCAGCTGAAGCAACATTCAGCATCAACGTGAACCCGGTGAACGACGCTCCACGTCTGGTCGTGCCCAGTCCGCTGACGGTGCCGGAGGACACAGCTCTGCATTTTGGGACCAGCGGAGTCATCTCGGTCACAGATGTGGACGCTGCTGGTGCGATGGTCGAGCTCTCCTTGTCGGTTACGAATGGGGCTTTGTGGCTGGGGACCACTACGGGTCTGACGTTCGTGAGCGGAGGCAACGGTTCGTCTGGCATGGTCGTCCACGGTTCACTGGATTCCCTCAATACAGCTTTGCCCGGCTTGATTTATCTCAGCCGCACCAATGTTTCGGATGTGGACACGCTTGCGCTAGTGGTGGACGATCGCGGGCAGACGGGTTTGGGGGGATCGCTCGCTGATTCGAACTATGTCAGTATCCTGGTGACGCCTGTCAACGATGCTCCCTTTTTTGTTTCCACACCGGTCACAAACGCCGAAGCCATTCCCTTTCCGTCCACGCCGGGTCAAAGTCGGCCTTATACCCACTCCTACGCTTATGACGTGGACGCCGTGGATCCTGAGAGTGGCCCGGTAACCTACTCGCTTCTTGAACCGCCCGCTGGCATGAACATCAACGGCACAAGCGGTCTGATTCAATGGCTTCCGAACACCAATGATATTGGCACCGTTAACCTCACGGTCCAAGCCACAGATGCGGAGGGTGTCAAAGGATTTCAGACCTTTGATATCGTCGTGCCGCCAATTCTGATCAACACGCCTCCGGTTGTCAGCGCAGGGCCAGATCGCTCATTCGCGGAAATCACTCATCCCATCACGTTGAACGGCGTGGTGGCGGACGACGGCGTGCCCGCGCATCAACCGCTCACCATTACTTGGACCAAGCTGGCCGGACCGGGAAACGTTACTTTTAACAGCCCGACCTCGGCCGTGACCAGCGCGAGCTTCGATGCGCCTGGGCTTTATGTCTTGCAACTGAGTGCGCATGACACGATGGAGTCTTCCAGCGACCTCGTGGAGATCCGCGCCGGCGCGCTCTGCTCGGTCAAACCGTCGTCGGATACGGCTGCGTGGTGGCCTGCAAACTTGACACCGGCTGATTCAATTAGCGGTCGCGATGCCACTTTGTCTGAGACGACGGGTTTTGGCGCAGGCTTGGTGGGGGCCGCGTTCGCTTTTGACAGCGCCAACGATTTCGCTCGCGCCAGCGCTCATCCGAGTTTGGATGTCGCGTCGAGCAGCTTAGGGTTCACTGTCGAGTTCTGGATCAAACCGGACAGTCAGCTGGTCGGGG